>JACCDX010564446.1_pt1 | contig 12354 bp, 14 predicted proteins | sample 7449681 | NCBI WGS metagenome assembly JACCDX01 (sample SAMN15323450, study PRJNA562643) | freshwater metagenome | isolation source: river surface water | place: USA:Blue River Watershed | collected 2017-08-18
TAAGGAGAATTAAATGGCACGCATGAAATTTATCTGTGACGCTGAGCGTTGCATCGAGTGCAACGGTTGCGTCACCGCTTGTAAAAATGAACACGAAGTCCCATGGGGTGTGAACCGCCGCCGTGTGGTCACCCTGAACGATGGCGTTCCCGGCGAGAAATCCATCTCTGTCGCGTGTATGCATTGTTCTGACGCGCCTTGTATGGCAGTTTGCCCTGTGAACTGTTTCTACAAGACCGACGAAGGCGTGGTCTTGCACGACAAAGACATTTGCATTGGCTGCGGCTACTGCTCTTACGCTTGCCCATTTGGCGCACCTCAGTTCCCAAGCCAAGGCACCTTCGGTGTGCGCGGCAAGATGGACAAGTGCACCTTCTGCGCTGGTGGCCCAGAAGCCAACGGCAGCCAAGCCGAGTTTGAGAAATACGGTCGCAACCGTTTGGCCGAAGGCAAGTTGCCTGCTTGTGCCGAAATGTGTTCGACCAAAGCGCTGCTCGCTGGTGACGGTGACATGGTGGCCGACATCTTCCGCAACCGCGTGGTCAAGCGCAACAAAGGCGCTGAAGTGTGGGGCTGGGGCACGGCTTACGGCTCTAAGCAAGCGGGTCAAGCACCTGCCAAGGTGGAAGGAGTGAAGAAATGATGAAACGCATCTCATTCATTCTGCTCAGCGTTGCGGCACTCACTGCCTGCGGTGAGAAGGCTCAGACCCTGGGTACCAAACATGACGCCACTGCTTACAGCGGCGCTGCCAACAGTTTTGTCACCCCCGGCTGGACAGTCGGCGACAAAAACAGCTGGGAGCAGCATCTGCGTGCTCGCGGTCAATACGGCCAGAACGACAACAGTCGCGCACCGTAAACCAAGGGGCACATCATGTACCGCTCTTTTCAATTGGTGTTGTGTGCAGCGTTGACGGTGTTCGCACTGTCGGCTGGCGCGCAAGACAAAGCGCCTGCGGCAGCTCCTGCTGTGCAGAGCGTCAACATCCAAGACGTCAAACCTGACGCCAGCGATTCACCCGGCTACGCCGAGCAAACCAATGGCGAACGTGGCAAGGTCCAGCCCGGCAACAACGCACCCATGTGGCGTGCGGTGGGTGGTGGCGTGGAAGGCTACAGCAGTCTGCCTAAGTCAGAAGCCCCTGAAGCTGGCGTGTTGATTCAGCCCTTTGTGCAATACCCCGGCTCACGCCTCACCAACGGTGGTGAAGCATGGCGTCAAGTACGCAACAACTGGATCATTCCTTACGGTGGTTCGCTGCTGCTGATCGTGTTGGGCGCAGTAGGTGTTTTCTACTGGCGCAAGGGCATGATCAAATTGCACGGCAAACCAACGGGTGTCGAAATTGAGCGTTTCACACCGTTCGAGCGTTCTGCCCATTGGGCCAATGCCATCGCATTCGTGGTGCTGGCCTTGTCTGGCATCACCATGGCATTTGGTAAGTTTTTCATCCAGCCCATCATCGGTGACACGCTGTTTGGTTGGATCACTTACTTGCTGAAAAATGCGCACAATTTTGCAGGACCGCTGTTCGCGGTGTCGTTGACCTTGGTCTTTGTGACCTTTGCGAAAGACAACTTGCCGAGTAAAGAAGACTTTGTGTGGCTCATCAAAGGCGGCGGTTTGCTCAGCGGTCATGAAGTGCCATCACACCGCTTCAACGCGGGTGAAAAAGTGGTGTTTTGGGGTGGTGTGTTTGCCCTCGGTTTGGTGGTGGTGGCCTCGGGTTTTGTGCTCGACAAAATCATTCCCTTCCTCGTGTACGAGCGCAGCACCATGCAAATGGCACACATGATTCACGCGGTGGCCACCTTGCTGATGATCGCCATGTTTATCGGTCATATCTACATGGGCACCATCGGTATGGAAGGTGCTTACAAAGCCATGAAGACCGGCTATGTGGACGAGACATGGGCCAAAGAGCACCACGAACTCTGGCATGACGACATCAAGGCTGGCAAGATTCCAGCCCACCGCTCCGAAGAAACTTCGGGCACCACAGCGCACGTTTGATGCACTGAACAGGAGAACAACAATGAACAAAGCACTCTTCGCACTGATCTTGGCGGCTGTCAGCGCCACGGCTTTTGCCAAATTGCCCGCCCCCAATGACGAAGCCAAAGCCAAAGCGGCTGAAGCTGCAGCGAAAACAGCCCATGCAGGTAAAGTCGATGCCTACTTGTTGTGCAAGTCGCAAGACAAAGTGGCCGCTCATGTGCAAAAAACCACCAAAGCCAAAGCAGGCAAGCCCGAGGCCACACCGCCTTGTGCTGACCCTGGCAAGTTTGTCTATACGCCACCTGAGGCAGCCGCTTCTGCGCCTGCTGCGGCTGCATCTGCTCCCGCTGCGACAGCCAAAGCTGCCACACCTGCTGCACCAGCTAAAAAATAATCCACATAGCTTTCGCTGTGATCGGGCCGCACTGAGAGGTGTCGGCCCTTTTTGTTGTAGCCTTGTCTGCTTATGTCTATTGCATCATCTACTTCTGCCGTGCTGCCTGACCTCACCCAAGCCCAAGCTGACTTGACCCGCCACATTGACGTGGTCAACGAGCACGGCGTGCGCGAGCAAGCGTCCATTCCCGCCGAGCGCGCGTTGACGGTGTATGTGGACAAACGCGAAATCGTCACGTTGATGACCTTGGGTGCACATCCCGAGCTGTTAGTGCTGGGCTATTTGCGCAACCAACGTTTGGTCGCGGATGTGAGCGAGGTCGAATCCATCACGGTGGATTGGGAGGCGGGTGAGGATGGTGCAGGCGTGGCTGCCGTCAAAACTCGACACGGCATTGCCGATATTGCCGCGCGCACCGAAAAGCGTGTGGTCACCACCGGCTGCGGACAAGGCAGTGTGTTTGGTGACTTGATGAGCGAGATTGATGGCTTGGCGTTGCCCGATGCGCGCCTCAGCCAAGCGCGTTTGTACGGTGTGCTCAACGCCATTCGTTTGCAAGAAACCACGTACAAGTCCGCCGGCTCGGTGCATGGTTGCGCGTTGTTCAGTGGCGAACACATGCAAGTTTTTGTCGAAGATGTGGGCCGTCACAACGCCATCGACACCATCGCAGGTTGGATGTGGATGAACGGCGTGACCGCCAATGCGGATTCCATTTTTTACACTACCGGTCGCTTGACCAGTGAGATGGTGATGAAGTCTGCGCAAATGGGTGTGGCCGTGGTGGTGTCGCGCAGCGGTATCACGCAAATGGGCTACGACGTGGCCACGCGTTTGCAGTTGTGCACAATTGGTCGCGCCACCAACAAACACTTTCTTTGCTACACCGCCCCCGAGCGCTTGCAGTTAGACCCCACGCTTGCCGTGGGTGGCGTGCACAAGGTAGCAAGCACATGAATACCCGTGCGCCACACCGCCAAAACTCATTCGATGAAGCGCAGCCCGCGTTGATCTACTCAGGCGTGACATGGTGGGCGCAAGCCTGGCGCACCTTGTGGCGTGATGCCCGTGCGGGCGAGTTGCGCTTGCTGGTGGCGGCGGTGGCTTTGGGTGTGGCCGCGCTCAGCTCAGTCAGCTTTTTGGCTGACCGTTTGAACGGCGGTTTGCAGCGCGATGCACGGCAGCTTTTGGGAGGCGATGTGGTGGTGGTGAGCGACCAAGCCACACCCGCACACATCGTGCAACGCGCCAAAACCGATGGCTTGCAAGGCGTGACCACTTTGAGCTTTCCCACCATGGCGCGTGGGCAATCGCAAACGGGTGCGGAGAGCAACAGCCGCTTGGTGGCCCTCAAAGCGGTTGAAGCAGGTTACCCCTTGCGTGGCGAACTCAAAGTGGCCAGCAGCTTGGTGCAAGCGCAACTTGCGTTGAGCAATGACAGCTCCATTGGCCGCCCTATTGGCGGCAGCACTGTCGTTGAGAAAATCTCCACCATTCCTGCCAGTGGTGAAGTGTGGGTCGAGTCTGCTGGCCTAGAAGCATTAGGCCTCGATGTGGGCGATCACGTGTTGCTGGGCAACAGCCGCTTGTGCATCAGCCGCGTGTTGGTGCATGAGCCCGACCGTGGCGCGGGCTTCATGAATTTCGCGCCGCGCGTGTTGATGAACAGTGCCGACCTTGAGGCCACTGCTTTGATTCAGCCTGCTAGCCGGATCACATGGCGCTATGCCGTGGTGGGGCCTGACGCAGCAGTCAAAAACTTTTTGGCATGGGCCGACGCCGAGAGTAAAAAGCCAGAGGTGCGCGGCGTACGCGTGGAGTCGCTCGAAGCGGGCCGCCCCGAAATGCGCCAAACCTTAGACCGTGCAAGCAAGTTCTTGAACCTGGTGGCTTTGCTGGCAGCTTTGCTCAGCGCTGTCGCTGTCGCCTTGGCTGCGCGTGCCTTTGCCGCACGCCATTTAGACGACTGCGCCATGTTGCGTGTGTTGGGCTTGAGTCAGCGCCACATTGCCTTGTCGTACACCGCCGAGTTTGTGTGGGTGGGTACCTTTGCCAGTGTGGTGGGTTTGGCCTTGGGCTATGCCGTGCACTTGGTGTTCGTGGCTTTGCTCAAAGGTTTGGTGGAAACCGCACTGCCCGCACCCAGCGTGTGGCCTGTGGTCTATGGCCTAGGCACAGGTCTGACCCTGTTGCTCGCGTTTGGTTTGCCACCCGTGTTGCAACTGGCCAGCGTGCCCGCGCTGCGCGTGATGCGCCGCGATGTGGGTGAACTCAAAGCCATCACGCTCAGTGTGTGGGCCTTGGGGCTCACAGGTTTTGCGGTGTTGTTGATTGCTGTGAGCCGTGATTTGAAGCTCGGCCTCATGGTGGTGGGGGGCTTTGCAGGCGCGGTGATGTTGTTTGCTGGCATGGCTTGGTTGGCCGTGCAGGTGTTGCGCCGCAGTGTGGTCGAGGGCAGTGCCCCGCCGTGGCTCATGCTGGCCACCCGTCAGGTGAGCGCGCGTCCCGTCTATGCGATGGTGCAGGTGAGTGCCCTGGCGGTCGGCTTGCTCGCTTTGGCCTTGTTGGTGCTGCTGCGCACCGACCTCATCAGCAGCTGGCGCAATGCCACGCCAGTGGATGCGCCCAATCGTTTTGTCATCAACATCCAACCAGCCCAAGCCGAGCCGTTTTTACAAACGCTGCGCGAAGCCGGTGTGAACAAGCTCGACTGGTACCCCATGATTCGCGCGCGTTTGGTGTCAGTCAATGGCAACACCGTCACACCCGACAGCTATACCGAAGAACGCGCTCAGCGTTTGGTGGACCGCGAGTTCAATGTGTCTTTCAATGCCAATCCACCCGAGCACAACGCTGTGGTGGCCGGGGCGTGGCAAGCGGAAGAAACCGATGGTTTGAGCATCGAAGAAGGCATCGCCAAAACCTTGAAGCTCAAGCTGGGTGACACGCTGCGTTTTGACATGGCGGGCGTGTTGCACGAAGCCCGTATCACCTCGGTGCGACGTGTGGACTGGGCGTCGATGCGTGCCAACTTCTTTGTGATGTACCCCGTCAGCCGCATGACCACGGGCGCGGGCTTTGATGTGCCCACCACCTACATTGCTGCCTTCCGTGCGCCGCAGCGTGTGGCTGCGCTTGGTAAATCTGCCCCCACATTCGACAACCAACTCCTCCACCGTTTCCCCAACGTCACCAATGTGGACATGGGTGCCACCTTGAACCAAGTGCAAAGCGTGCTCGGCCAAGTGGTGAGCGCGGTGGAGTTTTTGTTTTTGTTCACCTTGGCGGCTGGCTTGGTGGTGTTGTTTGCGGCGGTCACCGCCACGCGTGAAGAGCGCGCGCGTGAATACGCGGTGCTGCGTGCATTGGGTGCATCCAACCAACTGCTGGCGAATGTGCAACGTGCCGAGTTAGCGGGCATTGGCGCATTGGCGGGCTTGCTCGCCACCGGTGTGGCCATGGCCATGGGCTGGGGCTTGGCCCGATTCGCATTTGCGTTCGAATGGACGGCCAGCCCTTGGGTGCCTTTGCTGGGCGCGGTGGTGGGCGCATTGTTGGCTTTGGCTGCAGGTTGGTGGGGCTTGCGTGATGTGCTGCACCGCCCTGTGGTGCAGACCTTGCGACAGGCGTCATGAGTGCTGTGACGTTGACGCCTCAGCAGTATGTGCTTGAGGTGCAGATAGCCCTCACACCTTTGGCTGATCCAGCAAAAGCTGAAGCGATGAAGGCCTACCTGCTTAACCAATTTGAATTCTTGGGTTTGCCAGCACCTGTGCGCCGTCAAGCTGTAAAAGACATTGGCAAAGTGCAGTGGCAAAGCACAGATGATTTGCTGGTCGCCGCCGAACTCTTGTGGCAAAAGCCCCAGCGTGAATACCGCTACACCGCCGTGGATTTGCTGCGCAAACACAGTGCCCTGTTGAGCGTGAACGACCTGCTCGCGTTACAAGCCTTGCTGCTGCGCGACGCATGGTGGGAAACGGTAGACGGCTTGAGTGCCGTCATCGCTGAGGTGATGCACGTGGCGGTTCAGGAAAAACCGAGTGCAGCGAAAGTCATGGATACATGGCTCAAGCACACGAACTTTTGGGTGCGTCGTTCAGCCATGCTGCATCAACTCGGCTGGCGTTCAGGCACCGACACCACGCGCTTGTTTGGCTATGCGCAACACCTTGCGGATGAAAAAGAATTTTTCATCCGCAAAGCCATCGGCTGGGCACTGCGCGACTACGCGCGTTGGAACCCGCAAGCGGTGACCGAATTTTTGGTGCAACACCGCACACGTTTGTCAGGTCTGACCGTGCGCGAAGCTGCCAAACATCTGAACCTGCCTTGACCTGCAAGAACGACAATCTGACTTATGCAAATCGAAGAAAAACCACCTTTTGACACCCCGTTCGAATGGCTAGGCGGCGAGCCTCGCGTGAAGCTGTTGGTCGACCGTTTTTACGACTTGATGGATTTAGAGCCGGGTTACCTAGAACTTCGCGCTACACATGGCCCCGACTTGGCCAACGCGCGTGAACGGTTGTTCATGTTCTTGTGCGGCTGGTTGGGTGGGCCTGACTATTACGTGGAAAAACATGGTCACCCACGTTTGCGTATGCGCCACATGCCTTTTGCGATTGGCATCAAAGAACGCGACCAGTGGGTGGCGTGCATGGACCAAGCCATGGGCGAGACCGATGTGCCTGAAGGTTTGCGCACGCGTTTGAAGAACAGCTTTTTCCAAACAGCGGATTGGATGCGTAACAAAGGCGGCGCTTAATAGTTTTGCCAGTACACGCTCGTGGTGCTTAGATATTGCTGGGCCCTAGCAGCACCACCAATGCCCCTGCACCCCCATCAGAAGGCTTGGCCTGCACAAAGGCCAGCACTTCGTTTTTTTGCACCAACCAACGCTGCACTTTGCTTTTGAGCACCGGCTCTTTGCCAGGTGAGCCCAAACCTTTGCCGTGCACCACGCGCACGCATCGCCAGCCCATGCGTTTGGCATCGCGCACAAATTGGCCCACGGCTTCACGGGCTTCGTCGCTGCGCAAGCCGTGCAGGTCCAGCTGGCCTTGCATGGCCCATTCGCCTTTGCGCAGTTTGCGCGTCACGTCGGTCCCGATACCGGGGCGTCTAAAGCTCAGCTGGTCGTCCACATCAAGCAGAGTGCTCACATCGAACTCGTCACTCATGCTCTCGCTCAGCGCGGCTTGGTCGTCCAGCGTTTGTTGGAGTGGGCGCGCGGTGGGGCGTTGTGGGGTGATGAGCACGCGGGGTTTGGCTGCAATGGGTTTGACGTTGCCCACTGCGTGGGTGAATAAATTGCGTTCCGCCTCGGCGCGACGCTCAGCTTCGCGGCGCGCTTCTTCAGCGGCAGCCGCCGCAAGGGCGGCTGCATTCACCTGTTGGCGAATGGCGGCTAAGTCTTGCAGCGATTTGGCTTTCATGGCGGTGTCTTTGGGTGAAGTCAATATTGGCTGGGTCAGATTTTGTATGCCATCGTACATACACAGTAGCCCTACGCTGAGTATATTTTTCATTCGCTAACTTGTAGAACTGATTGGTTCGAACGAAGATGTCCTCTCAGATGGGTCTCTCGGTATTCGGCAACGCAAAGGAGTTCGTATGGATAAAGTTTTCCACGGTTTCACAGAGCTGTTTGCGCAACTGGGCTTGCCCAATGATGCACCCAGCATCCGTCAATTCATCCAAACGCACTCACCTCTGAACTCGTCCATTCGTCTTGAGGACGCGCACTTTTGGAACACGGCTCAGGCCTCGCTGTTGAAAGAGGAGCTGTTGGGGGATTCAGACTGGGCCGAGGTGATTGACCGCTTGAATGTGGCGCTACGAGGGGCCATCGTTTCAGCCAAGTAGTGGCAAGTCATTCACAGCAAGCCTTCTTCGGCCATCGATAAATACTTGCCTTGTGCCACGATGATGTGGTCGCGCACGGTCACGTCAATCAGCGCCAAGGCTTCTTGCAAAGTGCGGGTGAGTTTCATGTCGGCTTGTGAGGGCTTGACTGTGCCGCCCGGGTGGTTGTGGGCCAGCACCACGCCGTCGGCACCTAGGGCGAGAGCGGTCTTGGCCACTTCGCGTGGATAAACCATGGTCTGCGACAACGAGCCACGAAACATGGGCTGGTACGACAGCAGGCGGTTGTGGGCATCGAGAAACAAAACGGCAAACACCTCGTGTTTGAGTTGAGCCAGTTCGAGCTGCAGGTATTGCTTGACCGCATTGGGTGAATTCATCACCGTGGTTTCCGTCAGTTGTTGGGTCAGTGCGCGGCGAGCCATTTCCAGCACGGCCACCAGTTGAGAACGCTTGGCGTCGCCGCCCATGCCTTTGAAGGTTTTGAGCTCAGCCGCACTGGCGTGGATGAGGCCCGCAAAGCCCTTGAAGCGGTCCAGCAGCTCTTGGGCCATCACGAACACGCTTTTGCCTTTGATACCGGTGCGCAGGAACAAAGCCAACAGCTCAGTGTCGGTCAGCGCCGAGGCCCCGTGTTTGAGCAGTTTTTCGCGCGGGCGCATCTCGACGGGGAGTTGCGCAATGGTCATCGTTTCGGGCATTCGGTCCATAGCGAGAGCTTTCTACAATAGACAGTTAAACACAGAGAATCCTATGACTGCATCCAACGCTCACCCTACCATCGGCCCTGATTCTTTTTTAACGCTGCACTATCGGCTTTCGGGACCGCAAGGCGATGTCATCAACACGTTCAACGACAAACCTGCCACGCTCTCGCTGGGTTCGGGCGAGTTGTCGCCTGCGTTAGAGCAGCGTTTGATGGGCTTGGCAGAAGGCGCCCACACCACCTTTGAGCTGGCCGCAGGCTTGGCCTTTGGTGAGCGCAACCCTGACATGCAGCAATGGGTGAGCAAGAGCTTGCTCAAAGAATTTGGTGACCCCGATGAGCAATACAACGTGGGCGATGTGGTGCAGTTTCCAGCGCCCACGGGTCAAGGCTCGTTTGCTGGCGCGGTACAACAAGTCACCGATGACCAAGTGCTGTTTGACTTCAATCACCCCTTGGCCAACCAGCCCATGACGTTTGAAGTGCATGTCATCGGTATTTTGTAAATCGCCATGAGCAACAACAGCCTGCAAGAAATTGTGCTCGCTGCGCCCCGTGGGTTTTGCGCGGGCGTGGACCGTGCCATCGACATCGTCGACCGTGCCTTAGAAAAATTTGGCGCACCCGTGTATGTGCGTCACGAAATCGTGCACAACACCTTTGTGGTGGCTGACCTCAAAAACCGTGGCGCCATCTTCATTGAAGACTTGGCCGATGTGCCCGCGGGCGCCACGTTGGTGTTCAGCGCCCACGGTGTGCCCAAGGCGGTAGAAGAAGAAGCGACGCGACGCGGCTTCCACGTGTTTGACGCGACCTGTCCGCTGGTGACCAAGGTGCACGTGGAAGTGGCCAAGCTGCACAAAGAGGGTTTCGAGTTCATCATGATTGGCCACAAAGGCCACCCTGAAGTCGAAGGCACGATGGGGCAGTTGCTCGACGGCATTTACTTGGTGGAAGACGTGGCCGATGTGGCGCACGTGACGCCTAAACAAACCGAGCGTTTGGCCGTGGTCACGCAAACCACACTCAGCGTGGACGACGCCGCGCTCATCACCGAAGCCGTGGTGGCGCGTTTTCCGAACATTCGTAAGCCCAAGATGCAAGACATTTGCTACGCCACCCAAAACCGCCAAGACGCGGTGAAGGTGTTGAGCAACGAGGTCGAGTTGGTCATCGTGGTGGGTAGCCCCACCAGCTCCAACAGCAACCGCTTGCGCGATGTGGCGCAGCGCTCGGGCGCTCAGAGCTACATGATCGACAACGCCGACGAACTCCAAGAAGAATGGTTCGTCGGCGTGACCCGTGTGGGCCTGACCGCCGGTGCGTCAGCCCCCGACATCTTGGTGCAACAAGTCATTGCCCGCATGCGCGCCTTGGGCGCCGTGTCTGTACGAACCCTCGATGGTGTGGAAGAAACCATCAAGTTTCCCTTGCCCAAGGGACTGAAATAAAAGGACTGAAGTAAATGCTCGACATCAACCAACTGCGTCGCGACCTGCCCAGCGTCATTGCCAAACTCGAAAAGCGCAAGAACCCACAAGCGTTCTTGAACGTGGATGCCTACCAAACTTTAGAAGCCGAGCGCAAAACACTGCAAACACGTACTGAAGAGTTGCAAGCCAGCCGCAATGCCTTGTCTAAACAAATTGGCATGCTCAAAGCCAAAGGCGAGAGCGCTGACGGTGTGATGGCACAAGTGGCCGACATCAAAACCGAGCTTGACACCTCCGCCGTGCGTTTGGATGCGTTGCAAGCCGAGTTGCAAACCTTGTTGCTGGCTGTGCCTAACTTGCCGCACGACAGCGTGCCCGCTGGCGAAGACGAACACGGTAACGTGGTGCTGCGCAGTTGGAGCCCCACTGGCGCCGAGCCTGTTCCCTTGGGTTTCGAGCCCAAAGACCATGTGGACTTGGGTGAGCCTTTGGGCCTCGATTTTGAGATGGGCGTGAAGCTCTCGGGCTCACGCTTTACCGTGATGAAGGGGCAAATCGCGCGTATGCACCGCGCCCTCGCACAGTTCATGCTCGATGTGCAAACCCAAGAACATGGCTACACCGAGTGCTACACGCCCTACATCGTGAACGCCGACAGCCTCCAAGGCACTGGCCAGTTGCCCAAGTTTGAAGAAGACTTGTTTGCTGCCAAGAAGGGCGGCCAAGAAGGCGAAGCCACCAGCGAAAGCACCGCGCTTTACCTGATTCCTACCAGCGAAGTCCCGTTGACCAATTTCGTGCGCGACGTCGTCGTGGCTGAAAACGAGCTGCCCATCAAACTCACCGCACATACACCGTGTTTTCGCTCGGAAGCGGGTAGCGCTGGTCGTGACACACGCGGCTTGATTCGCCAGCATCAGTTCGACAAAGTCGAGATGGTGCAAATTGTGCACCCCGACAAGAGCTACGAGACTTTGGAAGAAATGACAGGCCACGCCGAAGCTGTGTTGCAAAAACTGGGCTTGCCTTACCGCGTGATGTTGCTGTGCACCGGCGACATGGGCTTTGGTGCGACCAAAACACATGACCTCGAAGTCTGGTTGCCTGCGCAAAACACCTACCGTGAAATCAGCTCGGTGTCGAACTGCGAAGCCTTCCAAGCGCGTCGTTTGCAAGCGCGTTTCAAAAATGCCCAAGGCAAGAACGAGCTCGTGCACACCTTGAATGGCTCAGGCTTGGCCGTGGGCCGCACCTTGGTGGCCGTGTTGGAGAACTACCAACAAGCCGATGGCAGCATTCGTGTGCCTGAAGCGCTGCGTCCCTATATGGGTGGCATGTCAGAGCTACGCGGCTGATACAGTTCGCAAAACTTGAAGGAATGAGCGCTGTGAAAAAATTATTTCTCTTGCTGGTCACAGCGTTGCTGACCGCCTGCGGCACCACCCATGACGCACAAAGCAATGCGGACAATGCGCAACGCCCCAGCATGGACCAATTTGGCCGCATGCCCATGCCCACAGGCACCAAGCTGCGAACCGCAGAGTCGCTGATTTTTGGGGTGGGTGAAGGCTGGCTGGGCCGTGCAGTGTTTGAGCTGCCTACCGATGTCAACGCCAGCTACAACTTCTATGCCGAGCAGTTGCCTCGCCAAGGTTGGACCATGGTGGCCTCGGTGCGTGGCAAAAAGAGCTTGCTGGTGTTCACACGCGCAGACCGCTCAGCGACGATTGAGATTGAAGACAGTGGTTTGTTCAGTGGCTCATTGGCTTCGATGACGGTCAGTCCTGTTGGCAGCACTAGCGGCGTTCCTGCGGGAGCGGGTGTGGTGGTGCAGCCCTTGGGCGGCGCTGGCGCACGTCGCCCCTGATAGAATTGCGGCTTCGACAAACGACACCGAATCAGGAGAAGTGGCAGAGTGGTCGAATGTACTTGACTCGAAATCAAGCGTA
>JACCDX010009450.1_pt1 | contig 12352 bp, 13 predicted proteins | sample 7449681 | NCBI WGS metagenome assembly JACCDX01 (sample SAMN15323450, study PRJNA562643) | freshwater metagenome | isolation source: river surface water | place: USA:Blue River Watershed | collected 2017-08-18
AGGATTAATAGGAAATCCAGGAAACCAAGGTGCAACATGAAATGCTGGAAATCCAGGAGCAAATGGAAATGGTGGTGCTGCAGGTGCTGCAGGTGCTGGAAATCCAGGAAATGCTGGCAACGTAGGTGGTGGCGGTGGTGGCGCTTCAACACTATGGTGGGGTGCAGAAAATTCAACATTTTGTTCCCCAGTAGGTAATAATCCAGGAAATTTTCAGGCCGCATCTAGTCAAATGAATCACGTTGCTTGGTTTACTAACCAAAGATATAATTCTGGATCAGGAAATGCAAATAGTGGTAGTGCTGGTTTAGGAAATAATTCTGGTTTTGGTTTAGGTGGAGCTTCAGGCACCGCCAATTTTGCTTTTTCACCTTATCTAAATAACGACTATGTTTCAATGTCAATAGTAGGTGGTCCTGGTTCAGCAGGCGGTTCTGGTTCAGTAGGAAATGCTGGTACGAATGGTAATGCCACAAATGGTGGCGCTGGTGGTTCAGGAAATGCTGGTACTGCTGGTAATCCAGGAACGACAGGTGCTACTGGAAATCCAGGAACAGGTGCGACATTAGGTGGTTCAGCATCACCAGCACCAACTACATGGACAGGCAAAGACCCAGCTGCAGGTGTATTAGGTTCTCCTGGTGAAGCTGGTGAAATTAGGTCATACAATTCTGTGACTGTAAATCGTAGAGGAATCTATCCGATTTCAATTGGTACGGGAACAAATTCTGGATCAATTACTGTATCTTGGAGTAGAAAAGTTTATTAATTATTTTTGAAAGTGAATTATTATGTTATATGCTATTGCACCAGCACCAAATTTTGGTATAACTGAACAAGATTTTGTAACTTGGAACGGTGGTTTTAATGATGAAGAAATTGCTAAAATTATAGAACTAGGTGACAGTTTAGAAAAAGAAGATTCTAGAATAGATGGTGGAGAAATTTCTCCTAAGGATATAAGAATTAGTGATATCTCTTGGATTAATCCAACGGAAAATGCCGTGTGGATATTCAATAAGTTATCTTGGATATTGAGGCAGTTGAATGGCCAGTTTTATAGATTTAATATTACTGGTTTTAATGAACCTATACAATACACAACTTATTATGGTAGAGAAGAAGAAGGTGGACATTATAGATGGCATAGTGACCATGGTCGAGATGCACCACGAAAGCTGTCAATCGTATTACAACTAAGTGATCCAAGTGAGTATGAAGGTGGTAATTTAGAAATAATGTCCAGTCAAGGTGAAATATTGACTGTAGAAAAGAAGAAAGGATTTGTTGCAATGTTTCCTTCTTTTAGAACACACAGAGTTACACCAGTTACCTCTGGAATTAGAAAAAGTTTGGTAGTTTGGGCTTCTGGTCCAGCGTTTGTATAACCTAAATATAATAGTTAACTATAAGTAAAATAAGATGCCGGCAGCCTATTCTAACCTATACATCGAGCAAGGTACTTCTTTCACTACCACTATTACGGTAGATGATGTATATGGTGACGTTTTTGATTTGACGAATTACACAGCTCAGAGCCAGATTCGTAAATCTTATTATTCGGCCAACACAACAGCGACATTTACTACATCTGTTAATTCAGGTCAAGGTTCAATTACTCTTAGTTTATCTTCGGCTACAACAGCAAACATTGCTCCAGGTCGTTATGTATATGATACAAAGATCATTGGAACAAATAACGGACAAGTTACTAGAATACTAGAAGGTATTGTAGACGTTTCTCCATCAGTTACGAGGTAAAGAATGCCAGATCAAACCATAGGAACAGTAAGAGTACAAATTGGCACTACAGTTAATCCAAGAGTTAGTTCAATTAACTATGGAGGAACAGGTGCGATCAAAAATGCCTCTGATGTTGACGTTAGGGGTGCTGCTGACGGAGAAGTTCTGGTATACCGAGCTGAAACCGATTCATTTGTCGTTGCACCAGTATCAGCAGCGGTTGCTGGATTAGACGCAGGAACATTCTAAGTGTCTAATACTTCAATACAAATACTCCGTTCGTATGCAAATACGAGACCTACAACACTTAATGATGGTGAATTGGCATACTCATTTGTAGCCAATACACTTTATATTGGTGATAGGACAGGTCAAATTATTACGATTGGTGGTTTAACCACAACGGAAAATGCAGCAAATACAGTAGTTCTAAGAGATTCAGAAGGTAACATAAATGTTGCCACCGTAGACGGTGGAAATTTCTAAATAGTAATAGTGGTTAACGCCTAATAATAAGGACAAAAAATGGCAAATACAAATATTTTAATCAAACGTTCATCGTCCACAAGCAGACCAAGTTCTCTGGCGGCTGGTGAATTAGGTTATTCGTATCTATCGAATACCCTTTTCTTAGGTACTGCTGCCGGTAACGGTGTCATCAATGTTGGTGGTGTCTATTATACTCAAGCAATCGACAATGCTACATCAGATGCAACACCAGGCACCATCGTTAAACGTGATGCTACTGGTAATGCAACATTCACAAACATTACTGTAACTGGATTTATTTCTGGTACAATTGATGGTGTTGCTAATGCTGCTGTTCGTTTACAGACACCAAGAAGTTTCTCTATTTCTGGTGGCGACATATCTGCTACAGGCGTTAACTTTGACGGTACAGGTAACGTAACATTAAATGCTTCACTCAATGCTATTCCAGGTCTTAGTGCAGCTACTTACGGTTCTTCTACTGCCATTCCAGTTCTTGATATTGCTGCTAACGGCCGTATCACTGGCGTAACAACTGCTTCGATCTCTACATCATTTGGTGTAAATGGTGATTCTGGCACAACAACTATTGACGGTGGTGAAACACTATATGTACTTGGTGGTGCAGGCGTCACATCAACTGTTTCAGCAAACACAGTTACATTAGATGTTGATAATACTGTTGTTCGTTCCAACACAGCAATTACAAGTCAAACTATTGATGGTTCTGTAACAATTGCTGGTAACTTGACTGTTCAAGGTACACAGACAGTAGTTAATACATTTACATTAAACGTTGCTGACCCATTAATTATTTTAGCTGCAAACAATACTACTGATGCAATCGATATTGGTTTTGCTGGTCACTATAATGATGGTAGCAACAGACATACTGGTTTTTTCCGTGACGCTGGTACAAAAGAATACTATGTATTTGACAACTATGACAAAGAGTTATTCTCCAATAACAGTATTGATGTTGCTGATGCAAGTTTCCGTACTGCAAACTTAAATGCTGGTTACGTTAAGACTACTGATGTTGTTGCTAATGGTATTTTCTTAAGCTCACATATTCAAGGTCTTTATAACTTTGCTAATACAACATACAGCACATATGCTTATCCAGCATATTTAAATATTGCTTATACTGGTGGTGTCAATGCTACACAGAATACCAATATTACTGCTGCTGATACTAAGGCACAAGCCGCTTTCGATAAGGCAAACAATGCTGTTGTAGCATCGACCGACTTTACTTTTGGCCAGATGGTTGTTGCAGATGGTACAGATTCGTTAAAGAGTCTTGCAAATGCTTCATACACATTAACAGGCTCGTTAGCTGCTTCTAAGACAATCACATCACTCACAGTTGATGCTTATGGTCGTGTGACTGCTGCTACTGGTGCTGACATTGCAATCGATACATCACAGATTACATCTGGTACATTAGGATATAGTCGTGGCGGTACAGGTTCAACATCATACACAACCGGTGCTTTGTTAGTTGCTGGTGTTTCTGGTTTAGAATCATTAGCAAATACAACATACACCGCAACTGGTTCTGGTGCTGCTAATAATACAGTATCTTCATTGACCGTAGACACATATGGTCGTGTAACTGCTGCTACATTCTCAGCAATTGCTGGTCTAACCGTTGGCCAAGGCGGTACAGGTCGTTCAACATTTACTACTAACGGCCTAGTGTACGGTAACTCTACTGATGGTCTATTAGTAACTGCAGCTGCAGGTACATCAGATCAAACATTTAGTAATCAAATTCTTACCGTTACTAATGCTGGTGTTCCAGTTTGGTCGACTGCTCTTGATGGAGGCACATTCTAAGTAGTACTATATAATTTTTTATGATAGGGAGTTTGAAATGGGTAATGAAAAGTTTGTTAATTATTATATTGAAGGATTGATTACTACGTTAAATGATTGTTTGATAAGAAACATTTCATTACAAGCAAATGATAGAATCAGTAAAGAAGCAATTGAGGAACATACTAAAAAGGTTGATAGTTTAAATGGTACTATTGATACACTTAAAGCTGACTTAGAAAAAGCCAAAAGTGATCAACTAAATGCTGATAATACACGTTATCAAAATTTAGAAAATAGCATTAAAGACCATTTAAACACAATCAGCACATTGAATCAGGAGATTTCTCAATTAAAGACAATGAAAAGTGAGTATGAAAATGTTAAACATCAAGTACAACATGTAGACACTTTCAGAACCGAGTTAACCAAAACACGGGAAGAATTAAATAATGTTCGCAATGATTATGAAAAAAGAATTGCTGATTTAACTAGTTCACATGAAGCACAGATTAAAGAACTAAATGATAAGATTGACTATTTACAATTAACTCCTGCTAAAAGAAAAAAACTTGAGGAAGTAAAAAAAGAAGTTACTGAAACACCAATGACACCAACAATTGATGTTTTCAGTAATTCGGAAGATACACTCAGAGATGGCGGAAGTTTTTAAGGTAAATGGCAAATACAACATTACAGTTAAAGAAATCAGGACAGACAGGTAACGTACCAAATTCACTAGCATATGGTGAGTTGGCGTTAAACTACGCTGATGGTAAACTGTTCTATAAAGCCTCTAACGGTTCTATTGCTAGTATATCTACTGGTACCAATGTAAACTCATTTGCAACTGTTAACTCCAACAGTTCATTAATTCTAGCAACATCATCTACAGATACACTTAGTTTTGCAGCAGCAAACACTATTCGTATTACTACCAATACAACATCCAAAATAATTACAATTGGATCTACTGCATTAGCAAATCAAACAGGTACTTTTGGTGGTGATTTAACTGTTGCTGGTAATGTAATCACCACAGGTTCTGGTGGCAATATTACTGGTGCCAATGTAATTTCTGCTAACACTTTTAATGCGGCTGTTAGTTATATCTTCTCAGATGGTACCACACAAACAACAGCTGCTTCTCCAGCTTCATATAGTCAAGCTGCATTTGCATTGGCCAATAATAATGTTGGTGTAAATAATACACAAAATACCAACATTTCAATAATTCAAGGTGTAGACTTAGGTCAAAACACCAGAATGTCTATCATTGAAGGTGTAAATTTAACTCAAAACACCAATATAACAACAGCAACTGTATTGGCCCAAGCCGCTTTTGATAAGGCTAACACAGGTGTAGGAACCAGTACAGATGATTATGCAAGACAAACTGCTAATGCAGCATTTCAACAAGCGAATACCGGTACTGTACTGGCCCAAGCCGCTTTTGATAAAGCCAATACTGTGGTTACAAGCGGAACAACGATTATTACTGGTGGTCAATATGTCGATTATGGTTGGGTACCTATGACACCGGCACCAGTATTATTTGATTATGGAACACTATAAATATACATATAATTTGGAAAAAATATGTCATCGAATAACTCTATTATAGTACAAATCCGTAGAGGTACTACGGCACAAACAGCACTATTTACTGGTGCTCTGGCTGAGCTCACGGTAGATACAGATCAAAAAACAGTTGTAGTCCATGATGGAGTTACACAAGGTGGTACTACACTTTCAACCAAGGCATTTACTCAAACTGCTTTTGACAAAGCAAACTCTGCCAATGTATTAGCACAAGCCGCTTTTGATTATGCCAATACTATATTATCGTTAGATACCAATATTGATCAGTTTGCACGTGACAAAGCAAACTCTGCATCTTCAAACACCATTGTTATTCAAGGCGTTGATGTAACTCAAAACACAAACATCACTAACGCTGACACCAAAGCTCAGGCTGCATTTGATAAAGCCAATGCAACTGCATCTGGTGCCGTTTCTAATGTTTCATTAACATATTCTAATACTGCTTCTGGTACAATACCAGCAGTTAACACTTTAAAACCAGGTGAACCATCACTTAATCTAAATGATGGTAGAATGTTCATTCAGTTGAACAACGGAAAAATTGTTGATATTTCTACAACACCAACAGGCAACACATATCACGTTGCAATGAATGGTAACGATGATTTTATTGGTGATACACCTAGTGCCGCTAAGAGAACAATTCGTGCCGCTGTAGCAGCTGCACAACCTGGTGATTCTGTGATTGTTCACACAGGTAAATATATTGAAAATACACCAATCATTATTCCACAAAATGTTCAAGTTCAAGGCGCAGGTGAAAGAACTTGTATCATTGAACCACAAACTTCAGCAAACGATGTATTTTGGGTTAACAATAATAGTTACGTTACTGGTTTCAAATTTGTAAATTATACCGGTTCGGCTGTGGCTTTCCCAGCAGCATCGATTGAATCTGGTGTGGCACAACAAGGATCTTCAAATACAATTACATTAAATTCTGGTGCTTCTTCATACGACAACTATTATAATAGTATGCGTGTAACGATTACATCTGGAACAGGATCAGGACAAATAGCCAACGTTACATCTTATAATGCAGCAACTAAAGTAGCTACTGTAGATGTTAACTGGTCAACAGCACCAGATAATACTTCAAATTATTCTTTGAAGATTCCTTTAAGAACAACACCAGCACCTTTGACATCTCGTTACACAACATATATTACTGGTAGTCCTTACATTTATAACAGTTCTTCAATTACAACCACAGGTACAGGAATAAAAGTAGATGGCGACTTGGCAATGGGTAACAAAAGTATCATTTCTGCTCAATTTACTCAAGTCAATTCTGGCGGAAAAGGCATACACATATTAAATGATGGATATTCACAGTTAGTTAGTATCTATGCAATCTTCTGTGACACAGGATTCTTAGCTGAATCTGGTGGTACTGCTTCGATGGGTAACTGTAACGTTAACTTTGGTAATAAAGGTCTTGTAGCAAATGGTAAAGGCAAACTTGCAATGACAGCAACATTGGCCAATACTAGCGGACAAGCCGTTAATAGTATCACTCTAAATAATGTAACAGCTAATACATCATTAAGTGTTACTGCTAATGTTCCATATACAGGTCTGATTATGAAGTTGTCAGAGAACGCAGAAGAATATTGGTCTGTTACTGAAGCAACACCATTGAGTGGTGGAAATACAGTAGTGACTTTCCAAACTACGATATTAGATTCTATACTTAGTGGAAATACAGTATACTTCTATCAACAAAGTCAATTGAGAGCCTCTGGCCAAACATTTGAATTTGTTGGTGCTGGTACAGATATTAATGCTATACCTAGATTAGGTGGTGTGGCAAATACAGCTGCACAAACAATAGTTATAGGTGAAGGTGCCGTGTTTGCAACTTCGACAGATCAGAGTGGTAACTTTACTGTTTCTGATTTAACAATTAATCAGTCAACATCAACAATTACAGGAAGAACTTTTTCTAAGAGTCTTTTTGCTGAGATGACTCCATATATACTTGCTCTAGAGGGTTAATAAGATGGCAACAATTCCATTAAATACATTTAAAACAACAACATTCGATGTTACAACTTCACAGTCAACTGTGTATACAACTCCAGCAGGAGTAACTACAGTTGTTTTGTTGGCACAAGTTTCAAACATACATGCTTCTGATGCAGTTACAATTTCAGCCAATCATGTTCGTGGTAGTAACACAACTTCTATTATTAAGAACACAACTATTCCAATTAAAGATGCTGCCTCTCTTTTAACTGGTAAATTAATATTACAAACAGGTGATTCTTTTACTATTCAAGCTGATGCTAATAGCAAAGGACAATTATTATTATCATATCTAGAAACCGCTAACGCTTAATATAAACTATGTCTACTAAATCCAGATTAATTAGCGGCCGTGTACCAGTAACTACAGCTGCTAATGTTGCATCAGACCGGTACCAATACTTAGATTTAAGTTCTGCGGAACCAAATCTTGGTACAGGTAACACTGGTGATGTATTAATTTACGATAGTTCATATGCTGGTGGTAGAAAGTGGATTCCACAAAGTGAGATTCGTGGTTCGATAGGTGAATCTGCTTTCGTTGAGGCAAATACAGCTTCAGCAAATACAGTATATCTTTCTGCTGTTGATATAACACAAAACAATAGAATATCGGTTTTAGAAACAGTCAATGGTGAACAAAACACCAGAATTACGGCAGTAGATGCCTATGCTGATGGTGCCTATGGTAAAGCAAACTCTGCCAATGTATTAGCACAAGCCGCTTTTGATAAAGCTAACACATCAATCACCACATCTGGTGGTTCAATTACTGGTTCGTTAAACGTAACACAAGATTTGGCTGTTACGGGTAACTTGACTGTGTTGGGCACCACAACAACAATCAACACAGCTTCTTTTACTGTAGCTGATTCTTTAATAACGTTAGGTGTAGGAAATTATACATCAGATTTATTAGATATTGGTATTGCCGGACATTATAATGATGGTACCAATGCACACACAGGATTTATACGAGATCCAGGAACAAAAGAATGGTATTTGTTTAAAGGTTACACACCTACGGTTGATGCAAATAATAATGTTAATATTAATGATGCATCATTTTCTAAGGCCAATGTTAATGCCGATTACTTCAAAGGTAATGTAATTGCCAATGGTATCGATATTCAACCATATGCAGTTGCATCCTTCTCTCAAGCCAACGCAGCCAATCAATATGCCAACTCTGCATATGCTAAGGCAAATACTGTTGCAAATGATTTAAGTACATATAGTTCTTTAAATGATGGCATCAATGCAACACAAAACACAAACATTGGTATAATTCAAGGTGTAGATACAGCACAAAACACTAGAATGTCGATCATTGAAGGTGTGGATGTAGAACAGAACACTCGCATGAGTATTACAGAGGGTGTTGATGTAGGTCAAAACACACGTATGAGTATAATTGAAGGTGTTGATACTGCTCAGAATACCCGCATGAGTATAATTGAAGGTGTAGATACAACTCAAAACACCAATATTACCATTATTCAAGGTGTTGATACTTGGCAAAATACTCAGATTACCAATATAAGTTCTTTAGCACAAGGTGCATTTAATAAAGCAAACACGGGTGCTCGAGCAACAGCAAGCAATACAGCACCTACAGGTAATACTGTTGGTGATTTATGGTTAAGTTTAACAGATGAAACATTGTATTTGTATTCATATGATGGTGTAAGTAACAATTGGGTTGATATTTCTGGACCAATATTAATATCATCTAATATTATTGTTCAATATACAATTACATCTAATGTAGCGTAAGGATTAAAAATGCCATTAAATGAAGGTCAAACAGTCCAATACACAGTAACTACTACCAATACAGCCGATGGTACGGTGTTGTATTGGAAGACCACAGGTAACACCACCAACTCCGATATTGTGGGTGGCAATACTGGATCAATTACGATTGTTAATAACCGTGCTTATATTAATGTTACACCTTCTTCTGATGTTTCTACAGATGGAACAAAAACACTAGGTATTGTTTTATTAACTGGATCACAAAACGGCCCAGCAGTAGCTACATCACCTTCAATTATTGAAGTTGCTGATACATCTCAGACACCAACAACAATACCAGTCTACTATTCGTACATGTGGGGAAATGGGCCAATTGGTAACAATACAGCATCAAACTATACAGCTCCAGTATTAATTGGAAGTGGTGCTACTTTTGCTGTAGCAGGAGCATTAGCACCCAAAGCAAATAAAACTTTGTGGGCTTGGGGTGGAAATTCTTACGGTCGTTTAGGTACGAATAGTCAAACAACATATTCCAGTCCAGTTCAAATTGGATCGGACACAGATTGGGCTCCAGCCACCAATTGGGAATCTGTAAGCCAAGGTACTGTTAACGCTAGTTATTTTATTAAATCAAATGGCACTTTATGGTCATGGGGACAAAATGATTATTTTAGAGGACCAGGCATATTAGGTCATAATGATACAGTTAATCGCTCTAGTCCAACACAAGTAGGAACAGGAACAACGTGGTTAAAAATAAGTTCAGCATATGGTTACTCCACACAATCTGTAGCTGCAATAAAATCGGATGGTACTTTATGGACGTGGGGAAAAAATAATTATGGTCAATTAGGAATAAATTCTCCGGTAGACGTTTTTTCTAGTCCAGTACAAGTTGGTTCATTAACAAATTGGTCAAAAGTTACGTGTAATGCTTCTTGGATGATAGCAATTAAAAATGATGGCACATTATGGACGTGGGGAGTTAATGGAGGTGGTCAATTAGGACACAATAATACAATTAATAAATCCAGTCCAGTTCAAGTAGGAACGGCAACTAATTGGAACACAATCGCTGGTAACTCTCAATCAGCAACTGGTACAACAACAGATGGAAAATTCTATTGGTGGGGCGGAAACTTTGATGGTTATGCTCCCGGAGTTTTCTATAATTCTAGTCCAGTCCAAGTAGGTTCAGCAACAGATTGGGTTATGGTTTCATATGAAAGTGCTTTAAGATTATCCGCAGGAACAATTAGTGCACCTACAGCAAACACTTTATGGACATGGGGTTATAACGGAGATGGTTATGGTGGTTACGGAAATACAGTAACATATACATCACCAAAACAAGTAGGGTCTAAAAACACTTGGGTTTTCCCTGGTAAAGGTGCAGCATTAGCTACGGACTAACGAAATAAATATAAAATAAATTTAGGAATATTACATGGCATTTCCATTATCACCAGCAAATAACCAAACTGCCTTAGTTAACGGCATTGTTTATCAATGGAATTCCGCTCTTGGTGTTTGGAAAAGGAATGGTTCAATCAATGCAGCAACCATTGGCCAGTTATTATTAAATTCAGCTCAAACATCCACATCAAATAACTCAGGTACTTTAATTGTTGCTGGTGGTGCTGGTATTAGTGGTAATTTATACACTGGTGGAATTTATATCACAGGTTCAGCCAATGGTATTACATTCCCCGATGGTACAGTTCAGACAACTGCTGGTGTTGCTGTTGATGCTTTTGCAAGAAGCACAGCAAACTCCGCTTCATCAAACACAGTAATTATCCAAGGTGTAGATAATACTCAGAATACTAATATCACCATAGCAACCAATGCAGCTACGGCAGCCTTTGCACAAGCCAATGCAACAGCAGGTGGTCTGATCACAGCCAATGCCAGAATTACAGTTATTGAAGGTGTAGACTTAACACAGAATACCAATATTACAGCGGCTGATGCTAAAGCTCAAGCGGCATTTAATGCGGCCAACACAAAATTCTCATCTTCTGGTGGCACAATAACAGGAGATACCACAGTAACAGGAAACTTAACGGTTACTGGTACACAGTTCTATGCCAACACAGTAAACTTAACTGTTGTTGATAACATCATCACCTTAAATTCTAATGTGACTGGTGCACCATCATTGAGTGCTGGTATTGAAGTTAATCGAGGTACTTCTCCAAATACAAAAATACTTTGGTCTGAAGCAAATACTTCTTGGGAATTTACCAACAATGGTACAACATATGAAAAGATTGCTGGCCAAACTTTTGCAAATGCCGCTTTTGCTGTAGCCAATACTAATGCAACCAACATTACCATACTACAAGGTGTTGATTTAACTCAGAACACCAACATTACTAATGCAGATGCTAAAGCTCAAGCAGCTTTTGATAAAGCGAATGATGCTTATACATTAGCAAATACAGCAAACACAACAGCAAGTGCTAGTGGCGGTGCCGATTCATTTGCTAGACAAACAGCCAATGCAGCATTTACTCAAGCCAATACTGCCACAACATTAGCACAGGCTGCCTTTAATAAAGCCAATACATCAGATGCAGTATTAACTTCTACTGTTGATACTTACACAGGCGATGGTTCAACAGTTGCATACACTTTATCTGTTACACCAGCAACAATTAATTACACAACGGCTGTGGTTGGTGGTGTTACACAACCAAAGTCTGCTTACTCTGTTGTTGGAACAACTCTTACATTTACATCGGCACCGGCCAACAATCAGATTATAGAAGTAACCACAATCGGTACATCCAATACCACACTATATACAGTTAACAATATTATTAGTCCATTCTTATTGATGGGCGCTTAAAGGAAATAAAATGCCAATAACATATAAAGTTTTAGGACAAAGTAACCCAAC
>JACCDX011343191.1_pt1 | contig 12352 bp, 9 predicted proteins | sample 7449681 | NCBI WGS metagenome assembly JACCDX01 (sample SAMN15323450, study PRJNA562643) | freshwater metagenome | isolation source: river surface water | place: USA:Blue River Watershed | collected 2017-08-18
CTGTTGCTGTTGATTCTGCTGCTGCTGCTGCTCCAGCTGATTCTGCTGCTGCTGACACTGCTGCTGCTGACACTGCTGCTGCTAAATAATTTTAGCACAACGATCAGAAAAAAGTCCTTCGCATGCGAAGGACTTTTTTTATGGCTAAAAACCGGATGAAGAATAAAAAGATTGATTCCTTTTTTGATCACTTCCCCCCCAAAGTAGCGGAATACTGCTTTCAACTTTGGCATGATTATTCTTTTGACTTTATCGTCAGCAAATCCCGCGATTCAAAATTAGGTGATTACCGATTTAGCCCAGCAAAAGGGCACCAAGTGACGGTTAATCACAATCTAAATCCCTACGCATTCCTCGTGACCTACATTCACGAAGTTGCTCACTTAACCACTTATCTGGCTCACAAAAACAAAGTTCTTCCACACGGGCAAGAATGGAAGACGGAATTCTATCAATTATTCGAGCCCATTTTAGACGAAGACTTACTCCCCGCTGAGTTAGTCAAGGTCCTGAGAGCCTATCTACAAAATCCAGCGGCTTCCTCTAACGGCTACCAACCTCTCGTCGACATTCTCAAAAGCTTCGATGCTGAACCGCCTGCAGGAACACCCTTAATTGAATTAGAGGAAGGTGCAGCATTCGCGCTAAAAAACCTTCGCTTCATCAAAGGGAAACTTCGCCGAACCCGTTACATTTGCAAAGAAATAAATTCAGGCAGAAACTACCTGGTGGCAAAACATGCGTACGTCTTACCGTTTGAGAATTCTTAGCATTGTAGTAGGCTTACTGACGGTAGCATCAGCGGCACTTGCCCAAAATTCTATCCTATCCAGTGGCCAATGGCTCAAAGTAGGCATCACCCAATCTGGTATCTACCAAATCACCCCATCCTGGCTTTCCTCCCTCGGGTTAAAAGCAAGTTCGATCGGAGTCTACGGACACGAAATAGGTGAATTGCCCCAAGCCAACTCCGCAACTAGACCCATCGATTTACAGCCGATTTCCTTCCTGAAACAAGGAGATAAAATCTTGTTTTATGGAGAGAAATTTACCCACCACTACAGCGATACTACTTTCTATTTCATCCGTTTAGATGATCCGGCGCCTAAAGCCATAACAGACCTTCCGTCAGCTACCGCTAATACAACGGCTTTAGATTATGGCTATAGTCGTTTTCACTATGAGCCAGAAACATACAATCTATTACAATCAGGTCGAGAATGGCTGGGTGATGGATTTTTTGGCAATGTAAACCGAACGATTCAATATCCTTTAGCAGATTACAAAACGGGAATTCCGAGCCTACTTTCGGGCAGATTGGCCTCCTCCTCTGTCGCACCAGGCACGTTTACATTCAGTATTCCGGGGAACACTATTGCACCCCTTAGCTTTCCGGCGACAACAGGAGGGCGCTATGACCAAAAGGCCTTTTTACAGACCTTCTCCGCTTCTGTAAAACCAGAGATTAAGGACCAAAGCTGGACCTGGAATGTAGCCTATAGTAATACCACCGGCTCCGGTTACATTGATTACATCGACCTTCATTACCCACGAAAATTCAATGCAACGAACGAGAATCCGCATTATTTTTTACCCAACAAAACCGATTCTACTTTCAGCATCAGCATTCAAAACCGCCAAGCCAACCACCTCGTTTGGGTCAAGTTCACAGGCAAGAGCTGGCAAAATGTAAATTCCCTCGTATTTAACAAGGTCACTCCAGGTGCTGAACTGTTGGTTTTTGATCCGGCAAAAGCGTCGGACCCGAAAACGGGAGAAGTCATAGCAAACCAAAACATCCGAGCTGATGCCTCCGCCGATTTATTGATCCTTTCTAGCCCCTCCATCCTACCTGCCGCTAAACTGCTAGCGTCCTATAAAGGTGCGAAGGGAATTGCTGCGAAAGCTTATTCCACGAAAGAAATCTACCACGAATTCTCAGCCGGGAAACAAGATGTGACGGCGATACGCGATTTCATCCGCCTTAAAAAACCTCGCTATGTATTATTTTTAGGCGATGCGACAGTGGATTACAAAGGAATCAACAAGGTGGCTTCGGCCGTCGAAAGACAGAATTATGTCCCGAGTTATGAAAGTCGCGAGTCCTTGCAACCTTTGCAGACCTATGTGTCTGATGATTATTTTGGGCTAATCGCGGATAACCAAGGCGAATGGCTAGAGGGAAATGAGGCGGTGAATGAACCGCTGGCGGTAGGCATCGGACGTATCCCAGCAAAGTCAATCGAAGAGGCAAATACAGTGGTTAATAAACTAATCAGTTACGAGACGCGCACTCAGCAGCAACCCTACCGCTTCGCTTGGTTTGCGGATGACGGCGATGCAAATATCCACGTGCAAGATGCAGAAGATTTCGCACGCTTGATTCCGGAGGCGTATCAAGTCCAAAAAACCTACCTCGACCAATTTCTTCAAGAAGTGGCGAATGGATTTTATACCTCTGCCGCCGCCCAAAAAGCCAGTTTAGCACTATTTAACCGGGAAGCCGATTTTATCCATTTTCTAGGTCACGGATCTGAATCCGCCTGGACGGATGAGAAGGTAATCACGACTAACGAGCTACAAACACTGAAAAACAGTCGAAATTTACCCCTCTTGTTAACGGCGACATGCCAGTTTGGTCGTTTTGACGACCCGAATCAGCTATCTGGAGCAGAAATAAGCCTTTTATCCAACCAGGGCGGTGCCATGGGTCTCATCTCGACGACGCGACCCGTGTTCCAGAGTAGCAATTACTTGTTTGGTCAAGCATTTTATAGACAGTTAGCTAATCATCTAACAGATAAAAATTACCGATTTGGTGATTTGTTTAAAGACGCGAAGAATGATAGCCAATCTGGAGTGATTAATCGCAACATCACCCTGCTGGGCGATCCAACCTTAGCGTTACCTTGGAATCAACAGGCTCTTACAATCCGACTAGATACCTTGACTTCTGGAATCATTCAAGGTCAAACGACGCCTAGTATTGATGGGGAGATTCGTTTGTTTTATTTTGGAGAAGATAAGCCCATGCAGACTTTGGGGACAAAAACAGATAAATTCAGCTATGTAAAATCTGGTGATTTAGAGGCTATCAACAGCGCTAAGGTCGAAAAAGGCAAATTCACTATGGCGAACCTCCCAGCAGCGAGATTAAAATGGTCCGCGCGAACAACGACGGAAACGTATGGCGGAGGAATGAAGAGCGTGGTGAAATCTACCTCAGAGGAAAAAGAAGTGAACGCCCCTATACTAACAGCGAGCCTATTAAATGAGTCTGACCCGCTAGCTAGCTCCGCTAATCCGATCTTACAAATTAAAATCAGCGACGCGAGTTCTTTACGACTTGTGGGACCTAAGGGCGAAAAAGCCCAAATTTCCATCAACGACACCTTGGAAATTCCCTTCTCTGATGTATTTACCCCCGAGCCAGGAAACAGTAGAAAAGGCAGCATTACCTTCCCTTTTGAATCACTCGCTCCGGGACTCTATAAAATCAAGGCAAATGTGTTCGACGTACATACGAATCAAGGATTTTGTTCGTTTGAATTCCGGGTTTCAGAAAACACAAAAGAGTCAGGTTCGCTCCGAATTTATCCGAATCCAATGACCGAGCGAACCAGCTTTTCGTTTTTACAAGAGAAACGCTGGACGAGCTATCGTTACAAGCTAAAAATTTATAGTAACTTAGGGATACGATTGCTCGAAAGGACGGGAGTGATTCCGGGAAGCGATTCGGTGAATCAAACTTTCTCGATCGATTGGAGTGCAGCAGAGAAAAGCCAATTAGATTTCATCAACTATTACCAATTAGACATAACCTACGACAACGAAACTCCGTTTAGAAGCTTCAGTGGCCGTATTGGACATATTAAATAACCCATGAAAAGAGTCCTAACCCTACTATTAGTGACCATCGGATTCACGTCCTATGCACAAACAACCTTAGTTTCAGGCCAAATCAATGCCGGGCGTATTCCTACCCCTACCCTCTTATTTCTGAACGTTGCGCCAGATGCTCGTTCTGCTGCGATGGGCGATGCGGGTGTAGCGTTATCGGTGGACGCGAACGCGATTCACTGGAATACAGCGAAATTAGCCACCACAGAAAAGAAAATGGGCTTTTCCCTTTCGTATACCCCTTGGTTACGCAACCTGGTGAATGATATGGCGCTTTACAATGTGGCGGGCTATACGGTGACGAAGAAGAACTTGGTTTTCGGGTTCTCTGTTGATTATTTCGATCAAGGCATGTTCCAAGCTACTTTAGATAATGGTACTAGCGCAGGTAATTTTAATTCGAAAGAATTTGCCATTGGCATCTCACACGCTCGAAAATTATCGCCTGCCTTGTCATTAGGCATGAATTTGAAATACATTAACTCGAACTTATTAGGAAGTTACCAGGGGAGCGGGGGATTGAGTAATTCTTTAAAACCTGCCGAAACGGTAGCCGCAGACATCTCTGTTTTTTATGCTAAACCAACGGTGGGTCCTTGGAAATACAGCTATGGCTTGACTCTTTCAAACATTTCGGGTAAAGTGACCTACGGTGGAACGGAGAAAAACTTCATTCCTACGAATTTACGTATCGGAATGGCAGCGACGCACGAAATCGATGACCTGAACAAATTGACCTTTACGGTTGATTTCAATAAACTGATGGTTCCTACGCCTCCTGCTTACGTGAATGGAAAAATGGTAGGAACGGATCCTGCGACGGTTTCGGCGATCGGTGGAATTTTCGGTTCCTTAGGGGATGCCCCAGATGGCATTAGTGAAGAGATCAAAGAGGTGACCACGTCTGTGGGTGCAGAATACTTATTCAATAATGCCTTTGCCTTAAGAACAGGCTATTTTCACGAGAGTGAAATGAAGGGAAATCGGAAGTACTTTACCTTTGGTTTAGGCTTTAAGATGGACCAAAAATACGGCTTAGACTTCGCCTACCTCGTTCCGAGTGGACAAGGAAGTCCCTTAGCTAATACCTTACGTTTAACGCTCATCGCGGGCATTAATCAGTCTGAAAGATAATTATGTTAGATCGCCGCGTCGCACCTACCGCCTTTCCGGTGGAAAAAGTTTTATTCCCTACACCTGCCCAATACACTTTAGCTAATGGCATCGAAGTATGGGTCGTTTCAGCAGGAGAACAAGAGGTTTTTAAATTTGAGTTAAGTGCGAAGGCGGGAGCAATCCATAGTCCCGTGGCGGGATTAGCTGGCATGACGGCATCGCTAATGAAGCGTGGTACTGCGGTACGATCAGCTCAAGAAATTCATCAGGCATTTGATTTTTTTGGGGCCTTCTGGGATATCCAAGCCAGTTTAGATCACGGCACCTTTACGGTGTACGGATTAACAAAGCACTTTCATTCGTTGATTCCGCTTGTTCGTGAAATACTACAGGAAGCTACCTTCCCGGCAGAGGAAGTAGAAAAAGAGATCGAGATTGAACGCCAAAAAACGAAACTGAACTGGGAAAAAACGTCCTACGCAGCCAGCCAAAAATTCCGTGCTCAAGTTTTCCCGAACGACCCCTATGGTCGTTTTACGGTGGCAGAGGATTTTGACAAATTAGACCGCGCAGCGCTTGTGCAACAGTATTCGACTACGTGGGCTTCCCAAAAACCAGTCATTTTCCTCTCTGGAAAGATCTCCGAAGAGCAGATTGCTTATTTAGACCAAACACTCGGTCAAATCAAGTATACTAGCTCAGAACTATCTATTCCTTCGATTTCATTCCCTTCGAATCCGGTAAAAATTCGAGAAGAAAAAGAAGGTTCCGTGCAGTGTTCCATCCGATTTGGATTGCCTGCCATTTCCAGAACGCATCCTGATTATTTTAAATTTAGCCTGATGAATACCGTTTTGGGCGGTTATTTCGGCTCGAGATTACAGAAAAACATTCGAGAAGATAAAGGTTTCACCTATGGCATTTCCTCCAGCTTAGCACCCTATCCACGCGGTGGCTATTGGGTGGTGGGTACGGATGTGAATGGAGAGAATGTGGACGCGACTTTGGCAGAAATTAAGAAGGAAATTACGATCCTTCAAACGGAACTAATCCCTCAAGACGAACTCGAAATCGTCCAAAACTACTTGATGGGCAGCTTCACCGGAGAATTGACGCAGGCTTTTGATATCGCAGAAAAGGTACGCGTGATTCAATTAAACGGATTAGCGCCTGATTTTTACGATCAATTCCAGGACCAAATACTAGAAATCCAGGCCCAGGATATTAGAGACATGGCTGCTAAATACCTGAACCTGGATTTGATGCACGAGGTAATCGTGGGATAACTAGAACGAAGCTAGCTCTCTAAATTCATTCACACGGCCTGCTAAATCAGCTTCCGTGATTTCGAATAAACGCTCTGTACCGAATTTCTCTACACAGAAAGAGGCCATCGCAGATCCGTGAACGATCGCGCGACGCATGTTTTCAAAAGAGATATCATCCGTCTTCGCTAGGTAACCGATGAATCCTCCTACGAAGGTATCACCCGCGCCAGTTGGATCGAAAACGTCTTCTAAAGGAAGTGCTGGGCAATAGAACATGCGATCTCCTTGGAACAATAAGGCACCGTGCTCCCCTTTCTTAATAATCAAGGTCTTAGGTCCCATCGCCATAATCAGCTTAGCAGCTGTGCGAAGTGAGTATTGATCCGATAATTGACGAGCCTCCTCATCATTGATGCAAAGCACATCCACCATCGTTAACACGCGCTTTAAATCGTCCATCGCCACATCCATCCAGAAATTCATGGTGTCCATTACGACTAATTTAGGGCGTTTGTTCAAGCCTTGAATCGCTTCTATTTGTACTTGTGGTGTTAGATTACCTAACATCAAATAATCACAATCTTGGTAAGATGCTGGGATCACCGGCTTGAAATCAGCTAACACGTTCAATTCCGTCACTAAAGTGTCACGTGAATTCATGTTGTTGTGGTATTTACCAGCCCAAAAGAACGATTTCTCCCCTTTCTTGATTTGTAAACCATCCAAATTAATGCCACGAGACTTCAAGGTGTCCATGTATTCTTGTGGAAAATCATCCCCTACTACAGCTACTACGTTTACTTTTGGTAGAAAGAAGCCAGCAGATAAGGCGATGTACGTACAAGATCCACCGATGATTTTATCGGTCTTTCCATAAGGGGTCTCTAAAGCGTCGAAAGCAACGCTTCCAATTGTTAATAAGCTCATAATTAATAATTTAACCTACTTTAGGACAGCGACTAAAGGGTTGGTTTGGATTGAAAAATATACGGTATGTAATAAAAGTTTTATCGTTCGTGGCTCCTAGCTGGGAGACAAAGCGAAGCATTTTAGGATTAAAGTCCCCCACCCAGTTCATGTCCATGGTGGAATACGGATAAAATGGATTTGTGCGAGCGACTTCGCGGAAACGAAGGGCGATCGCAGATTCGACTCCTTTGCCTTGGTGATCTGGAGTTACCCCAAAAATCACCCCGCAGGTACGAGTCAAGGTTCCTTTTAATTTCAATAAAAGGAATTTAATCATGCCCCACCAGTTCAATTTACCATTCAGGTGTTTCACGATTTGGTTCAAATCGGGGATCACAATGAAGAAAGCAACCGGCGTTCCATCCGTTGTATAGGCAAACCACAGCAATTGCTCATCGATGATGGGCTTCATGGTTTTCACCAGTTTTTGAGCGGACTCACTACTCATTTCCTTAACACCAGGGAATTTCGCCCAAGCGGCATTAAAAATAAAGCGAAAATCTTCTGCATATTTCGAGAGATTACTCTTCTCAATGTGTTGGAAAACGTAATCAGGGTTCTCAAAAATGCGTTGTGCTTTTTCTTCGATTCCCTGCGTCACATTCGCGCCTGCAATAGGTGAAACGAATACGTATTGTTGGAAATAGTCTTGAAAACCATAGTTTTCGAAGAACGGAATGTAATAGGGCTTTGTCCAAGGCATTTTATAGGTAGGCTCAAACTCCCAACCTTTGACCATCAACCCCCAGAAACTATCACGCTCTCCAAAATTAATCGGGCCATCCATCCCCTCCATTCCTCGCTCCGCTAGCCAATTTTTGCAGGCATCAAACAGCATAAAGGCTGCATTTTCGTCTTCGATACACTCAAAGAAACCCATTCCACCTACGGGAACTTCGCCCTCTTTTGTATTTCGCTCATAGAAAGCGGCCACGCGACCGATGGCTTCCCCTGATTCCGAAAATAAAATCCAACGAATCGCCTCCCCTTGTTTAAAATGGGGGTTCTTGCGCGGATCGAACACCGATGAAATATCGTTATCTAAGGGACGAATCCAATTAGGATCGCTGGCATAGAGCTGAACCGGGAATTCCAAAAAAGTCTTTTTTAGTCGAGCGTCGTCTCCTACTTCTCTCAAAAACATGCGAATAACGTTAGAATGCGAAAAAACATACAAAGGTAATGAATTGCGTTTGGGTTTGGTGAATTAAAAGAATCCAATTAATTTTAATTCCTTATTATCCCCATTCGATCAGAAACGATCCGCTTACCATGCAGCCCTTAAAAATATACAATACCCTGAGTCGTGAAAAAGAACTTTTCACCCCCATACACGAAAATCACGTGGGACTTTATGTCTGCGGACCCACGGTATACAATTATGTTCACCTAGGGAATCTACGTACGTTTACGTCTTTTGACATCTTGAACCGCTATTTACTGCACATCGGTTACAAGGTGCGTTATGTGCGTAACATTACGGACGTAGGACACTTAGTAGGCGACGGCGATGAGGGGGAAGACAAGATTGGGAAGATGGCCAAATTGGAAAAATTAGAGCCCATGGAGATCGTTCATCGCTTTACCCAAGATTTCCACCAAGTATTAGAAAAATTCAATGTCTTACCACCAAGCATCGAGCCTACGGCGACCGGGCATATCGTGGAGCAAATAGAAACAACTAAGTCATTGATTGAAAAAGGCTTAGCGTACGAATCGAATGGCTCGGTGTATTTTGACATCGAGACTTACAATAAAAATGGCGGCAATTATGGACATCTGTCCGGCCGCGTGATTGAAGACTTATTAACTGAAACCCGGGACTTAGACGGGGTGGGCGAGAAGCGGAATCCCTTAGATTTTGCCCTTTGGAAAAAAGCCGCTCCAGAACATATCATGCGCTGGCCATCTCCTTGGGGAGAGGGTTTCCCAGGCTGGCACTTAGAGTGTACCTGCATGAGCCACAAATACTTAGGGGACACTTTTGATATTCACGGCGGTGGAATGGACTTGAAATTCCCGCACCACGAATGTGAAATCGCGCAGGCAAAAGCAGCCTATGACCGCGCTCCAGTCCGTTATTGGATGCACACGAATATGTTAACGGTGAATGGCCAAAAGATGAGTAAATCCCTCGGAAACTCGTTCCTTCCATCCGAATTGTTCGCAGGCAGCCATGCCCTTTTAGAGCAAGCTTACAGCCCCATGACCGTGCGTTTCTTTATGTTACAGTCACAATACCGCAGCACTTTGGACTTTTCGAACGACGCCCTGAAAGCGGCCCAAAAAGGATACAAGAAGATCGCAAACGGTTTACGCATTATAAAGAAACTTGTTTACCCTACGGATATCATCGCAAATCCAGATGCAGCCCAGGAAAAGGAAATCAGTGATGCCATTCAAGGCTGTTATGACGGCATGAACGATGATTTAAACACGGCGGTGGCGATTGCGCACCTGTTTACCTTGTTGAAAAAAATCAATTCACTCTATACGGGTGGATTAGCTTTCGAATCCATTTCTGCTGAAACATTTTCGAATTTACAGCGTTCTTATACTAGCATTTTAGAAGATGTTTTAGGGATCAAAGAAGAGGTTCCTGCTGAAATGAATGGCTTGACGGATGAACTTCTTCAGCTCTACAAGGGTTTCAAGGAAAGTAGACAATACGATAAAGTAGATGAAATTCGTGGCGCCTTCAAATCTGCTGGATTATTGATTAAAGACATGAAAAACGCCATTGACTGGGGTTACGAAGAATAAGATATGCTAAGAAATTTAACACCTACCGTACGGAATTTAATTTTCGTGAATGTCGCTATCTTCTTAGGATCAGCCTTCATTCCGGATGAGTTATTTGCTTTGTACTTTTTCCAATCGAGCAAATTCCACTATTTCCAAATCATCAGCTATATGTTCGTGCACGCAAATTTTATGCACTTGTTGATGAATATGTTTGGCCTTTACATGTTCGGATCCATTTTGGAAAAAATATGGGGCGGACAGCGTTTCTTGTTTTTCTATTTATTCTGTGGCATAGGAGCTGGTTTGCTGCACGAAGCCATTCAGTATTTCCATGACTACGCGAGCATTCGCAAGGCCTTAGAATTAGCCCTTTCTAATCCAAATTCAGACTTTCTGATGGATTATTTCAATCGTTTTGACGGTAGCACCTCGATTAACGAGGGCCGTTTAAATGCCTTAGGTGCCATTGATCATTACAAAGAGTACACGACACAAAACCCAGTTGTGGGAGCTTCTGGTGGCGTTTTCGGTATCTTGATGGCCTATGGGTATTTATTCCCGAACTCAGAGATGTTCGTCTTCCCTATTCCCATTCCCGTGAAAGCGAAATACCTCGTGATGGGTTTTGCCTTTTATGAATTATGGGCAGGTAAAGCAGCAGCCGAAGGGGATAACGTGGCACACTTTGCCCATTTAGGCGGGATGCTTTTTGCAGTCATTTTATTGTTGATTTGGAGACAAAAACGCGATAGCTTTTATTAGGATGCGCAGCATTTGGACCGATATAAAAAACATCATTCAACAACCTGGACAAGGATTGCTGAAGATTATTATAGCCAATGGTGCCATTTTTGTGGCTTTAATGCTAGCTCGTGTCACGCTGCTGATCGCTGGAAAATCGGAATTATTCGATGCCTTTTTTACGCAAGTTTCCCTGCCTTCCTCGCTCGATTTACTTATTCAAAGACCCTGGAGCTTAATTAGCTACTTTTTCTTGCACAGTGAGGTTTTTCACCTGGTGTTTAATATGCTATTCTTGTACTGGTTTGGCATCATTATTCAGGATTTCATCGGAAATAAGCGGCTCGTTCAACTCTATTTTTATGGTGGCTTGGCGGGTGCGACTGCCTTTCTTTTAGCGATGAACACGGTGAGTTTTTTCATGGCCAAAGGGCCTACTTTCCTCAATGGCGCCTCCGCTGGTGTCTTTGCGGTAGTGGTGGCGGCGGCGACGATTCGACCGAATTACCAGGTGCATCTGCTATTATTAGGTCAAGTTCGAATCAAATACATTTCCGCTTTTTACGTGCTTTGGTCCTTCATCGAAACAACTGGGGCGAACGCGGGAGGCAACATCGCCCATTTAGGGGGAGCTATTTTAGGTTTCGTATTTGCTAAAAATTTCTTAGCTGCCTCACGACCACAAGCGATTTTTGAAATAAAAATTAAAGAGTTTGCGCAGGCTGTACATCAAAAAGTGCAACCTCGAAAAGAACTCGAAACCGTACCTGAGGAGGAGCTGAATGCGATTTTAGATAAAATATCCCAATCCGGTTACGACAGTCTAACGGACTTCGAACAAAAAAGATTATTCAAAGCGAGTCAAAAAAATGACTAAGGCTTAAAAACATTTTTACCTTTGTAAGGTTAATCTCTCACTATCCATCATCACAAGCGTCTATGCAATTTGAAGCCGGTCCTTTACTTAGCCAAATCACCACACCGGAGGATTTGCGCAAGTTGCCGAAATCAGACTTACCTCAAGTTTGTGACGAATTGCGTCAATTTATCATTGATAACGTATCGGTGAATGGGGGCCATTTTGGGGCTTCCTTAGGCGTAACCGAGTTAACTGTTGCCTTACATTATGTGTTTAATACACCAGATGACCAATTAGTCTGGGATGTAGGACACCAAGCATACGGGCACAAAATCCTAACCGGACGCAGAGAAAATTTCCACACGAATCGCTTAATGGGAGGTATTTCGGGCTTTCCGAAACGTTCCGAAAGTCCTTTTGACACGTTTGGCGTAGGGCACTCCTCTACTTCCATCTCAGCAGCGCTGGGGATGGCCGTAGCTTCTGGTTACAAAAAAGAAACACACAGACAACACATCGCGGTGATCGGCGATGGATCGATGACGGCGGGAATGGCTTTCGAAGCTATGAACCACGCAGGCGATATCCCGAATAACATGTTGATTATCCTGAACGATAACTGCATGGCGATCGACCCGAATGTGGGTGCTTTAAAAGAATATTTAACGGATATTACGACTTCGCACACCTACAATAAGGTGAAAGACGATGTGTGGAATCTGTTAGGCAAGATGTCCAAGTTCGGTAAAACGGC
>JACCDX010143385.1_pt1 | contig 12350 bp, 5 predicted proteins | sample 7449681 | NCBI WGS metagenome assembly JACCDX01 (sample SAMN15323450, study PRJNA562643) | freshwater metagenome | isolation source: river surface water | place: USA:Blue River Watershed | collected 2017-08-18
GCAAGGCCCATTCGCACAGGCGCTTGACATAAGCCGGTGTGCGGCGCACCTCGAGCGGCGCTTGGGTGGCGCAGACAAAAGCGGCTTGCGAGAAGGGGTTGAGCCAAAAGTGATCGGTCAGGCCTTGCTGCGCTTGCCACTGCACCAAGCTGCGCTCCGGGGGGAGCGCCAAAATGTCGTCGGCCATGGCTTGTGGGCCCACACCGGGCTCCAAGGCCCGCAAGGGGCCCAGTAAGCGCAAGAGTCCATTGGCTTGGGTTTGCGCCAAGGCTTGCCAGATGCGTGGGTGCAAGAAGTAGTCCTGCGCCCATTGCGCCACTTGTCCAAACACCGGGTCTTGCGGTTTGAATTGCTGAAAGTAAGCGTGCAAGAGCGCGCGCCCCCAATGCAGTGGGCGGCGCGAGTCCAACGCTTGGGGCAAGATCACCGCACCATAGTGCCTGAGCAATTCCGGCTGCTGGGCCAAGCCGCGCTCGGGGCTCAACCAAAGCGCGTAGGGCAAGTGACGCCAGTGGCGCTGGCGCAGCGCAGGTGAGTGATGGGCTTGAAAACCCACCGCCTCAAATGCCGCGTAGGTGCGCTCACCCACGGTGCGCAAGTCAGGTTCGACGCCAAAATCCGCGCCGCGCAACAAGCGCACGGCGTGCGCGAGTTGGTCAAAATCCGGCGGCAGCGGCGCAAAGAGATTCATGGGGCCTAGCGCACCGAATCCTGCAAACGTTTGAGCGCATTGCCCGGCCCCGTCTCGCTGGGCTGGAAGGCGAGGACAAAGCGCAGCTCCACGCGCCGATTCAAGCTCGCATCGGCGGGGTCCACCGGGCGCTCGTCGGCATACGAGCTGATGCCAAAAATCGGCTGCTCGCGTTGGTTGCGCAGGTTTTGCAAGCGCTGGCTCCCCAGCGCCTTGAGCACCGCGCGGGCGCGGTCGAGCCCCAGATGCCAGTTTGAGTAGTCTCCGCGCTGCAAGGGCACAGAGTCGGTATGGCCCTCGATGAGGATGGTTTCAATCTCCACCTGTTGCGGATTGGGCGGGCAGCCCTCGATGGATTGGCGGCGTTGCGAATACACATAGCAGGGCAACAAGGCCTGCAATTGCTCTCCCGCGAGGCGCAAGGTCTCCACGCCTTGCGGCTCCAAATCCGGCCGCCCGCGGGCAAACAGCGTGTCGGCCGGCAGGGTGATCACCCCGGAGGCCTGGTTGATCGTCACGGGCACGCCGGCGGCGCGCAGGCGCTGACCAATGGTTTGCACCACCAGGGCGAGCGGGTCGGGGGGCGCCTGCGGCGCGGGCTCGGGCTTGCGCGCGAGCAACACCATCACCATCACGATGAAGATGAACAACAGGCCAATCATCAAGTCGCTGGCCGAGGCCATGTAGCCCGATTCGTCGGCAGACTCCGAGGGGTGCGTGGGGCGTTTGCGTCGCAGGGGTAGCATGTTCGTGACCGATTCAGCCGCGCTTGGGCAGTGCGTCCACAAATTCGTCGAGCACTTCTTCCAGATTGCTGATGCTGCCCCCCAGTTGGTTGACGGCCTGGGCCAGGTGCTGATCCATCTTCACGTGCAGATCCGCCACTTGGGTGCTGTATTGGCCCACGCCTTCGGTGAGGGACTGCACGGTGGCGGTCAGGGCTTGTTGGGCGTCTTGCAATTGGCCGCGCACGGTCTCCAGCGCCTCTTGCAGGCGTTGCCCGCCGTGGGCCAATTGCTCGGCCGAAGTGTTTTGCAAACCCACCGCACGCTCGATGCGCTCGGCCGCTTGGGCAAAGTGGGTGGCGGTTTGTTCAATCTGCCCCATGGCTTGCTGCAAATGGCCCAGCGTGCCTTGCAACTGGCCCAGCCCCGTGCCCAAGCCCGAGGAGGCCTCGCCCAGCTGTCGCGCTTCGTCCAGCCGCGCCTGTGCCGCGCGCGCCGAGGATTGATCCAGCTCCTGGAGGGTGCCGCGCAAGGTTTGCACCATCTCGCCCAAGCCTTGCGTGGCATCCTGAAACGAGGCCAAGCCCTGCAAGCGGTCAAATGCGGGTTGCAACTCGCGCGTCATGGCTGCGCTCACATCCTGCGCCAACGCCTCCTCCAAGTTCTTGAGATGGCGCGCCTGCTCGCGGTTCTCCTGCAACAAGGCCTCAAAGAGCGAGAGCTGAACCCGCACGCTCAACTCGGCCGCGTTGTCGGGCAAGACCGCGCGCAAATGGTGGCACCACTCATCCAAACTCGCTTGCAGGCTCTCGAGAGCAACTTTGGCGCGCCAGTTCCACACCAACGAAGCGAATAAACCCGCAATGGACGTGATGAACTTCCCCCCCGCCGTGGCGATGAGGCCTTGCAAGGCTTGGTCTTGCTGGCGCGAAGTGGCATCGAGCGCTTGTAATGCCACCCCGGCTTGCTGGAGCGCGATGGCCAAAAAGATGAAGGTGCACATCAGACCAAAGCCAATGAGCAGGTTGGGCATGGTCTCAAACAAAGCGAGGTTCACGCGCCCCCCCACGACATCGCGCAGCGTCCATTGCTCCGCGTGGCTGCGCAAGCTGGCATGGCGCACGGCGCCATCGGTGGCGGGCAAGGCGATCATGCCGGCCTCGGTCTCACGCAACAGAAAACGCAACTGGGGGTCTTGGGTCTCGCGCAGGCAGGCGCGCAAAATTTGCGGCGCCTCGGCACTGGGTTGGGCGACCAAGCGTGCGCGCAAGTCGTCCATGGCGCGGCGGATGCGGCGAATGCGGCTGGCGCTGGCACCAAAACGCCAAACCGAAAACAACAAAATCCCAATGGCGATGAGCAGCGGGATCCACAGGGCATCGAGCGAGGCCGACAAATGAGAAGGAGTCATGCCCCTATTGTGAACAATTGACCTGGGATAGGCTGAGTACCTAAGTATCCAGCCCGCCGCTGCGGCGCACGGTGCGCGCGCAGGCCTGCCACAGAACCGCGGGTTGCGGCAACCACAGGCTCAAGGTTTGGCGCGCCCGCGTCATGCCGGTGTAGACCAACTCTCGCGTGAGCACGGGGGCCTCGACGTCTTGCGGCAACACCAGCAACACATGGCCAAATTCCGAGCCTTGCGATTTGTGCACGGTCAGGGCAAAGACCGTCTCCACCAAACCCAGTCGGGCTGGCGAGACCCAGTGCACACCGCCTTTGCCGTTGGCAAAAGCCACGCGCAATTGCCCATCGGCGGTGGGCAAGGTCAGACCAATGTCCCCGTTCATGCGTCCCAAGGTGTAGTCGTTGCGGGTGACCATCACCGGACGTCCCACGTACCACTCCTGACCGGGGCGTCCCAGCCCCAGCGCTTTGGCAATGCGGTGGTTGAGCTGCGCCACGCCCCAAGGGCCCTCGCGCAAGGCGCACAAAACCCCAAAGCGCGCGAAGGCGGCCAAGAGCGACAGCGCTTTGGCGTCATCGCAAGCCTCACCCCCCAGAGGGGCTTGCAAGCCTTGCCACCAATCGGCCCAGCCCTGCTGCAAGAGCGGACGCAGAGCGCCCGCATGGCCTTCACCGCTCAAGGGCCAACGCTGCACGCGGTCTTGCCCCTGGGCTTGCCATTCGAGGGACTCGAGCGAGTCCCACAGCGCGGGTAAGGCTTCTGGAGACTCCTGCACCGCCCGCGCCCAAGCGCCAATGCCGCCATCCGGGCGAAATCGATGGCTGTGCGTGAGCCGCACGGTGTAGGGTGCGAGCCATGGGCTCTGCCCGAGTTGGGTGAGCACGGCCCCCGCTTCGACCGAAGCCAGTTGATCGCGATCCCCAAGCAGAACCAAACGCGCGTGAAGGGGCACGGCCGCAAGCAAGCGCGCCATCATTTCGAGGTCAATCATGGACGCCTCGTCCACCACCACCACATCCGTGGCCAGGGTATGGTCCTCGGGCACGCTTTGCAGCAGCCGATGCAAGGTTTGCACGTCAGCAGGAATGTGCGCGCGCACGGCCTCGGGCAAATCCTGGCGCGCCTGGGCAATCGATTCACCCAAGCGCGCCGCGGCTTTGCCTGTGGGCGCGGCAAGATGAATGCGCAGCGCGCTCGCCCCAGGGCCTTGGCCCATGAGCAAGAGGGCCAGCAGGCGCACCACCGTGGTGGTCTTGCCCGTGCCAGGCCCGCCCGTGATCAGGCTCACGCGGGTATGCGCCGCCAGGCGACACGCCTCGCGTTGTTGCGCACTGTGGGCGAGTGGCGCAAAGAGCGTCTTGAGCGAATCTTCTACCGCTTGGGGCGGCTCTGGAGGGGCTTGCAAGCGCGCGAGCAAAGACGCCCGAATGCTTTGCTCGGCTTGCCAAGCGCGTCTTAGATACAAGCGCGAGAACCCCTCACCGTGGACCCATACCAAGGGGCTGTCTGCACCGACGATCCAGGGACAGTCGGCCACGCCAGCCGCCACATCCGCCGGCAAGCGCTGGACTTGCCCGGGCAACCAGCCTAACCAGTCGGCGGGGTTGTCTTGCAAACCCAGTAAATCCAAACACGCATGGCCCCGCCCCCACTGGTGGGCGGCGAGGGCGGCGAGCCAGCGATGTCGATCATCCGTGCTGGGCTCGCGCATTTGCAAGCACAGGGCAAAGGCCACTTCGCTCGCTCGCAAGGGCGTGCCCAGGGCTGGTGGCCATTCGTGAACCAGGGCTTGCAAGCGCATCATGGCTGCGCTCCCGAATGTGCCTGGGCGGGGGCGCCCAAGGAATCATCCAGCGTCACCAGCAAGGACTGCGGGGGGCGCAAGGTGATGAGCCCCTGTCCCGGTGCACGCGCGCCCCGCACAAACCAGTAAGCCGCGCCGCCCATGTGCCGCGAATAGTCATAACCGGGCAGACGAGCGCGCAACAACCGGTGCAAGGCCAGCACGTAGAGCACGGCTTGCAGGTCATAGCGTTTGTCGACCATGGCTTGTTGCAGGGTGGGCGCGTTGTAGTCCTCCAAGCGGTTGGATTTGTAATCCATCACCCAGTAGCGGCCCGCATGGCAGAACACCAAATCCATGAATCCGGTGAGCAAGCCCTCGAGTTGTTGAGGCTTGAGGGCCGGGCGCTCGAGTTCGCGCCAAATGGCCTGTTGAACCCAGGCGTCGAGATCGTCCGCCCGCACGGCTTGGGTGGGCAGACTAAAGCCCATCTCCGGCCAGATCGCGTCGGCCTGGAGCGCGCTCAATTGCAGAGGCGTACCCTCGAGCGAGAGGGGGCAGGTGATCAATTCGCGCAACCAAGGCTCCAGCTGGGCTTGTGCATCGGCCTTCAAGGGGGTGAGCAAGGTTTTGCGCTGGCACCAATCGCGCCAAGCTTGGGCTTGCCAGGGGGCGACGGTGTCGCGGGCCAGGGGCCAATCCTGTTGGGCTTGCCACTCCAGCAAGTCGTGCAACAAGGTGCCGTAGCGTGCCCCTGCGGGAAAGCCTTGCCAAGGCAGATCCGCACGGAGCTTTCCCGGCTCCGGGGCGTCTTGTGCATCGGTGAGCGCGTCAGCCAAAGCCTCCTCGCCCGCGCTGGTGGTCTCTAGCCCCCGCGTGAGCGCGCTAAAACTCGTACTGCCGCCCTCGCGCATGTGGGTACGCTTTGGCGTTCGCGCTGCTCGCCCGCCATCGTCCGCAGCGGGCGCTTGGTAGGTGGCGCCTGTGGGCTCGGGCAATTCGGCCAGCGAGATATCAGGGTGTTGGCAACGGTGCGCTAACTGCGTCCACAAATCGCCTGCCTGCTGGCGTTCCAACAACCGTGACAAGGCACTCAGGCGCACAGGCGGGCCTTTGATCACATCCTGGTGGCTCTCGCACACCCCCATCCACAAACCCTCCTGGGCCCGCGTCATGGCCACATAGAGCAAGCGCATGTCCTCCTCGCGCGTGGACTGCGCCCCTTCGTCGTCGTCCTTGGGGTCTTTGCGGGCGGAAAACAGGCCCACAAAGGGCAAGAAGACCAGCGGAAACTGCAAGCCCTTGCTCATGTGGTAGGTGAGGATTTGCACGCATTCGGCATCGGTCTCGAGCCGCACCCGAAGCCCATCGGCGTCGCCACTGGGCTGCAGGGTTTGCTCCCCCAGCCAGCGCGCCAGCGCCGCCAAATCATGGGGGTTGGCTTGGGCTTGCAGCAATTCACCCAAATGGAGCACGTGGCTCAAGCTGCGTTCAGGCTCCGCTTGTTGGAGCAGACGGCTGGCGGCACCGCTTTCGATCAGCCAGCGCACGAGCATGGGCAACACCCCTTGACGCTGACCAATGTCTTGCCAGCGTTGGCATTGCATGACCAAGGCATCCCACTGCGCTTCGTCTTGAATGCAGGCCTCGACCGCTTCCAAGGGCAGGCACCAGGTGCGACTGGCCAAGGCCGCGCGCAGTGCCGAGCGCTCGCGGGGGTGGGCGAGCGCCTCCAACAAACACCAGATGTCCTGCGCTTCCTGCGTTTGCACCACGGGCTCCCTGGCGGAGCGGTAAACGCTTGGGATGCGTCGTGCCGCGAGCGCGTCGCGCATGGCGCGAGCCTGATCTTGTTGGCGTACGAGCACCGCCATCTCGCGCGGCTTGGCCAAGCCCGCATTGAGCAACTGCGCCATCTGATCGGCAAAGCTGTTGGCAAACCCCTCCAACAGCAACTCGCGCGGTGATGCTTTTTTCCCGTCATGGGGTCGGTACCAAACCGTCAAGGCCGGTCGTTCTTGCTTCAAACGCTGGGACCAACTCGCCACGGGTGCGCTTGCGGCCACGGGGTGAAATTGAATGCGGGCTTCTTGCTGCGCATCATCACCAAACACCTGAGGCACGGCGAAGAGGTGGTTCACCGCCCGCACCAGCCCATCGCAGGAACGCCGGTTCGTCTCCAAGGTGTGCAGCGCCTTGGGGTCGCGCGCGAGCGCCGCATCGCGGGCGGCGAGGTAGGTGTGGATGTCGGCTCCCCGAAAGCCATAAATGGCCTGTTTGGGATCACCAATCATGATGAAGGCGTGATCCCCCTCGGGGGCGTAAATGGCGGCCAAGCTCCCGTATTGCCAGCGGTCGGTATCCTGAAACTCATCGACCAAGGCCACGGGGTATTGCGCGCGCAGGACCGGCGCGAGTTCACCCTCGGGGGCATTCAAGGCCGTGTGAAGTTGCTGCAACAAGTCGTCAAAGTCCCAGCACCCCAAAGCTTCTTTACGCTGTTGGTAGCGCTGCGCCACCGCTTGCATGGCATGGTCGCGCAGCGCTTGGCCCAAATCGGGCAGTTGCGCCAGCGCGTCCAGATACGCCTGCAAGTGTTGGAAGAAGGGGTGGGCCGTGAGGTCGCCCGGCCATTTTTTCGCGGCCAGCGAGCGTGCGCCGAAGGACTCCAAAGTGGTCAAGGTCTTTTTCGGCGGCAGGCCCCGCCATGCGCGCCCCTCGGTGTCTTCAGGGGTTGCGGCCTCCTCGGGTCCGTCGTCGGCGGACGTGCACCAATCGGAGAGGGTCTGGAGTTTGTCCTCGTACTGGCGCGCCTTGGGAATGCGGTGGGCCTGCAAAGCGCTCAATACCCCTGCATGCCATGCGGCCCGCGCGGTCTGCGCCAGCGTCTGCAGTTGGGTCTCGTATGCGGTTTGTTGCGCAAAGACTTCTGCGGGCGCACAGGATGGGCGCTCGGCCCCATCGGGGGCGCGCATCGCTCGGCGCCACATTTGCAGCAGCGTGGGGGCGAGGGTGTCGGGCGTGCCTTTGAAATGGCGTCGTACGGTTTGCAATTCAGCCAGAGGCAATGGCGTGATCTCGGCACGCCAATAATCTTGGACGCACATGCGCCAGAGGGCATCGGGGTCGTCAAGGCGCATGCCGTTCATTTGGGAGCGACTCGCCACCGCATGGGTTTGCAGCGTGCGTCTGGCCCAGCCATGGATGGTCTCAATGGCGGCCAAGTCCATGGCCTGTGAAGCCGCGCGCAACTGCAAGGCGCAACTTGGCCACTCGGCGCGCGGGATGTCTTGCGCCAGGGCATCGAGCAAGGGGTCGGGCGGCGTTTCGGGTGCCAGGGGGGAGCCTCCTGCGGCGGCTTCAAACCATCGTGCGGCTGCTTCCAGTCGGCGCTGAATGCGCTCGCGCAGCTCGGCGGTGGCCGCCTCGGTAAAGGTCATCACCAGGATTTGGTCGGGCAGCAAGCGCGTGCGCCGTCCATGGCCCAAGATCAAGCGCAGATAGAGCGCGGCCAAGGTCCAGGTCTTCCCGGTGCCGGCGCTCGCCTCAATGACTTGCCAGCCCTGGAGGGGGAGGGTTTGAACGTCAAGCGGGCGGGCGTTCATGCGGCACTCTCCTCGTCGGCCTCGGAATCGCTCGCATCGGACGGGGTGGGCAAGGCCCTGAGCAATCCGCCGTACACCCCGGCCCATTCGTGTTGCAAAACCCCGCGCATGTCCTGCGTTTGCGCCAGCACGCGCTGCAAATAGGGTTGGCGAGCGGCTTCACCGCCGCGCGGATCATCGAAGTAAGACCGCGCCTGCGCCCATGCCTGTGGCTCCTGGCTCGGGTCGGCCAGCATTCCCAGGCCATAAAGGGCCGCGCTGCGCGGCGCCATGAACATGGGGCTGGCCCAGGCACGGGCGTAGGCTTGCACCAGAGACTCCAAATGCCCTTGTGCCTGCGCCGCCTCCAGTGGCCTGAGTGTGATCACATCGTCAAGGCCGATCAAGCTGCTGTGCGTGGGTTCGCCTGCAGCGTTGGCCATCAAGTGCCCGACCCATAGCGCTGCGAGGGCATCCAAGCGGGGGTAAGACTTGTTCTTGAAATCAAACCAGACGCGTCCCGGCCGCAACAAGGTCTGCCAATGATGGCCGCCGTCGTCACGCCACCACCGGGTGCGCGCGTCCAAGGGCCACTCGCCGTCTAACTGCAAGTCTCCCCAACGCCATTGCGCCGAACGTCTGTCCAAGCGGGGGTGGGGAGGGAGTGGGAGTTGGGCCAGATGCGTGTGCAACACCTCGCGCAGCCGCCGTAATTCCTCACGCGCCAATTGCCCCGCCGCGCCCAGCGGCAGCTCGCCGCGCAGGGACAACAGCGTGGCCTCTGGCGGGGCATCCAGTGGGTACAAGAGTTCTTCCACCAATTGGTAGCGTTGCAATTCATCGAGGCCAAAGCTCTCCTCGTCGGGGCTTTGGGCCGCGGGGCTCAGCAAACGAACGCCCAGGCGATCGCGCAAGTAAACCTGGGCTGGCGCCCGCAGCAGACGTACCAATGCCTGCGCATCCAAGCTCGGCACCGGTGTGGGCTGCGCCGTGGGGCTTGCGGGCGTCACTGGTTTGCTGGGCTGGCGCGCCGCTTGCCATTGCGCGTCGTAGGTGAAGTCTTGCGTCTGGGCAGAAAAATAGGCCGGTGAAAAAGGGTGAAGCGGTTGCAGCGCGGGCTCGGCCAATCCCTCCCAACCTTGTTCGAGGTGGGCCTGGAGTTGCAACACCAGCGGTGATGGGGGTTGTTCAGCGTGCGTCACACTGTGGCGGCCTTGCCAGCTGATGTAGAGCCGGTCGCGCGCCGCCAAGACTGCTTCCAGAAACAAATAGCGGTCGTCCTCGCGGCGAGATCGATCCCCCGCACGCCAACCCTCTCCCATGGCCATGAGGTCAAAGCCGCGCGGTGCGGCCGCGCGCGGATAGGCGGTGTCATTCATCCCGAGCAGACACACCACGCGAAAGGGAATGGAGCGCATGGGCATGAGGGTGGCAAATTGCACCCCCCCGCCAAAAAAGCGTTGCTGAGCCGAGGCCGATTGCACTTTGCGCAACCAATGTTCGCGCACCACCGCCAGCGGCACGGCCTCGTCAAAGCCCGCGAGCTGACAATCCTTCCACCAGGCTTCGAGCGGGGCGAGCAGGGCGCCGATTCGGGTGTGTTCCCGATCGTCTTGCGCTTCAAAACATCGCGCGAGCATTTGCTGCACCAACGCGACCCATTCGCTGGGTCGGTGTGCTTGCGTGAGTTGCGCCAAAGCCCAGGTCATGTCGCGCAACCACAGCACCAAGGCATCGAGCAGGGGGCCATCCAGACTGGCCGGGCCCGCCTGCGGCATGACGCCCGCCCACGGATGCGGTGCGGGCTGCGCAAACCCCAGCAACAGCCGCTCCAAACCAAATAACCAGGTATTGTTCTGCGCATCGGGCAGCGTCGAGGGTAGGCCAAAGTCGGCCCGGTGCGGCGTATCCAGACCCCAGCGCACATTGGCTTGTGCCAGCCAGGCGTCGAGTTCGTCCACCTGGGCCAACTCCAAGCCATAGCGGCGACGGCATGCGGGCACATCCATCCAGCTGCGCCAATCGCGCCGCGAGAGGCGCAGCTCGGGCAATTGCAGGAGCGCAGCCATGGCCTGCATCACGGGGTCGGTCAGCGGTGAGGCATCGGCCACGGCGTAGGGCAAATGGCGCGGGTCTCCCGGCAGAAAACGCCCAAAGACGGCGTGGATCACGGGGGCGAAACTCGCCATGTCGGGCACCATGACCGTGATGTCTTGGGGCTTGAGGGTGGCATCTTGGTCGAGCCAATCCAAAATGCGGTCGTGCAGCACTTCCAACTCCCGCCGGGCGCTGTGCGTTCGCACCATCACCACACTGTGGTCTTGCGCGGCCACGCGTTGTCGCGGCTGCGGGGGGGCTTCCAAGTTGAGAATGCCCGATTGAACTTGGGCCAACAGGGAAGGCTCTCGGCCCTCTTCCCGGGCGCAAGCGACGGGGTCCACAAACACATCCACCCGGCTAGCGCCCGCGTCGTGTGCGTCGAGCAAATGCAGATAATCCCGACCTTGCTTACCCCAAGCGGCCAACAGCCCATTGCCTTGTGTGTGCAGCGCCAGCCGCAAGTGATCGTCCCAGGTCTGTCCTTGCGCCAGGGTGGGCCAACCCGGCTTTTCCGCTTGGCGGCGGCGCGCGAGCCGCTGCAAGGGCGCGTGACTCTCCACAATGTCGCCCCAAAAGTACTGACACGGGTTTTGCACCAGCATGAGGACTTGGCAGAATCGCCCAAGCGCCGCCAAAGCCTGCACAGTTTGCATGGGCAGCGCACTGATGCCAAACACAATGAGTCGGGGCGGCAAGCCCGCAGGGCATTGACCATCGGGTGTGCGTTCGAGCGCTTGCATGAATGCGGCATGCACTTGGGCGCGCGAGGCTAAGCTTTGGGTGCGTGTCGGGTCTTCGGCCTGCCAGTCTGCGACCACAGCTTGCCAGAGCGCCGCTTGCCACGCTTGGTCGGGTGGCATCGCGGCGTGCGCACCGTTGGCTTGGCGCAACCGGGCCTCGCCGGCGGCCCAATCCTCCAGCCAGTCGGCGCGGTAGTTTTGGTAGCCATCGAACACATCGGCCAACTCCGCGCACAGGCTGTAGAGGCGCAGCGGGTCGATGCCAGAGGCCGCGTCGGTGGGACGCACGTAGCGTGCGAGTGTGACAAAACTCGGCAGGTGCAGGTGTTGGGGCAAGAGCCGCATCAGACGCCAAACCAAGGCCGATTCGTCCAACGGCATATCGGCCGGAACCCGCTCCGGCCCGAGCACTTGTCGATAGAGGCGCCAGATGAGTGTGGCGGGCAAAGTCAGTTCGGTTCCGGCACAAATGCCCAGATGTTCGGCCAGTGCCCGCTCGACCCAGTTCTTCATGCCGTTGCTCTGCACCAGAATGATCTCTGGCGTGAGCGGGTCCAGCGGTTGGCTCTCAAGATGCGCCAGCAACAGCGTGCGCAAGCCCTCGAGCTGATTGCTGTGGAGGACCATGAAGCCGGGGCGGAATGAACGGGGGGGCATGGCGGATCGACCGAAGGGTCAATAAGCATAACCGCTCGCCGGGCTCAGGCGGCGAGCCTTCCGAAAAGCGAGCGGCTCAACCCGGGGGAGGGGGCTCAGGAGGCCTTGGCGGCTTCCTTTTCCATTCGCACTTGCTCGGCAATGGCATGGACTTGCTCGTCCGACATGCCGTACTTGGCTTGTAAGTGCTTGAGGTGGTGGTGCTCTTCTTCTGAAACCACCCCATCGGCCAGCACTTCGCGCACTTCCATCTCGTACAAGGCTTCGCGCCCTTGCACCTGAGCGGCGTAGGCGGTGGCCACCACACCGGTGAGGATGGCCGCCAAGGCAATGGCCAGAATTTGCGTGACCACCACCAATACCACTCCCAGGAAGCTCACCGGATCCACATTCCCCCAGCCCGCAATGATGGTCAGCATGAACCAATGCATGGCCGCGGGGATGGAGGGGAACACCTCCGGTTGATCTTGCCCTTCGACGATGTAGATCAACGAAGAGAACAACAAGCAGCTGATGAAGAGCAGAAAAATGGCGGATGAAAACGAATCCCGCTCTGACTTGATCGCTTCGAGCATGTCTTCCATCGCGCTGTTGTAGCGCGAGAGTTTGAAGATTCGCATCAGACGGAACATGCGCAACACCCGCAAGTCCGCACCGGGGAA
>JACCDX011209433.1_pt1 | contig 12350 bp, 10 predicted proteins | sample 7449681 | NCBI WGS metagenome assembly JACCDX01 (sample SAMN15323450, study PRJNA562643) | freshwater metagenome | isolation source: river surface water | place: USA:Blue River Watershed | collected 2017-08-18
CCCAGATTCTGGACCTGACGGTTGAAGCCGCACTGAATTTGTTCGAGGCGGTGCCCGCCATCGCCCGGAAGTTGCAAACGCTGATGGAGGTCGGACTGAGCTACATCCGTCTGGGTCAGTCAGCCACGACGCTATCGGGCGGCGAAGCGCAGCGCGTGAAACTGGCCCTGGAACTCTCCAAGCGCGACACCGGGCGCACGCTGTATATCCTCGACGAACCGACCACCGGTTTGCACTTCGCTGACATCGATTTGTTGCTGAAAGTCTTGCATCAGTTGGTCGACGCGGGTAACACGGTGGTGATCATCGAACACAATCTCGATGTGATCAAAACCGCTGACTGGGTGATCGACATGGGACCCGAAGGGGGATCGGGTGGGGGGCAAGTCGTGGCCACCGGCACCCCTGAAGAGGTGGCACGCGTCCCTGGCAGCCACACGGGGCATTATCTGGCGCGCTTGCTGGCCTACCAGCACCCCGGCGCATGAAAAAAAGGGCCCCGCACTGCGGGGCCCAACCAGGGAAGAAACTTCAGGGAATCAACGGTTGTAGGCGGTTTCGCCGTGCGAACTGATGTCGAGGCCTTCGCGTTCTTCTTCTTCGGTCACACGCAAGCCCACCACCAGATCGACCAGTTTGTAAGCCACGACCGACACCACACCTGACCAGACCAGGGTGAGGAGCACCGCTTGCAACTGGATCCAAACTTGTCCTGCGATCGAGAAATCGGGGCTGGCAGCGTTGGCCACGTAATCGAACACTCCCGCCCCGCCCAGAGAAGGCGCAGCGAAGACACCGGTGAGCAAGGCGCCAGCGATGCCGCCCACGCCGTGAACGCCAAAGACATCCAGCGAGTCGTCTGCGCCCAGCATCCGCTTCAAACCGGTCACACCCCACAAGCACAGCAGACCCGAAATCAAACCGATGGCGATGGCACCCATCGGACCGACAAAACCGCAAGCCGGGGTGATGGCCACCAGACCTGCAACGGCACCAGAGGCAGCGCCCAACATCGACGCCTTCCCTTTGGACAGCGCCTCACCAGCGATCCAGCTCAGCGTGGCGGCAGCGGTGGCGACCAAGGTGTTGACAAAGGCCAGGGCGGTGACGCCATTGGCTTCCAGGTTGGAGCCGGCATTGAAACCGAACCAGCCGACCCACAGCAACGAGGCTCCGACCATCGTCAAGGTGAGGTTGTGCGGAGCCATGGCTTCGCGACCATAACCCGTGCGCTTGCCGACCATGTAAGCCCCCACCAAACCTGCAACGGCGGCATTGATGTGCACCACGGTACCCCCGGCAAAGTCCAGCGCACCCTTGGCCCACAACCAGCCCGCAGCGGCCGTCACGGCTTCGAGTGAAGCCGCATCGGTGATGGCGTCAGGACCATCCCAGTACCAGACCATGTGGGCAATCGGCAGGTAGCTGAAAGTGAACCACAGGGTACAAAACAGCAACACAGCAGAAAACTTGATGCGCTCGGCGAAGGCTCCTACGATCAGCGCGCAAGTGATGGCGGCGAAGGTGGCTTGGAAGCCCACAAACGAGAACTCGGGAATGACCACGCCTTTGCTGAAAGTGGCAGCGATGGTGTCAACCGTCACGCCTTGCAGGAATGCCTTGTCAAACGATCCGAAGAACGGTGATCCACCGGTGAATGCCACCGAGTAGCCATAGACCGCCCAAAGCACGTACATCAGCGACGCGACCACGAACACTTGCATCAGCACCGACAACATGTTTTTACTGCGCACCAGGCCACCGTAGAACAGGGCCAGACCGGGCAGGGTCATGAGGATGACAAGCAACGTGGCCACAGTCATCCAGGCGGTGTCGCCCTTGTTGGGCACGGGCGCGGCAGGCGCGGCGGCTTCAGCAGCGGCAGGCGCTTTGGCATCAGCTGCTGCGGCAGCCACCGGGGCCGGGGTAACCGGGGAGGCTTGCGCCCAAGCCAGGCTACCGCCCCACATCAGGGCCAGGCCCAGAAAAAGAGAAGACAGAATTTTTTTCATGATGCTTTTCTCCGGGTTGGTTCAAAGGGCTTCCTGGCCGGTCTCACCGGTTCGGATGCGCACCACCTGGGTCAGGTCGTAAACAAAAATCTTGCCGTCGCCGATCTTGCCGGTGCGGGCTGCACCCTCGATGGCCTCGATGCTGCGCTCGACGATGGCGTCGTCGACTGCGGCCTCGATCTTGACCTTGGGCAAAAAGTCGACGACGTACTCGGCACCCCGATAGAGCTCGGTGTGCCCCTTTTGGCGGCCAAAGCCCTTGACTTCGGTAACGGTGATGCCTTGCACGCCGATGGCGGACAGGGCCTCACGCACCTCGTCGAGTTTGAAGGGTTTGATGATGGCGGTGATCATTTTCATGATGGCTCCTTGATGAGGGTGCGCTGGATCAGAAGGTGTACTTCAGACCCAGGACAAAAGCACTTTTGCCCGTGGCTTTGTTGAAATCAGAACCTGCCGCAGGGACATAATAAAAACTGCTGTTGGCATTCGTGTCGTGGTACGTGCCCGTGACCACCAAGCCATTGCCCATGTCTTTGTTCAAAGACAGCGAGTAGTGGGTGTATGACGCCACGCTGGTGTTCTTCACCGTTTGGCGGCCGACTTGGGGCACCAAGCTGAAACCATTGCCCAGGTCAAAGGTGGCGTTCAGATCGAGATAGGTGCTGCCCTTGGTGTTGATGTTGCCGAAAAGGTCGGAAAAAGCGTAGGAATACTTCAGGGTAAAGGGACCAACGGCACCGGCCACATAGGCTTCATCGGTATTGGCGTTTTTGTAAGAGCCACCGCCGCCAGTGTTGGCCAGGGTGTTGTTCAAATATTGGTAGCGCAAATAGCCCACATCCATGGCGACAGATCCAAGCGAAAATTTGTATCCGCCGTACACATCCAGCTCCATGTTTCCCTTGACCGGATTGGTCGAAGTAGAGTTGTCTTCAATCCACTTGATCGTGCTGGCCCACGCACCGACATAAAAACCGCTCTTGTCGGCATAGTCGACGCCGCCTTGCACGGCTGGATCAAAGCGCGACTGGGCCAGACCCCGATAACGGTACTCGCTGACGACACCGATGTTGTACGACAGGGTCGATGCAGGGGCTGGGGTTTGGGCTTGGGCAATGCCCGACAGAGTGGCCATGCAAGACACAGCCAGGACGGCTTGGGAGACAAGGGTTTTTTTCATGAGACTTCCTTCCTGATGATGAGGGTGACCCACTTGCTTAGCAGTCTTCATGCCAAGGATTTGGGTTCCATTTACATTGGATTTCTGCTGGATTCGTGCGTTAATGCCATCAGTCTGTGCATGGCGCGCACCCGATTGGTGCGAGGTCGATGTGTGAAGCACAGTCCACTTCCACATGCACCAAGACGGTGAATACCATGAGCCATGCACGCATCAGCAGTTGCGCCCTGATCGGCGCACGCCCGATCCGGGTCGAGGTCGAAACCCATGTCAGCGCCGGCTTGCCGGCCTTGCAGTTGGTGGGCCTGGCCGACACCGAGGTGCGCGAAGCCCGCGAGCGGGTCCGTTGCGCTTTGCTCAGCAGTGGTCTGCCTTTTCCACAAGACAAACGGGTGACCATCCACCTGGCTCCAGCCGACCTGCCCAAGGCCTCGGGGCGCTTTGATCTGCCGATTGCATTGGCGCTGCTGGTGGCGAGCGGTCATTTGCAGGCCAGGGTCCTGCAAGGTCATATGTTTGCGGGCGAATTGGCGCTCAATGGCGAGTTGCGCCCGGTACACGCTGCGCTGGCCATGGTCTTGGCCTGTGCGAGCCGCGGTTGGAACGAAGCATGGGTGTTGCCCGCTGTCAGTGCCCGCGAGGCCAGCATGGTGCCCCATGTGCAGGTTTATCAGGCCGCCCACCTGATGGATGTGGTGGCGCATTGTCGGGGCGAAAGCGCAACGGGCTGGTCGCGGCTATACCCGCAACCGACCGTGGCTGACCACCGCTGCGAACCCGACTTGAGCGAGGTTCGGGGTCATGCCGCCGCCAAGCGCGCGCTGGAGGTGGCCGCGGCTGGTCATCACAACTTGCTGATGGCTGGTCCACCGGGCTCGGGCAAGTCGATGCTGGCGCAACGCCTGCCCGGCCTGCTGCCGATACCTGACCACGAAGCGGCCTTGCAAGCTGCGGCGCTGCAATGTCTGGGTGGCCAAGATGCATGGGCTCAATGGGGTCGTCAACCGTTTCGCTCGCCGCATCACAGTTGCACCGCAGCCGCCCTGGTGGGTGGAGGCTCGCCGCCACGCCCCGGCGAGGTCAGTCTGGCGCACCGGGGGGTGTTGTTTCTGGATGAAGTGCCCGAATTTCGGCGTCAGGCCCTGGAAGCACTGCGTGAGCCCCTGGAAAACCAACGCATCACGATTTCGCGCGCCGCCCATCAGGCGGAGTTCGATGCTGACTTCCAGCTGATCGCCGCCATGAACCCTTGCCCTTGCGGCCAATTGGGCGCGACGGGGCGCACTTGCCGCTGCACCCCGGATGAGGTGCGGCGCTATCAGAACCGCCTGAGCGGTCCGCTGCTGGACCGGATTGATTTGCACATCGAAGTGCCGCTCTTGCCCGCCGGGGCCTTGCTCAATGAGTCAGCAGCCCCCGAAAGCAGCGCCACCGTGCGCCAACGGTGTGAGCAGGCCCGGCAGCGGGCCTTGCAGCGACAGGGATGCCCCAATGCCCGCTTGCCAGCGGCGCAACTCGAGGCCATGCCTTGGGCCGATGCTGCCCGTCAAGTCTTGCAGCAAGCGGGGCAACGCTGGGGTCTGTCGGCGCGCGCCATTCACCGCCTCTGGCGGGTTGCCATGACCATTGCCGACCTGGCACAGGCCGACGCAGTGAACGTGTCGCATGTGGGCGAAGCTTTGAGCTATCGCTACCGCGGACATGACAGCCCCGCGCAAGCCCCGGACCGATAATGGGCACATGACCCGAAGCGGCAACACACCTGACGCCTGGTTTGTTTTTTGGCTGTCATTCGCTCAACTCATTTCGTGGGGCAGTGTGTTCTACGGGTTTTCGGTCTTTCTGGAGCCCACCGAACAGGCGCTGGGAATAGGCCGCGCCGAGTCATCGCTGGGTTTTAGTCTGGCGCTGCTGGCTGAAGGTTTGCTGGCCTATCCGGTGGGCCGCCTGATCGATCGGGGGCACGAGCGTGCGGTCATGACGCTGGGCTCGGTGTGGACAGGCCTGTCGCTGGTGGCGCTGTCCATGGTGCAGACGCTGTGGCAGTTCTGGGGTGCCTGGCTGATGCTCGGCATCGGTCTGTCGGCGACACTTTACCCGCCGGCTTTTGCGGTGCTGACCCGGCGCTTTCCGACCGACTTCCGGCGTGCCATCATCAGCCTGACGTTTTTGGGTGGCTTGGCCAGCACGGTGTTCATCCCCCTCATGGCCGGGCTGATCGAATGGTTGCAATGGCGCCATGCGCTGCTGGTGCTGGCCTCGTTTCACTTGTTGGTGTGTGCGCCCTTGCACGGCGTCATTTTGCGTGGGGCCCCGCGCCAGCCTTTGCTGCCATCAGCCAGCGTGCAGGGGGGGGTGGATCCGGGTCTGCGCCACCACCTGCGCCAGCCCACGTTTTGGTTGATCGGGGTGTTCGTGGTGTTGCTTTTGGGGGTGACTGCGGCCTTGCCTGCCCACATGATCGCCTTGCTGCGTGAAACGGGCCTGAGCGAGCGTTGGGTCATCATTGCGCCAGCGGTGATTGGGGCCATGCAGGTGGTCGGGCGCATGACGTTGTATGTGCTGGAGAAACAACTCAACCCGCACGTGACCAACCGCTGGATGCCGTGTCTGATCCCGCTGGGGTTGTTGTTTTTGATGCTGGGTGCGGGACAGGTCTGGGCCGCCATGTGCTTTGTGGTGCTGTATGGCATCGGCAATGGCTTGCTGACCATCGTCAAAGGCACCGCCATGGCTCAGTATGTCAGTCAGGCGCACACCGCCAGCCTGAACGGTGCGCTCGGCTTGCCGCTCGCATTGGCGCGTGCCGGTGCGCCGTTTTTGCTCGGCCTGCTGTGGTCGCCCGAAGGCGGTTATGCGCTGGGGCTGTGGATCATGTGGGGCACGTGTCTGGTAGGCATTGCGGCGCTGTGGGCGGCGCAGGCTCGGGCGCTGCGCCGATCCGCTTAGGCCGGCGCTGCATCAGCCTCAGAGTTGCGGCGCCAACCAGCGGCGCAATTCGTCCTCGGTGACCCCCTCGCGTGCGGCCATGTCTTGCAATTGGTCTTCGCCGATCTTGCCGACATTGAAATACTTGGCCTCGGGGTGCCCGATGTAGAACCCGCTCACACTGGCGGCCGGCAGCATGGCCAGGCTCTCGGTCAGGGTCATGCCGATGTCGGCGCAGCCCAGCAAGTCAAGCATGGGCCGCTTGACGCGGTGATCCGGACAGGCCGGATAGCCAGGCGCAGGACGGATGCCGCGATAGCGCTCGGCAATCAGGTCTTCGTTGCTCAGGTGTTCATGGTCAGCGTATCCCCACAGGTCGGTGCGCACACGCTGGTGGAAACACTCGGCCATGGCCTCGGCCAAACGATCGGCCAATGCCTTGAGCATGATGGCGCTGTAATCGTCCTGGTCTTTGAGGAAGAACTGCTCTTTGGCGTCGACTCCCAGACCGGCGGTGACCGCAAACACCCCCACATGATCGTTGACGCCCACCGGGCCGACAAAATCCGACAAGCAACGATTGGGGTTATCGCGCGGCTTGGCTGTTTGCTGGCGCAAGCCGTGCCACACCAGCGCTGGTTCGGTGCGTGACTCGTCACGCCAGAGCACGATGTCGTCACCACGCGAATTGGCCGGGTACAGGCCCACCACCGCATGAGCGGTCAGCCAACGTCCTTCGATCAATCGGCGCAACATGCGTTTGCCGTCACTCAGCACGCGCACCGCCTCTTCCCCCACCACCGAGTCTTTCAGGATAGCGGGATAGGGCCCCGCCAAGTCCCAGGTCTGGAAGAAGGGCCCCCAATCGATGAATTTTTCCAACTCGGCGAGGTCAAAGTTTTTGAACACCCGGCGACCAATGAACTTGGGCGTGACGGGCTGGTACGACGCCCAATCCAGCCGGGCCGCATTGGCGCGAGCTTGTGCCAACGGAATGAGGGCCACGGTTTTTTTGTTGGCATGCAGCTGACGCACCTGTTCGTAATCGGCCTTGAGTTCGGCGATGTACTGGCTGGCTTGTTCGGACAGCAGGCTTTGCGCCACGCCCACGCTGCGCGAGGCATCGGGCACGTAGACCACTGGACCTTCGTAGTGCGGGGCGATTTTCACCGCCGTGTGGACGCGGCTGGTGGTGGCGCCGCCGATCAGCAGCGGGATTTTGCGCAAGCGGAAATGTTCATCTTTTTGCATTTCGGCGGCGACCACCTGCATTTCTTCCAGGCTGGGGGTGATCAGGCCTGACAAGCCGACGATGTCAGCACCCTCGACTTTGGCTCGCGCCAAAATTTCGTGACAAGGCACCATCACGCCCATGTTCACAACTTCAAAGTTGTTGCATTGCAGCACCACGGTGACGATGTTCTTGCCAATGTCGTGCACATCACCTTTGACCGTGGCAATCACGATCTTGCCCTTGCTGCGCACCGATTCGCCGGCGGCTTCTTGCTGGCGTTTTTCTTCTTCGATGTAAGGGATCAGGTGGGCCACAGCCTGCTTCATGACGCGTGCGCTTTTGACCACCTGCGGTAAAAACATCTTGCCCTGTCCGAACAGATCGCCAACGATGTTCATGCCGTCCATCAGCGGGCCTTCGATCACGTGCAAGGGACGTCCGCCACGGGTCAGCACCTCGCGGTAGGCTTCTTCGGTGTCGACCTCGATGAAATCGGTGATGCCATGAATGAGCGCGTGTGAAAGGCGCTGCGCCACCGGCGCGGGCGCCTCAGGGGTGCCGCGCCAGGCGAGTTTGGTCGACTCGTCGCGGGCAGCGCCTTTGGCGCTTTCGGCCACTTCGATCAGCCGCTCGGCTGCATCGGGGCGGCGATTGAGCACCACGTCCTCGACCCGCTCGCGCAACTGCGGTTCGAGGTCGTCATAGACCCCGATCATGCCGGCATTCACAATGCCCATGTCCATGCCGGCCTGGATCGCGTGATACAAAAACACCGTGTGGATGGCTTCGCGCACCGGGTCGTTCCCCCGAAAGCTGAACGACACATTGCTGACACCACCCGAAACCTTAGCGCCGGGCAGATTCTGCTTGATCCAGCGCGTGGCCTCGATGAAGTCGACCGCATAGTTGTTGTGCTCGTCGATGCCGGTGGCGATGGCAAAGATGTTGGGGTCAAAGATGATGTCCTCGGGCGGGAAGCTCACTTCTTCGACCAGGATCTTGTAAGCGCGTTCACAGATCTCGATTTTGCGCTGGTAAGTATCGGCCTGACCCTTTTCGTCAAACGCCATGACCACGGTGGCGGCCCCATAGCGGCGAATCAGTTTGGCCTGGCGTTTGAACTCTTCGACGCCTTCTTTCATGCTGATCGAATTGACGATCCCTTTGCCCTGGATGCAGCGCAAACCGGCTTCGATGACCGACCACTTGCTCGAATCGATCATCACCGGCACGCGGGCGATGTCGGGCTCGCTGGCCATCAGGTTGAGGAATCGCACCATGGCGGCCTGGCTGTCGAGCATGGCCTCGTCCATGTTGACGTCCACAATTTGGGCGCCGTTTTCTACCTGCTGTCGGGCTACAGCCAAGGCTTCTTCGTACTGGCCATTCAGGATCATGCGGGCAAATGCCTTGGAGCCGGTGACGTTGGTGCGCTCGCCGATGTTGACAAACAAGCTTTGGGTGCCAATGTTCAAAGGCTCCAGACCCGCGAGTTTCATGGCCGAAATATGGGTCATGGTCATGCCTCCTGCAGCGCACGGCGCTTGTCTTTGGCCACCGCTTGGGCGATGGCGCCGATGTGGTCGGGAGTGGTGCCGCAACATCCACCGACGATGTTCACCAACCCTTCGGCGGCAAACTCGTGGATCAGTCGACTGGTGACGTCAGGAGTTTCGTCAAAGCCGGTGTCGCTCATGGGGTTGGGCAAGCCGGCGTTGGGGTAACACGAAATGAAGGTGTCGCCAGCCGCCTTGGCCAACTCTTGCAAATAAGGGCGCATGAGCGCCGCGCCCAGGGCGCAGTTCAGGCCTACGGCGATCGGTTGCGAGTGCCGCACGCTGTTCCAGAAGGCCGTGACGGTTTGTCCGCTCAGGATGCGCCCCGAAGCGTCGGTGACGGTGCCGCTGATGATCAGGGGCAAGCGCTCACCGCTTTGCTCAAAAAATTCGTCGATGGCGAAGAGCGCTGCTTTGGCATTGAGTGTGTCAAAAATGGTTTCCACCAACAAAACATCCACGCCGCCTTCGGCCAAGGCTTGCACCTGATCCAGGTAAGCGGCACGCAATTGCTCAAAATCGATGTTGCGCGCACCAGGGTCGTTGACATCCGGGCTGATGCTGGCGGTTCGCGGGGTGGGGCCTAGGGCGCCACAGGCAAAGCGGGGTTTGTCGGAGGTCGAGAATTTGTCGCAGGCGGCACGTGCCAGCTGAGCCGACGCCAAGTTCATCTCGCGCACCAGGTGCGCCATGTCGTAGTCGTCTTGTGCCACCGTGGTGGCGCCAAAGGTGTTGGTCTCGATCAGATCAGCACCCGCAGCCAGATAGCCTTCGTGGATGTCGCTGATGATGTCAGGCCGGGTCAGGCTGAGTAACTCGTTGTTGCCTTGCACGTCTTTGTGAAAGTCGGCAAAACGTCGGCCACGGTATTGGGCCTCGCTGAGCTTGAATCGCTGGATCATGGTGCCCATGGCGCCATCGAGCACCAGAATGCGTTGGCGCAGCAAGTCTTCCAGGTTTTCAGCTCGGGTGTATTTGGGTTTCATCCCCCGATTGTAAGAAACGGCGACAATACTTCCCCTATGCGCAACTTGACACCCCGCGAAACTTGGGCCCTTATGCAGTCCGACCCCGATGCCTTGCTGATCGACATCCGCATGGAGATCGAGTCCATGTATGTCGGTCGCCCGCCCGGTGCCATCAACATCCCATGGTACGAATACCCCGACTTCACCCCGGCGCCCGAGCAATTTTGCGCCCAGGTGTTGGACGAGGCCGGGCGCAAAGACCGGACAGTCTTGCTGATTTGCCGCAGCGGTCAGCGCTCGGTCGAAGCGGGCCAGACGTTGGAGGCGCACGGGTTCGCCGATGTCGTCAACGTGCTGCACGGGTTTGAGGGCGACCTCGACCCCCAGTTTCATCGCTCCACACTCAATGGCTGGCGCTTCGAGGGGCTGCCGTGGGAGCAACTTTGAAACCCGAGCAGATCAGTTGTAGAATTTGACTTCCCTGAAAGGAAGATTTCATGAGCGGAAACCACGCCCCCCAAAAGTCCGATGATGTCGTTGAGTCCATCGTCCCTCTCATGCCCATTGTGTTGCCTGTGGGCGGCGGCATTCTGATTTTCCTGCTGGCGTTCATTGCCGTGGTCATGGCCTAAACCCTTGGGCTTTAACCTCCAAACACCGCTTGGCGGTGTTTTTTACTTCTATAGCACTCTTTTCCCCCGGTGTGTCGCCCTTTGTCAGGTTCGGGCGATCCGAATTTCATAAAATTCTCATGCGTTGCAGCAAGAGCCCCTGCATGGTCCGAGCAACGGGTTGAGGCCAGCCCTGTGAGTGAACAGGTTTGACCTCAACCATTTTTTAATTCAGGAGAACAAAGATGAGCGCCATTCCAGGCCTGAACCCGCCAGCCTTCGTCAAGCACGCCAAATTGGTTGCTTGGGTCAACGACATGGTGAAGTTGCTGCAACCCGATGCCGTGCATTGGTGCGACGGCAGCGACGCCGAGTACAACGCCCTGTGCCAGAAGCTGGTCGATGCCGGCATTTTCACGCGCCTGAACCCGTCCAAACGACCCAACTCCTACCTGGCCTGGTCGGACCCCTCGGATGTGGCGCGCGTTGAAGACCGGACTTTCATTTGTTCAAAGAAAAAGGAAGACGCCGGTCCGACCAACAACTGGGTCGACCCGGTCGAAATGCGCGCCACCCTGCAACCGCTCTTCACCGGAGCCATGAAAGGGCGCACCCTGTATGTGGTGCCCTTCTCAATGGGGCCTCTGGGCAGCCCGATCGCCCACATCGGCGTCGAGTTGTCGGACAGTCCTTATGTGGCTGTCAACATGAAGCTCATGACCCGCATGGGTCAGGCCGTTTATGACGTGCTGGGTCGCGATGGTGAGTATGTGCCTTGCGTCCACACCGTGGGTGCACCGCTTCAACCGGGTCAAAAAGACAGTCGTTGGCCTTGTCACCAGACCAAGTACATCGTGCATTACCCCGAAACCCGTGAAATCTGGTCTTTTGGGTCGGGTTACGGCGGCAACGCCCTATTGGGCAAGAAGTGCTTTGCCTTGCGCATCGCGTCCAACATGGGTCGCGATGAAGGCTGGTTGGCAGAGCACATGCTGATCTTGGGCGTCACCAACCCAGAGGGCAAAAAGTACCACGTGGCGGCCGCTTTCCCCAGCGCTTGCGGCAAAACCAATTTCGCCATGCTGATTCCGCCCAAAGGCTTTGAAGGTTGGAAAGTCACCACCATCGGGGACGACATCGCCTGGATCAAACCCGGAGCCGACGGGCGCTTGTATGCCATCAACCCCGAAGCGGGTTATTTTGGCGTCGCCCCTGGCACCAACTCGGTCACCAACCCCAACTGCATGGCCAGCCTGGACAAAGACGTGATCTTCACCAACGTCGCGCTGACCGACGATGGCGATGTCTGGTGGGAAGGCTTGGGCGAAGCCCCGGCGCACGCCATCGACTGGCAAGGCAAAGACTGGACCCCGGCCTTGGCCAAAGAGACCGGCGCCAAAGCGGCCCATCCCAACGCGCGGTTCACCGTGGCCGCCACCAATAACCCGGCCATCGACCCGGCTTGGGACGACCCCAAAGGCGTGGCGATCGATGCCTTCATCTTTGGCGGACGTCGCTCGAACACCGTACCCCTGGTGACCGAAGCCCGCAATTGGACCGAAGGCGTGTACATGGCGGCCACGATGGCATCCGAGACCACCGCAGCCATCATCGGCGCCCAAGGCGTGGTGCGGCGCGATCCTTTTGCCATGTTGCCCTTCACCGGGTACCACATGAGCGACTACTTCCAGCACTGGCTCAACATCGGTGCAAAGATCGCCCAAGCTGGCGGTAAGCACCCGCGTTTTTACACCACCAACTGGTTCCGCAAGGGTGAAGACGGAAAGTCCATATGGACCGGTTCCGGCGAAATACACTGAGTACGCAACTGGTTCTTCGACCGCATCGTACGCAAGGA
>JACCDX011476100.1_pt1 | contig 12350 bp, 9 predicted proteins | sample 7449681 | NCBI WGS metagenome assembly JACCDX01 (sample SAMN15323450, study PRJNA562643) | freshwater metagenome | isolation source: river surface water | place: USA:Blue River Watershed | collected 2017-08-18
CGCGCGGGCCGCCGCACCCGAGACGAAGCCGGACGCGAAGGGAGCGGCGGCCGAGGCCAAGGCGGCGCCGCCCGGCGCGGCCGCGAAAGGGGCGCCGGCGCTGCCGATGGCGGGGCGCTTCAAGCAGGTGCAGGACCGGATCGCGGCGCTCTACCAGCACCGCAACGAGACGCCGCCGCCGCCGAGTCCGATCACGAATCCGTTCCGCAATCCGGGCGCGCTCGTCCTGCGCTCGGAGGATCCGCTGAATTCCGATCCGAACGCGGCGAAGCGGACGGCGCTGGCCGAAGGCGAGACGGCGCCGCTGACCGACGCGGAGTTGCTGGAGCGCGGCGCGGAGACGCTGAAAATCAGCGGAATCTTCGAGATGGGGGACAAGGTCTTCGTCGTGATCAACGCCCGGCCGTTCAAGACCGGCGACGTTGTCCAGGCTTTCGTGCGCGGCGAGGTGGTGTTCCTGCGCATCAAGGACATCGGCAAGCGCACGGCGACCTTCACGCTCAACAAGGCCGAGACCACGGTGACGTTTTGAACCCGACGGCGGGTCCGGCGCAGGCCGGACCGGCCGGGATCAAGGCCGGTCCCCCGCGCGGACCGACCGCGGGTTGAGCCGTTCGGGCGGCGGAGGCGGGCGGCTTACCGGGCCTCGACCCACTGGACGGCGTCGATGACGACGAAGCCGTCGGTGCCGGTGTTGCCGATCTCGGCGTAGCCGGCCTTGCCGGCCTCGAAACGGTAGGTGCCGACGGAGATGAACAGGTCCTGCAGCGGCGGCTTCTTCTTCTGGTCGATCTTCACCACGGTCTCGCCGTCGGCGTGCCGGATCGTGACGGGCGCGTTGGAGGCGCGGTTGGCGTTCCACGGGTAGGCGACGAACACCTCGTAGCGGCCGGCCTTGGGGAGGGCGGGCGTGAAGCGGGCGCGCTGGTTGCCCTTGGAGTCGTTGCCGTCGTGGTGGTATCCGGCGTCGACATACGTCGAATGCGCGGCGCTCTGGCGGTCGAAGCCGGTGCGGACGGCGTCGTTGTCGTCGACCACGATGCCGGGGAGCTTGGCACGGGGGAGGACGATGCGGGCGGCGATCGGCGCGCTCTCGAAGTCCAGCACCTGGCCGTCCTTTTCCAGCCGGGCCTTGAGCCGGGCGAGGTCGATTTTCTGGATGTCGACGCCCTGTTCGATGGCCTGGACGGCGGCGGTGGCGCTGCTCTGGCCGAGGACCATGAAGACGGGCTCCATGCGGATGGAGCCGAAGGCGATGTGGGAGGAGCTGAGGCAGGTGGGCGTGAGCAGGTTGGTGCATTCGGCGGCCTTGGGGCGGAGGCTGCGGAAGCTGATCGGGTAGGGGCGGACGCGCACCTGGACGTCGCCCTCGTTGCGGACGAAGCCCTCCTTGGTCACGTAGCGCTGGATGTTGTGGGAATCCATGTTGTAGGCGCCCATGCCGACGCTGTCCGTCACGACCTCGGTGCGGAGGCAGTTCTTTTCCGTCATGACGTAGTCGCTGATCATGCGGCGGGCCTCGCGGACGTAGAGCTGGCGGGGCCAGTTGCCGTTGTCGGTGAATTCGTCCTTGGCGAGGCCGATGCGCTGGAACTCGGCGCGGACCTTCTCGGGCACGCGGGGGTTGTTCGCGAGCGTCCACATGAGGCCCTTCTGCCAATCCTCGTGCGCCCGCCAGATTTTCGCGCGGGTGGCGTAGTCGGCGTCGGGGTAGTCCCAGTTCTGGCCGATGAAGTCGGTGCTGATGGCGTAGTTGTTGTTCGTATCCGTTTTCCGGTTCGGCATCCAGACGGGGTTCCACGGCACGCGGTGGTCGCCGGCCTCGAAGTTGCGGAGCAGGAGTTCGAACCACTGCGGATCGTAGTTGGCGGGCTTCTCCCAGGCGCGCCGGTTTTCCGGGACGTCCGTCGTGCACATGCGGAAGTTGTAGGCCTGGACCTTGCGGTCGCCGGAGAACTCCTCGCCGGGACCGTCTTTTTCGATGCCGGGGAGCAGGCCGCTCTTCGGGTCGCCGGGTTTGACGTAGGGATCGACCTGCTTGGTGAACTGGTGGCTGACGGCGTGGCCGGCCTGCACGCCGTTGATGGTCTCGCCGTAAACGGCATTGGCCTCGCGGCCGACGTGGTAGCTGACGCCGGCTTTGGCGAGCAGGTCGCCTTCGTAGGTCGAGTCGATGAACATCGCGCCCTCGAAGGCGCGGCCGCTCTCCATGACGATGCGCACGATGCGCGCGCCCTGTTTGATCACGCCCTTGCCGGGGGCGAGGTCGAGGCGCTCGCCGCGGACGACGGTGACCTTGTCGGCCACTTCGCGGAGCATGGCGTCGTAGATCCGGGTCGCGACGTGGGGCTCGAAGGTCCACATCGTTTTCTCGTTCGGGTCGTTGGGACCGCCGCGGCGGTTGACGTAGTCGGCGCGCGACTGGTGCTTCCAGACGGCGGGGTCCTGGTAGTGCTGCCAGATGCGGCCGTAGAATTCGCGGGAGAGGCCGCCGATGGCGCGCTTGTTGCCGATGTCGGTGGCGCCGAGGCCGCCGGTGGTGAGGCCGCCGAGATGCAGGGTCGGCTCGATCAGGACGGCGGTTTTGCCCATGCGGGCGGTCTGGATCGCGGCGGCGATGCCGCCGGACGTGCCGCCGTAGACGACGACGTCGTAGCGGGCCGGAGCGGCGGCGCGGAGCGTAACGGCCGCGACCAACAGAAGGAGCAGGCGGGGCAGGCGGGTCATGGGCGCGACGGTGGTTTTTTTCCCGCCGTGCGCCAGAATTACTTTCGCCCCGGCGGGATCATTTGTGGCGGCCGTGGCGGATGATGTCCCAGACGACGTAGAGCCCGAGCAGGGCGGAGAGCAGGTAGCCGACGATGCCGAGGGCGGGGTAGCCGAAGAGGTGGGGCTCGATGCGGGTGGTGACGATGAGGGAGGAACCGATCACGAGGGAGCCGATGATCACGCCGAGCGTGATGCGGTTGGCGGCGATCTTCATGGCGTCGTCGTGATCCTCGAGGCCGCGGTGGTTGAGGTTGATGGCGAGGCTGTCGTGTTCGAGCCGGCGGACGAGGCGGCGCAGCTCGAACGGCAGGTCCTGGAGGCCGAGGAGCGTGTGCCGCAGCATCTCGCGCGTGCGTTTGGCGAGGGCGAAGGGGCTGAGGCGGGCGCGCTGGAGCTCGCGCAGGACGGGCTCGGTGTGCGGGCGCAGGTCGAACGCGGGATCGAGCAGGCGGCCCACTTCCTCGATGGAGATGACCGCCTTGGCCATGAGCGCGTAGTCGCGGGAGAGGGCGATGCCGTGCTGGCCGAAGATGAACAGCAGGCGGAGCATGGCGCGGCCGAGGGCGAGGTGGCCGATGGCGAAGTTGAGCTCCTCGCGGAGGGCGAGGGTGATCTCCTTTTCCATCGCGCGCAGGTCGGGGCGGGCCTCGACGGGCGCGAGGTCGGCGGCGATCTGGACGATGCGCTCGACGTCCTGCTCGACGGCGGCGATCCAGAAATCGGCGAGGGCGAGGCGGAGGCGGCGGGTGAGGTGCCCGGCGAGACCCCAGTCGAGGAAGCAGAGGCGGCCGTCGCGCGCGACCAGGAGATTGCCGGCGTGGGGGTCGGCGTGGAAGAAGCCGGCGATGAACACCTGGCGCACGAGCGAGGCGGCGCCGGCGGCGGCCAGACCGGCGCGTTGTTCGGGCGGCAGGGCGCCGGCGGCGCTGACCGACGAGCCGTCGACGCGCTCCATGACGAGCACGCACGCGCTGCTGAGCTCGGTGAACACGCGCGGGGCGTAGACGCGGTCGGCGTGGGGATTGAGGGTGTTGAAATAGGTCTGGTTGCGGGCCTCGTGGCGGAAGTCGAGTTCGAGCAGGACGCCGGCGCGCGCTTCCTCGAGCGCGCCGCGCAGGTCGACGGCGGCCAGGGCGGCGACGCGGGTCTGGAGGAGGCCGGCGAGCCAGAGGGCCAGGTCGAAATCGACCTCGATGCGGCGGGCGAGGTCGGGCTTCTGGACCTTCACGGCGGCGGGCGTGCCGTCGGGAAAGCGGGCGAAGTAGACCTGGGCGAGCGAGGCGGTCGCGGCGGGCTGCTCGTCGAAGGCGGAGAAGATTTCGAGCGCGGGGCGGCCGAGCGCGCCCTCGAGCACGGGCCGCATCGTCTCCCACGGCAGGGGTTGGACGGCATTCTGGAGCCGGCGCAGCTCGAGGATGATCTCGTGCGGGACCACGTCGGGCCGCATCGACATCACCTGCCCGAGTTTGACGAAGGTGGGGCCGAGTTCCTCGGCGGCGAGGCGGATGCGCTCGGCGGTGCTGCGGGGCGGGCCGGCGGGCGTAAGCAGGCGCTGCCAGAACCCGGCGGGCAGCTCGAGCTGCGCGATGAGGTCGGCGAAGCCGTGCCGCGCGAGGACCGCGAGAATCTCCTTGGCGCGGACGGCGTGCTGGACGACGTCGAACGGCCTCACGCGGACGGCGACGCGGGCGCGGACGCAGGGGCGGCGAGGGCCGGGGCGGCGGCGCGCTCGAGGGCGGCGAGGCGCGCTTCGAGGGCGTCGAGCCGGGCCTTGGTCTGGGCGGCGTCGGACGCGAAGCGCTCGCGGAATTTTTCGTTGAGCTCGTGGCTGAGGGTTTCGAATTCGCGTTTGCCGTCCTCCGCGATCTTGTCCGCCATCACGCGCGCCTCGGCGGCGGTGACTTTGCCCTGTTGGACAAAATCCCCGAGGGCGGACTCGACCTTTTCCTTGGTGATCACTGCGGCGCCGACGCCGGCGAGCAGGGTTTTCTTGATTGCGTCGATCATAGCGGCGTGAGCTTCGGGCGGATTCGCCGAAGACGCAATCGCCGGGAGGAGGAGGTTGCGGCGCGACGGCGCGGTTGCGCGGACGGCGGGCGCGGCCAGGATCCCGATCGTGCTGTTCGACGCCCACAACCACCTGCACGACGCCTGGCTCGCGCCGCACCGCGCGGCGGTGCTGGCGGACCTGCGGGCGTTGCCGCTGGGCGCGGCGATCGTGAACGGCACCGGCGAGGACGACTGGGCGGAGGTCGCGGCGCTGGCGGCGGCGGACGAGGCCGGCGGGGCGAGCGGGCGGCTGTGGCCGAGCTACGGCCTGCATCCGTGGGATGTCGGCAACGCGACGCCGGCGTGGCGCGACCGGCTGGCGACGACGCTCGGGGCGGCGCGGCGGCCGCTCGTGGGCGAGATCGGGTTGGACCGCTGGATCCTGGACCGCGCGCGGCCGGACGATCCGCGGCTGGCGGGCCTGCGCCGCGCGCCGCTGGACGAGCAGAAGACGGCGCTGCGCTGGCAACTCGCGCTGGCGGCGGAGCACGGCTGGCCGGTGACGCTGCATGGACTCGACGCGTGGGGGCCGCTGCTGGAGGTGCTGCGGGAAGGACCGCGGTTGCCGGGCGGATTTCTGCTGCACGCTTACGGCGGGTCGGCGGAGCTGGCGCGGGAGTTTGCGGCGCTCGGGGCGTATTTTTCCTTCAACGGAGCGTTTCTCGAGCCGCGGCAGACGGCGAAGCGGGCGGTGTTCGCCGGTTTGCCGGCGGACCGGCTGCTGGTGGAGACCGATGCCCCGGCGATGCCCTTGCCGGAAGAGCGGCGCACGCATGCGTTGCCGCCTCGGGCCGACGGGACGGTCGTCAATCATCCGGGCAACCTGGCGGCGGCCTACGCGGGGCTGGCCGAGATCCGCGGGTGGGCGCCGGCGGAACTGCGGGAGCGGGTGGCGGAGAATTTTGTGCGATTGTTCGGGCCGTTGTGATTGGCTGGCGTCCATGGAACAAGCAGGGCGCCGGCGGGCGGTAATCGTGATCGTTGCGTTCGGGCTCTGGCTGCCGGGCGCGACGGCGGGGCGGGCCCGGGAGCTGCCGGCGGAGCAGGAGGCGTTCTGGCAGGCGCTGCGGGCGCTGTGCGGGCGGGCCTTCGCCGGCCGGGTGGTCGAGAGCACGAGTGCGACGGATGCGGCGTTCGCGGGCCAGCGGCTGGTCATGCACGTGCGAAGCTGCGGCGACACCGAAATCCGGATACCCTTTCACGTCGGGGAAAACCGCTCGCGGACCTGGGTGATCACGCGGACGGCGACGGGGCTGCGGCTGAAGCACGATCACCGGCATGAGGACGGGTCGGAAGACAAGGTCACGCAGTATGGCGGCGACACGGCGGGCGCGGGCGAGGCCGGCGAGCAGAGTTTTTCCGCGGATGCGTTCACCGCGAACCTGCTCCCGGCGGCCAGGACGAACGTGTGGACCCTCCGCGTGGCGCCGGGAAAGACGCTGAGCTACCGGCTGGTGCGCGCGGCGGAGGGCCGGCGCTTCCGCGTGGAGTTCGACCTCACGCGGCCGGTGGCCGCGCCACCGCCCCCTTGGGGGTCGAAGTAGCGGGCGCGCCGAGCAGCAGGCGGACGATCTCGCCGGCGGCGGCGAGGCCGAATGCGGCGGTGACAAAGACGGCGGAGCCGAACCCGCCGGCGCAATCGAGCGTGAGATTGGTGCCGGGTTCGGGCTCGGCGGCGCAGGAGCCGTCGGCCCACGGGTAGACGGGGGCTTCGTTGGACCAGACGGCGCGGACGCCGACGCGGGTGATGCCGCGGTGGGCGCCCGCGGCGAAACCGTGGTCGCGGCGGAGTTTTTTGCGGACGAGGCGGAGCAGCTCGTCGTTGGCCTCGCCGATGTCGCCGGTGCGGATGAGCGTGGGATCGCGCCGGCCGCCGGCGCCGCCGACGGAAAGGGCGGGGATGCCGCGGTCGCGGGCGCCGGCGAGGAGCAGGGCCTTGTGCGACATCTTGTCGACGGCGTCGACGAGGGCGTCGAAGGGCGGTGCGAGCAGGCGGCCGGCGGTGGCGGCGGTGAAAAATTCCGCGACGGCGGTGACGCGGCACGCGGGGTTGATCAGGGCGACGCGTTCGGCGAGGACGGCGACCTTCGGCCGTCCGATCTGGCCGTCGAGGGCGGGGAGCTGGCGGTTGACGTTGGTGATGCAGACGTCGTCGAGATCGACGAGCGTGAGGGCGCCGATGCCGCTGCGGGCGAGGCCCTCGACGGTCCACGAGCCGACGCCCCCGACGCCGACGACGCAGACATGGGCGGCGGCGAGGCGGGGCAGGGCCGCGCGGCCGTAGAGCCGCGCGAGGCCGCCGAAGCGGTCGAGGTAGTCGGCGGGGAGGTCGGGCGCCGCGGCCGGCAGGGGATGCGCGGCGGATTCGCTCATACGGGGAAAAACCGACGAGCGGACCGGCGTCGGATCGCCGGGGCGACGGCCGCCGGGTTGTTGTCGCGCCCCGGGATCGGGCGGCGATTCAGCGGCGGACGCGGTGCGACGGCATGCATCGGGTCAACGTAGATGCCGCACGGGACGGTGCAAGCCCCCGCCCGGTGCGGCGACCGGCGGGCAGCCGGCAAAAAAAACGGCCACCCGAAGGTGGCCGGCACAGGAGGCGCGCGAGGCTCGGGCGCCGCGCGGAACGGGCCTTGGGCCCGCCGCGCGGCGATGCCTCATTTGACGCCGAGCAGGCGCTTGATCGTGCCCTCGAGCTGGTTGACCGGGAGGTTGATCGTGAGATTCGTGCCCTGCATCGTGGCCTGAAGCATGCCCTTCTGGTCGATGATCAGGAGGCGGTTCACGTCCGTCACGCCGAGTTTGGCGGCGAATTCGGTCTTGTTGCCCTTGCCGTCGAAATGGATGGGGAAGGCGATCTTGCTGTCCTTGGCCGCGGCCTTGGCCTTTTCGACATCCTCGGCCTTGTCGTAGCAGACGGTGACGACTTCGAACCCCTTCTTGCGGTAGTCGGAGTGCAGCATGCGGAGTTGCTCGATGTTGCCGAGGGAGCCCTTGTTCGTGCTGGACCAGAAATAGAGCGCGACGACTTTGCCGCGCAGCTGGGCGAGGTCGGTCTCCTTGCCGTCGAGACCGGTGAACTTGAGGTCGAACGGTTTCTTGCGGGCCTCGAGGATGTTGAGTTCGGCGCGGGCCATGCCGGCGACGCCCTTGTCCTTGTGCTCGAGGAGGCGTTTGGCGAAGCCCTCGGCGTTGGCGAGGCTGGTGCCGACGGCGAGGACGTGGAGGTAGGAGCGCTCGCGTTCGACGAGGAAGCGGCCGGTGCCGGGCGTCTCGTTGAGGGCGTCGAGTTTTTCGCGGAGATTGGCGAGGTTTTCGCGGTTGAACTGGGCGCGGAGCTCGAAGTCGGCGATGGCGGCGTCGAGGGCGGCGAGGGCGGCCTTGGTGGCATCGGAGACGCCGTCCTTGAACTTCAGGTTGGTGACCTCGAGCTTGAGCAGGGAGAAGTAGGAGGTGACGAGGGCGGGCTGCTTCTTGTCGATGGAGTTGGCGTATTGGGCCAGGCCGTTGACGACGTCGTTGACGCGGCCGTGGGTGGCGTGGGTGCCGAGGTAGTCGAGGCCGGCGCCGATGACCCTCTGGAAACGGGCCTGATCGCGGGTGCCGCCTTCGCCGCGGACCTTGTTGAACGCGTCGTAGGCCAGGTCGGCGGGAGACTTGGCGGGGGCCTTCTTCGGGTCGGTTTTCGCCGGCGGCGTCTGCGCGAGGGCAAGGGGGGCGGTGGAGATGCAGCAAAGCAAGGCGGCGGCCAGCAGTCGTGTTTTCATAGGGGTGGTGGTTGGTGGAATGGACCTAACGCAGCGGGGCAATGCTGGGGGGCGTGCGCGGCGGCGGGCAAGGCTTGATGTGCGCCGGAGAAAAAGCAGGGGTGGATTCCACAGGATTTCAGCGTGGCTCGCGCCGGTGAAACCCGCAGCCTCGGTCCGCCATGTTGATCGTCCACGTGCAGGTGCAGGTCCTCCCGGAATCGGTCGAAGCCTTCAAAGCGGCCACGCTCGCCAATGCGCGCGCGAGCACGGCGGAGCCGGGGATCGCGCGGTTCGACGTGGTGCAGCAGGCCGACGACCCGACGCGCTTTGTGCTGGTCGAGGTGTATCGCGACGCGGGGGCGCCGGCGGCCCACAAGGCGACGGCGCACTACGCGGCGTGGCGGGATGCGGTCGCGCCGATGATGGCGGCCCCGCGCACGAGCGTGAAATTCGGCAACGTGTTTCCGGACGACGCCGGCTGGTGAGGTGAGGCAGGGACCGGCGGAGCGAGGGCGCGGCGGGCGGCGTCAGAAACCGACGGTGACGGTGGTGACGTATTGGCGGGGCTCGGTGTAGCGGGTCCAGGTGTAGCCGTTGCCGACGTCGACCTTCTCGTCGAAGACGTTGTTCACGTTGAGCTGGAAGGTCCAGTTGGTGCGGCCGAACTTGCGCCGGTAGCTGACGAAGGGGTTGGCGAGGATGTAGTCCTCGGTGGTGGTGGGAGGGAGAACCTGGACGCCGGAGATGGTGACTCCGGCGCGGTCACGGCCGCGGGCCCAGCGGGCGGCGAGGCCGGCGGTGATACCCTTGAGCCGGCCGTCGCCGAAGCTGTAGCGTGTGGTGAGGCTGGCGGTGGCGCGTTTGGTCAGCGAGATCACGCCCTCCTGATCGTCGAGGTAGTCGCGGGTGAGGGTGGTGGCGCCGTCCGGATCGAGGCCGCGCTGGCGGGCGGTGGCGCGGGCTTCGGTGAGGGCGGCGTTGAGCAGCGGGAAGAAGCGGGTGAACTCCGTCCGGTTGTTGGAGTAGCTGGCGAGGAGCGTCCACTGGCGGGTGACGTTGGCGACGACCTGGTATTCCCAGCCGGTGGCGGTGCGGTCGCGGTAATCGACGAGATTGGTGAACGGTTTCGCGAGCAGCGGGTTCAGTTCGTCGCGGACTTCGGCGACGGTGGAGGCGTTGAGATTCTCCTGCTTGGTGTCGAAGCGGGTGACGGAGAGCTCGATCTTGCCGGAGAGCAGTTTGAAGCGCGCGCTGAAGTCGGTGCCCTCGCCGGTGAGGGGCACGAGCGCGCCGCCGGTGAGGTCGGTGCCGTAGTTGTCGGAGAATTGGGACGATTCGAAGTAGCCGGCGGTGAGCGAGAGCCAGGGAAAGGCGTGCCACACGGCGCCGTAGGTCTGGTTGGTGCTCCACGCGTCGGCGAAGGGGAAGACGGGGACGTTGTCCAGTTTGCGGATACCGTCGTTGGCGATGCGGGAGCCGTCGGCGTTGAAGAACGTCTGCTGGTTGAAATTCGTGGTGTCGGCGGTGGTGGGCAGGCTGGCGCTCTGGAGCCAGTGGTCGCGGCTGAGGCCGACGCTGGTGCGGACGCGACCGCCGAAGTAAGAGCCGATTAGGTTGGCGAAACCGGAGGTGAGGCTCTGGTCGAGGCGGCGGTTGACGCCGCTGCCGGCGTTGTGGCGGAAGAGCTGCGTAAGGCCGGGGCGGACGTTCCAGCCGAGCTTGGCGTCGGAGTTGCCGTCGCGGAGGTAGTGGATCGGGTAGACGAGGTTGTTGTTGAAGTAGGCGGCCTGGCCGGTGAAGCCGCGTTTGGCGATCTCCTCGCGGGTGAGGGAGTAGCCGAAATTGTCCTGGTAGTTTTCCTCGTGGCGGTAGTTGGCGCCGACGACGATGCGCTGGGTGATGCCCTTGGGCAGGGCGAGGTCGTAGACGACCTGGCCGCGCAGGCCGAGGATGTCATGGCCGTCGGGGTTGTAGAGCGGGGCATGGACGATATACATCTCGCCGTAGTTCGGGTTGGGCACGGTGCCGGGGCCGTTGGGATTGGGCAGCACGGGGTTGACGTCGATGTGGACGCTGCGGCCGGCGACACCGCCGACGCTGGCGAGGCTGGAGTAAGTCTGCTTGCGGATCGTCTCGTCGACCTGGGCGTTGATCGCGGCGAGGGCGCTGAGGCGGTCCGAGAAGGCGTGTTTCAACTCGACGGTCCAGGCGTGGTATTTGGACGACATCTTGTTGTCGGGGCCGGCCCAGTCCTGGCTCAGCGGAATGATGCTCTCGGGGATCCGGCGGAGCGGGTAGCGGTTGGGGTTCTGCGGATCGGTGGCGGAGGTGGCGGCGGCGGCGGTGTTGGTGGTGGTGATCCGGAAGGTGTTCTGGGCGGTGGACTGCCAGTTGTTGATGACACCGCCGACATCGACGATGGCGTGGGCGACGGCGGTGGGCGTCCGCAGTTGCTGCATGCCGACGCCGTTGACCTGGGTGCCGGCGCGGAGAGGATCGGCGTCGAGGTTGGAGGTGCCGGTGCCCGGCACGTAGGCGATGCGGCTGTCGGTGGGCCCGAGGTGACCGAGGTGGTAGACGGTGTGGCCGGTCTCGCCGAGCACGTCGATCTGGGTGCGGCGGTGCTTGAAGGGTTCGATGCGGAACGCGGCGGCGTAGCCCTCGAGGTCGCGGCCCATGCGCTGCTTGAACATCTCGACCTCGGAGTTGATGGCGTTGAAGCGGGCGCCGATTTTGCCGGGAACGAGGGGCTGGCTGAGGTCGATGGAGTAGCGCTGGGTGCCGAAGTTGTCGTAGCGGATCTGGACGCTGCCGCGGCGCTGGAAGTTGGCGCGCTTGCTGCCGATGTTGATGGAACCGCCGGCGTCGACGTCGCCGTAGGCGAGACCGCCGGGGCCGCGGCCGAACTCGATGCGCTCGGTGTTGTAGCTGTCGGTCGAGAGATACCAGGGGAAGCCGTCGCGCAGCTGGCGGACGGAGGCGAGGCCGCGGATGTTGACCTGGTTGCCGCCGCGGTTGCCGACGGCGGCGCCGACGGTGCCGAGATCGTTGGCGATGTTCTCGGCGTTGGTGGCGAAGTCGACGGCGTCGAAGTAGCTGTTGAGCGCGAGGTCCTGGAGAAACTCCTGGGTCATCACCGAGATGGAGTTGGGCAGGTTCTCGAGTTTCTCGCTCGTGCGCGTGCCGGTGAGGGCGGTGGAGGCGGTGTAGCCGGTGTCCTTGTCGGAGGAGACTTCGAAGACGGAGAGGCGGATGGGGTCGCCGGTGGCGGTGGGCGTGGCCGGCAAAGCCGGGTTGGCGGGAGGAGACGCCGGCGCGGTCTGGGCGGAGAGGCGGAAGGGAGCGAGGGCAACGGCGGCGCACGCGGCGGCCGCGAACGGAACACGGGCACGCTGAACGCGCCGCAGGAACGAGGGTGTCATGGTGGGGTGCCGCGCCGGGGGTAATTCGGGGCAGGGCGCGGCGAACGGAAGCGTGGGGAGAATTGGGCGGGCGGCGAGCGCGCAGTGACGGGTGGCGCCGGGCGGGGCGGCCGGTTCGGTCCCGGCAGGCGCGGCGAAAGGGTCGCGATGCACCGCTGTCGCCACGCCGGGAGGAGGCAGGCGCCGCGCCGGCTCGTCGCTTGCCGAAAGGCTTTCTGCCCGTCTAGGGTCCGGCTGTCGCCCCAGTCTGCTCTCCGCGTGTCACCCCGCGCCTCACTTCGCCTCCGCATGAACCCCGTGAATTCCTTTACCCGCCGTTCGTTCCTCAAGGCGGGCCTCGCCGGCGCCGGTCTCGCCGCCG
>JACCDX011888762.1_pt1 | contig 12350 bp, 10 predicted proteins | sample 7449681 | NCBI WGS metagenome assembly JACCDX01 (sample SAMN15323450, study PRJNA562643) | freshwater metagenome | isolation source: river surface water | place: USA:Blue River Watershed | collected 2017-08-18
CGACAAGACAACGTTGCCGTTCAACAAAGAAACGGGACGGATTGATACCTCCCGCGAGGAACTGGAGATCCCCTATTCAATGGCTCTTTTTACACAGGAACTTGAGTCGATGCATTTGAGTGTGAAGTTGATTACCGACGACGAGTAGACTTCTTGGTCTTCTTCGACTTGCGGGTCTTCTTGGTCTTGCGCTTCTTGCGACCTGCATTCTGGCCCTGCGCCGAGTGTGCAGCCATGAGAACCTCGTGAAGTCTGTCCACGGCTGCCTGAGTATTTCCATACACCGCAGGGAAGTCCTCGTCTATCTCTCCCTCCTCGAGTTGCCCACCGAGTTCAACCGTCGCCGTCACCTCTTGTCCCTGCCCTCCACCGGCCGCTGGCAGGCGAAACGTGAACTCCGTATAGTCCCCTCCTTCCTCGGACGTCGCGCCATCTCCGAGGCGCTGAACAATGTCATCCTCGACAGACTTCTTCAACATCCAGGTTCCTTCCTCGTTGACGTTCGCAATAGAATTGAGGGAGACGTTGATCTTCTTTTTCAGTTGGGGCATTTGTATTTTTGAGAGGTTTTTTTATCGACGACGAGTCATCTTCTTCGACTTGCGGGTCTTGCGGGTCTTGCGGGACTTGCGGGACTTGCGACGTGCACCCACGTTGGGTGGTTGATAGTCCTCAAGTGCCTTGACAACCTTCTCCGCAAGGGGTTTGCTCGCTGAACGAACGATTGATGCATAGTCCTCGTCGCCGGGTTCTGCCATGGAGACATACACATCAATTTTCTGTTCGCCTTCCTCGGGAGGAGGCGAGGGGTACGCAGAAAAAACATGGTCGCCATATTTCACCTCATGTGATGCTCCCTCCCCTAGCACATTCAGAACATAGTCCCTAGCATCAGGATTCAATGTCGTGGTTCCACCTGTAGCCTTTGCGGCAACAATGGCGTCAAGTTCAATTTCGTGTTCGTCCCCCATTTTGTATTCTGTCTCTCCCTTTTTTTTGACGAGTATTTACAGGTAACAAGCATGAAGAAAGTATCTAGCATGTCTGATCACATTTACGTCACAACTCGCAATGGTTCGCGTGAGCCGGTTAGCTTTGATAAGGTGCTTCGGAGAATCCAAACTCTGGCCGATGGATTGGACCATGTGAATCCCGACCTTGTTGCCCAGAAGGTTTGCTCACAGATCGCAGATGGAATCAAGACCTCCGAATTGGATGAGTTTGCTGCCGAGACATGCGCAATGATGCAGGCTCGTCACCACCCCAATTACGGGAAGCTTGCAGCCCGTCTTGTGATCGACAATCATCAGAAGAATACGCACGACACTCTGAACAAGGTGGTATCGCTCCAGGCATTCGAAGGTCTCCTGGGATGGAAGCCATGGATGAACCGTGTTCCGGATGAGGTGGAAGCGATGATTGACTACTCCCGTGATTTCATGTTTGACTATTTCGGATTCAAGACGCTGATGAATGGATACCTCCTTCGGAGCCGAGAGGGACGTGTTGTGGAACGCCCGCAGCACATGTGGATGCGCGTTGCCCTTCAGCTTCACGACGGAGATATGGCTCGTGTGAAGGAGACCTACGACGCTCTCTCACTTGGCTACTTCATTCACGCAACACCTACCCTCTTCAACGCAGGCACCCCCAATCCCCAGCTGTCGTCGTGCTTCCTTGTGAACATGGAGTCGGACAGCATTCAGGGAATCTACAACACTCTTGGAGAATGTGCCCAGATTTCCAAGTGGGCAGGTGGCATTGGACTCTCGATTCACAACATTCGGGCTCGGGATTCACACATCAATGGAACCAACGGCAAGTCGACTGGAATTGTTCCCATGCTCAAGGTCTTCAACGACACGGCCAAGTACGTGAATCAGGGAGGCAAGCGCAATGGGTCGTTCGCAATCTACCTGGAGCCCTGGCATGCAGATGTGGAGGATTTCCTGCGCTTGAAGCTCAACACCGGGACAGATGATGAGCGTGCTCGCGACCTGTTCTATGCCCTGTGGATTCCCGACCTCTTCATGAAGCGCATCGAGGAAGACGGCATGTGGTCTCTGATGTGCCCCAACGAGTGCCCTGGACTGGATACTTGTTGGGGAGAGGCGTTTGAGACACTCTACACTCAGTACGAGACCGAGAAGCGCTATCGTCGTCAGGTTCCCGCCAAGAAGCTGTGGCAGATGATTCTGGACGCCCAGATTCAGACGGGAACACCGTATCTCTGCTACAAAGATGCCGCCAACCGCAAGAGCAATCAACAGAATCTGGGAACCATCAAGTCCAGCAACCTCTGCACGGAAATCATTGAGTATTCCAGTCCCGAGGAGACGGCGGTGTGCAACCTTGGATCTCTGGCGCTGCCTCGCTTTGTCGAGCAGGAGGACGCCATGGGCACCCGATTCTTCAACTTCGAGAAGCTCCGTGTGTACACACAGATTCTCACGCGCAACCTCAACAAAGTCATTGATCTGAACTTCTATCCCACCGAGAAGTGCCGTCGCTCCAACATGCGCCATCGTCCCATTGGTCTTGGCGTTCAGGGGCTGGCCGATGTCTTTGCGATGCTGCGGATGCCGTGGACGTCCGAGGCCGCCGCCAAGCTCAATCGCGAGATCTTTGAGAATATCTACTATGCAGCGGTTCGTGAGAGTATCATTCTTGCAATGGAAAAATGTGAGCCGTCGAATCATTACGCTGCGATGGGAGCCTATGATACCTTCGCAGGATCTCCTGCGTCCAAAGGCAAGCTCCAGTTTGATCTGTGGGGAGAAGAGCCTCGTGAGACTCCCTATCTGGACTGGGCGAATCTCAAGAAGAATGTCCAGACCTTTGGACTGCGCAATAGCCTTCTCGTGGCCCCAATGCCAACAGCGTCGACATCTCAGATCCTGGGCAACAACGAATGCATCGAGCCCTTCACAAGCAATCTGTACAGTCGCCGAGTTCTTGCTGGAGAGTTTGTGGTCATCAACAAGTACCTTGTCGAAGATCTTGTGAAGGCCGGCAAGTGGACGACCGATATCCGTACACAGATCATTGCGAACAATGGATCTGTGCAGGGCATTGCAGAAATTCCTGCCGACCTTCGCGAGCTGTACAAGACGGCATGGGAGATTCCGATGCGCACACTCATCAATCTGGCGGCGGATCGTGCTCCCTTTGTCTGCCAGTCGCAGTCGCTGAATTTGTTTTTGGCGGAGCCCACCTACTCCAAGATTTCGTCCATGCACATGTATGCGTGGAAGAAGGGGCTGAAGACAGGATGTTACTACCTTCGAACCAAGGCCGTCGCCAAGGCCCAGCAATTTACCGTTGAGCCCCCCGCCTGCGTGACTTGTTCCGCCTAGTGCGGTGGGCCTTGCGACGTCCTTTCCCGCTTCGTTCGGTTTGGACTTTCTTGAGTGCCTCACTCTGCAACTCGTCTGGCTTCATCCTCTGTCCAATCGCAAAGGACGTGATGTTCGAAATGGCTTCTGGCGAAAGCTGACGTGGGGGATTCGGAAGATCAGGAGCTGCAGACGACGAGGAGGAGGACGCCATCCATGCTGGAGTCGGCAACGGAGGTCGTTCATACCCAATGAGAGCACGACGAACACTTTCGTTGTATTCCTTCTCGGCAGCCTTTTCGGCAACCCGTCTCTGTATCTCTTTATCGATCTCCACGAGTGCTTCCTTTTTTCTGTATTTTTTTAGGATCTGCATCAGTGTCTTTCCGTTCTTGTCCTTTCGCTCAAAATCAGGTATACGACGGAGAACTTCTTCAAGAAGACCAGGTGTCTTCCATGCGGATGGTCGTTTCAATACGGTGTATGCAAGGCTGTCTTCAAAGATCCAGTGCCTGTCCTCGGGTTTTTCATTTGGATCGTTGGGGATGGGAAACGCCGGAGAATCAGTCCGAACCTCGGGGTTCGCCTGCAGCCACTTCATGATTCCTTCGGGGGTGCGTTCCGGATACATATTCTCTTGCCCTGGTCCGTACCCGATCCCAATCACCCACATCCTCTCTCGCTCTTGAGCGTTTCCGTCGCGAAGTTTGTTTCGTGGGACAAGGGCTCCCGTCCCCGACCCAGCTGCTGCGGGTGCATCCGAGGATGTGCTCGGCATTCTTGTTGTACTATCCCAGTATTTTCTCACCTGTGCGTGGAAAAATCTGTCGTGGATAGAACAAACAAATGTCTGCTCCTGTCTCCAGTTCTGCCGTTGTTGTCCCCACGAAGGGTGGTTCCCCTGCACCCGCCGATGCTGCAGCCGTCACCAAGATGTCGGGTGGTGGCCTCGTCCTTTCGCCCCTTCCTCTCTCTGGCGGCAGGCGTCGCAAGACCCGCCGTATCTCCAAGAAGGTCCTTCGCATGTTCAAGAAGGGCTCGAAGGCCAAGCTCATGAAGCTCATGAAGGGTGGTCAGGAGGGCGAGGAGGTCGTCACTGGAACGCAGAGTGACGGTGCTGAGATGGGTGGCCGCAAGAGGCGCGGCACCAAGAGGCACTCCCGTCGCAAGCACGGGATGCTCTATTAAATCCACGTTTGCTCTTGGAAAAGAAAGCAATTGATTATCACAACGAATGGAGTTGGCCCGTCACATCGAGACGGCGTTTGAAAAGGCGGAGAAGCTCGAGTCAAAGCTTCCACCTGATATTTTGGCCATGCACGGGATGAGTGGATTTAAAACCCGCCATTTCTACAACAATCTCTTGGACAAAGACGACGTACGATATCTCGAAATTGGAACATGGATGGGATCCTCTGTGTGCTCTGCGATGTATGGAAACAAGGCAACCATTGTATGCATCGACAATTGGAGTGAGTTTGGAGGATTGAAAGATGAGTTGTTGAAGAACATCAATACATACAAAGGTGAAAACAACGTCACGTTTGTAGAGGGAGATTGCTTTCAGGTCGATGTTTCACGACTGCCCAAATTTAATATTTACATGTATGACGGAAACCACAGCGAACAAAGCCATTTCAATGCGCTCGTTCATTACTACGATTGTTTGGACGATGTCTTTGTGTTTGTTGTCGACGACTGGGATTGGGATGTTGTTCGCCAAGCGACACGTGCATCAATCAAACATCTTAACCTGACCGTGTTGTATGAGAGGGAAGTGTTTCTAACGGGTGTTCCAGTATACAACTGGTGGAACGGCATCTATGTTGCAATCCTGCAAAAGCCATCTACAGCGACTTCCCAATCTCGGACACCAACGTAAAGAGTTCATCGGAAAATCCGTAATGGCAGCCATTCTGTTCCATTCCAACTGGAGGTTTGCGGCTGGACGTTGTCTTCTTGTGGCACAAACTTACAATCACATCCTGGGGAGAGATCTCCCTGCACATTGATTCGCGACCGCGGATGAATGCGCCTCCTTCTGCAATCTGCTGATCCGGAAACTTGCGTGCCTCCCAGAATTTGCGTGTGAAACACAGCGTGGCTTCCGACACACGATCCGCCATGCCCAGAACTGCGGGAGGAACATTCATAAACGACTTGGCCTGGTGAATCTCGTAGCAAGGAATCACCGTCGAGAACAGGCACTCCTTTGCAGGAGTCGCCAACATGTGGGCCACACGAGAGAGGATGCTGTCGTTGGGATACACATCATCGTCGTCCATTACCACCAGAACATCATGGGATGCTTTCTCCACCGCCAGGTTTCGCTTGGCTCCAATCGTCATGGGTTCGTCCACGAGAATGTACTTCACATTCGGAAGATCCGAGACCAGATCCTTGATTTGGTCCACACCATCGTCCACAATGACCCACTCGAGTTTGGAAGCTGGATACGACTGCAGGAGAACACAGTACTTTGCCAGAGGAACAAACAATCGACGATCGCGGGTGATTGTGAGAATCGACACGTTCGGGAGTGTGTCCTCGGGAGGCAACGTATCCTTCACCCAATACGTCGGAAGCTCTCCCAGTGACTCCTTGAGACGTGCCGTCATTCGCTCCACAAAGGCCTTGTGGCGCTCCTCGTACTCGGACCGTGCGAGCTTCGACCGATATGACTTCCACCCAAACTGTGAGGTCGTGTATACAATCAGTGCATCAATGATGGACTCTACCTCGACATCCTCCAAATTGCCGAGGCAATGCGGGTGTGGCGTCACCTTCCTGTTGGACACCCACAGGACACTGTTGGCGAGCTCACGAAACGCATCAATTGGGCTCAGAAGAAGCATGCACCCTGCCGACATGGCCTCGTTGACGGCATGTCCGAATCCCTCTGCGGCCGACATACAAATGCAAAGTCCACATTCCTGCAGGAGCGCATCGTAGTCGGACTCCGACATCGGTGTGTGAAGCTTGATCTTTTTCTGGTACTCGTCAGGGACAGGCGCAAGCTGAATTGCGTTGGGGTCATACACAATGTGCAATTCGGGGAGTGCAGCATACAAGGATGGATCGGTGCGTCGGATGTGTGTGTACGCCTGCAGAATCGGTGTGGGATTGCGCCAGATGTTCTTGCCGCAGGGCACGATGGCCTTGTGAAAATTCTTCTTGTCGGGCATCACCTTGTCGATGGATGTCCACCCAACATACTTGACTTTGCCGGGAGGCGCCCACTGCTGAAAGAGTGTTTCGGCCTCATGCGTCTTCACCCAGATCTCATCGACCATGGAGGCATAGGGCTCCCACGTTTTGTACGTCCACTCCGGATTGGGAACCCAAATGTTCTTGCCGGCAGCCCCAAACAAACTGGGATTGATCACTTCGACAAAGAAGTTTACATCGGCCTCCGGACACTCCGGATGAAAATGAGGGATGTGACGAATCTGGGTTTCGTCGCCAAACACATGGGCGATCAGACCATGCAAAATGTGAACGTCTTGCGAGACACCTGTTCCCTTGCGATGATTTCCAATGAGATTGACTCGCATTTGCCTCTTTACAGACTCCGCCTCGTAAGTTTGTTCCGCGGTTTGACGCGAATTGTTCTGTATCGTCCCCGCACCATTTGCTTCCAGGACTCGCGAGTCCGAGGAGCGCACGACGTCAGAGCAACCTGTCGGTCAACCCACCATTCGACGTCTCCGACGCACGGAGTTTGGACGACAGAGGCTGTTGTGATCTGGGATGCATACGCTGATGTGAGTGCATCGCAGAGCTGTTTCATAGAGGAACTCCCAAATCCATACAGGGGGTCCATCGGATCGGCACAATAGACCGTGTCGTTCAGCACAAACTCAGTTCCATCCCATGCGTACGAATCCACGGGACGAAACATGTCCCAGGCGGGCTCCCATACGAACCAATATTGTTTGTACTCGAGAATGACACGATCTCCATATCTTTCAAGTCTCATTGTTTGTTCAGAAGAAGCTCTTCAGCTCTCCTGTACGCGTTCCGTAAATTTTGACGTCCACAGGATTTGCGATGGGGGCAGGGAAATCCATGATGTCCTTGCGATAATAGCGGTAGGCCTCGACTTCCACGGCAATGCGGTTGGAGCAGAAGTTCACAACACGCTTGTTGAGGTCATCCAGTTCCTCCTGCAGGCGAGCGGGATTGTTCTGGGCGTACTGCAGGTAGTACGACCGCATGACCATCATGAGGTCAGAATCACTCTGCCGATCGATCTTGGCGTTGACCATCTGAAGCACAGTCGTCTGAATGTCGGCCTGGAGCTTGTCGATGTTCCCCTGGCTAAAGAACAGGCGGTTCAGTGGAGTCTCGCTGTGGCGATACTGGATCTGCTCCGACACATTGTTGGGGACAAGATAGGGCTCAGGTGCATACAGCGTTGCACGGGGAACATCGGACTTCTCCTCGGCACGGCTCAGAGGCAGACGGCCCGTGTGCATGGGGGCATTTGGAATGGCGGTCTGCGTGTAGAACGCAGACAGACTCGGGACTGTGTAGTCGGCAATCCTCGACATTTGTACTCCTTACAACACAATCTTCCCACCGATCGAACTTGTATCGGGCTCTTGTGTTTCCAGTTCCAGAGTATAGACTGGTTGCAAACTCGTATTGAGGAAGGGCAAATTGGACTGAAGGACCACATCCATTTCCAGCACATTGTTTGTTCCACTGTCGATTGCGTTTGGATAGGTGGCGGTCACACTTCCGTCGGGTCCAACCGTCACAAAGTTGGGAATCAAAAACCCATTGTACGACGACACGTACGGAGTTGTCCGCGTCAACGCAGGGACATCGGATCGAGGCACGTAGATTCCATTTTCATCTGGAACATAATCGAGGAGTTGAAGCACTGGAAATGTGCCTCCAATGAGTGCATTGACGAAGGACCGTTTTTGAATATTCAGGGCTGCTAGAATCGGAGATTTCAACAGATTGGACAAGGTCTCGGTATAAAACGTAACACGGTCCCCAACACGCAGATCATTGCTGCTGAAATATTGGTAGCTTCCCGTGAAGCATTTGAGGTACATTTTGTTGTCGGTTGCCTGCATCAACGAAATCGACAATCCATCGCTTTGCACGAACGGAGTTCCAATTGGATCGGTTACTGTGATTGCAATTCGCTGGAAGTTTGTAATCGGACTTTGCAACTGGAGAGCCTCAGACCCCCAGGGTTCATAATCGTATTGCTGAACACCCACGCTGATCTGGAAGTCAGTCTGCGAGCGTTGACGCTGTGTCATCACAGAGAACGAGCGACGCATGGGTTCATTGCCTCCGATGTACTGTCCAAAGTATTCGTTGAGGTAGAGCATCAGGTACGGGTATGTCGAGAATGTGGAATAGGGCTTGCCCACGATGTTGGATTGGATAAACTGAGACGTTTGGCCATCCACAGTCGATGAACAGGGGTCAATTGGAATGCTAAAAAATTGCCGCTGAGGAAGCACGGCACGAACAAGACGAATCGACGACACATTGGAGGGAGTGAAGACACTTCCAAATCCAGATCCAGACGGTTGGATCAAATAGCCCGTGTCGTAGGCAATAAAGTTTCCTCGTGTGAGACTCGAGTTGTAGGGTCCATAGGACACGTCAGACGTTGCTCCTGCAAGGGCTGCGGGAAGTGTCCATCCGGTGGTGTTGGGAATTCCAGGAATCGGGGCGGACAATTGTTGCTGTTCCAAGGCAAAGGTCGGAACAAAGGGATTGTTGGTGTAGACAGGAGGATTGGATGCAGAGGTGGTTTGGCTGCCGAAGGTATACACCAAATTGAAAAAAGGATTCGGTTGTCGCAACCAATCACGTTGTGACGCATCCACGATCACATAGCGTTTGAATGTTTTTGTTTTGGGGGTGTCTTGGACAATGCTCGGATCCGAGCGGGACCCTTCTGGAATTCCGGTGTAGTCGCTTGGATCGACAGTTCCAAGATTGGTTGGTTGGGTGGAGTTAAAGGTTTCAATGACCCCCTGGCTACGAGGAGCCGTTGTGAGAACATGTCGAGGGTCGTATGTATAGTGCTGACGAGCCATGGCTTGCTCGCGCATCATTAACCGTGCATAGTCACCCATTGCTTATACATGCTGCAAATCTTCCATCCAGAGATCCGCAGGTGTCTTCCCTCGGAGTGCCGCAATCCGCATGCGCAACGTCTCCAGGGCGTGTTTGTGCTTGGCGATCTGCTCGGATGTGAATGACCGAACTGGAAGCTTGAGGATGTAGTCAAAGGAGCCGTCGATTTGCGCATAGGCGTGCTTCGTCAGGATGACTGCACACTCCTCCTCCGTCTTCCGGCGAAGGTCAATCGTAGGCTTGTCCGAAATCTGGTCCTCGATGAATCGCATCACATTGTCGTGATACGGCAGCTCATTCTCCATCGCTTTGAGCTGGTGCGCTTTGCGAGTCCCATACAGCGCCAGGCGCACCTCCGCATACTCCTTGAGAATCGCATTCAGGCTTGCGTACTTCGTGATCTGGCCACGGTGATTGAAGGCGTGCATGTTCGTCTTCTTGGCCTGGAAGACCAGCGACTTCTGAAGCACAGCGTTGTCGATGCCCTTGATCACAATGTGGACATCCTTGTCAGTCGAGGTGTCGGTGAAATCCTTGATCCGCCCCTCTGCAAGCTCCTTCTCCAGCCACTCACGATAGTCTGCCGTCCAGGTTCCAGGCGGCAGCTCGGTGACCAGATACCCTCCATCCTTCAGCGTCTCCCATTTGCCGATGGCTTGGTCTCCTCCTGCGATAAGTCCCTTGAATCCCTCGTAATAGACCGGGATGGGCTCGTCCAGCGCTCCCGTCTTTCCCTTCAGCCAATCCACCAGCATCCGCTTGAGCACCTTTGGATCACAGGGAGGAACGTAAGTCGAGTATCCCGTTCCAATTCCGCGTGCGCCGTTCACCAGGAGCATCGGAAGCACGGGCGCATACCACTCGGGCTCGACGGGGAATCCATCATCATCCCGGTAGGTCAACACGGGGAAGTCGTCGGTGGGAACCAGCTTGCGAACCTTGGGATTCAGATAGGTGTGAATGTACCTCGGCGACGCCGAATCCTTGCCGCCCTGCAGACGTGTTCCAAACTGTCCCTGCGGCATCAGCCATGCGATGTTGTTGGCGCCCACAAAGTCCTGCGCCATTCCGATGATGGCCTCATTCAGTGATGCTTCACCGTGGTGGTATCCAGTGTGCTCGGAGACGTAGCCTGCAAACTGCGCCACTCGAAGTTCAGACACAAGGTTGCGCTTGAAGGCTGCGTACAGGATCTTGCGTTGGGAGGTCTTGAGTCCGTCCATGACGTTGGGGATGGAGCGTTCCAGATTGTAGTTGGAGAAGTGAATGAGATCCTTGTTGATGAACTCAGGGTAGGGCATCGTGGGTCCAGGAGTCGGCAGGGCGGTCTTGTCGTAGGTCTGAAGCCATGCCTTGCGATCATCCGCTCGTTGTTTATTAAACGCCATATCAATTGCCTCGTCCGACTTGGCATCATACATGAATCGCACAGCGTTCACATGCGAGAAGTACTCACGGGCTTCGTCACGAGTCGAGGTGCCCAATCCCTTGTAATACTTCACCTTGTAGCCCTTTGAGGCATCCGTCTTGCGCCACTCCTCGTATTCGTACTGGTTGTAGAAGTTCTTGACCTCTCCTCCCTTCGTCGCTTTGACGATGGGAGTGGCCATGTAGGTGAGGAACCCAGGGATTGCGATAAGCTCATGCCAGAGCTCGTGGAACAGGTTAATGAGCAGCCCCCGAATGTGGCTTCCATCGTAATCCTGGTCGGTCATCACCAGGATGCTTCCATACCGAAGGCTCGAGATGTCGGTATACTTCTTCCCCGACTGCAGACCAAGAATCTTCTTGAGCTCTGCAATCTCCTTCGTCTGTTCCACCTTGCTGTCCGACGTGTCCTTCACGTTCAGCACCTTGCCCTTCAGCGGGAACACGCCGTAGAACTTGCGCTGTTCCTGCGACAGACCCGACAGCGCCATCGCTTTGGCCGAATCTCCCTCCGTCAGAATCAGCGTGCACTGCGCTGACTTGGCGGTCCCTGCATACATCGCATCGTCCAGCTTGGGGATTCCTGTGATGCGAGACTGCTTCTTTCCATCCGTCTTTGTGTTGTCCTTCGAGTCCTTGGCTGCCTGCACCTCCAGCACCTTCTCCACAATGTCCAGCTTGGAGATGACCTTCTTCAGCGTGTCGTCGGAGAGCTTGTGGGAGGATCCGAAGGCAGAGGCTTTGGTTGTGAGAACCTCCTTGGTCTGGCTGGAGAAGGAGGGGTTTTCAATCAGGCTGACGATGAAGACAGCAAGATGCTCCTTTATTGTGGAAGCTTTGCACTTGGTTTTCTTCTTCTGTTCCAGATGTTCGGAAATTGCGGATACCACAAGGTCGCTGACCGCGTCGACGTGCTTTCCTCCCTTGCTCGTCCAAATGCCGTTGACGAACGACATCTGAAAGAAGCCCTCGGTTGGGGAACTGGCGACAACAATGTTCCATCGTTCGTTCGGGCTCTCGAACACGACGGGATCACATCCGTAGGCTTTTGCGTAGTCAACCAGACTGCGGCACTTGATGAGTTGCCCATTCCAGGTCACTTTGACCTCCTTCCCTACAGTCATCGCAAGGTCGTACACCCGACGTTCGATGAGGCGCATCATGGGTTCTGGGATGCACCCTTCCTTGTACCCGAAGCGGACGTAATCCGGCTCCCAGCGAAGACGCACACACGACCTCTGCTTCGACGCCTTGATCTTGGGCGTAGAGACCTTGGTCATGTTGTCACTAAATGTCTGCTCATACGAAACGCTACGTGTGGCGTCTACAATATGAACCTGCAGACTCTTCGCAAAGATGTTGACCAGCTTTACGCCATATCCGTTCTTGCCGCCAACCAGTTTCTTCTCCTCCTTGTCGTAATTGGTCGACGTCAGTAGTTCGCCGAAGATGAGCTGCGGAATGTACATGTCG
>JACCDX010031054.1_pt1 | contig 12349 bp, 16 predicted proteins | sample 7449681 | NCBI WGS metagenome assembly JACCDX01 (sample SAMN15323450, study PRJNA562643) | freshwater metagenome | isolation source: river surface water | place: USA:Blue River Watershed | collected 2017-08-18
ATGGAGATGGAGCAAATTCACCATAAGTTACTTTTCTGTAGATAGACTGTGGTATATTGTTAGCGCCATACAGAATAGCATTCTGAATAAGACGTGTCAGGCCATTGAATACAAGTGAGCGATACTGTGGGTAGATAATTGTATCAATAGTATTATCTTTTAGTGCTGTGAATGCCGATTTGATAACAACTTCATATCCCAGCTTATTAGATAGAATACAAAGAGCGCCACCAAACGAATCAGCAATAACAGATACACGCTGAGCAGGAATAGCGATATCCATAACACCGCCAGCACCACCGCCACCCATGCCCTTCAGCATATTAGGCAGCATCTGAGCCATTCCTTTAGGATCGACCTGCTGCATCATATCTGGTAGTTTCTTACCTTTAGTATCAGAAGCAGTTGTTGGTTTATCAGCGTTAGGAGCGAACTTATCTCTGATATCGCTGAGCGATTTAGCGTCATCGCTCTTTACAGAAGGGACTTCGCCGTACTTAGCTTCTTTGTCGTCAATTTTAGGAGCTTCTTGATCGAGAACCTGTAAATTGAATAGATTATTTTTATCCTTGAACGCATCCTTATCCTTGCTATCTCCTTTAGAATAGCCAGGATTATCAGGTCCAGGGTTCTTAATATCACCACCAGTATGCTTATCTGCTTCTTTTTTGACAGCCATTACTTATCCTCTGGTAAGTCACCACGAGCAATAGATCCAATAACAATAGGATATTGCTGCGCGTCGTCATCGGGCATATATGTAATAATAACACGTGAACCAACAACAAGACCAGATGGAACAACACCTATCTTTGATGTAGCTGCTGAAGTGACAGGATGCATGACCATAGCCCATGGGAGCTCGTCATCCTTAACCTCTTGCTCGTCGTTATTCTTACCGTAAATTCTAACTCTTACACGACCCGACTTAGTTGGATCGTCCTCGAAGTTTCTTACTTCTGCAATTCTAATCATGCCTCTCCGTCGCCTCCTTCTTTATAAGAAGCCTTCACAACTCTAAGGATCATAGTAGCATAAGGCTGTTGACCTGTTGGCTTAATCTTAGTTCTGATAGCAACAACAAGAGCTTTACCGTTAAATTGTTTTTCGCCCTTAGAGTTGTCGCCATTAGATTTTCTTGGAATCTCGAGATCAATAATAGATCCAAGATGAATATCAGGATTGAAATATGTTTCAAGCTCTGCCGAATTCTGCGCAAGATGAGCAATGAAACCTGCTCTTTTTACTTTAGCTGTGGCAGTTGAATGTTTCTCTTTGTCATTAGCTTTATCATAAACCGAACCGATAGGAACCTTTTTCATTTCAGAATTGGCCTTTTTGAAAACAGGCTCATCAATAAATTTATAATTAGGCTCTTTGTTCTGTTCAACATCTGCCGCCTGATGAGTTGTTAGGTTGAATGTCTGCTCGTTGCCCTTGATAAGAGCTCTGGGCGCAGTGAAAAAAGAATCAGGAGCTTTGAACCACATAATAGAGTTTTGCTTATCTTCCTGAGAAGCATTACCATAATCCAGATCAGTTCTCTGTTTCAACTTAACAGAAGATTCACCTTTAAATAGTTCTTCGAATGTAGCAAACACATATTTCTGCTCGCCATCTTTAGCTTGCTGGAAACAAACGAAGCAAGACGACTCGTCCTGCTCTGATTCATGAATAGAGTTGAGTCTGTGTAATGAATCCAGCGGGTGTTCGTTATTCAGGATAACTCTGCGTTTGCCCTTAGTTTGGCTCTTGATCTCAACCTGCTTGTCAGTCTTAAACCCATTCTTGAGCACATCTTCAACAACTTCGCTGGTCTTTTTATTGTAGCTCTTCTGCATATAATTGCTCTGGGCGTTTAGCATTTCAGCTGAAACTGAGCGAATATCATATTGCTTAAAGTGACCTGCACCGTTACTCTTTTTAGAAAGGTCATCGAGATTCTTATTCTGGAACATTTTGAATTTAAACTTGCGCTCGCCAGAACCGCTGCTCGTTCCGCCTTGATCCGCTGGGCGCAATGAAATCTCAACGTCCTTGTTATAGGCGCCATTAATATTATTCTTCCCGAGCGCATCCGAGTGATCAATTACACGCATTTCAGCCACAGGGCCATAGGGGTTGAAAATATCTTCATAGATATTGACTCCACCAAAACCTGCATTCTGGTAGTCTGTAAGGTCAAGATCGCCGATTTTCAGCGTTGAAAGTTTTACATCTCCTGCTGGCATATTATACCTTCATCAGTTCCTTTAAGTTTTCTGCTACAACGTCGCGGAAAGAAGAATCCAGAACACGAATGCTCTTATTATATTCGTTTCTTTCGACTTCGTATTCATAATAAGAAACAGGTGCCCAGAACTCTTCAACCGAATCTGAAATGTTATTAGAAATATAATAGAACTCTGTCAGTGGCAGCTTAATCCCACTTTCCATACCATATATGAAACTACCGTTGGATATAACAACATCATTGCTGGTCTCAAAGGTTCCTCTCATATGCTGAAGAACAACAAGGTTAGATTGCCCTGTGTTAGCTGCATTTAAGAACTGTCCATTACCTGACTGTCTATCATTGAATACGATATTAACAATCTCGTTATCTTTTAACAGTTTAAACTGTTCAGCTACAGCGTTTACTTGGTATCCGCACACCTTATTAGTGTTTGAACGCCAGTCAAGTTGAGCTCTTTTATAAGCTGCGATTTGTTGATTGGAGTCATAAATGCGCTCAAAATATAATTTGGCATCATCGTTAAGAGCATTGAATTCTGAAACTGTAATAGTTTCTTCCAATGCGCTTTCCCAGTTATTGCGGTAATACATAACCTTCTGCTGGGCGTTAATAAACGATCCATACTTCTTATCAATATATTCGTAGAACTCGTTTTCTGCCATATACCATTCATAATATGGGTCAACCATCTTATTGGTTAGATAGAAAATCCAGCTTCTATATGCGTCGTCATAATAACGAGTGGAAAGCTGATCGGCTCGTTCATTAGATGTAATTTCGTATGGATAAAACACGTATGGGTTGGTTGATACCTTCTCCATGAGAGCAACTCTCTTGGTGATGTCAACTGCCTGATTATTGGCATACGTGATAATAGGGAATTTTTCGAAATACTTCTCTGCCATCTTACATCTCGTAGTTGTTTCTGTTCCAGAGCTGAATCTCTTTTAACATAACAGTAAGGTTCACAACTGTCGGCGCACCACTCTTAAAGAACGACGGCATACCAGCTCCAGTATAATCTACCTGGACAGAAATAATAGCGCATGGCTTCAGCTTCAACATATATTTATCAGGTTTAAATTGGATCGTTGCGATGTTAGGATAACCCAGCAGAAAGCCTCCTCCTTCAAGAGTTGGAAGCGAAGCCTTTTTGAAAGCATTAATAATATCTTTCAGCTCGTCTGAATCTTTCTGGTTTGAGGCTGCCAGAGTCCATGATAACGTGTGATCTTTGTACGCTGGTCGTTTATACATCATGAACATCATAGGGTTTAAGGCCATACCTGAACCTACCTGCGCTGCAGTACCACCCGCTGATATTGCCTGTCCCAACGATCCCATTTTAGAAGAAGCCAGAGCTCCAGCGATATCAGTTGCCGAGATTTCTGCCCATTCGTTATTTGTGACGTCATTGATTCTTCTTGGAAGAGGTAGTTTCACAGACATACCACCCATTGGGCTTGGTCCATTATTAACCTGCATAGAAGCCTTATATTCCATAAAACCAATCTCAGTGTAGAATTCTCTACCGTTTTGAATGAGATCGGTAGGAAAACATCGAGAAGTATACTTCTTCTGAGGTGGTGTAGGGAAATTCGAACCAGCCATTATTATATCCTTGTTAGAGGCTAAATATTCTATGTTTATTTATTAGAAAAGTTGAGATGGCTACTTACAAAGGATTATATAAACCTAAGAACCCAACCAAATATAAGGGAGATCCTACAAACATCGTTTATAGGTCTCGCTGGGAACTCATGGTCATGACAAAGCTGGATAACGATAGCAGAGTCATCTGGTGGCAAAGTGAGGAGACAATTATTCCATACAGATCTCCTGTTGATAACCGATACCACCGATATTTCGTTGACTTCACCACTCGCGTGCATGCGGAAGGCGGCAAGACTAAGACCGTTCTGATTGAAGTCAAGCCATATGCTCAGACAATTCCTCCTACTATCATGGAGGGCAAGAAATCAAAACGATACATAAATGAAGTAATGACATGGGGTGTCAATTCAGCCAAATGGAAAGCCGCCAGAGAATATTGCCTCGACCGTGGATATGAGTTTATGATTATGACCGAGAAAGAGTTAGGGATTAAGTTCTAATGGCCGACCAAAGAGAATTCCGAAAGATTCTGAAGAACGCTGGCCGAGAGGCAGCGAGAGAATCCGACAACTGGTTTCGCGATACAGCTAAGAATGTGGGCGAGAACAAGAAAGATCCCAGCAAGCTGTTTGCAACAAGAACAGCTCCACAAATAGGCGATATGTTTCTGTATGTCTATGATCCAAAAACCAAAGACAAACTACCATTCTGGGATTCATATCCTCTGACAATTATTATTGAAATGTATTCAGATGGTTTCTTAGGATTGAACCTCCATTATCTCCCTCCAGGCGCTCGCGCACAGCTGATGGATGCCCTTAATAATACCAAGAACAACGATAAATATAATGACTCAACCAAATTAATGGTTTCTTATAAATTATTGAAAGCCTATGCCAATCAGATGCCAGGCGCTCAGAATTGTATTAAGAGATATCTGTTTGGTCATGTCAGAAGCTCGTTTCACTATGTCCACCCATCTGATTGGGGTAAAGTGGTAATGCTTCCGCTACAGAGATGGAATGTTAACCCGAATCGAAGATACGCTGGTTCACCACCTTATTAGGATAAGAAATGTCAGGCTTTAATATTAACAGATTTAAGCAGAATGTTAGCGATTATGGCTATCTGTATACCAATGCGTTTGAAGTACTCATTGCTACTCCGCAAGTTATCTTTAATGCGTTGATTGGACAGTCTGGCTCTAACGTACCAACTCAGAAGATCGCCGAAAACCTAAAAATGCGTATTGATCAGGTAAGAGCTCCTGGCATGACGCTTATGACTTCTGATGTTAACAGATATGGTATTGGTACTACGCAGAAAATGCCTATCAATGCTCAGTTCCAAGAAGTCAGTTTTTCAATGATGGCTGACGAATATGGTGAAATCTGGCAGTATTGGTTTCAGTGGTTAAGAGCCATTAACGACTTCAGCGGCACTGAATCAGAGTTGCCTAATTATCAGATGGAATATAAAGACAAATATTCTACTGTAATGCAGATCGTTATTTATGATCATTATGGCAACGCTGTTCAGAAAATTAACCTATTCGAAGCATTCCCTACTTCTATTCGTGAAGTCCCTCTCGCATGGGGCGACAACCAGATCGTGAAATTAAACATATCTATAGCGTATACCAATTTCACTATCGAAGGCTCTTCTATTCAGAGACAACCAGCCGCCCCAGCAGCACCCGCACGATTTGAAAGAAACAGATCAGTTAATATATCCCCTTAATATTTGGAGTATAATATGTCTTTACCTAAAATTGACCAACCGATTTATAATATTGAAATTCCTTCTATGAAAAAGAATTTCCCATTCCGTCCTTTCCTTGTGAAAGAAGAGAAGCTGATTCTCATGGCAAAGGAAGGAAAGTCGGAAACCGAAATTCTATCAGCTATCAAGCAGATTGTCAATAACTGCTGCCTGGATCCAAAAATGGATGTCAACAAGCTCGCCCTATTTGACCTTGAATACATCTTCCTGCGCCTTCGTGCCTTCTCTGTTGATAACAACGTGAAGGTTTCATATAAAGATAATGAAGATGGAAAGGTTTATGACTTCGAAGTAAACCTTGATGATGTTAAGATGGTATTCCCAGAAGAAACCACTAATAAGATCGAGATCACCGATAAGTCAGGTCTTGTTATGAAATATCCTTCAGCCGCCCTTTATGATGATAAGGATTTTATGGCCCTCGAGAAGGATTATATGTTCGAGCTTATCCTGCGTTGTATCGACTCGATCTATTATGGCGATGAAGTATATTCCGCTCGCGACTATAAACGCAAGGAGCTCTCTGAATTCCTTGAAAATCTTGATATCAAAACTTTCCAGAAGGTTCAGAAATTCCTATTGACTGTTCCGCATATGGAATACAAGATTAAGTATAAGAATGAAAAGGATCATGACCGAGAGATCGTTCTGACTTCGTTGAACGATTTTTTTACCTTATAATGGCATATAATAGTCTAAACAACTATTATAAAACAATATTTTCATTAATTCAGCATCATAAATATTCGTTGACAGATATTGAACACCTAATGCCATTTGAAAGAGATATCTACGTTGAAATGCTTCTGGCATACCTGAAGGAACTGGAAGAGGCTAAAAAGCAATAATGGCAGAAGAAACAACCCAGCAACCTGATCACGTTCAGGCTCTGAACACCATAGCTAAGAACATCAACCAGACGATGAGTAGTCATCTGGGCGAGTTCCGCAAGGCTTCAGAGGCAAGTAATAAAAACATCATAAAGGTTATTAAAGACCTCGGTACTTCTATTCTTAGTCAGAAGAAGCAGCTATCAGGTCTTACGGAAGCCATTGATGAAGTTGCTGAGTCTTCGAATAAGATAGCTAATAAGATGGATCAGATGAACAATCATCTGATGGACTCCATCAACATCCAGCAGGAAATGCTGGCCCAGATGAAAAACGTGTTTGGTGGTATTCAATCCATCAACAGTAACTGGAGTCAGATAGCCAATGGTGGACCTAATAATACTTCTATTTTTGGAGGTATGCTTAACTCTCTTAAAGACCTCGGTAAGACTGTTGGCACTATAGGAGCCATTGCTGGTGTTGGATATGGCGCAAGCAAATTAGCTGAAAACGCTGCTACTCCAGAAACAAGTTATACAGGCGAAGAAAAGTCTGCTAAGGCTTCAGCTGAGAAATATATGGGTCGTCAATTAGGCGATCAAGAATGGAAAGAACTTGTTAAAGCTACTCATGCCGAAGCTGGTCAGAAGAATCAGACTGAAGTTGCTATGGTTATGGCAACTATGCTTAATCGTGCACGTGATGAAAACAAATCAGTAAGCGATATTCTAAGAGCTAAGAGCCAGTTCCAATCTGTAACAGGAACTGCTGCTAATGGTCATGCTCCAAGTCAAAACTTTGTTGAAGGTCCAGGCGAAAAGCGTGCTAATCAGATTTATGGCGCTGCTGTTAATATCCTAAACAACGTTGATAAGAAGCAGAAATACTTTACTGCTGGATCAGCTGCTGCTTATGGAGCAGGAACTAACATTGGCTTCAGAGATAAGATGCTTGCCAGTGGTGGATCTGTTGTTGGTGCTTCTGTATTCAATACCGCTGCTCCTAAAGTAACAGGTTCAGTAACAACCTCTCCAGAAGAAGATAAACAGGCACCTCCGCCTCCTGCACCAAAACAGGAAGCACCAGCACAACAAGCAACGCCTGTTCCTCCTCCACCATCAACTCCTGCTCCGCCTCCTACCGCTGCTACACCTGCTGCGCCTCCACCAGAAGCAACAGGTGGTGGTGAAAGAAAGCCAGAAGGTCATGGTGGTATTATTTCAGGTGCTGGTGGAAAAGATGGTCAGAAACAAAATACTGATCAAAACGGTCTAACAACTCTACAGACTCGTTCGGGTCATTCATTCCAAGTTGCTGCTAAGTATGCCGACAAGTTTAAAGGCTTCGTTGATGAACTTGAAGCAACAGGATATAAGATTCGTTCAATTGGCGGTTATGCTAACAGAAACATTGCTGGCACTAATACTAAGAGTTGGCATGCTCAGGGTATGGCCATTGATATTAACCCAGACGCTAATCCAGTAACATATAAAGGTCAACCTGGAGCTGGTAAGAACGATCTTCCTTCAAACGTATCGGCAATGGCTGCTAAGTACGGTTTAGGTTGGGGTGGTAACTGGAATCATAAACTTGATACCATGCACTTCTCGTTCGGACCAAACGAAGGCGGACAAGGTGGTGGTAGCTCTGGTGTATCAGGTGGACCAAGTGCTGGTTCAGGTAGTGAACAAACTGGAAGTCCTGCTGGTGGTTCTGGTGGTTCAAATGGTACAGAACAACCTGCTCAACCAACAGCTGAACAGAAGTCTGCTGCTGATCTTATTAGCATGTATACAGGTGCTTATTCAGAAGGAGCTGGAGGCGCAGGTGGTCTATCTGGTATAATGGGCGGATTAGGAGGCATGGCTGGTATTACAAGCACAATTGCTCCTATGATTCCTGGTGCTATTAATACAAGCATGAATCAGGCTGCTGGTATTCCACAAGCACAACCTATTCTACCACCAGAAACTCCTGTGCCTGTTGAAACTCCTTCGGTTGGTGCGGCTGCTAATACTATTGAACAAAACGCTCTTCAAACTCAGATTGAAGATTATAACCAGAAGCAAGCAGCTGCCGAAGTCAATAAGAAAACTGAAGAGATTAAAGAACGCCTTGGAAGCATGCAACAAGGTCAGGGTGATCATCAGCCAGGAATTGACTATAATGGTCCGCATGATCAGGAAGTTATTTCTAAGTGGGCTGAACGACTTGGTTTCGGTGGTTCGCACTTTAAGGAAATGGATAAGATCAAATTGTTCTAATAAAAAAGGGAGCTCAAGGCTCCCTTTTCTTTTGGTTAGTCAGCAAGACCTTCAAAGTATTTCAAGGCTTCATCATCGCCTTCTTCGGTTTCACCCGAATAGTTAGGCGCATGAGTTGCCTTAAACTTCGGAGCAGTATCTTCATCCTGCCACGGAGCTTCTTCTTCAACCTTAGCAGCAGCACGCTTCTGAGCAGCGGGTTCACCCAGAACCTTAGTCAGACGAGCCTGAAGATCTTCATAGCTCTTGAAGTTAGAAGGAGCAAGGAATTCCTGTAGAGAATGCTCGGACTTCCAAATAGCTTCCAGCTTTTCATCATCCTTCAAAAGCGGACCAGTCTTATCAAACTCCGACTTATCGTAGTTACGATAACCTTCAACCTGACGAATCTTCAGCTTAAAGTTAGCACCTGCCCAAAGGTCAAACGGGTTCATTGCCTCTTCATCTTCGAACTGAGGCTCCATAGCTTCCTTCAGCTTATCGAAGATCTTCTTACCATACTTGAAGAGGAAAACCTTACCTTCATTGGCAGGGTTACCAGGATCATTAACAACATAAACATTCGAGATAAAGTGAAGACGACGCTTCTGCTTACGAACGATATCCTTATTGGCTTCAATACCAGAGTTCCACAGCTTCGAATTATATTCCGAAACAGGATCCTGCTTACCAATAGTTGTTAGGGAGTTTTCGATGTACCATCCGCCTGGTCCTTGGAAACCATGGTCGAACATTCGAATGAAAGGAACATCTTCATTAGAAGGGCTTGGAAGAAAACGAATAACGGCATAACCATTACCTGCCTTATCAACAGTGGGCGACCAGAAACGATCATCGCCGCCACTCTTCTGACCATCGCCAGAAACCTTGTTCAACTCGCTCGTTAGAGCTTCAAGAGACTTCTTACCTGAACTTGCCTTGAGGGCTTTAAAATCTACCATGTATATTCTCCGTATTACGATGTATAACAATTGTATGGGCCACGTATAACGCCCAACATATTTAGTCTACCCCTGATCACCGATTAAATCAAACATTATTTTCGTAACATTAGATTTATCATACTTTATAAATGGGGTATACTTTACGATCCTGTTTCTAAGGTCATCCCAGATAGGATCGTACTCAAACCTCTTGTCCCATTTCTCTATTGCTTTAGTCATAGCAACAAAGATACAAAGAGACTCGAGGCTGATTTCTTGCGCAAGAAACAATCTAATAGCAGCAGGATGGTGGCCGTCTTTCGGCTCTTCCATTATCTTCTTTAGATGATTCTTGAAATTATAGGTTAAAGATTGCTGACGTTTCTGCCAGTCAAGATAGGTTTGCTGGGCTTTATCTGAGTATGCGAGATCTCTGATCCAGAGTTTAGGATTATCACTAAGGTTAGCAATAAGAAAGTTATGGTAATCTTTGTTCTTTGCCAACTTTTCAAAAAAGATCTTATCCTTACGGTTTTCGAACGATTGAAGTTTCAGCCCAGTCTTACCATTGTATTTAATATAATCATAATTGGGTTTAGTAAAGTGATTCTTTAGCGCAACATAATCTTTATATGCATCAAACGCTGACATATCCTCTTACTTTCGTATCACAGTGAGACATAAATTTAACATACAAACCCTTTTCGCGACCATAGGCTTCGATCTCCCATGGTTGCTCCCAATAGTCCATTTCCTCGTGGGCGTATCGCTCTCCCTGCCAGTTGACCATACGGGTAGGACGGAATATGTCGCGCATCTCGCCTTTTGCGTATTGCTTCACATGCACCATCTCGTGCGCGAGCGCGAGCAGGGTCTCTTTCTTGTTCAGGCGCGAGTCGATAGTTATCATAAAATCTCTCTTACGATCACTCTGATCTATCCAGTCGCAATATCCATAATCATTTGACCCTCTCTCGAATTTAACGAAATTGAGAGATATGAATACCTTTGGATACAGCTTTGGACCGAGGAGATACTCCCCATAGAATCTACAAGCCGCTTTAGCGGTCTTTATGGAGATGTGATTAGGTTTCCCGACAGTCTCTATTAACATATCAGCCTCCCTAACAGGGTTTAACATTATATTTATATCGGGAGACGTGCACCCTTCTTGATGATATTCAGGTTTTCAGCCTCGAACTGGATCTTCGAGCGCATAACGGGGTCTTTTTTGATCCAATAGGCAGCGGTCTCGATCTCCAGATTATTCTTCTGGCACCAGTATACTACTGCGTCGATATACTCGATATTCTTGGTCTGGCAGAGCTTTTCTACCTCTTCTACGAAACTTGAGCCTTTAAACATTGTGTCTCTTCTTCCTTCAATTCGGCTATTCGCTCTTCAAAATAGTTAATCACCCTGAACACTTCCTGGCGATCCTCGTATATTTTCAGTCTACTTAACTCCAATTCTAAAGCCCATCTAACAGCGTATGCGTGAGAATAAGAATAGGAAGGAGTGTTTTTCATAGAAAGGTCTCCGTAGGTGAATTCCACCAAAAGATGATTGAGTATCTGGGTTTTTCTTTCACAGTATTAACGCCATGATACACTTCCCTTCCATTGAAGAGAGTCAGCTTACCAGGTCGTGGTTTCACAACCATATCGTCAGTAAAGAACTCTCCGCCCTGAAAATTATCATTTAGGTAAAGCAGACTTGTATAGTTCGTATCACCTGCACGAACATCCGTATGGATATGTCTCGCAGAATGAATACCGACGGGCCAATACTGTAGCTGAGTCCATCGATGATTTAAAGTTATCTTTAACCTATCTTCGATGTAACTCTTAACAAGATCAGTTATTGGCTCGTCAATATTTATAAGTCGGCTGGAGAAGCTAATCGGATCCATACCAGACTGAACACGCTCGTTGTAGATCTCATCTATTCTGCGGATATACTTTTCGCACTCATCCTTTGATATAACATTATCGAACACATGCATGTTAACACCATTGTAATGCTGCGATTAGAAAACCGACAAAAAAGATTGCGTAAATCATTTCACGATACGGATAGTCGTGCCAGAACGATCATGCTTGACTAAGTCGTAAAGAAAAGCAGCGTCGTCAGGGTGTAAGCGAACACAGCCATGAGAGGCAGGACGACCAAGGTTTCTAATATGTGGAGTAGCGTGAATAGCATATCCTCCAGAGAAAAAGATCGAATGGGGCATTGGCGCATTGTCGAACTTCTTTGAGTAGTGCATAGGTTGCAGGGAATAGGGGCGGAAAGTCCCCGTCGGAGTTACATAACCCTTACGGGCAGTAGAAACAGGAAACTGATATGAACCTTCATCAGTGTCAACCTGCATCATCTGATGCGACTTGCTGATAGTGATGTCAGTCTGAGCCATAGCAGTTGTAGAGAACATAACAAAGGCAGCAACAAGAAACTTATTCACCAGTATTCTCCTTCACATTCCACATATTGGCTTCACCGATAGCATCACGATATTCTTTAACCTTAGCATTGACCCACTTTTCAAACTCAGGATCTGAACGAATATGATCATCCAGTTGCTTCGCTGTCATCTGATCAGACATAAAGCACTCCCATAGGAGTTGATAGTTGTCGGACATTACAGATACCCCAGAATAGCACCGAGAGGAAATACAAAGATACCAGCAATACGAACAA
>JACCDX010181235.1_pt1 | contig 12348 bp, 10 predicted proteins | sample 7449681 | NCBI WGS metagenome assembly JACCDX01 (sample SAMN15323450, study PRJNA562643) | freshwater metagenome | isolation source: river surface water | place: USA:Blue River Watershed | collected 2017-08-18
CCGCGATGGAACATAGCCAACCCCCACGTCAACGGTGTCATCGAACACGGCTTCACGGCAGTCTAGTCAATGTTGTGGTTGTACTAATCAGCATCATTCCACTCGCTGGTCAGGCCGCTCTCAACATCACGCCGCCTCAGTTAGCACCCGATGACCAGGGTGTTATCGCAACTGAGGTCCGGTCAAGTCTCTCAACCCCAAGCCGCTGGTCCGTAAGGATTGTGCCGTGGGACCCTTTGGCACCGGAGACTAGCCCATCGGCAGCGATGCCCGTTTCTGCCCTGCCTCTACCGAGTCATCCACTCGGGGTTGAGGTCTCCCCACGGTTTTTCTCGCTCGCAGGCGCTGGGCGGCAGGTGATTCGTGCGCGAATCACCGATCGCTCAAAACACTATCGTCTGCTGATTGAACAGATTCCTGACGATACTGTTCGAGGTCAGGGCGTGAATTTCCGGTTTCGATTTAGCCTGCCAATCTACAAATCGAGTCAAGATCCCTTAATTCCTCGTGGCGTTGTGATTCAGTAAGTCATGCTTGAGGCGGTCTGGTTGCTTGCGGCGGTCGAGATTAATGGCGCCTTAGTCTCTCGGGGCGCCAATATCCAACTCAGTGAGCACCGATGCGCAGTCGAGGCCGCTATGATTAGCCCGGCGGTCTCGCCTGCTATCGCTAAACAGTATCGACAGGGTGAGCACTGGGTCATTAATCGAGACTACTGCAGCTACCAAGAAGCAGATAATCTACTCAGAATCCAGTTGCCCCAGGAGTTTCTCGCCGCCAAAGGCCTGACGCTGGGAGATCCAACAGGTGACCTGAGTATTGCGCTTCTCCACGATCCGGGAATTCTGTCGCAACGGCCCGAGTTCGCGAGCCAGCCAACACCCAGGCCTCTGGCGTCCGCTGCTTTTGACCTCTTTCTCGGCTCTGGGTTGCGGGGCCTTGGGGCAACGCTTGCCCAGGGGCCCTGGTCGATGCAGTTTCTTAATCAGCGCAGCGCCGGCACCCAGAGATTAGATCGCGCAACCGCTGAGTATTTCTCCGCAACAGGCGGGCAGATTCGTATTGGTGATTTTCGCACTGACTATGGTGCAGAACAGACCTTTGGTGAATTTCGAGGTCTGTTCATCACCAATCGGGCCGCGCCGCTTCGCGGCTATGGAAAGGCTGAGGCGAATCTTGCAATACGTAGCCCATCACGAGTTCAATTCTTTGATCGTCATGGCGTTGCAATCTATTCCAGCGAGATTCTGGCGCCTGGGAACTACCAGATTCAAGGCTATGGAGCGAGTACCGTGCCGGGGTTTCTTGAGGCACGATTGATTGACACCAACGGAGTTACCCAATCCATCACCCTGCCCTGGTCTGCCGATCGGAAACTTCTATCGCACCAGCAACTACAGTGGGAATTCTTTACCGGAGAGCCTCGCGTGATCACGGGGCAACTCGCCCCGCCACCCCTGCATTCCGCGCAGGTGCGTTATGGCGTAAGTCAGAACATTACGGCAGGCCTATCGGCTGAGTGGCTGGGCTCGGACCGTCGTTGGACCCTTGAAACCAGCAGCCGGGCTATTCCGAATCTCATCGCCACGGCAGCAGCAGGCCAGACCTGTCTGTCGTCGGTGTCCTGCGCATCGAGTTGGCTATCGGAATTCAGAGCAACGCTCGGCCGACGTTTTCATGCGCTTGCAAGCGTCGGCCGCAGCATCTCGCTCATTACCCCACCAACCGCAGGCGCGCAGAATGCCCTCACCTCACGCGAGACATTAACCGCCCAACTGCACCTCACCGGCGCAATTAGCCCTCGGGCCAGTGGATCGGTTCACCTCGCCAGTACTCAGTCGGGCGTAAGCCCTGCCCAGCAGATCAAAACTCTAGCTGCCAGTATTCGCCTAGGCCCCTCACAGACCCTGCAACTTCAGGCCCGACATCATCTTCTCGCTACAGAAACCGCAGGCTGGAGCGGCTTTGTTGGGCTGACGTTTTACTTCGAGAAGCTCGGCACCGCGGTCGGCACCTACGCAAATTTCAGCGCGAACAATTCGGCAAACACAGGCAGACCAGGCCTCACACTGCAGGCGAGCCGATCTACACCCGGGCTTTACGGGCCATCAATTCATATCGCCCACACCGAAGCCAACACGACACAATCAAACGCCTTTATGCGTTACACCAGCCCCTACGGAGATGCCTCGCTGCGTGCCGATACGCAGACCGATCGAGCGGCCTGGTCTGCCGCAACGCGCTTATGGGTGACTCCCCTTGCAACAACGCTTGCGCCTGCCGGTGACGACAATCTGGTCATTCAGCAGGTTGGCCTATCGTCAATCAAGATCCGTCAGCCCGGTCGTGATGTTCAGACTACGAATCAAGAAGGACTCGCCATTTTTAAAAAGGCGCCCGCCTGGACAGACTCGCGCTACGCCCTTGACCCAAAATCAATTCCTTTCGGATTTAACATCGCGGCCCACCAAGTGAGAATCCCCCTTGCCGCCAATCGAGCCTACTTTATCGACTTTAAAGGGCTATGGTCCCGCACTCAGAACTGGCGCATTATTGATTTTCCAGCGTTTAATTTCCAAGAGCCGATCCTTGCGAGGGACCGGTTCAATAGACCCATCTTCATCGGCGGCGATGGATTTGTTGATCTTCAATCCACTGATAATCTACCGATCAGTATCCTTCGCTCTTCTAGTGAAACCCTGATCTGCCATCTCGTGCCTGAGCAATCGGCCCGACAGTTGCAAGATCAGGAGAATCTAGAATGTCGGTCATCACTGGGGAACCTCTAGCGCCGTCTCTTTTGCCCAAGTAATTCAGACAAGGAAGGCAATTGATTATGAAAAACGTTATTCATAAACTCGATACCACTGGGCTTTTACATTCAGTGCGTAATGCGCTCGGTATTATCTCGGGCAACGCGAGCCTACTGGAGCTCAGTACCAACTTATCAGTGGCCGAGCGAGAACAGGTCAAGATGATCTCGTCGGCGGTATTCGAAATTAGCGAGCAACTCCATCAGCTTACCCGCGCAATCGAAGTAGCGCCGCAAACCAACACAAAAGACTAGCCCCGACCAACAAAGGGCATGGTTGTCGCCATAACTGTCATGAATTGAACATTCGCCGACAATGGGAGGCCCGCCATATACGCAACGCCATCTGCAACATCTGCAATATCCATACGCGACTCGGGCATGCGGGTTCCATTAGCCTGCAGTGCGCCCGCACCAAAGCCTGATGTCATCTCCGATGCCGCATTCCCAATATCGATCTGCCCGCAGGCAATATCAAATGGTCTTCCATCCAATGAGAGGGATTTGGTGAGCCCCGTGATAGCGTGCTTGGTTGCTGTGTAGCCCACCGACTGAGGCCGTGGTGCATGCGCAGAGATTGATCCGTTATTAATAATTCTTCCACCCTGTGGCGACTGTCTGCGCATCTGCGCAAATGCAGCGCGTGCGCAGAGAAATGCACCCGTTAAATTGATATCGACTGATTCACGCCAACTGGCGACCGAGAGCTCATCAATCAACTGACCCGGTGGGAATATGCCGGCGTTATTAAACAGAAGATCAAGTCGACCCCAGCGCGTAGCAATCGCCGCAAATAACCGATCCACATCCGACTCTCGGGAGACATCGGCCGTTGCCACTAGGATCTGATCCGGATGAGCCTGCCCGGTCTCGTGGAGCGGCGTCTCACGGCGTCCCGTAAGTGCAACCCGCCAGCCGAGGCTCAACAACCTGCGAGCAACCGCCCGACCGATGCCGCTTCCTGCCCCGGTAACAAGGGCTACTCCCGGTGAGGTTGAATGTGATGTCGTGTTCATGGCGGAGGGCCCCTCTCAAGTAAGATGGTAAGTGTAAATTGAAATCGAGACTCCCTTGAAGCCCATTAGCGTTCTCTACCTCCACGGTTTTCGAAGCTCACCACAGTCGTCAAAAGCCGTCATGATTCGTGACGATCTGGCGCAATCGGGTATTGGCGCAGTGTGTCCTGCGTTAGATATCGCTCCAGAGCTTGCTATGGCCCAGATCAATGCCGCGATTGACGAGTGCCTTGCCCAGGGTCATCAGGTTCGGCTTATCGGCAGTTCATTGGGTGGTTTCTTTGCAAGTGCCATCATGGAGCGCCACCCGAGTCGGAACGAATTTCGTGCGGCACTTCTGAATCCCGCACCGTGGCCTGCCCGAGATCTCGCACCATATGTTGGGGAGCTCCCCGCATGGCACACCAACGAGATTCTGAACTTTCGTCAGGAATACATTGATGACCTCAAGGCGCTGGAGGTGGGCATTACGCAGCCCAAACGCTATCTTCTCGTTGCAGCAAAGGGCGATGAACTTCTCGATTGGAAGGAAATGGTAGCCCGCTATCCGAAGGCAGATCATTACATTATTGAGGGTTCAGATCATGGCCTATCCGACTTTGATCAACATTGGCCCACGATTAAGAAGTTTCTTTTGTCCTCGTAGGCGCCTGAACTGCCTGGCGGGAATCTCGGTATCCCCGATCGAAATCAACACGCAACAGCAGCCCAAGGCCAATCAGAAAAAATAGGCCGCTCACCAACATTGCGGTGCGATGATCGTTATTGGTGAGCCATGTTGTTAGTCCATAACTCACGGGGCCAAGGATTGCTGAGCAGTTCACGGCGACTCCCCAGAGCCCAAAAGTCTCTGCCTGATGGCCAGGCTTTGCAAGATAGGCAACCGCTGCTCGGGCCCCGCTTTGAGATGCTCCCATGGCGAGGCCTGCGAAGTTTGCTGCAACCCAAAACAGCGTCTCGGTCCTTGCCACCCAAGCGATTAAGACCATCGCAATCCAACACAGCAACGCAAGAGCAAGACTCTTCGTATGGCCGAGTCGATCTTGGAATAAACCAAAAAGCCAGGCGCCGAGCGCAGCCGTAATGTTGACCACCAAGATCAAACCAATCGTTTCTCGCAGCGTGAACCCCATCGCCTGCTGGGCATAGACTGCCGCCAAGGTAATCACCGTCTGTACACCCGCGTGGTAAACCACCACGCATACTAAAAATCGCCTGAGATCCGGGTGCTCACGCGAGGCACGCCAGGTCTCAAACAGCCGACCCCAACTCGCGCGAAGCCAGTGGGGCTCCGACTGCACAGGCAGGGCACGCTCTCGCAAGACGAGCAATGCAGGTAAGGCCACCACCAGAAATAAGAATGCGGTAATCAGCATCGTCCCAGCGACCTGCCATTGCGGATCCTGGGCAACACGCTCTGCGCCCCACCGCTCAAGGTGCGCTGGCGCGAAAATCACCCAGGCAAGCGACAACCCAAGTGCAATGAGTCCGCCCGCATAACCCCAGGCCCATCCGTAACCCGATACACGACCGAGTTGATCGGGCCTGGCAAGCTCCGGCAAAAACGCTGCCACCAAATCCTGGTGGGTGGCGTAACAGACATTAGAGATCACAAGCAGAACTGCAGCCCAGGCCCATAGACCCGGCCCAACCGTTGCAAGCAATGCGGTCGCCATGACGCAACCCAGAGTGGTCCAGACAAGAAAGTTCTTCTTACGAGCCTTGAGATCTGCATAGGCACCCACAATGGGTGCTGTGATCATCACGATGAGGTAACTTGCAGCCAAGATCAGTGTCCAGGCCAGAGTGGCCGATGCGGACTGGCCCATGACTGTCGATACAAAATAGGCATTAAAGACCGCAGTCAATACCACCGTGGTGTAGCCTGAGTTTGCAAAATCCAGGCTAGCCCAGGCGAAGGCCTCTTTTCGGGAGACCCCATCTTGTAGGATCTTGGTGGGTCCCGGGGCTCTGGGTGAGGATGAAATCAACATAAGGGGTGATGATGAGGCAAAATCTAGCCTAAGTCCTCCAGTTCAACCCCTGGCACGACCCCACACAATGACCACACCGATTCCGAAAGCTCCAAAAAAAGTCTTTATCCGCACCTTTGGGTGCCAGATGAACGAATACGATTCCGACAAAATGGTCGATATTCTCCATGCCTCGCACGGCATGGAATCAACGGACCGCCCAGAAGACGCCGATGTCATTTTGTTTAATACCTGCTCGGTCCGCGAAAAGGCACAAGCCAAGGTCTTCTCAGATCTCGGCCGTGCGCGAGAACTAAAGAAATCCAATCCCGATCTGATCATTGGCGTAGGCGGCTGCGTTGCCTCCCAAGAGGGGGATGCAATTATTCGGCGTGCGCCCTATGTCGATGTTGTATTTGGCCCGCAGACACTGCACCGACTTCCCGATCTGATTGATGCCCGTCGCAAAACCCGAAAACCTCAGGTTGACATTCGATTCCCTGAGATTGAGAAGTTTGACCACCTTCCGCCAGCGCGCGTCGAGGGGCCTACCGCCTATGTATCAATCATGGAAGGCTGCAGTAAATATTGCAGTTTCTGCGTGGTGCCTTACACACGTGGCACAGAGGTCTCTCGGCCACTAGAGGATGTGCTCGCTGAAATTGCTGAACTCGCGCATAAGGGTGTCAGGGAAATCACGCTTTTAGGGCAGAACGTTAACGCCTATCTCGGGGCCCTCGATCGATCCAATCCCGCAGCCGGCCAGGCAGACTTCACGACATTGCTCGAACTGGTCAGCGGGCTGGAGACGATCGAGCGTATCCGCTTCACGACCTCCCACCCCCGTGAGTTTTCGCAACGGCTCATCGATGCCTATGCACGCCTACCGAAACTCGTCGATCATGTACATCTTCCAGTGCAATCAGGGTCTGACCGCGTTCTGGCCGCGATGAAGCGTGGATATACCGTGATTGAATACAAGTCCATTATCCGAAGACTTCGGCTGGTAAGGCCCAGTATCGCAGTCTCAACCGATCTCATTATCGGATTTCCGGGTGAGACTGAAGACGATTTCGAGGCCACGATGGCCTTAGTGCAAGAGATTGGTTTTGATACATCCTATAGCTTCATCTACAGCGCACGGCCCGGAACGCCTGCAGCAGACCTTACAGACGATACACCAAAGCCCCTCAAACTCTCCCGATTGCAACGCCTGCAGGCAGAAATCGAATCGAATGCCACCCGGTTTAGCAATGCAATGGTTGGCTCTTGCCAGAAAATTCTTGTAGAAGGGCCCTCAAGAAAGAATCCCGAAGAGCTGCAAGGCCGCACCGAGAATAACCGCGTTGTCAATTTTCAAGGTCATGCACGCCTGATGGGTCACACGATCAATGTCCGAATTACGCAGGCACAGCCCCACTCCCTTCGCGGCGAAGTTCTATAGCGGTACGTGATTGATCGTCATGCGCAACCTTGAGATTCGCCTCACCATTCAAGACAGGGAGTTACCGCGGCAGCCTGCCTGGCCCTTGTCACGGCCGCGGACGCGCCGACTGATTGCAGCGGCGTTGCCCGCTAACTGTCACTGCGCAGCGCTCACTCTCGTGCTCGTTGGGCGCGCTCATGGCCGACGATTAAACCAAGAGTATCGGGGCAGAGACTACGCCACCAATATCCTCACCTTTACCTACTCGGGTCTGCCACAGTTACATGCCGACCTCGTGTTTTGTCATCCCGTTGTCACACAAGAAGCACGCGCACAAAAAAGGAGCGTCGATCATCACGCTGCGCACCTTTTGGTGCATGGCGTATTGCACGCCTGCGGGCTTGATCATGACCGCGCATCCGATGCCGCCCAGATGGAATCCCTTGAAATTGCAATTTTGAAAAGATTTCGCATTCCAAACCCCTATCTATAAGGGCTTTTCAGGGACAACCATGATGCAGCTACGCATCTAAGATCCCCCTAAAACCTGCGGTTTATGGCACCATAGTCTTCCTTCAACTCTCATTGCCCTGCATGAGTGACCCGCACCCCGGAAACGGGACCAAGAGCTTTAAAACACAATTTGAACGTGTGATCGGCCGGCTGTTTGGCAGAGCCGATGACAAAGAAGATCTAATCGAGCAGCTGCGCGAGGCCCACGAGCACGCCGTGATCGATGCCGATGCGGTCTCCATGATGGAAGGGGTCATGCAGGTCGCAGACCTTCAAGTTCGCGATCTTATGATTCCGCGATCGCAGATGGATGTGATCGATATCGAAGAGCCTTTAGAGAAAATTCTTGAGTTGGTGGTGCAGACCGCCCACTCTCGCTTTCCTGTCATGGAGGGTAAACGTGACAACATTATTGGCGTCTTACTGGCTAAAGATCTTCTTCGCTGCCTCGCCCAGAAAGAGGATGACCTTCGCGGAATGATGCGCCCCGCCGTATTTGTTCCAGAATCTAAACGCTTAAATGTGATGTTGCGTGATTTCCGGGTTAACCGAAATCATATTGCAATCGTGATTGATGAATACGGTGGCGTTGCAGGCATGATCACGATTGAGGATGTGCTTGAGCAGATCGTTGGCGATATCGAAGATGAACACGATATTGAAGAAGACGACGACAACATTACGCCGATGCCAAAGCAGCCTGGTCGCTTCAGAATTCGCGCTCTTACATCACTCGAGCAGTTCAACGAATCATTTCAGACCGAACTCTTCGATGAGCAGGTCGAGACTATCGGCGGCTATGTTACCGACCATTTTGGCCGTCTTCCACATCGCGGCGAAACCATTGAGCTCGATGGATTTCGATTTGAAGTGCAACGGGCAGATGCTCGTCAACTCCATGTCTTGATTGCAGAGCGCTTGCCCCAAAGCGCTGCTGAGTAGTCTCTCCCTATCACCGCTGCACGTGCATAGACCGTCTCACGTCTCATGATGCGTTGGGTTGCCGGCCTGATACTGCTTGCCTACACCGTGGGCCTGCACTGGATCTACATTAGCCTGCACGACTACGGTCATCTGCCCGCCTGGCTTGCAGCACTGGCCACGCTGCTACTGGCCGCCTATGTCAGCCTCTATACGATGGGTGCGGTGATCACCTGTCGATGGGTACTCCGTTTGCCGGTGGCTAGCGAGTCACGACCCACTTCCAGGGTCCAGTCGCGGCTCACACCATTTCTGATTGCCGCCATTGTGACCCTCTTTGAATGGCTAAGGGGCACCCTCTTAACGGGTTTCCCATGGCTCTCACTGGGTTATCTTGTTATCGATACACCGTTATCCGGCTTTGCTAAAGTCTTGGGCGTCTACGGGGTCGGTTTTGTAGCCGCGCTATCGGTGGTCTGGACTTTTCAAGCACTCCGTTACCGTCAATGGTTTGCATTTGTGGCATTGGTATTCGGTCTTGGCTTAGGCGCCATTCTCAATCTTGTGGAATTCACAAGCCCCCACGGCAAACCGCTTCGCCTGGCGCTCGTTCAGGGGGCAATCCCGCAGTCGATGAAGTTCGATCCTGCGCGCGAGTCCCAGTCTCTCGCGACCCAGCTCGCGATTGCAGATGTAGCCGCAACACCTGGCGGAGCACAACTCATCGTGTTTCCCGAGACTGCACTGGTTCGGCCCTGGGATCTCGCGCCAACAGAAATACGGGCGGCCTTCTATCGTTTAGCACAACGTGGGGGAGCTACGATCATGCTTGGGCTACCCATGCGCGATCCAGATGGTTACCGCAATAGCGTCATTGCAATCGCCGATACGACCCCGGCTGCGAGCATCTATGCGCGCTATGACAAGCATCACCTTGTTCCATTCGGGGAATTCATTCCCTTTGGGTTTCGATGGTTTGTTGACCAGATGCAAATGCCCCTTGGCGACTTTCAACGGGGCGCAAAAGTCCAGCCTCCGATTGGCGTGGCGGACCAACGGATTGGCGTGAATATCTGCTTTGAAGATCTATTCGGAGAAGAAATTATTCGACCCCTTGCGCCCACGATAGAGGCCGCACAACAGCCAACTATTCTGCTCAATGTCAGTAATCTCGCCTGGTTTGGCGACACGATTGCGCTTGGACAGCATCTGGCCATCGCACGCATGCGCAGTAAAGAGACCGGCCGGCCGACCATTCGTTCAACTAACACTGGCGCCACAGCGCTCATTGATCACCGTGGGGCGGTCATTGAGGTACTGCCCTACAACAAACCCGGCCTACTGGTTGCAGCATCCCAGGGGATGCAGGGACTGACGCCGTATTTGCGATGGGGCAATCAGCCCATCCTACTGACCTGCGTCGTGTTACTGATAATTGGCCTCTGGCCGCAGATACGGCAGAGAATTCGTTAGGCCCGCAAGGCCAATCGGTCGGGGTTCTAAACGGCTAGAATGTCGTTCATGCAAAGTTTTCAGAAAATTATTCTGACTCTCCAGAATTATTGGGACGCGCAAGGCTGTGCGCTGCTTCAGCCCATCGATCTTGAAGTAGGTGCAGGTACATCCCATACTGCAACCTTCCTACGAGCACTCGGCCCTGAACCATGGCGCGCCGCCTATGTGCAACCATCACGTCGACCAAAGGATGGGCGATACGGCGAGAACCCGAATCGGCTGCAGCACTACTATCAGTTTCAGGTGGTCCTTAAACCATCGCCGGAAGACATCTTGGAACTCTATCTCGGCTCCTTAAAGGCACTGGGCATTGACCCCGAAGTCAATGACATCCGATTTGTTGAAGATGACTGGGAGAATCCAACCCTTGGTGCATGGGGGCTTGGCTGGGAAGTCTGGCTCAACGGAATGGAGGTCACGCAGTTTACCTACTTTCAGCAAGTGGGCGGAATCGATTGCAATCCAATCACCGGCGAGATCACCTACGGCATTGAACGGCTCGCCATGTACCTGCAGGGCGTTGAAAACGTGTTTGATCTGGTCTGGACAACCGGGGCCGATGATCGCGGCACACGCAGACTCACCTATGGCGATGTCTATCATCAAAACGAGGTCGAACAGTCGACCTATAACTTTGAATACAGCAACGTGCCCGTACTCTTCCAACGATTCGGCGAATATGAAGCCGATGCCCAACGATTACTTGAGGCTGGGCTTGCGCTACCGGCATACGAACAGATTCTAAAAGCAGCACACACATTTAACCTCCTTGACGCACGCGGCGCGATCTCCGTCACCGAGCGGGCCCAGTACATCGGCCGCATCCGCAATCTATCCCGTGCAGTCGCCCAAGCCTATGTGCAATCCCGCGAGGCATTGGGCTACCCCATGCTTAACGGCGGACCAACCGATAGACCGCTATGACGGATTCTTTTCTCCTTGAACTGTTAACGGAAGAATTGCCCCCGAAGGCACTCAAGCGACTCGGGGAATCCTTCGCCTGCGGTATTACACAGCGGCTCACAAAGGATGGCCTCTGTGATCAAAACGCAGTGGTCAGTCCGTATGCAACCCCCCGCAGACTCGCGATCCATATCGACCGAGTGCTGGCTCAGGCTCCGAGTCAGGAGCGGCAAGAGAAGTTGTTGCCGGTCTCCATCGCGATCGATTCAGCGGGGCAGGCGACCGCGCCGCTCATTAAAAAACTCGCCTCGTTCGGGGTGACACTGGGTCAGGGTATTGACTTGGACCAGCTCGATCGCGTGAGTGATGGGAAACAAGATTATCTCGTCTACCGATTCACAGCGCCCGGCGCAACGCTTGCCGCCTCTGCCCAGGCTGCACTCGAGGAAACAATCCAATCCTTGCCCATCCCGAAGTTAATGACCTATCAACGGAAAAATGGCGACACCGTGAAATTTGTCCGGCCCGCCCATCGGCTAATTGCTCTGCATGGCGATCAGATTCTACCCCTCCAACTACTTGATCTTAAGGCCTCTAACCTCACATCCGGCCACCGATTCCATACCCATGAGGCCATCAAAATACCCCACGCTGATCTCTACGAGCAAATACTGTCAGCACAGGGCAAAGTCATCGCTGGATTTGCAACACGCAAGGCGCTGATCGCGCGAGCAATTCAAGATCAGGCAAGCCCTGACCAGGCCGTTATGCCAGAGGGCCTGCTCGACGAGGTCACAAGCCTAGTGGAGTGGCCTGTTGTGCTTGAGGGTCAGTTTGATGCAGCGTTTCTGAGCGTGCCTCAAGAATGTCTGATTCTCACAATGCAACAGAATCAGAAGTATTTCGCATTGACGAACCCCCAGGGTAGGCTCAGTAACCGCTTTCTGTTGGTGAGCAATATCGCCTCTCGCCAGCCAGATGTCGTGATTTCCGGCAATGAACGGGTCCTGCGGGCACGACTCGCCGATGCGAAATTCTTTTTTGATCAAGACCGCAAAAAGCCACTGGCTAGTCGTATTGAGGGCTTATCTGCTGTGGTGTATCACAACAAAATCGGCAATCAACGCCAACGGATTGAGCGACTCGCTGTACTCGCAAGACGGTGGGCACCCGCGGTAGGCGCAAACGCCGACGACGCGGAGCGGGCCGCACGCCTGTCCAAGGCCGACTTACTCACGGATATGGTGGGCGAGTTCCCCGAACTACAAG
>JACCDX010150733.1_pt1 | contig 12346 bp, 13 predicted proteins | sample 7449681 | NCBI WGS metagenome assembly JACCDX01 (sample SAMN15323450, study PRJNA562643) | freshwater metagenome | isolation source: river surface water | place: USA:Blue River Watershed | collected 2017-08-18
CGCGATGAACCGCGAGATGAAGGCCAGCGAGACTGCACTGGGTGTATGGGGTCTGGAGGTGGCGCGTATGGGCAGCGACGCCAGCGCCCTCGCCAAACGCCGCGGTTCGGTTGTCGAGGAGATACAAACGTGGAAGGGCCTCGACTTGATGCAGTTGACCGGGGCCGTCGTCGCTGAATACGAGGCCCTGCCGCCTAGCAAGCAGCCCGTCGAAATCCTCGTAGACTCTATCGGTCTGGGGGCGGGCGTGCTTGACCGTTTGCGCGAACTGGGCCTGCCGGCGAGGGGGATTAACGTGGCCGAAAGCCCCGCCATGAAGGGGACGTATGCGAACCTGCGCGCCGAACTCTGGTTCAAGGCCAAGGCGTGGCTGGCCAATCGTGACGTGAAAATCCCCAAAGACGAGACCCTGTTCGCGGAACTGGCAGCGCCAAGGTATAGCTTCACGTCCACTGGTAAGATGCAGGTAGAGAGTAAGGAGAGCATGAAGAAGCGCGGCCTGTCCAGCCCCGACAAGGCGGACGCGCTGTGCCTGTGTCTGGCGACAGATGTGGCGACTGCGCTCCACGGGTATTCGATGTCCGCGGCCAATAAGGGGCCGCTGCGCCGAAATATAAGAGGGCTTGTGTAGGTGGGCCGTATTAGATTATACGGGATATAGCTCCTCAGTTTCTGGGTACGAGCGGCGTAGTAGGGTGCTGTCTCCTCTCTCCTCCCCTTCTGCGCTTTCAGGGGGCCGGCACGCCACATGCCGGCCCCCCTTTTTATTGAAACAAAAACCGTGTATTAGAAAGTCCCGCATCGACAAGAGGGGGGTCTATGGGGGTAGACACGCGAGTTTGCAATCGTTGCGGCCAAGTCCGACCCGCGTCGGAGTTTACAGCACGCCGGCTGTTCTGCCGCCGTTGCCATAGTTTTCGCCTCCGGTACAAGACGACCTACGACGAAGTGAAGGCGCTTTGGGAGGCGCAAGATGGCGCGTGTGCGTTGTGCGAGACGCCCTTAGATATACACTCGAACTCGCGCTCGTCGCACGAAACGGCCCACGTAGATCATTGCCACACGACGAACGACATCCGCGGGCTTCTCTGCCGCCACTGTAATTTGCTATTAGGCCATGCCAAAGACCGCATAGTTGTGTTACAAGCGGCAATTAGGTATTTGCGTAAGAGCGCGGCGGATTTTCCCGAAAAGGATACGGCAGATGAAACCCACCAAGATGCAGAAGAAGATCGGCAAGGTGATGGGTGAGTTCAAACGTGGGACTTTGCATAGCGGCAAGGGCGGCCCCGTTGTGAAGAACCGTAAGCAGGCGGTGGCTATCGCCATGTCTGAGGGCCGCAAGGCTTCGCGCAAGCGTAAATAGGAAAATCTACATGGCGAAATACCGCGACAACAGCCGTCCCTCCGACGAAGAGATTGAAGACGCCGCGAACGGCGAACTTCCCGAAGATATGGAAGACGACGAAGAGTTTCAGGGCGTCAGTGAAGACGACCTGCACGGCATTGTCTCGGCCGAGATTGATGACGCTGTAGACTACGTCGATGACGTTATCAGTCCGCAGCGCGCTCTGGCTGGCCAATACTACAAGGGCGAGCCGTTCGGGAACGAGGAAGAGGGCCGCAGCCAAGTCGTCTCGATGGACGTGCGCGACACCGTGCAGGCCATCATGCCGTCGATCATGCGCGTCTTCTTCTCCGCGACCAATGTAGTTGAGTTCGCGCCGAACGGCCCGGAAGACGTGCAAAGCGCCGAACAGGCGACAGAGTATGTCAACTACTGCTTGACACGCGACAATAACTTGTTCGAAGTTTGCTACTCGTCCTTCAAGGACGCGCTGGTGCGCAAGAACGGTATCGTCAAAATCTGGTGGGACGAAGACAAGACCGTCGAGACTATCGACTATACCGGACTCGATGAGCAGTCGTTCACTGTACTTATGTCGGACCCCGACGTGGAACTGCGCGACATCGAAGTCGAGATGTCGGGTATGGAAATCGAATTGTCCGAGGAAGGGCCGGAGGTGGAAGCCGAGGGGCCGGACGTACAGATGGCGTCGGTTACGCCGCCGGTGTACTCCTGCACCGCTGTCCGCACGACTACCAAGGGCCGCATCGCCGTGGCCTCGGTCCCGCCGGAAGAGTTCCTCATCGACCGCCAAGCGAAATCTCTGGAAGACGCGGCGTTTGTCGGCCATCGCCGCTATGTTACTGTCTCCGATCTTGTTAGAATGGGCTACGAACTCGACGAGATCGAAGACCTTGGCTACGAAACAACCGAAGACTTTAACGGGAACGACGAGGCCTTCGACCGGAATCCGGACGCAACGATTCTTGGCGCGGGCCGAACGGACCTTGCGAGCCGCAAAATTGAGTACATCGAAACCTATCTCTACGTAGATATGGACGGTGACGGCATCGCCGAACTTCGTCGTGTGTGCGTCGGCGGCAGCGCCTACAAAATCCTCCACAACGAGCCGTGCGACCACATTCCGTTCGTGAGCTTCTGCCCCGATCCGGAGCCGCACACCTTCTTCGGTATGTCGGTGGCGGATGTCGTAATGGACATCCAGCTTATTAAGTCGAACATCCTGCGTAACATGCTCGACAGCTTGGCGCAGTCGATCCATCCCCGCACGGCCGTCGTCGAGGGCCAAGTCAACCTCGAAGACGTGATGAATACCGAAGTTGGCGGTATCATCCGTATGCGCGCGCCGGGTATGGTGCAGCCGTTCTCGACGCCGTTTGTCGGCCAAGCCGCGTTCCCGATGCTGCAATACATGGACGAACTGCGCGAGAACCGCACGGGCATCAGCAAGGCCGCTGCGGGTCTTGATGCAAACGCACTTCAGTCGTCCACCCGCGCTGCGGTCGCGGCGACAGTCACCGCGGCACAGCAACATATCGAACTGATCTGCCGCATCTTTGCCGAGACGGGTATGAAGCCGCTGTTCAAGAAGGCTCTGTACCTGCTGACGACCTATCAGGATGCGCCGCGTATGGTGCGTTTGCGCAACCAGTTCGTGCCGATTGACCCGCGCGTGTGGGACTCGAACATGGATGTCGTCGTCAACGTGGCACTTGGCACCGGCTCGAACGAAGAGAAGATGGCGTTCTTGGCGCAGGTGGCCCAGAAGCAGGAAATGCTTATTCAGCAGGGCGGCGTGCAGAATAACCCGCTTGTGGACCTTGGGCAGTACCGCAACACGCTGGCGCAGATGCTGGCGCTCGCGGGCTACAAAGACCCGAACATGTTCTTCAAAGACCCGGCCACGCAGCCGCCTCCGCCCCCGCCGGCACCGCCCCCGCCGTCGCCTGAGCAAATTCTGGCGCAGGTGCAGGCACAGGCCATTCAGGCCGACATCCAGAAGAAGGCCGCGGAACTCGAACTCCAGCGCGAAGAAATGATGCGCAAGGACGACCGTGAGCGCGATAAGCTGGACGCCGACACGATGCTTCGCGCGGCCGAGATCGAGGCCAAGTATAGCACGCAGGTCAATACGGCCAGCATCCAAGCCATGATGCAGCGCGACCGCGAGTTTCTGAAACAGGCTATGGCCCCGGCTCCGGAACCGACCCCGACGCCGATGCCGCAGCCGATGCAGCCCCAAGTCCCCATGCCGCCTGAAGGGATGATGTAATGGCTTTGCCCCCGAACACGTATCGAGATATGTTCTACGAGCCTCTTCTGACTCCGGGGCTGTTTGACGCAATCCTCACGGGCGGCGGCCCTGCGTATGTTGACATAGCGCCCGGCGCGATGCCCGAGCCTGTGGAGTTCACGACCCCTGCCCCGCCTCCGGTGGACGAATTCCAGCAGCGGATCGCCCAAGCCGAAGAGCAGGCTCGTGCGCTGGCGCAAGCGCCGCTTGCGCCGTCTGTCCAACCCTCGGCCCCGCCGATTATGGCGGCCCCCGCTCCGACGAATGCCGAGGGTGCTCCGCTTTTCGACCCAGAGTTCATGGCTAAGATGGCCTCGCTGGGGCAGGCACTCGGCCCCAACCCCCTATTCATTGGCACCAACTTCGGCGGGATGCCCACGGAGCAGTCGCTCAACTTGCTGCGCGACCCCGCGACCGGGCTGATGGTGAACAAGAGCCGGACGGTGGAGCTAGACGACACCGGCCGCGTTGTCCGAGAAATCACGCCGGAAGGCTCGGTGCCGGGCGTGTATTTTACCGACAACCGTGGGATGCCCGCCACCAAAGGGCTGGGCAAGGGCGCGCGCTTCACGCCCCTCGACCCGAATGCGGTGTACACCGTCGTCAATCAGCGCACCGGCGAGGTTGTGTCTACGGGCGTAGGCGCGGAAGGCATGAAGGCCGCCCAGCTTGCGTCTATGCAGTTGAGTAGTGCTGGGGGGCGCAAGGCTGACTGGGCGGTCGTGAAGACGGACCCAAGCACCGGTACGGATAGCACCGTCGCCAACGTCGATCCCCGCCAATCCGATCTCGGAAAGCTCGCCGACGTTGCGCTGCCTTTGGCCGGTGCCTTTCTTGTGCCGGGCCTCGGTCTCGTCGGCAGTAAAGTTCTCGGCGCGGGTCTCGGGGCGGCAGCCGGATCGGGTCTTTCCAGCGCGGCGCAAGGACGCCCCCTCGGGGAGTCTTTACTTCGCGCGGGCCTAAGCGGCGCGGGCGCTGCTGGCGGCGCGGCACTCGGCGAAGCCGTTGGCACTGCGGTCGGTAAAGCCGCGTCGCAAAAGCTCGCGCAGACTGGCGCTGAAGCGGCCACGCAAAAGCTCGCGCAGACTGGCGCTGAAGCCGTAGGCAACATCATCGTTCCCGGTTTCAAGAGCGCGCTCACGGGCGCGACAGTCGGGGGTGTTCTTGGCGGCGGCGCGAGTGGGGCGCTCTCCTCTATGCTCCCCGGCAAAGGCGCTGACTTCGCCGACCGTGTGTTCCAGCAGCCGACCACGTCCGAGGGAAACCCGATTGTCGTGTCGGGATCGCGTATCCCAACGAGCAACATCGGGGCGGACATGATAGGCGGGGCGTTTAACACCGCCCTCCCGGCCGTTACGACTATAACAAACCCCGCTTCACCCCCGTCTGACAACGAGATTGTCGTGACCAAGCCCGCCAGCGCGCAAGTGATGGAAGGAACCTTGGGTGCTGGCCTCGCTGCGGGCGTCCCCGCCGTCACGAGTGTTGCGACTTCTCCTGCCGCGCCGGAAAAGAATAGCCTGCTTGACGAGATCATCAAGTATTACGGTCTCGCCTCGACTGGACTCGATCTTCTCGGCAGCGCGTTTGGTGGCGGCGGCGCGGGGCGGATGACGCCCTACGCCTCGCAGCTTGGTCCGATGCCGACGTTCACCCGCGGCCCGTTCACGCCGTTCGGCGGGGACTACGAAACCTACGGTTTCGGCCCTGAGTTCAACTTCTTTGGGGGCGCCCCCGCGCCAACCCCGACCGCGCCGGGTATGGGCATCCTGCCTCCGCGAGCTAATCCGGGTTTTGGGATTGTATGACGAAAGAACAAATTATCGCCAAGGCGAACCACGCCAAGCGTCTTCTCGAAGACGAAGTTCTTGTCGAAGCGTTTGCTTTCGTAGAGAAGGACATCTTCGAAGAATGGCGCGCGTCAGACGTAAATGATTATGAGCTACGCGGCGATCTGTTTCTTACGCTTAAGTGCCTTGAGCGTTTGAAAGCCCGACTCCGGGCAATCCTCGACGACGGAACTATTGCGGCGAGGAGTTGAACTGCAACACGAAAAGGTGATATATGGCGAATGAAGACGGCAACCCCGCAAGCGGGATCGGCCTTCACGAAGCAACTCTTGCCATCAGCAAATTGCTTGGCCCTGAAGAGGACAACCAAGAAGAGACTGAGGCGCTAGATCAGGAAACTGGTCAGGAGTATGAATCGGAAGAAGTTGAAGAGTACGAAGAGTACGAAGAAACCGAGGCCGACGAAGACTCCGATCCGGAAGAAGACGATACAGAAGAAGAAGCGACGCAGGAACTTACTGATGATCTTACCGTCAAGGTTAAAGTTGACGGTCAAGAGATGGAAGTCACCCTCGCAGAACTTCGGAACGGCTATTCTCGGACTGCGGATTACACGCGGAAAGCTACTGCTCTTGCCGAACAACGCAAAGCGTTCGAGGCCGAAGCAGAAGCCATTCGTGCGGAACGCGCTCAATACGCGCAGATGTTGCCGATCTTGCAGCAGCAGATTCAGCAGCAGAACGCGGCGGAGCCTGACTGGGATACTCTTTATGATGAAGACCCCATTGAGGCTGCGAAACTAGAACGGCATTGGCGTCGGACCAAGGAAGAGCAAACGCAGCGGCTCGTTGCCATTCAGGCCGAGCAGAAGCGACTCGCCGAGGAAGAAGCCAAGCAGCGTACAATGCACATGCAGGCAGTTGTTGAAGCTGAACGCGCTCGTCTACCTGAAGTCATTCCTGAGTGGAAAGATCAGGCGACGATGATGAAGGAAGCTCAGGAACTGCGGGAATGGGCGACATCGAACGGACTGACTGAGCAGGACATTAACTCCCTCACTCAGGCCGCACATATCGCTCTCGTCCGTAAAGCTATGCTGTACGATAAGGGTGCGCGGAACATGGAAAAGGCAAAGCAGCCGGTCAAGCAAAAGGCCCGTGTTGTTCGCCCCGGTTCCGGTAACACTTCTGCAAAGCCCGGTTCTATTGATGTAAAGAGAGCGTCCAAGCGTCTCGCACAAACTGGTCGCATCGCGGATGCGGCTGCACTCTTGGATAAACTCATTTAAGGATTTAAGTCATGGCAATTGTAGCAAACACCTTCACTCGCTATTCGGCGATTGGTATTCGTGAAGACCTCTCGAACGTCATCTACAACATCTCGCCGGAAGAAACCCCGTTCATCTCGAACATCGGCCGCGAGAACGTCAAGAACACCTACTTCGAATGGCAGACCGACAGCCTCGCCGCTGCTTCGGCTTCGAACGCTGCGCTGGAAGGTGACGACATCAGCTCGTTCACCGCGGTGAACCCGACCTCGCGTATCGGTAACTACACCCAGATCAGCACCAAGAACGTCGTGATTTCGGGTACGCTCGAAGCTCTCGACAAGGCTGGCCGTCGTTCGGAACTGACCTATCAGCTTGCCAAGCTGGGTTCGGAACTGAAGCGCGACATGGAGAGCGCCCTGCTCGCCAACCAGTCGCCGGTTGCTGGTAACACCACCACCGCCCGTCGTACCGCTGGTCTTCCGGCGTTCATCAAGACCAACACCAGCTTCGGCACCGGCGGTGCTGATACCGCTGGTATCGCTGCCCGTACCGATGGTACGCAGCGTGCGTTCACCGAAGCCCTGCTCAAGGGCGTGATCGCCAAGGTCTGGGAATCGGGCGGCACGCCGACGATGCTGATGGTCGGTTCGTTCAACAAGCAGGCTGCTTCGGGCTTCAACGGTATCGCCACCCGCTTCCGTGACGTTCCGGCTGGCCAGCAGGCCCAGATCGTCGGCGCCGCGGACGTGTACGTGTCGGACTTCGGCACCGTCAACATCGTGCCGAACCGCTTCCAGCGCGCCCGCGACGCCTTCGTCGTGGACCCGCAGTACGCGTCGATGGCCGTCCTCCGTCCGATCCAGCAGATGGAACTGGCGAAGACCGGCGACGCCGAGAAGCGCCTGATGCTGGTTGAATACGGCCTGAAGGTCAACAACGAAGCCGCTCACGGCATCGTGGCCGACCTCACCACGTCGTAATTGACTTGGGGGTGGGGGCGGGTCTAGGCTCGCCCCCTAACCAAGAGGAGTAATTTATGGCCAAGCGCCTTATTTCCGACGACAAAGAAACCGGCATCAAGACTTACCTTGATTACGACGGCACCGACGACAATGCGACGATTGTCAAGGAGCAGGACGTCACCGGAATTGTCGAATCCAATAGGGCTGCGTTCGACGCCGCGCCGAAGCGGTGGGGCGAATGGGCGCATGTCGGCCGCATCCCTATGACGGTCTACATGGAGCTTAAGGCCAAGGGCATCCTCGACGACCAGCAGGAACTAGTTAAGTGGTTGAACGATCCTAACAACGCAATGTGGCGAGTTCGTCCGGGGAGCGTCTGATGGCTATTACGACCTACGCAGAACTTAAGTCTGCCATCGGGGATTGGCTCAACCGAGACGACCTCGACGCGGTCATCCCCAATTTTATCTCACTGGCCGAGGCCCAGTTCAATCGCACGATCCGTCACCGCAAGATGGTGACGCGGTCCGATGCGACTGTCGATACCCCGTATTTCGCGGTGCCGGCGGATTGGCTGGAAAACATTCGTTTCCAGTTGAACACCGACCCGATTACGCCGTTGCTCTACGTGACGCCGGAACAAGCCGCGGAAGAGCGCCTTAAGTACAGTGTCGCCAATCAGCCGCTGATGTTCACGATGGTTGGGCAGCAGTTCCAAGTCATCCCCCCGCCGAACACGAGCTACAGCGCGGAGCTTCTGTACTACGCGAAAATCCCTGCCCTGTCGGATAGCAACACCACGAACTGGCTGCTGACGGAAAGTCCGGACATCTATCTGTATGGGGCGCTTGTGCAGTCTTCGCCCTATCTGAAGGAAGACGAGCGTGTCGGCACTTGGGCGGGGCTGTATCAGAGGTTCGTCGATGATATGATGCTGGCCGACGAACGCGCCCGCATCGGCTCGTCAAAACTTAAAGCCCGTATCCGCACGTTTGGTTAAGGAACAGCGCCGTGTCATTCTCCAACTTTCTTGAGAACAAGGTTCTCGGCCACGTCTTCGGCGCCACCCCCTACACCGCGCCGGCCACCCTTTATGTCGGGCTGTTCACCAGCAACCCCGGCGAGACGGGTTCGGGTTCGGAAGTCTCCGGCGGCTCTTACGCTCGCCAGACTATCGCGTTCACCGTGACGGGCAGCCAAGCCTCGAACACAGCGGCGGTCGAGTTCCCGACTGCGACGGCTTCGTGGGGTACGATCACTTACGCCGCGATCTACGACGCGGTGTCGGGCGGCAACCTTCTGGCCTACGGCGCGCTGACGACTTCGAAGACCATCGACAACGGCGATGTGTTCCGCATCCCTGCGGGCGACTTCGACATCAATCTGGACTGATAGATGTCCGGCTATGGTAGCGGCTTATACGGCATAGGTAGTTACGGTATTGACCCCTTAGAGGGTCAAGTTACCGTAACCGCCACGTCGTCCGTTACCGCAGCCGGACTTATCGTTAAGGACGCGGTTGTCGCGGTTAGCGCGGCCGCAACTGTGTCGCCCTCGGCTACGCGGGTACGCACCGCCGAGATTGCGTCTTCGGCCGCTGCGACCGTAACTGCGTCTGCTACGCGCGTCCGCGAAGCGGCCATTGCCTCTTCGGCTTCCGCGACCGGGGCGGTCAGCGCCACGCGTGTTCGTGAAGCTGAAGCCACATCTAGCGCCACTGCGACGGTCAGTGTTGAAGCGCAGATTACTATCCTCGCTGCGGTTGAGATCACCGCCCAGAGTAGCGCTACGCCGACCGCCAATCGTGTGCAGTCAACAGGCGCCGCCACTACGGCAGTATCAAGTGTAACTATTGTTGCGGTAGAGAAATGGGAACCTGTTCCCGTAACACCAGAGACGTGGACGCCGCAGTCCGGCACTGCTATAACGTGGACCGCTAATTCAATTACGCCCGAAACATGGACGCCGAATCCTGTAACGGGCGAGACTTGGACTAAAATTTCTGATACAAACGAGACTTGGACGCCTAGGGTATTCCCGGACTCTCTGGCCGCATGAGGTAAAACATGGCTGATACTACTACGACGAACCTCGGTCTTACGAAGCCTGAAGTCGGTGCCAGCGCCGATACTTGGGGTACGAAGCTCAACACGGACCTCGACCTTGTCGATGCGATCTTTAAGGGCGACGGAACCGGGACGAGCGTCGGCCTCAATGTGGGAACCGGCAAGACGCTGACTATCAGCGGAACTGTGAACGGCACCAGCAAGACCGGCACGGGCAATGTCGTCCTTGCGACTTCGCCGACCCTGACGACGCCGAATCTTGGTACGCCGTCTGCCGTGACCCTTACCAATGCGACCGGCTTGCCTTTGACCACGGGCGTTACCGGAACTCTGCCTGTTGCCAACGGCGGTACGGGCGTGACCACCTCGACCGGAACAGGCAGCGTTGTTCTGTCCACCTCGCCGACTCTTGTGACGCCGGCCCTCGGTACGCCGTCCTCTGCTACGCTGACAAACGCGACGGGCCTGCCGATTGACGCAGGCACGACCGGGACCTTGCCTGTGGCGCGTGGCGGTACGGGCGTGACCACCTCGACCGGCACCGGCTCTGTGGTGCTGAGCAACTCCCCCACCCTCGTCACGCCGACCCTCGGCGTTGCCTCCGCGACCAGCATCGCCACCGGCAAGGGGACTGTGGGCGCGGTAGCCTATGGCTTCACCACCAACACCAACACCGGCATGTGGTCGCCCTCCTCCGACGCGATTGCCTTCTCGACGGCTGGCAGTGAGCGGTTCCGGGTTGATAGCAGCGGCAACGTCGGGATCGGGACGAGTGCGCCCGGAACACGGTTCCAAGTAGCAGATGTTGCCGCTCCGTCTGGCCTTAGCTCTACTGCGGTGCGCGTAACGCGCTCGAATTACGGCGCGGACTTTATCGGTTATATCGACCAAGGCGTCGGCCACGGCGCGATTATCTCCACCGTGGACAACGGGACGCCTACCGAACGCATGCGCATCACCAGCGCGGGCAACGTCGGGGTCGGGACTGCGGCACCCGGAGCGACACTCGATGTTGTCACCAATAGTAGCGCCGCTGGCTTCTCTCTGCGTGGCCGCACCTCGGACAACGTATCCGATTTCTCATTCAAATCTAACGACGCGGCCACAACTTACGCCCAGATACAAGGGCGCAGCACTGACCTGCGTATTCAGGCCAACAGCACCCTACCAGTTACATTTTTTACCAATTCCGCCGAACGCGCCCGCATCGACAGCAGCGGCAACGTCGGGATCGGGACGAGCAGCCCTGCGGTGCCTTTGGAGGTTGCGGGTAACATCCGCTCTTTGGGCCTGTTCCAGCGTTTTGACAACTCCGGTCTGTCTTTGTCGGGCGGGACTACCTTCAACACGGGCGGTGCCGGTATCGCGCTTCGCGGTGTTTCCGCTGGTTTCAACACCTACGGCATGGAGTTCTACGCTGGTGGCTCCGAGCGTATGCGCATCGACAGCAGCGGCAACGTCGGGATCGGGACGAGTTCGCCCGGCTTCAAACTCGACATTGCTTCCGGTGATATTCGCCTTTCCAACACAAGAGGCATTCGTTGGGGGACAAGCGACCAAGCCTTTATCTTCGGGGATGACGGCGACGGCGGTGGCTATCTCCAGTTCGGTATTAACTCCGAACGTATGCGCATCGACAGCAGCGGCAACCTGCTGGTGGGGACGACTTCGCCAATGGCGGGCACTAGCTCGAATGAGTTTAGAAACACAACTGCCGATGTTTGGCCGCTGGCGCTCAACGCCAACAACCGTGGGCTGCTCGTCCGTAATTCGGCATCTGGATCGGGCTTCTACGCGCTATTCGAATACCAAGGCGGCACCGCTAACGGCTCTATTACATGGTCGGGTGGCACGACATCCTACAACACCTCGTCCGACTATCGCCTCAAGGACATCGACGGGCCTATCGCCAACAGCGGTGCCTACATCGACGCGCTCAAGCCGGTGCAGGGTAGCTGGAAGGCGGACGGAAGCCGCTTCATCGGTCTGCTGGCGCATGAGGTGCAGGAAGTCTCCGAAACCCAGATCGCCACGGGCGAGAAGGACGGGGAAGAGATGCAGGCGATGGACTACTCCGCGCCTGAGATCATCGCCAACCTGATTGCTGAAATCCAAAGTCTCCGCGCCCGCGTGGCCCAACTCGAAGGAAACTAAATCATGGCTACTACCTACAACTGGACTGTCGCCCAGCTTGACTGCTACCCCGAACACGAAGGCCACGCCGACGTTGTCTTCACCGTCCATTGGACGCTTACTGGTATCGACGGTGAACACGCCGCCGGTGTCTACGGCACTGCCGGACTCACCCTCGATCCCGAAGCGCCCTACACGCCCTACGCCGACCTGACCGAAGCGCAGGTGATCGGCTGGGTGAAGGACGCTCTGGGCGAAGATCAGGTCGCAAGCTACGAAGAGAACGTGGCGAACCAGATCGAGGCGCTTGCTAACCCGCCGGTCGTGACCCCCGCCCTGCCCTGGGCATAATAGTCTCCTGCTAGAATTGGGTAGCCTTCGTCATGGATTATCAGCTTCTCTTTAATATCGTTCTCGGTGCCGCTGGCTTCTTCGGCGGTTGGGTGCTGAATACTATGACGAA
>JACCDX010857380.1_pt1 | contig 12345 bp, 6 predicted proteins | sample 7449681 | NCBI WGS metagenome assembly JACCDX01 (sample SAMN15323450, study PRJNA562643) | freshwater metagenome | isolation source: river surface water | place: USA:Blue River Watershed | collected 2017-08-18
CGGTGCTGCGCAATTTCTTCGAGACGAGCCTCGACCTCGACGCCTTCAACACCGAGCGCGTATCGATCGCGAGCGGGCCCAACGCGATCCTCTTCGGGCTCGGCAATCCGGGCGGCATCACCGACGGCAGTCTCAAGTCGGCGGGCTTCCGCCCTCGCACCGTGCTCGCCTACCGGCGCGACAACTTCGCCGGCCATCGCGCAACGCTCGACTCCAATTTCGTCCTCGCGCCGCAGCGCGCCGCGCTGCGCCTGCTCGCGCTCGACGCCAACAACCGCACGTTCCGCAAGACCAACGACGACGTGAACCGCCGGCTCCACGGCACGGCGACGTGGCGCCCCTTGCCGGCCACCACGGTGCGCGTGCACGCCGAGTGGGCCGACCGCGAGGCGTCGCGCGCGTCGATGATTCCGGTCCACGACTACGTCACCCCGTGGCTCGACGGCGGGCGGCCGGCGTTCGACAACGCCGGCATCACCGGCGCCACGCCGGCCGCGACGCTGACGACCCGCATCGCCACGGGCGGCCTGGCTCCGGTTTTCACCCGCAACGGCAACGCGAGTCTCGTCTACGTCACCGGCAACAGCCCCGCCAACCAGCCCGTCTCCGCCTGGCTGAACACCGTGAATGTCGTCGGCGCGCACACGCGGGCGCGGACGCTGCAGGATCAGGCCTACGAATGGAGTCTGGTGCGGCCGGACGTCTACGATCCCTACGCGAACATCTACGGGACCGGCCACATGGTGCGCGTGCGCGGCCGCGTGCTCAATGCCTTCGTCGAGCAGCGGATCACGCGCGATCTCCAGCTCGAGGCCGGCTTCATGCGCGAGCGCGCCGTCACCCGCCAGGGCAGCTGGATCGACGGCAACAACAGCTTCGATGTCTTCGTGGACGGCAACCGCCTCCTGCCCGACGGGGCGACGCCCAACCCGAACTTCGGCAAACTCTACTCGCAGACCAATCCCCTCGGCACCCGCAGCTACGACGATCGGCAGGAGCTGCGGTTGACCGCGGCCTACGATCTCGATTTCACCCGCCGCCAGGGCCGGATCGGGTGGCTGGGCCGCCACCGGCTGGCGGCCATGGTCAGCGATTCCGATTTCCGCACGACGGCGCAGGCCTCACGCCTGATCGTCGCCGGCACGCCGGCCTTTTTGACACCGGCGGCGCGCGCCAATCTCGGCGATGCCTCCCGCCTGCTGATCGTGCGCACCTATCTCGGCAACGGGCTGGATCACGTCATCCCGCCGGTGCCGGGCGGAGCGCTCGATTTCAAACCCACGCTGGCTTTCAACGGCCCCGGCGGGGAGCCCGTCGAGGCCCGGATGTATGACAATCCCGACGGCTCCTACGCCGCCGCCACCGGCACGGTGCGCAACGTCATTTCCCGCTCCCTCGCCGACCAGGCCTACCTGCTCAAGGACCGGCTCATCGCCACCTACGGCTGGCGCGAGAGCCGCGTGCGGATGAAGACCTCGCTCGACGCGGCGTCGACCACGCGGCGGGCGAACGGGATGTTTCCGGCCCTCGGCGACACGCGTTTTGCCAACGCGTGGGACAACTTCGCCAACGGCCAGTCGATCAACTGGGGACTCGTGGGCCGCCCGTGGCGCTGGTTGTCGATCCACTACGCCGACTCGGCCAACTTCGCCGTGCAGGAGGCGACGTGGTTCGATCCCTTCGGCACCCCGATCCCGGGCTCCAACGGCGAGGGCCGCGACTACGGCGCCAGCGTCCATCTCGCGGACGGCAAACTCAGCCTCCGCGTCAACCGCTTCGTCAACGACCAGCGGAACAGCCGCCCGGACAATATCGTCAGCGCCCTGCGCACGATCCCGATGAACATCGAGCGGCGCATTCTGCAGGTCGCGCCGGCCACGCCGCTGCAGGGCATGGACCTGACCCGCTACGGCAATGCGAACTACCAGGTGACAAACACCTCCGAGGCCACGGGCTACGACATCGAGCTGACGGTGAACCCGTCGCCGAACTGGCGCGGCATGCTGAACGTGGGCCGCCAGCGGACGGTCACGCAGATCGACGACACGTGGTGGCGCTGGGTGGAGCAGCGGCTGCCGGTGTGGCGCACCTTCGGCGCGGGCTGGGACGTCGAGCGCTACACCGCCACCAGTGCGCAGTCCGTGCGCCAGATGTATGACCAGTGGGTCGCGACGCAGCGCGATCCGCTCGTCGCCACCGACGGCATCGTCGTCGCCAACCAGCGCGAGTGGCGCGTCAACGGCGTGCTCACCTATGCCTTCACCGAAGGCCGGCTGCGCGGCGCGACCGCCGGACTCGGCGGCCGCTGGCGCAGTGCCAACGCGCTCGGCTACGCGCTGACCACACTGCCGGCCGGGCAGTCGGTGCTGGACTTGAAGCGGCCCTACGCCGGCGAGGCGGAACTGGCGGTCGATGCGTTTGCGAGCTGGTCGCTCCGCCGGCTGACGCTGCTGCGGCTCAAGTCGGATTGGAAACTGCAGCTCAACGTCCGGAACCTGCTCGACCGCCGCGGCCTCATTCCCACGCAGGTCCTCACCGACGGCACGCCGTCGATCTTCACCTACCGCACGCCGCGGCAGGTGATCCTCTCGCTCCAGGTCGAGCTGTAGCTCCCCACCGCCCCGGCGCCGGAAAAATCACTATGTTCCGTTCCTCACGCTTCCGCCGCCTGCTCCGTTTTCTCCCGGCCGGCGTGCTCGCGGTTGCGGCCGGTCTGGCCGCGGCGGCCGCGCGCGCCGAGGGGCCGGCGGGCAGCCGGCCCAACATCCTGTTCATTCTGACCGACGACCTCGGCTGGACCGGGCTGCGCTGCTACGGCAACCGCGACGCGCTCACGCCCCACCTCGACCGGCTGGCCGCGCAAGGGATGCGGTTCACGCAGGCCTACGCCGATGCCCAGTGCTCGCCCACCCGCGCGGCCTTGCTCTCCGGGCAATACGGCGGCCGCACCGGGCTCTTTAAAGTCATTGCCGAGAAAGAGCCGCCCAAGGCCTACCTGCGCCCGCCCGTGACCGACCTCGCGCTCCCGCCTACGGTCGCGCACCTGGCGCGCACGTTGCGGAGTGCCGGGTATGCCACCGGCCTGAGCGGCAAGTGGCACATCGCGAACAACGCCTTCGTCGCGCAGCTGCGGCGGCGCGACGACGGAAAGTATTTCGACGCCTACGGCTTCGACTTCGCGGGCCCTGCGAATCCCGCGGAGCACCGCGACGACAAGGCTGCCACGGCGATCACCGACGACATCCTCGGCTTCATCGCCGCCCAACGCGACTGTCCTTGGTTCGCCTACGCCGCGCACCTCACGCCCCACGCGCCCTTCGCCGCGCCCAAGGCGCTCGTCGAGAAACACGTCGCGCGCGGCTTCCGCCGCAGCTCCACTCCCGGCGGAAAGTTTTCCGAGCGTCCCACCGCCGACTACCTGGCCATGCTCGAACACATGGACGCCGAGGTCGGCCGGCTGCTGCGGCGGCTCGACGAGCTCGGCCTGACGGAAAAAACCGTGGTGATTTTCGCCGGCGACAACGGCGGCCTCTCGCGCGTGTCCGACAACGGCGCGCTGCGCGAAGGCAAGGGCTCGCCCTACGAGGGCGGCATCCGCGTGCCGCTGCTCGTCCGCTGGCCCGGCACGGTGCGCCCCGGCAGCGAGTGCGCGACGCCGGTGCACTTCGTCGACTTCTATCCCACGTTTGCGGCGCTCGCGGGGGCGCAGCCGCCGGCCGGACACGTGCTCGACGGCGAGAGCCTGCTGCCGTTGCTGCGGCAGAGCGGCCCCTTGCAGCGCGACACGCTCTACTGGCACATGCCCACCTACACGGTGCCCTACGGTCGCTCGCCCTGCGCCGTGATCCGGCAGGGCGATTGGAAACTGATCCACTGGTTCGGCGACTACCTCGACACGCGGGGCCTCACGCCGGACGACGTGCCCTACGGCCGGCTCGTGCTCGGTCCCCGCACCGAGCTCTACGACCTGAGCGCCGACCTCGGCGAGACGCGCGACCTCGCTGCCGCGCAGCCGGCGAAGGCCGCGGAGCTCCGCGCCAACCTCGAGCGCTGGTGGCGCGCCGTCGGGGCCAAGCTGCCGGAGAAGAATCCGGACTTCGATCCGGAGGCCTGGTGGAAAGGGACCGGTGGCGGCGCCGGCGCGGAAAAATGACCTGCCTCCTCCGGTTCTCACCTGCTCTCCATCTGCGCCGCCCGGGACGGCGCCGGGCTCTGCTCCGCGCCGGCGCGTGGGTCCTCGCGTCGCTGCTGGTCCTCGGCGGTGGTGCCGCCGCCGCGCCGGCCGCGGAGCCCCGCACGCTGCGCGTGCTCTTCGTCGGCAACAGTTTCACCGCCCGCCACGAGCTCACCCGCGTCGTCGCGGCGCTCGCCGAGGAGGGACAACCGGGCCTGCGGTTCGACGTGTCCACGGTCATCTACGGCGGGCGCACGCTCGCCCACCACTGGGCGTTGCAGACCCCGAATCTGATCCGGCGGGCCTCGATCTCCGCCGCGGACGTGCAGGCCGCGATCACTCTGCTCGAGGCGGAGCAGGAACGCCGGCGGCGGGCCGAAGCGGAGCCGTCGGCCGCGCGCGCGACCGACGGAATATCGGCGCAGCATGTCGCCGCCGCACTCCGCCATCATCGGACGCTCGCCGCCGAGCCGGCGCCGCGCCGCACGTGGGATGTCGTCGTGCTGCAGTCGTATCAGGACGACCTGGACCCGGCCGGGCGCTCGGGCTTTTTCGAGTTTGCGCCGAAGTTTGCGGCGATCGCGCAAGCCGAGGGGGCGCGGGTGATCCTGTATGAAACGACGCCCTCGACCCAGCACGCGCGGCCCCTCGGCACGCCGCCGGAGGCCGCGCCCGTGCTGGCCAAGGCCCGCGCCCTCGCCGGGCTGGCGGCGCGCAGCGGTGCGGACGTCGTGCCGATGTCGCTGGTCGCGCTGCGTTGCCAGCAAGTCCGGCCGGAGCTGACGCTGCGGTTCGTCAACGACGCCCACCTGAACCAGACGATGGCCTATCTGACGGCGTGCACCCTTTACGGCACGCTGTTCCAGCGCAGCCCGGAGGGCCTGCACTTCGGGACTGTGACGGACAACCGGTTCGACGACCAACACCGCGATCGCGACCGCGATGGCGGCGCGCTCACGCGGGTCTTTTCCGCGCGCGACCGGACCGACCTGCAGCGGATCGCGTGGGAAGGGCTGGAGCAGTTCCGGGAGCTGCGCCGGACGTCGCGTTGAGCGTGCGCCGCACCCCGGTCGCACCGTGCGCCGGCGCGGCGGCTGCCCGAAGCGCGTCTCGAGTGGGATGCGGCGGGGATGCGTTTTCCGTGCTTCCCGGAAGTCGATCGGTTGCTCGGGAGGGCGACGGGGTAATGCGAAACGAAGAGTTTCTGAGGTCCTCGATCGTGGCGGGCGCATCCGCGGCCTGCCGGCGCGCGCGGGCGACGACGGCGCGTTTGTTTTTCGAGAGCCCGGTCCGCTCGTAGAGCAGCGCGTCAATCTGCCGTTGACGCTGGCGCACAGACCCGCCGCTGAGCAGGCACTCGTTTTCGTAGACGGTGCGTTGCCACGGATCGTCGCCGCCCTGCCCGAACTCGACGCCGTAGGTGCCGACGAGCCCGTTGCGGAGGACGAGGCTCTGGTTGACCGCGGCCGCGGCGCGGCCGGCGGATTGCGCGTGCGCCGACGCGATGGGCGTGAGGAGCTGGCGGTAGTGCATGGCGGGACGACGAGCGGAGGGTTCCGTGGGGCCGAAATCCCGTCGTCCCGGAAATTGGGTATGGCGGGGGAGCCTGATTGCCGATGGGCGATTCCCTCCCGCCGCGTCGATTTTCCGCGTGGGATTTTTGCGCTCGGGGCTTTTCAAGCGGGAGCGGCGTTGCAGGATGGCGGAGCTTTACCCCGCCGGGGCGTGGATCGTCCCGGTTGCGCCCAACCTCTTTACCCACCTGACCATGAAATCACCCTGTTTCCCCGTGCGAACGGGCCTGCGCTTGCTCGCCCTGCCGGCGCTCGCGGGCGCGAGTGATGCCTTCGCCGCCGCGGCGGGCGCGCCGGCCGGCTCTCCACCGACCGAGGCCGTCGTGCTGTCGCCCTTCGAGGTCTCGACGGCCCGCGACCAGGGTTACGCGGCGACCGAGACGCTCGCAGGCACGCGCATGCGCACCTCGCTCCGCGACGTCGGAGCCTCGCTCACCGTGATCACGCCGGAGTTTATCCAGGATCTCGGCGTGACCTCGGTCGACAAGGCGCTGCTCTTCACGCCGAGCGTCGACACGGTCGAGGGCGAGAACGACGGCACCAACCGCTCCAGCGGCAGCTTCCTGCGCTTCGGCAACGGCCAGGCGTATTCGATCCGCGGATTCACCGCGGGCGCGGATGCATCGCACGACTTCTTCTCCGCCTTTGTCGCCAACGATCTCTACAACAACGAGCGCGTGACGCTTTCGCGCGGCCCCAATGCCATGCTCTTCGGCGTCGGCGGCGCACAGGGCGTGGCGGTTTCGTCGACGAAACGGGCGCGCGTCGACCGGCAGCGCACGCAGGTGCAGGCGCAGTATGACCGCTGGAGCTCGCGGCGGGTGGCGCTCGACCACAATCAGCCCCTGATCCCCGGCCAGCTCGCGCTGCGGCTCAACGCGCTCACCGCGCAGAAGCGCGACTACCGGATCTTCGAGGGCAACGCGCAGCAGCGTGCGACCGGCGGGCTCACGTGGCGGCCGCGGCCGCACACGCAGGTGACGGTGAACCACGAGCAGTATTCGATTCACCGGAACGTCGTGCCGCTCACGTGGATGTTCGACGGCGGGGCGCTGCAGTGGCTCGCGAAGGGATCGCCGACGGTGAACTTTCTGCCCGAGGGCCGCGCGTGGGCCGCGGCCGGGCGGCGGTTTGTCGACGCGCAGGGCAATCCCGTGCGCGTGGCGCCGGGCGTCGTCGATGCGGATGGTTTCGTCGATGCGACCGCGGACTTCGATCCGCGCGGTGCGCTCACGCAGCTCGCGGCGCAGACGCCGGTGTTTGTCAGCGGACTCAACCTGCCGAATCCGATGGTGAACATGCGCTATCAGACGCAGCTGCGGCCCGACACGTTCGGCGGGGTCGCGAGCCAGCTGATCTACAATCCGCGCGACCCGTGGGCGGTGTTCGGCCTCTCGCCGGACACCAATCTCTACGGCGGCACGTGGGACGATCCCTCGCAGCTCGAGCACGGGCGCTGGAGCCAGGCCTTTGTGGAGCAGCGGCTGTTGCCCGGTCTCCATCTCGAGGTGGCGGCGCAGGTGGCGAAGCACGCGCGTTCGTTCTCGCCGGATTTCCTGACGACGGTGCGGATGGACGTGGACCGCTACCTGCCCGACGGCACGACCAATCCCGGCTTTCTCATGCCGTATGCCGAGACGCAGGGACAGTATCGCGACCAGCTGAGCCGCTCGCGCGAGTATCGCGCGACGCTCTCCTACGAGCACGATGCCGGGAAACTGCACCGCTGGCTCGGCGTGAACACGCTCAGCGCGCTCGTGCAGCGCACCCGCAACGACAGCGACCAGGACATCTACCGCGTGGTGAATCTCGCGACGGTGGGCCGTGCCGGCTTCAGCAACGATGCGCTCGCCGGCGTGCACATCGTGCGGCAGCGCGTCTACCTGCCCAGCGGCCAGGTGCCGTATCCGCTGCCCGACCAGTTCCAGCTGCTCGCGCGCGGCGCGGAAATCGCGAGCCGGCCGATGCTCGGCGGCACGGCGGCGGAAAGCGCGCCGGTGAACCTCGCGCTGCGGCAGTTTCTCAACCCCACGCGTTCGCGCTTCACCAACGACTCGTTGTCGCTCGGCTGGCAGGCGAAGTGGCTGCGCGACCGGCTGGTGACAGTCGTCGGTTACCGGCGCGACGACACGAAGAGCTACGCGGTGCCCGAGGCGCGCGGCTTCATCGATCCGGCGATTCCCGGCGCGGCGACGGATCCCCTGCAGCGCTTCTTTCTCCCCTCGCGGCAGGTGCCGCTCAACCCGCGTCCGGCGGTCGAGGCGGCGGGCACCTCGCGGACGTTTGGCACGGTGCTGCATGCGCTGCCGTGGCTGTCGCTGACCTACAACCGCTCGCAGAACTTCAGTCCGGTCGGAAACGCGTCGTGGGAAAATTTCCAGGGCGAGCCCGCGCCCAACTCCGAGGGTGCGACCGAGGACTACGGGGTGCGGCTCTCCGCGCTCGGCGGCCGGCTGTCGATCGCGTTGAACCGTTTCCAGAACGAGGCCAACGACCAGGCGCGTAACGCCAACGCCTACTCGACCAACGCCAAGAACGTCCTCACCCGGCTGCGCACCAACTACCGCGATCGCGGCGACTCGCATTTCACCGCGATGGCGGCGCAGGGCGGCTACGCGGTGGACTCCGTCGATATCTCCGACACGTGGAGCTACACGGCCAAGGGCTACGAGCTCAGCGCGATCTTCAATCCCACGCCCCAGTGGCGGCTCGCGCTCACCGGCAGTGTGAACACCAACGCCCTCGGCGCGCACCTGCGCTCGCTCGGGCGCTATCTCGGGACCGAGGCGCCGTTCAACGGGCTCGCGACGTGGCGCACCTACGTGACCGAACTCCGCCGCGTGGCCGCCGGGCAGCGGTCGAACGCCTTCGACCTGAATCCGGCGGACCCGGCCGCGCGGGCGCAGGCCGATACGGATGCGACCTACCTCGAGCAGCAGGCCAATTCCGCCGAGCGCACCTACCGGGACGAGCTGGCCCTCGAGGGCCTCGCGACGCATCGCAACGGCAAGTATGCGGTGAACGGCGTCGGCAGCTACCGCTTCGGCGCCGACTCGCGGCTCAAGGGCTGGTCCGCCGGCGGCAACTTCCGCTGGCGCAGCGCCAACATCGCGGGCTACGAGCGGCTCGCGGTCGGCGGGCTCCCGACCGGCGTGCTCGACGGCACGCGCCCGATCGAAGGCAAAGACTATTGGGACGTCGGCGCGATGCTCGCGCATGAGCGCCGCCTCTTTCGCCGCGTGCAGTGGCGGCTGCAGCTCAACGTCGACAACCTCTTCGGCTGGCGCACGCCCCGGCCGGTCGCCGTCGATTACGACACCGAGGGCGTTTACGGTGCCGTCAACGGTCTCGTGCCCGTGCGCTGGGAACTCCGGCGCCCGCGCAACTACGTCCTCACCTCGACCTTCGAATTCTGATCTGCCGTCAATCGGCCCGCCTCACGATGAAACTCACGCGCGCGCATTGAACCGATGAAGCCCGACCTGACGATCCCTCGGCTGGGACTTCTCGCGGGGTGGCTGGTGGCGTGCGTCGCCGCGGTCGCAGCCGAGCGCCCGAACATCCTCTTCATCCTCGCCGACGATCTCGGCTACGGCGACCTGAGCCGCGCGGGACATCCCGCGCACCGCACGCCGGCGATCGACCGGATCGCGGCGGAAGGCGTGGAGTTTCGTCAGTTCAACGTGGTGAACCCCGTGTGTTCGCCGAGCCGGGCCGCGGCGATGACGGGGCTGTATCCGGCGCGGCTGGGCATTCATCAGCATTTCTCGTTCGTGCCGGCGCACCGCAATGCGGGCATGCCGGACTGGCTCGATCCGCAGGTGCCCAATGTGGCGAGCCTGCTGCGGCGGGCGGGCTATGCGACGGGGCATTTCGGGAAGTGGCACCTGACGAACAACACAATCACCGACGCGCCGCTGCCGCAGGCGTATGGCTTCACGGAGAGCCGGATCTGGAACGGCCCGGGTCCGCGCAGCCACCCGCACGAGGTGGCGGAGCACACGGTGGATTTCATCCGGCGGCATGCGGCCGGGCCGTGGTTCGCGAACCTCTGGCTGCACGAGCCGCACACGCCGCACCACCCGACGGAGGAATCGTTGCGGGCCTTCGCGCACCTGCCGGAGCGGGAGCGCGTGTATGCGGCCGTGCTGGCGGACGCGGACCGCGTGGTGGCGCGCGTGCTGGCGGCGCTGCAGGAGCTGCAACTTGACCAGCGCACGCTCGTGGTTTTCTGGAGCGACAACGGGCCGGAAAACACCGGCGGTCCGGCGGCACGCGAGATGGAGGGCGATAATTTCGGCCCCGGGCGCGGGAGCTTCTTCAGCGTGGGCGTGACCGGCGGCTTGCGCGGTCGGAAACGGAATCTCTTCGAAGGCGGCGTGCGCGTGCCGTTCTTCGTGCGCTGGCCGGGACAGGTGCCGGCGGGCAAGGTCGACGACTCCACGGTGGTGACGGCGCTCGATCTGCTGCCGACGGTGTGCGCCGCGGCGGGCGTCGCGCTGCCGCCGGACCTCGCGCTCGACGGCGAGAACATGCTCGGCGCCTTCCGCGGCACACCGCGCGCGCGGACGAAACCGGTCTTCTGGGAATGGCGCGGCGGCGGCGGCGTGCCCGACGGCTGGCCGCGGCTCGCGGTGCGGGAAGGGCGGTGGAAGCTCGTGCTCGGCGCCAACGCGACGCGCGGCGAACTTTACGACCTCGTGGCCGACCGGGCCGAGCAGCAGGACGTCGCGGCGACGCAGCCGGAGCTCGTGGCGCGGTTGCGGCGCGAGGCGCTGGCTTGGCAGGCGGCATTGCCGCAGGAGCCGCCGGCGCATTGCTTCTCCGGGTTGCGGCAGCAGCTGCCGGAAGCGACCCCGAAAAAGAAACGATGACGACCATGCGTGCGCGAACGTGGAGAATCTCGAACCGCGGGTGGCGGTTGGCGCTGGCGGTGTGGTTGCTGGCGGCGTGCGGTCTCGTCGCGCAGACGCCGGAGCGCGACTGGGCGGCGCTGACCGGTTTCTCGTGGGAGCGCGTGCCCGTTTACCTGCACTTCGGCAAGCGGCACGCGGCGATGACGCCGGCGGAGTTGGATTTCGTGGCGGCGCACAGTCCGTTTGTCGCGCTCGAGAAGAGTCACGGGGTGATGCCGCACGGCAGCACCGAGGCGGGCATCGCGCACACGGCGCGGGAGCTGAAGCGGCGGAATCCGCAGATCAAGGTGCTGTTCTATCTCAATGCCTTCATCAACTGGCCGGGTTACGAGGCGTTGGAGCGTTTCCGGCCCGAATGGCTGCTGCGCAACGCCGCGGGCGAAGTGGTGAAACATCCCTCGGGCACGCCGCGGCCGGATCCGACGCAGCCGGAGATGCGGGCGTGGTGGGTGGCGAGCGTGGCGGAGGCGGTGGAACGCGGCGGACTCGACGGTGTGTTTGCGGATGCGCTGCCCCAGGCGATCGCGCCGGGGTTGGCGCGGCAGGTCGGCCCGGAAAAGGCGCGCGCGGTGGTGGCGGGCCTGCAGGCGATGATGCTGGAGGTGAAGCGTCAGCTCGGCCCGGGCCGCGTGGTGCTGGCGAACGGCACCCGGACGAAGGATTTTCGCGAGATTCTGGAATGGGAGGGCCTCGATGGCGTGATGATCGAGCACTTCGGCGGATTTCACACTGCGGCGGCGGCGGACATGCGGGAGGACCTGGAAACGCTCCGCCTCGCGGCGGCGAAGGGAAAGTTCGTCGTGCTGAAGGGCTGGCCGGGTTTCAACTGGCTCGACAAGGAAGCGATGGCGCGCCCGGCGGCGGAGCTGCTCGCGCGGGCGCGGGCGGGGCTGGAGTTTCCGCTGGCGTGCTTCCTCGTGGCGGCGCAGCCGGGCGCGTTCTTCTGCTACTCGTGGGGCTACGTGAGCGATCACGGCATGCTGGAGTCGTATCCGGAGTTTGCCCGCCGGCTCGGGCCGCCGCGGGGCGAGGCGGTGTGGGACGGACTGACGGCACGGCGCGAGTTTGCGCATGCGTCGGTGTGGGTGGACCTGACGGCCCGGCAGGCGCGGATCGAATGGCGCTGAGCGTGCGGATGGGCGGAGAGGCGTGGCGGCGGGCGCCGGGCCGAGATAATTTATGCTGACGAAAGGAATCCTGATCGGGGTGGCGCTGGCGACGGCGGTCGCGGCGGCGGAGGAACCGGCGGCGGTGCTGGCCGCGCTGACCAACGACACGGCGGTGCCGACGGTGTATCCGGCGTCCGGATTCGCGCCGGACGGCGGAGTGCCGGCGTTGTTCTTCGCGGGCGCGCCGTGGCGGGGAAAGCCCACCCGCGTATTTGCGCGGATGGCGCTGCCGGCCCACGCGGCCGGCAAGGTGCCGGGCGTGGTGCTGGTGCACGGCGGCGGCGGGTCGGCGTTTGCCGAGTGGGTGCGGAAGTGGAACGAGCACGGCTTTGCGGCGATCTCGCTCGCGGTGGAAGGGCAGACCGATGAGCGCGATCCGCAGGGTCCGCGCGGCGCGCAGTGGAAGCGTCACCCGGACGGCGGTCCGGCGCGCAGCGGCATCTACGGCGACAGCGCCGAACCGCTGCGGGACCAATGGATTTACCACGCGGTGGCCGCGACGATCCGGGCGA
>JACCDX010550704.1_pt1 | contig 12344 bp, 10 predicted proteins | sample 7449681 | NCBI WGS metagenome assembly JACCDX01 (sample SAMN15323450, study PRJNA562643) | freshwater metagenome | isolation source: river surface water | place: USA:Blue River Watershed | collected 2017-08-18
CCGCCATCGGCGGGGACACGCGCGGCGCGGTGGGGGGCGCGGGGCTGGGCGCGCTGGGCGGCTATGTCTGGTCGCAGCAGAGGGAGCAGCGCAAGCGGGCCATGGAGCAGGCCACCGTGGGCACGGGCGTGTCCGTGGCGCAGACGGCCGACAACCAGTTGAAGCTGGACATTCCCAGCGACATCAGCTTCGACGTGGGCCGGGCCGACATCAAGCCCAACCTGCGCCCCATCCTGGACCAGTTCGCCCAGGGGTTGCGCGGCCAGCCCAACACCGAGGTGCGCATCATCGGCCACACGGACAACACCGGCTCCGACGAGCTGAACGACCGCCTGTCCGTGCAGCGGGCGCAGGCCACGCGGGACTACCTGGCCGCACGCGGTGTCGACCCGCGGCAGGTGCAGGTGGCCGGGCGGGGCGAGCGCGAGCCGGTGGCGGACAACACCTCCGAGCAGGGGCGAGCGCGCAACCGGCGGGTGGAGATCTTTTTGGGCGAGCGCGCGACCACGGCCACGCGCTGAGGCAGGCCGGCCCTGGGCGGCTCGAGGGGGGCGCGGACGAGGTCCTGGGGTACGGGGCCGGACCCTGCGGCGGGTCCCCCGGTTATGCTTTGCGCATGAAGCTTTACAGCTATTTCCGCTCGTCCGCCGCCTTCCGTGTCCGCATCGCGCTGGCGCTCAAGGGGCTGCCGTATGACTACGTGCCCGTGCACCTGCTGCGCGGGGACCAGAAGGGCGCCGATTACGCCGGCGTGTCCCCGACAGGCCTGGTGCCCACGCTGGTGACCGATGGGGGCGAGGCCCTGGGCCAGTCGCTGGCGATCATGGAGTACCTGGACGAGGTCCATCCCCAGCCGCCGCTGCTGCCCGCCAGCGCCGTGGACCGCGCCCGCGTGCGCGCCCTGGCGCAGACCATCGCCTGCGAGATCCATCCGCTGAACAACCTGCGCGTGCTCAAGTACCTGGTGCGCGAGCTGAAGGTGGAGGAGGCGGCCAAGGACCGCTGGTACGCCCACTGGGTGCGCACCGGCCTGGAGGCCTTCGAGCGCGAGCTTGTCCGCCTGCCGGCCGCCCCCTATTGTTTCGGCGACACGCCGACGCTGGCCGATTGCTGCCTGGTGCCGCAGATCTTCAATGCGCAACGCTTCAAGGTGGACCTGTCGGGCCTGCCGCGCACCCTGGCCGCCTTCGAGGCCTGCATGGCGCTGCCGGCTTTCCAGCAGGCGCAGCCGTCCGCCTGCCCGGACAGCGAGGGCTGAATTTGCTCCCCGAGACCTTCGCACCCCAGTGGCCGGCCCCCACGCGGGTGCGCGCCCTGTGCAGCACGCGGCGCGGCGGAGCCTCCGCCCCGCCCTGGGACGGCTTCAACCTGGGCGACCATGTGGGCGACGACCCGGCCGCCGTGGCCGCCAACCGCGCGGCCTGGGCCCAGGCCCTGGGCGGCGCGCGGCCCGTGTTCCTGCGGCAGGTGCACGGTGTGGACTGCGTGGCCCTGGACACCGCCACGCCCGACGGCACCGAGGCCGACGCCTGCGTGGCCACCCGGCCGGGCGTGGCCTGCACCATCATGGTGGCCGACTGCCTGCCGGTGCTTCTGTGCGACGACGCGGGCACCCGCGTGGCGGCGGCCCATGCCGGCTGGCGCGGCCTGGCCGGCGGCGTGCTGGCCTCGGCGATGCAGGGCTTCGATCCCGCGCGGACGCTGGCATGGCTGGGGCCGTGCATCGGGCCCACGGCCTTCGAGGTGGGGGAGGAGGTGCGGGCGGCGTTCCTGGCCCAGGCGCCGGTTGGAGGCGCCGGCCAGGCCGGTGACGCCGTGCGGTCCTGTTTTCGCCCCGCGCCTTCCGCCGAGCCGGGGAAATGGCTGGCGGACCTGCCCGCCCTGGCCCGCCTGCGGCTGCAGGCCCTGGGCCTGCCGGCCGGCCGCATCCACGGCAACGACGGCAGCGCCGCCTGGTGCACCGTCAGCGAGGCCTCACGGTTCTTTTCGCACCGGCGGGACCGTACCAGCGGCCGGCTGGCCGCCAGCATCTGGCTCGCCTGAGGCCGTGGCCCCCGCGGCGGCCTCGGCGGCCTGCGCGGCCCGCCAGGCCGCCAGTTCCTCCGCCTCCCGCGCCTTGATGCGCCGGCGCCGGGCCGGCGTGCCGAGCAGGTACATCACCAGGCCGGTCGGCGCGAGGCCGTATAGTAGGAAAGTGAAAACCGCCCCCAGGACCGACCCGTTGGTATTGGTGGCCTCGGCCACGGACATCATCAAAGCCACATAAAGCCAGCCGATCGCGACGAGATACATGGAAAGGTCCTGGAAGAGCTTGGTGCCCGGCGGGCGGTAAAGGATACTGGCTGAAAGATCCCCGTCATGCTTGGCGGGCATGCTAGGCCGCGAATTGATCAGCAGGAGTGACCGACGATGGATTCTCAAGCAGACTGGGCGCAAGCCGCCAGCCAGTTCCAGCAAAGCCTGGGTGAGGGGTGGAAAAAGGCGCTGGAGTCCTTCCAGTCCCTCGGCGGTGCCACGGCGCCCGGCGGCCTGGGCGGCCTGGGCGTGGTGCCGCCCCTGCAGTTTGCCTCTGACAAGCTGGCGGCGCTGCAGCAGGCCTACCTGCGCGAGGCGGGCGAGCTGTGGAACAAGGGCCTGCAGGTCCATCCCGGCACGCAGGACCGGCGCTTCTCCCATGACGCCTGGACGCAGAACCCGGTGTCGGCCTTCTCGGCCGCCGTGTACATGCTCAACGCCCGCACCCTGCTGGGCATGGTGGAGGCGCTGCAGGCCGACGAGAAGACCAAGGCCCGCCTGCGCTTCGCCGTGGAGCAGTGGCTGGCCGCCTCCGCGCCGAGCAACTTCATGGCGCTCAACGCCGAGGCCCAGCACAAGGCCATCGAGACGAAAGGCGAGAGCATCGCCCAGGGCCTGCGCAACCTGTGGAAGGACCTGCAGCAGGGCCACGTGTCCATGACCGACGAGAGCAAGTTCGAGGTCGGCCACAACGTCGCCACCACCGAGGGCGCGGTGGTGTTCGAGAACGAGATGTTCCAGCTGGTGGAGTACAAGCCGCTGACCGCCAAGGTGCACGAGCGGCCCATGCTGCTGGTGCCGCCTTGCATCAACAAGTTCTACATCCTGGACCTGCAGCCGGACAACTCCTTCATCCGCCACCTGGTGCAGCAGGGCCACCGCACCTTCGTCCTGAGCTGGCGCAACCCGGACGCGTCCATGAAGGACAAGACCTGGGACGACTACGTGGGCGACGGCGCGATCCGCGCCATCGAGGCGGTGCGCGAGATCTCGGGCGCGGACAAGCTCAACGCGCTGGGCTTCTGCGTGGGCGGCACCATCCTGGGCACGGCCCTGGCGGTGCTGGCGGCGCGCGGCGAGAAGCCGGCGGCCTCGGTCACGCTGCTGACCACGCTGCTGGACTTCACCGACACCGGCGTGCTGGACGTGTTCATCGACGAGCACTTCGTGAAGTACCGCGAGATGCAGATGGGCCAGGGCGGCCTGCTCAAGGGCCAGGAGCTGGCCTCCACCTTCAGCTTCCTGCGCCCCAACGAGCTGGTGTGGAACTACGTGGTGGGCAACTACCTCAAGGGCGAGACCCCGCCGCCCTTCGACCTGCTGTACTGGAACAGCGACTCCACCAACCTGCCGGGCCCCATGTACGCCTGGTACCTGCGCAACACCTATTACGAGAACAACCTGGTCAAACCGGGCAAGGTCACCGTGTGCGGGCAGAAGGTGGACCTGCGCAAGCTGGACATCCCCGCCTACATCTACGGCTCGCGCGAGGACCACATCGTGCCGATCGAGGGCGCCTACGCCAGCGTCAAGCACCTGCCGGGCAAGAAGCGTTTCGTTATGGGCGCCTCGGGCCACATCGCCGGGGTGATCAACCCGCCGGCCAAGAACAAGCGCTCGTACTGGACCAACGACAAGCTGGCCGCCAGGCTGGACGACTGGATCGCCGGCGCCGACGAACACCCCGGCAGCTGGTGGACCGACTGGTACGCCTGGCTCAAGCCGCTGGCTGGCAAGCAAATTGCTGCGCCCAAGGCCTATGGACGGGGCAAGTACAAGGCCATCGAGCCGGCGCCGGGCCGCTACGTGAAGGCCAAGGCCTGAGCCCCGCCGGGCCCCCCTGATTTCCCATCACCCCATACACACAACGAGGAGAACCCATGGAAGACATCGTCATCGTCTCGGCGGCCCGCACCGCCGTGGGCAAGTTCGGCGGCTCGCTGGCCAAGGTGTCCGCACCGGACCTGGGCGCGGCCGTGATCCGCGAGGCCCTGGCCCGGGCAAAGGTCGACGCCGCCCAGGTGGGCGAGGTGATCATGGGCCAGGTGCTGGCCGCGGGCGCGGGCCAGAACCCGGCGCGCCAGGCGCTGATGAAGGCCGGCCTGCCCCAGGAAGTGCCAGCGCTGACCATCAACGCCGTGTGCGGCTCGGGCCTGAAGGCCGTGATGCTGGCCGCCCAGGCCATCGCCTGGGGCGACAGCGAGATCGTGGTGGCCGGCGGCCAGGAGAACATGAGCGCCTCGCCGCACGTCCTCATGGGCTCGCGCGACGGCCAGCGCATGGGCGACTGGAAGATGGTCGACTCCATGATCGTCGACGGCCTGTGGGACGTGTACAACCAGTACCACATGGGCATCACCGCCGAGAACGTGGCCAAGGCCCACGGCATCACCCGCGACATGCAGGACGCCCTGGCCCTGGGCAGCCAACAGAAAGCCGCCGCTGCGCAGGAAGCCGGCCGCTTCAAGGACGAGATCGTCCCCATCAGCATCCCCCAGCGCAAGGGTGACCCGGTGGTGTTCGACACCGACGAGTTCATCAACAAGAAGACCAACGCCGAGGCCCTGGCCGGCCTGCGCCCGGCCTTCGACAAGGCGGGCAGCGTGACCGCCGGCAATGCCTCGGGCATCAACGACGGCGCTGCCGCCGTGGTGGTGATGAGCGCGAAGAAGGCCGCCGCCCTGGGCCTCAAGCCCCTGGCGCGCATCGCCGCCTTCGGCACCTCGGGCCTGGACCCGGCCACCATGGGCATGGGCCCGGTGCCGGCCTCGCGCAAGGCCCTGCAGCGCGCCGGCTGGAACGCCCAGGACGTGGACCTGTTCGAGCTCAACGAAGCCTTCGCGGCCCAGGCCTGCGCGGTCAACCAGGCGCTGGGCATCGACCCGGCCAAGGTCAACGTGAACGGCGGCGCCATCGCCATCGGCCACCCCATCGGCGCGTCCGGCTGCCGCATCCTGGTCACGCTGCTGCACGAGATGCAGCGCCGCGAGGCGAAGAAGGGCCTGGCCGCGCTGTGCATCGGCGGCGGCATGGGGGTTTCCCTCGCTGTGGAACGCGCCTGACAGGCGTACAACGCTCAATGGGACAACGGGAAACCACACAAGGAGAGACAGCGTGAGTCAACAGAAAGTAGCGTACGTCACCGGCGGCATGGGCGGCATCGGCACCGCCATCTGCCAGCGCCTCCACAAGGAAGGCTTCAAGGTCATCGCCGGCTGCGGGCCCACCCGCGACCACGCCAAGTGGCTGGCCGAGCAGAAGGAGAAGGGCTACACCTTCTACGCCTCCGTCGGCAACGTCAGCGACTGGAACTCCACCACCGAGGCCTTCGCCGCCGCCAAGGCCGAGCACGGCCCCATCGACGTGCTGGTGAACAACGCCGGCATCACGCGTGACCGAATGTTCGTCAAGATGACGCGCGAGGACTGGGACGCGGTGATCGACACCAACCTGAACTCCATGTTCAACGTGACCAAGCAGGTCGTAGGCGACATGGTGGAGCGGGGCTGGGGCCGCATCATCAACATCTCGTCGGTGAACGGCGAGAAGGGCCAGGCCGGCCAGACCAACTACTCCGCCGCCAAGGCCGGCATGCACGGCTTCACCATGGCCCTGGCGCAGGAGCTGGCCAGCAAGGGCGTGACGGTCAACACCGTGAGCCCGGGCTACATCGGCACCGACATGGTCAAGGCCATCCGCGAGGACGTGCTGGACAAGATCGTCGGCACCATCCCGGTCAAGCGCCTGGGCCTGCCGGAGGAGATCGCCTCCATCATCGCCTGGATCGCCTCCAACGACGGCGGCTACTCCACCGGCGCGGACTTCTCGGTCAACGGCGGCCTGCACATGGGCTGACCGTGCCGTCCTCCGGGACGGGCAGGGCGTGGCGGGGCCGGCAGGTCCCCCACGCCCTGCGGCTTTTCAGGTCTCCAGGTCCTCGATCACCAGCTGCCGGTAGCGCTCGGCGAGGGTGACGGGCTGGCCCTTGAGGCCCCTCATCACGCACTCGTAGGCCGCCGACTTCGGCGCATGCACCAGCACGCCCCATTCGCCCTGGCTGGCGTGCCGGGCCAGGTTGCGCACCGTCTCGCCCTCGGTGCCGGGGGAGGGGAAGGGGATGTCCGTGCTGCCCACCGTGCGGGCGATGGGGCCCAGGATGGTGTCGGGCGAGAGCAGCGAGATCTCGTCGCCCGGGATGCCCTCCTTCATCACGGCCTGCGCCGCCTGCTCGGCCTGCTGCCGTCCGGGCAGCATGGCCAGGACATGGCCCGTGGGGTAGAAGACCCCGCGCAGGGTCAGCATGTGCGAATCCAGCTCAAAAGGCTTCATGGGATGGTTCCTCCGGTCATTCGCGACTGACATTGAGGCATTTCGACAGCTGAGCCGTCTGTCAGATACGGTCCCGTCACCTTGTAGGACACGAAGCGCGTACAGTGCGGTCCGTGCATTCCTTTCCCGAGACCCCGACTCCCTGGCGGTTGAGCGTCGCACCGATGCTCGACTGGACCGACCGCCACTGCAGGTACTTTCACCGCCTGCTGTCCCGCCACGCCCTGCTGTACACCGAGATGGTGACCACCGGCGCGCTGATCCATGGCAACCAGCCCCGGCACCTGGACTTCAACCCCGAGGAGCATCCCGTCGCCCTGCAGCTGGGCGGCAGCGAGCCGGCCGACCTGGCGCAGGCGGCGCGGCTGGGGGAGCAATGGGGCTATGACGAGATCAACCTCAACTGCGGCTGCCCCAGCGAGCGGGTGCAGCGCGGGGCCTTCGGCGCCTGCCTGATGGCGGAGCCGAAGACGGTGGCCGATGGGGTGAAGGCCATGGTGGATGCGGTGTCCATTCCCGTCACCGTCAAGCACCGCATCGGCATCGACCGGACCGAGCGCTACGAGTTCGTCCGGGACTTCGTGGGCACGGTGGCCGAGGCCGGGTGCAAGGTCTTCATCGTGCATGCCCGCAATGCCTGGCTGCAGGGCCTGAGCCCGAAGGAGAACCGCGAGGTGCCGCCGCTGCGGTACGACGTGGTGCACCGGCTCAAGCACGAGTTCCCCCACCTGACCATCGCCGTCAACGGCGGCATCCGTGAGGCCGACCAGGTGCACGAGCACCTGCGCCTGCTCGACGGCGTGATGGTGGGCCGCGAGGCGTACCACAACCCCTGGTTCCTGGCGTCCTGGGACACCGAGTTCTTCGGCGCGGCCGACCGCGGCCTGACCCGCGAGGCGGTGGAGGAGGCCATGGTGGCCTACATGGAGCGCGAGGCCGCCGAACGCGGCACGCCCTGGTCCAACATTGCCCGGCACATGCTGGGGCTGTACAACGGCCTGCCGGGCGCGCGACGCTGGCGGCAGGTGTGGAGCGACCACAAGCTCAAGCAGCTGCCGGCGCGGGAGGTGATGGGGATGGCGCGGCAGCGGCCGCTGGCGGCCTGAAGGCCGGCGCTCCCTGTCCGCAATCCTCCGCCCGCACGGCGCGGCGGTGGTAAGGTCCGCAACCATGCATTCCCCCCGACGGTCCTGGTCCCTGAAGACCCGCGTGACGCTGTTCACGCTGGCGGTCTTCCTCGCGGCCATCGGTTCGCTCACGTTCCTGCTGGTGCGCATCCAGGGCCAGGAGATGACGCGTGACGCTGGGGAGAAGCAGCAATCGGTCGTCGCGGTGCTGGCAGGCACGATCGACCGCGAGCTGCAGGACCGCACCCGCCACCTGGCGCTGGTGGCCCGGGAAGCCACGGCCGGGATGGGCAGCCCGCGGCAGTTGCAGGCCATGCTGGAGGCCAAGTCCCTCCTCCTGCCGCACTTCAACGGGGGGGTCTACATCGCCGACACCCAGGGCACCGTCCTGGCCTCGCAGCCCGAAGCCCTGGGACGCACCGGGCTGAATGTGAGGGACCGGGCCTTTGTCGCCGAGACGCTGCGCGAGGGCCGGCCCACGATCGGCGCCCCTTATGTCAGCCGGGTCCAGGGGGCGGGCACCTTCGGCATGGCCGTGCCGATCCTCGACGCGCAGGGCCGGCTGGCGGGCGTCATGGCGGGGGTCACCAACCTCGACACCACCAACTTCCTCGACCCCCTGGCCGCGGCCCGCTACGGCAAGACCGGGGGCTACGTGCTGACCGTGCCCCGCGAGGGCCTGGTGGTGGAGGCCACCGACCGGCGCCTGCCCATGACCCGCCTGCCGGTACCCGGCTCGGATGCGCTCTCGGACTGGATGCGCGGCGCGCAGGAGGGCTTCGGCCTGCGCCGGGATGCCCGGGGCGTCGAGTTCCTCACCGCCGCCAGCAACATCGGCACCGCCTCCTGGCGGCTGGTCGGCGTGTTGCCGGCCGAGGAGGCCCTGGGCCCCGCGCGCGCCCTGCAGTGGCGCATGTTCGGGCTGGCGCTGCTGGTGAGCCTGCTGGCGGGCGGGCTGACCTGGTGGTGGCTGGGCCGGCAGTTCGCCCCGCTGTCGCGAGCCACCGCCGAGTTGAGCCGCCGCAGCGGCTCGCAGCTGGCCCTGCAGCCACTCGAGGCCGGCCGCGACGACGAGGTCGGCCAGCTGATCGCCGCCTTCAACCGCCTGCTGCACCAGGCCGAGGCCGCGTCGGTGGCCAAGAGCCAGTTCCTGTCCAACATGAGCCACGAGCTGCGCACGCCGATGAACGGCGTCCTGGGCATGCTCGAGCTGCTGCAGGCCAGCGGGCTGGACAGCCGGCAGGCGGACTGCGCGCGCAAGGCGCAGACGTCAGGGCAGGCACTGGCCGGCCTGTTGAACGACATCCTGGACCTGTCCCGGATGGAGGCTGGCCGGCTGGCGCTGGACCCCCAGCCGTTCCGGCTGGCGCCCTTGCTCAACGAAGTGCACACCCTCCTGTCCGCGGCGGCGGGGGACAAGCCGGTGGCGGTGCGGCTCGACGTGGCGCCGGACCTGCCGCCGGTGCTCGTGGGGGACGCGCTGCGGCTGCGGCAGGTGCTGCTGAACCTGGGGGGCAATGCGGTCAAGTTCACCCCCGAAGGCGAGGTGGCGGTCCGGGTGCGTGGGGTGGCGCGCGGGCCTGAGGGAACGACGCTGGAGTTTTCGGTGGTGGATACCGGTATCGGCATCGAGCCGGCGCTGCAGGCGGGCATCTTCGAGGGCTTTGCGCAGGCGGATGGCTCGGCCACGCGCCGCTTCGGGGGCACGGGGCTGGGGCTGGGCATCTGCCGCCGGCTGGTGACGCTGATGGGCGGCACGCTAACGCTGGACAGCGCACCGGGCCAGGGCAGCGCCTTCCATGTAAGGGTGACGCTGGGTGAGGCACCGGCCGAGGCGGCGCCGGTCGTTCCCGTCCCGTCCGCGCCGAAGCCCCCGCAGGTGCTGGCGGGCCTGCGACTGCTGCTGGTGGAGGACAACCCCATCAACCGGCAGGTGGCCGTGGCCTTGCTGACCTTCCACGGGGCGAGCGTGGAGACCGCGGAGGACGGCGCGCAGGGCGTGGAGGCCGTGGCCCGGGCGGGGCAGCCCTTCGACGCCGTGCTGATGGACCTGCAGATGCCGGTGATGGACGGCCTGACGGCCACCCGCCGCATCCGCGGCGAGCTGGGGCAGGCGGCGTTGCCCATCATCGCCATGACCGCCAACGTGTCCGAGGCGGACCGCCAGGCCTGCCGGGAGGCGGGGATGGACGACCACATCGGCAAGCCCTTCGACGTGCGGGTGCTGCTCGAACTGTTGGTGCGGCACACGCGGGGCGACCCGGCGGCGGCCGGTGAGGGGGCCGGGCCCGTGCCGGTGCCCGCGCCTGAATCGCGTGAAGCGCCTGACGTGCCTGAAGGCGCGTCCGCGCCGGCCCAGGGCACGGTGGACACGGCGGCCGCGCTGGAGCGGCTGGGCGGGGATCGCACGCTGTACGCGCAGGTCCTGGAGGAATTCCTGGCGGAGATGGCGCAGGTGCCTCCACGCCTGGCGTCGCTGCTGGCGGGGGGCGACCTGGCCGGGGCGGCGGGTATCCTGCATACGCTCAAGGGCCTGGCGGGCACGGTGGGCGCGATGGAGCTGGCGGCGCAGGCGCGGGCCTGGGAGGCGCAGCTGCGGCAGCCAGCAGCCGGGACCCCGCCCGACGACGTCCTGCCCGCGGTGCGGCGGGCCCTGGACGCCCTGCAGGAGCCCCTGGCGCGGGCTGCGGCGGCTTGCCGGGAGCCCGGTCTGGCGGCGCAGGCCATGGCCGGTCCTGCGGCCCAGCCGGCCGGCCTGTCCGCCCATCCTCCCGCCGCCCAGCCCGTGGACCGCCTGCGCGTGCTGGCCGTCGACGACCAGCCCGTCCACCTGCAGGTGCTGCAGCAGCTGTTCCAGGACGACTGCGAGCTGCTCATCGCCACGGACGGGGCGCGGGCGCTGGAGATCTGCCGCGAGCAACCGCCCGACCTGGTGCTGCTGGACGTGGTGATGCCCGGGATGGACGGGTGGCAGGTCTGCACCCATCTCAAGGCGCACGAGGCGACCCGCGAGATCCCGGTGATCTTCCTGACCGGCCACGACGACCCCGCCGAGGAAACGCGGGCGCTGGCGCTGGGCGCGGCGGATTTCATCTCCAAGCCGTTCAACGCCGCGGTGGTGCGGGCGCGGGTCAGGACGCAGCTCGCGCTCAAGCGGCAGGGCGACAGCCTGCGCCAGCTGGCCTTCCGCGACGGCTTGACGGGGGTGTACAACCGCCGCCACTTCGAGCAACAGCTGCCGGTGGAGGTGGCGCGGGCGCGCCGCAGCGGGCAGCCGCTGTCGGTGATGATGGTCGACATCGATTGCTTCAAGGACTACAACGACCGCTACGGCCACCTGGCCGGGGACGACGCGCTGCGCGCGGTGGCGCACTGCCTGGCCGAGGGCCTGCGCCGCCCGGGCGACCTGGTGGCGCGCTTCGGCGGCGAGGAGTTCGGCTGCATCCTGCCGGAGACCCCCCACGCGGCGGCGCTTTCGCTGGCGCAGGCCCTGGAGCAGCGGGTGCGCGCCCTGGGCATTGCGCATGCGGGCGCGGCCCATGCGGGTTGCGTGACGATCAGCGTGGGCGTGACGACGGCCACGGGGGCGGTGGGCGATCCGCTGGCGCTGGTGGCGGCAGCGGACGCGCAGTTGTACGCCGCCAAGCGGGGTGGACGGGGACGCGTGGCAGGCTCGGGCGTCCAGGGCGCCTAGCGTCCCGCTTTCAGCGTCAACCCGCCGCTTCCAGCCCGTTCGCGAAATGCGCCTGCATCCGCTGCGTCGCGGCGGCGGCGTCGCGGCGGGCGAGGGCGTCCATCACCTGGCGGTGCTCCGCCAATGACTCCTCGATCCGCCCGCTCTTGAACAGCGAGTGGTGGCGGTTGAGCTTCATCACCTTGCGCAGGTCCGCCACCATCTGGTTGCGCCAGCGGTTGCCGGCGATCTCGAGCAGGCGCATGTGGAACTGCTCGTTGATTGCGAAGAAGCGGTCACGGTCGCCCACGGCGGATTCCAGCTCGCGGTGGATGGACTGGAGCTCGGCCAGCTCGGCGGGGCTGGCCTTCGCCGCCACCACGCCGGCCGCATCGCTTTCCAACAGGGAGAGCAGGGCATAGACCTCGGTCAGGTCCTGCTCCGACACCTCGGTCACATAGGCGCCGCGGCGCACCTTCATGGTCACCAGCCCCTCGGCCGCCAGCACCTTCAGCGCCTCGCGCAGCGGCGTGCGGCTGATGCCGTATTCCTCAGCCAGCTTGACCTCGTCGATCCAGCTCCCGGGCTCCAGCTCACGCTTGAAGATGCGCTGGCGCAGGAGTTCCGCCACCTCTTCGTAAAGGGCGCGGGGGGCAAGGGACAAGGCAGACATGGCTGTCAGTTTAGCCGAAGTTTTGCATTCATAATTATGAATGATGCGGTAAACTGCCGCGCAGTATCCAGAACCCTGTCGGCAGAAACCTGTCCGGACCACCCCTGAGGGAATCGACCTGATGAGCCAAGCACCCGAATTCCAGCCCGCCAGCCTCGAGGCCTGGGCCAAGGCCGCCGCCAAATCCGCGCCCGGCGGCAACGTCGACGCCCTGAACTGGGTCACGCCGGACGGCATCACCGTCAAG
>JACCDX010571877.1_pt1 | contig 12343 bp, 10 predicted proteins | sample 7449681 | NCBI WGS metagenome assembly JACCDX01 (sample SAMN15323450, study PRJNA562643) | freshwater metagenome | isolation source: river surface water | place: USA:Blue River Watershed | collected 2017-08-18
ATTCTATCTTTGATGGCTCTTGCTTCCAAAAGTTTGAACCCGGAAACAAAATCAGGTCGAAGAAATTTTATTGCAGTCTTAGGGCTTTTCGGTGCGGCACTTCTTTATGGAGATGGGATTATCACTCCGGCGATTTCCGTTCTCTCTGCTGTTGAGGGGCTCAAGGTCATGACGACTTACTTCGAACCAGCTGTTGTTCCTATTACTTTGATTTTAATAGCTGGGCTCTTTTTTCTGCAATTCGTGGGAACCGGGCGAATCGGTTTCTTTTTTGGTCCTATAATTTTGATTTGGTTCTTTGTGATTGGCGCCTTAGGATTAACTTCAGTGATAGAAAATCCAGAAGTTCTCAAGGCGATTAATCCCTATTATGCCATCAGTCTGTTTCAGGAAAACGGACTCTTAGGGCTGACAATTTTAGGAACAGTTTTTCTTGTGTGTACGGGCGGAGAGGCGCTCTACGCGGACATGGGCCATTTTGGGCGCAGTCCTATTAAAATGTCTTGGTTCGTGATTGCAATGCCGGCCTTGATTCTCAATTATTTCGGACAAGGGGCTTTGGTTCTCAGAGATCCTTCGTTGATCTCAAATCCATTTTACAATATGGCTCCGAAGTGGGCTCTTTGGCCGCTGGTAATTCTGGCGACTCTCGCAACCATTACAGCCTCTCAGGCTTTGATTTCGGGGGTCTTCTCGTTAACCAAGCAGGCGGTGCAATTGGGATATTGTCCTCGTCTTTCGATAATACACACCTCTCGTCGTGAGATTGGGCAGATTTATATTCCTTTTATAAATTGGTTTTTATTTATTGCTGTCACTTGGCTAGTTATGACATTTAAGACTTCTTCAAACTTAGCACATGCTTATGGGTTGTCGGTAACTGGTACGATGCTCATAACGACGATGTTAGCCTATGAGGTGGCTCGGCATCTCTGGGGGTGGAGTCGAACAAAGGCTATTTTGTTATTCGGCTTTTTTCTTATCATTGACGCCTCTTTTTTCTTTGCGAACATCATTAAGGTCTTTGAGGGGGGATGGATTCCTCTCGCCATCGGAGCATTTATTTATCTGCTGATGCCCACATGGGCCAAGGGAAGAAAGATATTGGCAGAGCGTTTGAAAACGCGGTCCTTGCCAATGGCAGACTTTATTCAATCATTATCGATTTCACCGCCGAAGAAGGTGGAAGGATCTGCTATCTATATGACAGGCGATAGTTGGGGAGCGCCCGTTCCTTTATTGCATAATCTCAAACACAATAAAGTGATTCACTCAACAATTGGGGTTCTTACGATTAAGACACTCGAAGTGCCATTCGTGAATAAAAAAGACAGGGTTAAGATTGAAACTCTGGCTCCCCAATTTCACAGGATAGTCGCTCAATATGGATTTACTGAGATACCCAAAATTAAGCATATTTTGGATGCCTGCCGGGAACAGGGTTTGCCATTTTCCATCCATGAAACGACTTTTGTGCTCGGCCGAGAGACGATCCTTCCAAGAGGGGATGCGAGCCTGAGTGTTTGGCGTGAAAAAATATTTGCAATCATGGCAAGAAATGCCGAAAGACCGACTGCCTTCTTTAAAATCCCTCCCAATCAAGTGATTGAGGTTGGGATTCAAGTAGAAATCTAGTCACTGCTTCTTTTTGATCAAGTCCATCTTCGTAACCCATTTCAATGAGAGCCTCGAGAAAATCCTTTTCAAAAAGGAGATAGCTAATTAATTCGCTGGCTTCTTCGAGGGGGCCAAGTCCCTTGAGAAGGTAGCGAATGACTCGGGGGAGTTTGCTACTCATCTGTTCGGCAATCTTTCCTATATCCCGGCTGGGGCTAATCAGGAGGGCGTTGACGGGGCGGAAATTAAGGTTTTGCTGATGCTGTTTGGGAACTCTTCTCAGGAACTCATTGATTCGATTCAGTCTTTCAACATCATTTTCAATTCCATCCAGCAGAATCGTATTTAAAATAACATTCACAACTTTCGATATCGATGGTGTCTTTAATGGAAATTTCAAATCTTCAGTGGATAGCTCTCCAGCCATGCGGACACCGATGACAAGCAATTGATTAGCTCCCATGTATATGGAGGGACCAAGAGGGGCTAAATTTCGGACGCAGCCATCGCCAAAGTGACGTTCTCCTACTTGGGTAGACGGAAACAAAAAGGGTATTGAGGAGCTTGCTAACACATGCTGGGCTTCGATCATGGTTTTTTCAGAGCGTCGTCTAATTTTCTTCCAGTTGGGGAGGTCGGCATCTCCTTGGACGAAAGTGACTGTTTCTGAAGTGTGATAATCAAGTGCTGAAATGCACAGAGCCTTTAAGTGTCCCTCTTCAATGTTTTTTCGAATCGCTGAAAGGTTCAGATTTTTTTTGAGCAGTTGGTAGAGTGGCTCGGTGTTCAGAAGAGAGCGGCCTTCAACTGGATTCATAGCGCCACCCAAAGAAAGTTCTCCCATCCAACTGAGGCCAATTTTTCCGATGGATATAACATCCGTTTTAAATACAGATTGGGAATTTAAATTGGCCCACAGGTTCTCTAGTTTTAAAGTCCCTTCGAAGAAATCATGAGCTTCAGAAGCCAAAAAGGACGCGTTAATAGCTCCTGCTGATACGCCAGAAAGGTAATCAAAAGGATTTTTAATTTTCAATTCCTTGATGATTTCGCCGATAGCCTTAATAACCCCCACTTGGTAGGCGCCGCGAGCGCCGCCACCAGATAGAATCAGGGACTTTTTATCCAATAGCATTTCTATTTCCGATCGTGTTTTTTGTGAGTAATGTTTTGGTAGGCATGCTCGCCGAAATATTTGATGGCTGCTTGGTTGTAGGCCTCAGCCGCCTGGAGTTCGGTATCGTATTCTCCTAGGTTGATTGTTTTTCCGCCCACCTGAATCCCAGCTCTCCATTTTGCAGTCGCTGTCTGATAGGAAACACCACGATACTTGCTGGTAGATTGGGCTCTTCTTTTGGGAAGCAGCTGTTGTCTTTCTCCCACAGTGCAAACGATGAGATTGCTCTTTCTGTAATCAAGTCCATCATTGAAACGGCGAGGGTAAACCTGTTTTCCTTTGGGTGGATCCATTAAAAATTTTCCCAAGGTGATGCTTCTAACGCCTTCTTTCGTGCGAACTGAAGTGACAACTCGAAATCGCCCGGTGGTGCTTTTTGTTACTCGCCACTTTCGACTTTGAACTTTTTCTAGATCATCTTTATCAATTTTAACCATGTAGCCTGAAATTTCGATCTCAACCCAATCCCTTGCCATGCTTGAAAATTCCTTTCACTAGAGCTCTATAAAGTTTATAGCGGCGATTTTGGCGCGGCAAATTATACTTAAAAAATTCAGGTATTTAGGCGGGTTTTTAGAGCTTTTTCGGTCAACTCAAAATGTAAGTAATTCAATACTATATAAAGTTTAAACAAAAATAACGCTATGTGTTGATATTGATCAAAGAATGTGTGACGAATAATGGCATCGCAATTGCTCATTGGCCAGGAGGTCGAGGTTGCAGAGTTTTTATCAGGGTAAAAAAAGTCAGTTTGGCCCTAGATGAGAATTTGCGATTGTGGTGCTTCGCTTTTTGAATTTAGCAAGTTCATGGAGCGAGCAAAATGAAGACGGGGGTCTTCACAGAATTTGTAAGGGGTTTGCTGAATCAAATCTCTTGTAAATATAAACAGATGAAAGATATAAGTTGTTCCGTAATTTTAACCAATCTTCTATAGGGGGAGATCAAATGAAAAACCTACTTGTTGGTTTAGCACTAACATCTAGCATGACAGTAGCATCAGCAGCCCAGGCTCAGACGCCTGCAACAACAACAGCAGCTCCAGCAGCTCAAGCGCCTGCAGCGGCGGTAACCGCAGCTCCAGCGGCAGCTCAAACTTCTATTTCAGATATGGCGCCATTGGCTCCTTCTCGATTTGGTGGTTCGGCTTCTATTGAAAGCTCTATGGGAGTTGAAGAAAGCCAGTCCAAAAATCTTGGTTCAAAGGCTCCGATTTCTACTGCTTGGGGATTGGCAATGAAATACAAAACAACTGATAAAACATCGGTTGAGATTCAGCAATTGGCTTATTCCAAGTCAAATATCGAAGCGACTGCGAATGACGAAAAAGTTCTTCAAGGGAAGAGATTCAACTTGAGTGATGTTGTTCTTCGTGGAAATTTGAAGACAGATTTGAAGTTGATGAGCTCAAATCCAATGGCATTTAACTTACGTTACTACCTTCCAACTTCTGCACAAGCGCGTCTTTTTGCTAAGAGAAATGGTATTGTTCGTTTGGACACTACTCCAGGTTGGGATTTAAGCACAAAATTTACATTTGAGTGGTATAACTCTCTTCGCGTAACTTTGAACTCTCCACAATCTGCAGTTGGTTCAGATGCTGCTTACAGAGTCATTACTGGTCCAAGTTTGACTTATAACCTCAATGACACTTTCAACATGTATGTTTCTGATGTTGCTGACGTTAGAAGTGTGAACGTGGGAAGAGGAACTTGGGCGACAGAAGTAGACAACACTCAAACAACTGAAGTTGGAGCGAACATTAGCATTGGTGCATTGACAATCAATCCATCAATCTCTTCTGATACAACTTTCAATAATGGATCAGGAAGCGTGTTGTCTCAGCAATCTCGAATGTTCTCACCTGAGACATCTTCTTATAACTTGAATTTCTACGCGACTTTCTAATTTAGAAATCTAGTTAAAGTTTTTTAAGCAAAACACCAAAAAGGGCAGATTCAAAATGATCTGCCCTTTTTTATTTACTGTGGGTACCTTTGCAGTTTTTTGAATAATTTCACTCAGATCAGTAGGCTGGCTCCTCGCCTTCGTTGTTTCTTCAAGACCATGAGATTCTAGTGCCACGAGGAATCAATCCAGGGAAGCCAACGAAGCCATCCAATGGAGAGAGATGAGCGGGATTTTATTTTACCGCAACGATTAATGGCAAAGCGTTCAAAATGAGTCTTTAGTTCTTGTTGCTAAGAATGAAAAATTATGAATTTTTCGCTAACTTTGTTGCTGGCGGAAGATAGAGTAGGGGATCTACGGGGCCTTTAATTCTTCTGATTTCAAAATGAACGTGAGATCCTGTTGATCTTCCAGTCGAGCCCATAGCGCCAATGAGATCTCCTTGGGTCACTGTCTGACCTTCTTTAACAAGAATTTTTGAAAAGTGGGCATAAAGGGTGGCCCAGCCATTCTTTCCTTCGACCATCACCATCTTGCCGTAACCCTTAAATTCACGGCCTGCGTATATCACGACTCCCTCATGACTTGCATAAACATTAGTCCCCCGTGGGGCAGCGAGATCAATCCCAAGATGAGGTTTTCGTCGATTTGGCAAAAATCCTCGAGTCATTCGAGCCGAATCAACGGGCCAGTCAAAATACTTATCTTGTTTTATCTGTTGGGAGTTTTCCCGAGTCCCATTGAGAGGCAATGCAATCGTATCAGAATCAGGGGACCGAGAAGATTCTGGCTGCGAATCAGACGCTGTCATTTTTTGGGGGTAGTCTCTAGGAACTTCATGATTATGCACGACTTTATGAGTGCAAGCGCCAATAATGACCCCGAGAGCTCCAATAAATGAAATTTTAAAAAGATCTCGCATGTAACCCCGCTGCCTGATTAATCTCTAAAATATTCTGACCTTCAAAGTTGTATATATTTACAGCCAAACGTTGCCCATTTTGAGCTTAAGAAGCGTATATTGGAAAACGTCGGCAGAGTTCTTTAACCTCGGCTTTAACTTTACCTTTTTTTGTTTCATTTTTGAAGTCATTCAGGACCTCAGAAATCCATTGAGCAATTAATTTCATTTCAGGCTCTTTCATCCCGCGAGTGGTCAGGGCGGGGCTGCCTATTCGAATGCCTGAAGTGACAAAAGGACTTCTTTTTTCATTTGGAACGGTGTTCTTGTTCACAGTGATTCCGGCTTCATCCAAGGCAATTTCAGCATCTTTGCCGGTAACTTCTCTCTGAGATAAATCAAGAAGCAGCAAATGATTATCTGTGCCGCCAGTAACTAATTCGAATCCCCGATGCATTAGTTCATCTGCGAGTGCTTGGGAGTTTTTTATCACCTGCTGAATATAAGTCTTAAATTCAGGCCTTAAAGCCTCCCCAAAAGCGACAGCTTTGGCAGCAATGACATGCTCCAAAGGCCCACCTTGAATTCCTGGAAAAATTTTAGAATTCATTTTTTTTGCGTGCTCTTCGCTATTCGTCAAAATAAGTCCGCCTCTTGGTCCTCTGAGGGTTTTATGAGTTGTTGAGGTTACAAAGTCTGCGTAAGGGAAGGGGCTAGGGTGGGCTCCTGTTGCCACTAATCCTGCGAAGTGAGCCATATCAACCAGAAGTGTTGCGCCGACCGCATCCGCAATTTCGCGAAATTTTTTAAAATCTAGGAAACGCGGGTAGGCGCTATAACCAGCTATCAGAAGCTTTGGCTTTGTCTGTTTTGCTGTTTCTAGAATTGTATCATAATTAATGCGACCAGTTTGCGGATCTAACTTGTAGGAGGCAGCTTTAAACAAAATACCTGAAAAGTTAACCGGAGATCCGTGGGTTAAATGTCCGCCATGGGAGAGGTCCATTCCTAAGATGGTATCGCCGGCGGTCAAGCTTGCTAAGTAAACGGCCATATTTGCCTGGGACCCTGAATGGGGCTGAACGTTGGCAAATTGGCAGTGAAAGAGTTTTTTGGCTCTTTCGATAGCAATCCCTTCAATCATATCAACGTTATGGCATCCGCCATAGTATCGTTTGCCTGGATAGCCTTCAGCATATTTGTTTGTAAGGATGCTTCCCTGCGCTTCCATAACAGCCTTGGAAGCATAGTTTTCCGAAGCAATCATCTCAAGACCAAATTCTTGACGATCCGTCTCGTGTTGGAGGTGTCCAAATATTTCTTGGTCTGAAGATTTGAGCATTTCTAAATGATTCATAGGTTTCCTCAATAAAAAATAATTTAATTCCTGCAGATCTTCTGCACTCTTTCCGAGTGTCTTCCTCCTGCAAAATCAGTTGTTAAAAAAATCTCGACGAGTTTGAGAGCTTCCTCTGTGGTGATAAATCGAGCGCCCAAGCATATCACATTGGCATCATTGTGCTCTCGCGATAACTTTGTGATTTCCTTGTCAGAACAAAGAGCTGCTCGAATATGGGAAAACTTATTTGCTCGCATGGCCATTCCTTGTCCAGATCCGCAAATTAGGATGCCAATTTCTTTAGGAAAGGAATATTTGCCGTCTAAAGAAAGAGCCTCTAAAGAATGTATTTTTTCGCAAACCGCATTTGCGAAATCAGGATAGTCGACAGATGCAGTGGATTGTGGCCCAAGATCGAAAACTTCCCTTTTTACCGATGGAAGCCATTGGGATTTAGCCAGCTCATGTACAAGAGCTGATTTCAATTCAACTCCAGCATGATCAGAAGCGATATAAATTTTCATTATATCCTCGAAAGGATCAGGCAGGCATTGGTTCCACCAAATCCGAAAGAGTTGTTCATAACGTGCTTGAGCTGCTTTGAGTTTCTAGCTGTGTTTGGCACGTAATCTAAATCACATCCTTCGCTGGGGTTTTCCAAATTAATTGTTGGCGGTACGGACTGAGTTTTTAAAGCGTAAGCACAAAAAGCAGCTTCAATAGCTCCTGCGGCACCAAGGGTATGACCCGTCATTGATTTTGTTGATGAAACCCAAAGTTTTTTTGCATGATCTTTGAAAACTGATTTAATCCCCGCAGTTTCAAGCTCATCGCCGACAGGAGTGCTAGTTCCATGAGCGTTTATATAGTCAATTTGTTCTGGATTTAGTTCTGCATCTTTCAGTGCCATGAGCATGGCCCGCGCCCCACCAGCTCCCTCGGGAGCAGGATTTGTCATATGATGTGCATCCGAGCTAGCGCCATATCCAGTGACTTCGCAAATAATCTGAGCTCCGCGCTTTTGAGCGCTTTCCAGAGTTTCCATGACGAAAACTGCAGCGCCTTCTGCCAATACGAATCCATCACGATCTTTATCAAATGGTCGTGAAGCTCTTTGCGGTTCTGCATTTCGTGTTGATAAGGCACGCATGGCTGCAAAACCACCAATTCCTAGACCGCAAACTGTGCTTTCTGTCCCGCCCGCGATCATATAGTCACAAAGACCAAAGCGAATGTAATTGTAGGCCTCTCCAATCGAATGGGCCCCTGTTGCACAGGCAGAAGTAATGGAATAATTTGGACCTTTCAGTCCATATTGAATGCTGACTTGCCCGGCAGCTAGGTTAGTGATCACCGCCGGAATAAAAAAAGGACTAATTCTTCCAGGTCCTTTTTCCATAAGTTTCGAGTGTTCTTCTTCGAGACTTGGTAAGCCACCCATTCCTGAGCCAATAAATATACCGCAACTATCTTTTACTTGCTCTGTCAGTTCCAGACCACTTGACTCAATCGCCATTTTTGTTGCTGCCAACGAATATTGAATAAAAAGATCCATTTTCTTTTGTTCTTTTTTGGGAACATAGAGATCTGCTTGGAAGTTTTTTACTTCTCCGCCAAAGTGGACATCAAACTTTTCGGTATTAAATTTTGTAATTTGACCGATGCCGCTCTTGCCTTCGAGCGCATTTCCCCAAGTCTCAGAAAAGGTATTACCTAGGGGAGTTAGAGCTCCCACTCCAGTAATAACAACTCGACGGATGTTTCGGGTTTTAAGATGAGTTGAGTTTGTGTTTGAAGATATTGTCATTGAACAAAATCCTTTTTGTGCAAGATAGGGGACCTTGTCGCCTATCTGATTTTTTAATTTCTCAGGCGAGCCTTGGTTGCTGCCTGTTCCAGGTTCTCTGGGGTCTTCTGACGTCAATTTTTTGCAGGTGTTAGCAAAAAAAGACGTTCAGCCCTTGAAGATACAATTCCTCACCTATGCCCTCAAGTGAGAATGATCATTGTCACTGTTTTTTATTTTTAAGATTTTCTACTTATTAAGCTATTTATGCTATGTGCTTTTCATTTATTCATTATTGTTCGAATTCAATCGGTCGGCAGTTCAGTAAGACCCACAATTCAGTTAAACAACTCAGTTAATCTATCAAAAATATTTACAAACCAAAAATGTTTATAAACAAGGTCTCATTAAGCTGCCCACTGGGGTTCTTCTATCAAGAACAAAGACTTGCCGATCGGTAGAAGTTGCAGAGAATAATTAAATTAATACTACCCACAGTTCTTCGTTTGAACTTTATCGCTCAGTAAAAAAATGCGAGTTAGATTCCATTGAATTTAACTCGCATTAAAATAAGCAATAATTAAACTTTACCTTTTTTCTCAAGGTAAGAAGCAACATCACCAACTGTGCGTAGCTTTTCTGCGTCTTCATCAGGAATTTCAAGATCAAATTCTTCTTCCATCGCCATCACAAGCTCAACGATATCTAAAGAGTCTGCTCCTAGGTCATCGATAAATGAAGCCTCTGTTTTTACCTTCTCTGGATCAACTCCAAGTTGTTCTACGATAATATCTTTTACCTTAGGATTGAGTCCCATATTTCCTCCAGCTTTATTTGTTTCCATTTCCATTTTCTTCTCCTAGTTCATAAACATTCCGCCATTCACACTCAGTGTATGGCCAGTCATGTATTTAGAATCATCACTCAATAGAAATGCAACGACAGTTGCAATTTCTTCCGGAGCCGCAATGCGCCCCATTGGTATTTTAGATTGTATGCCTGATTTCTGTTCGTCTGTCAGTACAGAGGTCATTTCAGTTGCAATAAATCCAGGGGCAATGTTGTTAACTCGAATACCTCGCGAGGCCACCTCTAAGGCAACACTTTTTGAAAATCCTTCAATTCCTGCTTTACTGGCAGCATAGTTAGCTTGGCCAGCATTTCCAGTTTGGCCAATCACGCTTGTAATATTAACAATTGAGCCCTTCCGAGCCTTTAACATCGATTTTAGAAGACCCTTTGTGAGGAGAAAGGTCCCCTTTAGGTTCGTGTTTATAACATTATCAAAATCTTCAGTCTTCATTCGTAAAAGAAGGCCATCTTTTGTAATTCCAGCGTTATTGACTAAGCCATCAATTTCGCCAAAATTTTCGATGGACTTATTAATAAAGTTTTCAACAGAGGCTTCGTCTGAGGTGTTCAGTTGGGATGTAAAATGACCAGCTCCAGGCAGCTCTTTAAGAAGTGCAATTGCAGCGTCTTCTCTCGACGAATAGGTGAAGCCAACTTGAGCCCCTCTCGCCGCGAGGATCCTAACAATAGAAGCTCCAATCCCACGGCTGCCACCGGTTACTAGGACCTTTTTGCCTGCGAGCTGTTGATTCATTCCCTTAACTCCAACTTCTTAACTGCACTGTCATTTGTATCTCAAAGCTTAAGTGCCCTAAAGTTTATGACTCTTAAAGTTTATATGTCTATATGAGTCTTCTTCCATGCAGACGATCGTGGGAATCCTTAAGCAAATCCCATAAAGATCCTATTCGTCTTCATATTTAAGATCACATCTTCAAGTGACAGCATTAAACTTCAAAAAAATTAAGTTGGGTAGTTTTAAGCCAGGATTTGACCTGATGTTCTAAACTTAAGAATTACTTAATAAATCTCTGACCTTGACTGCTTTGAAACAGGGCAGGGTTTAGGCTTTCGCTAAACTCTCCAAAGCTTTGAGATCTTCTAAAGAATTTGTGCCATAAACTTGAAATGCTTCAGCATCAATTTTTTTAAGAAGTCCACTGAGTACTTTCCCAGCGCCAGCTTCAACACATTTCACCCAACCATTTTTACGCGCAAGCTCCATGCTCTGCATCCATCGAACAGAGCCAGAAATTTGCTGAATCAGGTTTTCTCGGAGTTCGGGAGCCTTGGTGTGCACCTGTGCTGATAAATTTTGAATGACCGGTATATGAGCGTCGCGAAATTCCATATTACTTAGAACATGTCGCATCTTTTCTTCGGCGGGCTTCATTAAGGCGCAATGGAAAGGAGCTGAAACCTGCAGTGGAATCAGTTTTACTCTGCGTGCTTCTGGAAATAGTTCCTCGAGATTTATTTTTTCCTTCAAGTAATTCAGAGAGCTTTGAGATCCACTGATAACAATTTGCCCAGGGCAATTATAGTTTGCAGGTTGAATGGCTCCGTCCTTAAATCTCTCATTGACAGTATGGCACAATGATTCAACTTGGGCGGGATCCAAACCCATGACTGCGAACATTCCGCCTTGTCCTACAGGAACTGCGCTTTGCATGGCCTGACCTCGCAATCGGACAGCCTTTACTGCCACGTTAAAAGCAATGGAATCGGCTAGGACGAGAGAGGCATATTCACCAATGCTATGACCACTTGTAGCTATTGCTTTGACGCCAAAATGTTTTCTCAAAACGATTTGTGTTGCAGTTGATGTTGTGAGAATCGCTGGTTGGGTATTTTCGGTTAATGCAAGATCGCTCTCGCTTCCCTCAAAGCATAGTTTCTTTAAATCAAACTGTAATGAATCACTGGCTTCCTCGAAACAGTGTTTCGCTTCTGCGAAGTTTTCAAAAAGGAATTTACCCATTCCTGGGTGCTGACTTCCTTGACCCGGAAAAATAAAATGAAACATAAATTCTCCCCTGGAAATGACTCAGTTTGAATTAAAATTTGAGAAGAGCGCTACCTGCTGTTAGACCAGCCCCAAATGCTGTCAATAGAATCGTCTGGCCTCGTTGAATCCTTCCATCTTTTCTAGCGAAATCGAAGGCCACAGGAACAGTCGCGGCGGATGTATTTCCCATTTCATGAACAATAGAGATGACCTTTTCTTTTGGGAAATCAAAGTGATTTGCGACAGCGTCCAATATTCGAGCATTCGCTTGATGAGGCACGAGCCAGTCGACTTGTTCAGGTTTCACATGGTTAAATTCCAGCGCTTGGGTGCATGTCTGAGACATTGTCCGGACTGCATTCTTGAAAATTTCCCGACCCTTCATTGTAAACCAATGAGTTCCATCCTCGAGTGTTTCGGGGGTTGTCGGTTTTCTTGAGCCACTGCTTGGTTTAATAAATAGATCATTTAATGAACCTTCAGCACAAAGATGAGAGCTATAGACTACATCTGTAGCCGTAGCTTCTGCTCTAGAAACGACCCAAGCTCCAGCCCCATCTCCGAAGAGAATGCAGGTCTCTCTGTCTTTGTAGTTAATAAAACGGCTAATAACTTCGGCTCCAACAATGAGTATGTTTTTATACATACCCATACGAATGTAAGCATCTGCCATTGATAGAATGTATAGGAATCCAGAACAGGCTGCGTTGACATCAACCGCTGGAATGCCATTAAGTCCTAATCGAGCTTGC
>JACCDX011648934.1_pt1 | contig 12343 bp, 10 predicted proteins | sample 7449681 | NCBI WGS metagenome assembly JACCDX01 (sample SAMN15323450, study PRJNA562643) | freshwater metagenome | isolation source: river surface water | place: USA:Blue River Watershed | collected 2017-08-18
ATGGCCTGATTCTGGCTTTGCATTACGAGGCGCGTTTTTTGCACTCGGCGCAAGCCCTGCCCCGGGCCCGCAAAGGCTTTGAACGCCTGATGCAGGCACACCAAAGCCAGTCGCAAGCGGCTTGATTTCCGCGCACACAGAAAGACCCCCATGAGCGATCTCTTGCACCACATCGAAGACGGCGTGATGACCTTGACCCTGAACCGCGCCGAGAAGAAAAACGCCCTGACCGCGGCCATGTACGCCGAGCTGGCCCACCACTTGTCGGCTGCCGCCGGCGACCCGCAGCTGCGGGTCGCCCTGATTCAAGGGCATGAGACGGTCTTTAGCGCCGGCAACGATCTGGCCGATTTCATGAACCACCCCCCGCAGGGCAGCGATTCGCCGGTGTTTCGTTTTCTGCAAGCGATCTCGACCTTCCCCAAGCCCCTGGTGGCGGCCGTCAGCGGCCCGGCGGTGGGTGTCGGCTCGACCCTGCTCCTGCATTGCGACTTGGTGGTGGCGGGCGACAACGCTGCGTTTTCCATGCCTTTTGTCAACTTGGGGCTGTGTCCAGAGGCGGCATCCAGCCTGTTGGTGCCGCAGTTGATGGGGTACCACCGCGCCGCCGAAGCGCTCTTGCTGGGTGAGCCCTTCATGGCTGAAGCGGCGCTCGAGACCGGATGGGTGAACCGGGTGGTGCCGCCCACCGAGGCCAATGCCGTCGCCCAGCAGTGGGCGCGCAAGTTGGCGGCCAAGCCACTCAATTCCTTGCTGGAAACCAAGCGTTTGCTCAAATCAGGGCAGCAAGAAGCCGTCGCCCAGCGCATGGCGCAAGAGGGCGAGATGTTCCGCCGGATGTTGGGCGAGCCGGCCGCCAAAGAGGCTTTTGCCGCCTTTTTTGAAAAACGGCGCCCCGACTTTGCCAAGGTCAATGCGTAAAGACATGAAACACACCGATCACGTGGACGAGTTTGAGCCCGAATTCATCCAAGGCGTCAAATCCATCTTTGAAGACAAAATTGTGTTCAACCGGGTTCTGGGCTTGCGCATCACCCAGCTGCATCCGACCCTGGTCAAGGCCCGCATCGACATGAAGCCCGACCTGGTGGGCCACTTCAGTTACAACCGCATTCACGGCGGGGTGATCAGCGCCGGCTTGGACGCCATGGGCGGGCTGGCCTGTATGGTGGCCATCGGCGCACGCCACATGGATGAGCCGCCGCTGAAGCGGCTCGAGCGCTTTGCCAAGCTGGGCACCATCGACTTGCGCGTCGATTACCTGCGTCCGGGCATCGGCCCCTGGTTTGAGATGAGCGCCGAGGTCATGCGCCTGGGCTCGCGCGTGGGCTCGACCCGCATGGAGTTTCGTGGCGCGGACGGCAAGTTGCTTTCGACTGGCGCGGGGGCTTACATCGTCTCTTGAAAGGCTTTGGGGCGACCCTGATCGTCGATGGCCACGTAGGTGAGTTGTGCCTCGGTCACCTTGACGTACTGGCCCTGGCTGCGGATGCGCTCGGCGTAGACCTCGACGCTGACCGTGACCGAGGTGCGACCGATCCGCGTGACTTTGGAGAAAAAGCTCAAAATGTCGCCCACCTTGACCGGTTGCTTGAAGATGAACTGATTGACGGCCACCGTGGCCATGCGGCCCCGCATCAGGCGGGCCGGCAACACGGCGCCCGCGAGGTCGACCTGGGCCATGACCCAGCCGCCAAAGATATCGCCATTGGCGTTGCAGTCGGCGGGCATGGGGATGACCTTCATGACCAATTCCTGGTCCATCGGCAGGGTCGTGTGCGTGCTGGCGGCGCTGGGGGTGCTCATGGGACAATGCTCCTACTCCCGCGCTCAAGCGGGAATTGCCCCTATTTTGACCCATGAGACCCGCCATCACCGCAGGCGCCCACGGCGCACCGGGCCCGCAGACGCCCCGCACGCGCAAAGATTCTGAAATCCTGGCTCGCCTGCTGCCTTATTTGTGGGCCTACAAGTGGCGCGTCGCCGTGGCGCTGGGCTTCATGGTGGCGGCCAAATTGGCCAACGTGGGCGTGCCCATGGTGCTTAAGGAGTTGGTCGACGCCATGACACCCGGTTTGCAGCAACCGGCCTTGGTGTTGGTCGTTCCCGTGGCCCTGCTGGTGGGGTACGGCTTGTTGCGCTTTGCGGTCTCGTTGTTCACCGAATTGCGTGAACTGGTGTTTGCCGAGGCGACCCAGGGGGCCTCGCGGCGCATCGCCCTGCAAACCTTCGAGCACCTGCATGGCTTGAGCCTGCGTTTTCACCTGGATCGTCAGACCGGGGGCATGACGCGCGACATCGAGCGCGGCGTGCGTGGCCTGGAGTCGCTGATTTCGTATTCGCTCTACAGCGTGGTGCCGACGCTGATCGAGATGGCCCTGGTGCTGACCATTTTGTCGGTCAAGTTCGACTTGGGTTTTGCCGCCATCACCGCAACCGCCCTGGTTCTCTACATCGCATTTACCGTGTCGGTGACCGAATGGCGCACCCACTTTCGGCGTCAGGCCAACGAATTCGACTCGGCGGCCCACACCCGTGCGATCGACTCGTTGCTCAACTACGAGACGGTCAAATATTTCAACAACGAGGGCTTTGAATCGCGCCGGTACGACGAGAGCTTGCAACGCTTGCGAAGGGCCCGCCTCAAGTCGCAGACCTCGCTGAGCCTGCTCAACGCCGGCCAGCAGCTCATCATCAGCGTCGCGCTGGTGGCCATGCTCTGGCGCGCCACCCAGGGCGTGGTCGACGGGCAGATGACCCTGGGCGATTTGGTCATGATCAACGCCTTCATGATCCAGCTCTACATTCCGCTCAATTTCCTGGGTGTGCTGTATCGCGAGATCAAGCAAAGCCTGACCGACCTGGACCGCATGTTCAATCTGCTGGAGAAAGAGCGGGAGGTGGCGGATGCGCCACAGGCCCCCGCGCTGAATTTGCAGGGGCCGCCCTCGGTCGAGTTCAGAGACGTGGTGTTTGGCTATGACCCGCAACGCCCGATCTTGAAGGGGTTGAATTTTGTGATTCCCGCTGGGCGCACGGTGGCGGTGGTGGGGCCCAGCGGCGCGGGCAAATCGACCCTGGCGCGACTGCTTTATCGGTTCTACGACGTCCAAAGTGGGGCGGTCTGCATTGCGGGCCAGGACATCCGGCAGGTGCAGCAAGACAGCGTGCGCCGCTCGATCGGCATCGTCCCTCAGGACACGGTGCTTTTTAACGACAGCTTGGCCTACAACATCGCCTATGGACAACCCGGTGCGCCCGAGGCCGACATCGAACAGGTGGTGCGTGCGGCCCGACTGGATGGCTTTGTGGCGCAGGCCCCCAAGGGCCTGCAAACCCAGGTCGGTGAGCGGGGGCTGAAGTTGTCCGGGGGTGAAAAGCAGCGCGTGGCGATCGCCCGCACCCTGCTCAAGAACCCCCCCATCCTGATCCTGGACGAGGCCACTTCGGCGCTGGACACCGCCAACGAGCGCGCCATCCAAGCCGAGCTGGAGTGGGTGGCGCGGGACCGCACGACCCTGGTGATCGCGCACCGGCTCTCGACCGTGGTGCACGCCGACGAGATTTTGGTGATGGACCAGGGGGTGATCATCGAGCGCGGTCGCCACGACGATCTGCTGGCGCGCGGCGGTCGTTACGCCCACATGTGGTCCTTGCAAGAGTAAATCGAACAGGCGCGTTCACACGGGCGCGGCCTCAAGCCAGACCCGTTTCCAGCGTTTGAATGACCTCTTCGGCAAAGTTGGCGTAGGTCAAGGGCCCGTCGGGTCGCAACCAGGTGAAGGTCCAGTTGATCATGCCCAGCACCATCATGGTCATGGCGGTCGGGTTGCTGCGCCGCAGGCGCTCGGGATAAGCGCGGCTCAAGAAGCGCGTGAAAGCCGCCACCACATCGCGTTGACGCGCCAAAATCACCTCGCGCTGCTGTTCGCTCAGAAAGTGCACGTCGTGCAACAGCGCGGCATGGCGGGTGGCCGAGTTTTGGTATTCGGCCAAAAAGCGGCGAATCAGTTCATGCAGGGTGGCCCGCTCGTCCAAGCCGCGGCGTTGGGCGGCGGCCTCGGTTTCGCCCACGATGGCCAGCAGGCGTTGGGTGTGGCGATCGAGCAGGTCAAACAGGATCGCTTCCTTGCTCTCGTAGTAGTGGTAGAGGCGGGCCTTTGAGGTGCCCCCCGCCTCGGCGATGTCGTTCATGCTGGCAGCGGCATACGAACGGTCGGCAAAGCAGCGCGCCGCCAGGTCCAGAATGGCTTCGCGTTTCAGGTCGTGGCTGGCGGATTTGGGTCGGGCCATGGGGCAGCAGGGGACGGTCGCAGAGCGGGGGTGTGGTCGCGGTCAGATCGGCCAGACGATGCCGTGCTCGTTGAGGATCGCGTCGAGCGGCACGTCGTGGGCTTCGGGTTCGAAGTCGGGCACAAAACCATGGCCAAAACCCAGGCCCACCGTGAACGGCTTGGGCTGCAAGGTGGCCAGCGTGCGGTCATAAAAGCCCCCGCCATAACCCAGTCGGTAGCCGCCCGGGCCGTAGCCCAGACAGGGCACGAACAGCAGCGTGGGGACGATCAGGTCGGTGTCTTTGGGCTTGGGGATGTTGTAGGCATCCTCTTCCATCGGGCAACCGGGGTACCAGACATGAAAGGTCAAGGTTTTGTGGTGGCGGTTGACCACCGGCAAGCCGATGCGACGGCGCAGCGGTTGGTCGAGCAGTTCGCCATCTTCTTTCCAGCGGTGCAAGGCGGGCAGCGGGTCAAATTCGCCTTTGATGGGCCAATAGGCCCCGATCACGGTGTCGGTGCGCCCGACCAGCCAGATGCGCATCACCTGTTGCAACAGGTCGGAGCGCTGCAAGCGGTCGGGCATGTTCAGGCGTTCCTGGATCAGCTGTTGGCGGTCGATCGATTTGGACATGGGCTGCCTTGGGGGCCACAGGGGCCAGAGGGTTGTTCCGTCCCACATGATAATCGGGGCATCTGACGTGTTTGTGATGTGTGAAAACTGTGGCTGATTGTTCTCTCTCTAAGTGGCTCACCGCCCTGTGCCTGTCGGGCGCCCTGGTCGCCTGCGCCCAAACCCCCAAAGCGCAGGGCAAATCGACCGCGCCAGCCCCCGTGAGCAGCCCCACGGCGGACGCCCCCGCCCCCCCCGCCAGCGCCAGCATGGGGGGCGATGAGCTGATCTTGGAGATGGCCAGTGCCTTCAAAAAGGGCGACAGCAAGAAACTCAGCCGACTTTTGCCCCAGGCGCGTGGCCATGTGCTCGAACCCTGGGCCGCCTATTGGGAGCTGCGCGCCCGACTGGATCAGGCGTCGGAAGCCGAGGTGCGTGACTTTTTGCGACGCCACGCCCACAGTTACCAGGAAGACCGCTTGCGCAACGACTGGCTGCTGCTTCTGGGCAGTCGACGCGATTGGACCACCCTGGCTGACGAGCATGTCCATTACCGCATGCGCGACGATCGCGAGGTGCAGTGCTATGTCGGCTTGGTCGAGTTTTTGACCCAAGGCCCCAAGGCCCGTGCCGATCTGATCGAGGAGTTGTATCGCTTGTGGCTGACCCAGCGCGAAGCCGATGAGGGCTGTGCCATGGCCGCCGACCGCCTGTATGAAGCCAAAAAACTCAGCAGCGCACAGATCTGGCGCAAGGCGCGGCAGTCGGCCGAGCTGGGACGACCAAAATCGACCCGACAGGCTCTGGAGATCGTGCAGCCCAAGGGCATGCCCGCCTTCAACGAGCTGTGGAGCCGGCCCGGTCGTTGGTTGGGGCAGTTTGCCGCCAACCCCCGCAAAGCACCAAGCGATGTGGCGGTGCTGGCCCTGCTGCGTTTGGCCGCCACCGAGCCCGACGCAGCGGCCAAGCTCATGCGCACGCTCTGGCAGCCGGCCTTGAACGCCGAGCAACGCGACTGGGTTTGGGGCGCGCTGGGCCGGCAGGCTGCCCTGCGACTTGACGACGAGGCACTCGATTTTTACCGCAAGGTGAGCCAGCCCCATCACCTGAGCGACGACATGTTGGCTTGGAAGGCCCGGGCCGCCCTGCGCGCCGATCCGACCCCACAATGGGCCCTGGTCGAAGCCGCCATCCGGGGCATGACCCCAGCCTACCGCCAGGACCCGGCTTGGGTGTATTGGCTGGCCCGCGCCGAAATGGCGCAACACCCCGCCGCTGGCGCGGCCCACCAGGCCGCGCGCAAGTCGCTGGAGGCCATCGCCGGGCCCCGTGGGTTTTATGAACAATTGGCGCTGGAGGAGCTGGGCCGCAAAATCACCCCACCCCCGCGACCCGAGCCACTGACCGAGGCCGAACTGTCCCAGGCGCGCCAGAACCCGAGTTTCAGACGCGCGCTGTACGCGATCTCGATGGGGTTGCGTTCGGAGGGGGTGCGTGAATGGAACTACGGCGCGCACTTGGTCAACGCCCAAGGCTTGCTCGGTCGCATGACCGACCGCGAGTTGCTCGCTTCGGCCGCACTCGCGTGCGAGCAGCAGGTGTGGGACCGGTGCATCAACACCAGCGAACGCATGCGCGAGATCGCCGATGTCGAGCAATCGTTTCCCATGCCGTTTCGTGAAGCGGTTCTCAAGCGTTCACGCGACATCGACCTTGACCCCGCCTACGTCTATGGGCTGATCCGTCAGGAGAGCCGCTTCATCATGGACGCCCGCTCGCACGTCGGGGCGTCGGGCCTGATGCAGGTCATGCCCGCGACCGCGAAATGGACGGCACGCAAGATCGGACTGGAGCACTTCAAGCCCGAACAGATCAATCAACGCGACACCAACATCGCCATCGGGACTGGCTACCTCAAGATCGTGCTCGACAACTTTGAGGGCTCGATGCCCCTGGCTGCCGCCGCTTACAACGCGGGCCCCAGCCGGGCGCGCAAATGGCGCCAAGGTCGCGACCTGGAAGGGGCCATCTGGGCCGAAAACGTGCCCTTTAACGAGACCCGTGACTATGTGAAAAAAGTCCTCTCCAACACCACCCTGTATGCCGCCATCATCACGGGCCAGCCGCAGTCGCTCAAAGCCCGATTGGGGCGTGTAGGCCCACAAACGAAGGGGGCCACGGACAACGCCGACATTCCCTGAGGTGTCGCATCGAGGCGGCTTCAGTAGAATGGGTTGACACCGAACACGGAGACAGGACATGTCCAAAGCATTTGCCAGCAAGGGCGATTTGGCCCAAAAGAAAATCACCTTTGAGCAGCTCAGTGCCCACTGCTGGGCCTACACCGCCGAAGGCGACCCCAACTCGGGCGTGATCATTGGCGACGATGCCATCTTGGTCAGCGACGCGACCGCCACGCCGGCGTTGGCGCGTGACCTGATCGCGCGCATCCGCACCATCAGCGACAAACCGATCAAATATGTTTTGTTGACCCACTACCATGCGGTGCGCGTGTTGGGAGCCAGCGCGTTCAAGGCCGAAGGCGCCACCGAGGTGATCGCCAGCCTGGGCACGCTCGAGATGATCCGCGAGCGCGGCGCCCAGGACATGAAAAGCGAAATGGAGCGCTTTCCCCGCCTGTTCCAGGGCGCTGAAGAAGTGCCTGGCCTGACCTGGCCTACTTTGGTCGTCGGTGACGGCAAGCCCGGCCGACAAGGCAGCATCCGCCTGGATCTGGGCGGTGTGTGGGTTGACATCTGGCACCCTGGCCCGGGTCACACCAAGGGCGACACCATCGCCTGGGTCGAGAGCGAGAAGGTGCTGTTCAGCGGCGACCTGGTCGAATATGAGGCGGGCGTCTACACCGGTGACGCCCAATTGCAAGAGTGGCCCGCCACCCTGGAAGCCCTGCGCGCCTTGGGCGCCGAGGCCATCGTGCCCGGGCGAGGTGAGGCCATGAGGGGCAACGCCCAGGTCAACAAGTCCCTGGACTACACCCAGCGCTGGGTGCAAACGCTGTACGCCTGCGCCCAGCAGGCGGTGGCGCAAAAACTCGACCTCAAGGGGGCCATGGCGCTCACCCGCCAGCAGATGGACCCGGTGTTTGGCCATGTGTTCATTTACGAGCATTGCTTGCCCTTCGATGTGAGCCGGGCCTATGACGAGGCCTCGGGCATCAAGCACCCCCGCATCTGGACCGCTGAGCGAGACCAGGACATGTGGGCCTCGTTGCAGGGCTGAGCAGCCCCGGTCGGGCCAGTCAATGGACCTGCAGCAAGCGCGCCAGCGCTTGTTGCTGCTGACCCAGCTTGTTTTGCGCCCGTTGGCGTTGCTCGCCCCGCATCGCGTTGTGCACCCGACTGGTGGCCGTGCACAGGTGCTGGGCGTTGACCTGCACATGCGATCGGTGCGCCTCGATCGGTGGATTGAACATGCGAACGATCAGCTCGCCCAATTCGGTTTGGGCGGTTTTCAGGTCGGGTTGTCCCAAACGAATGCGCTCGAGCGTGTCGATCATGTCGCGCTGGCGCCGTTGCCTTTCCTGCCATGCGATGGCGGGTTGATAGGGTGATCGACGCAGGGTGTCGCGCAACAGGTTTTTCTGGGGCGTGTCCAAAGTACCGTAATAGTCTTCCACCCGATCCAGGGCGCGCTTGAGTCGACGTTGCAAGCGTTCGTCATCGTTGCCATCGAGCCACTCTTCGCGCCACTTGGCGTTCTCTTCGTCAAAGGTTTTGCGCAAGTGCATGATCTGCTCTGGCCTGAGGGTGAGCGCCGTGCGGGCCAGGTGGACACCGGCTTGCTGCGCCAGCACGGGCAGGCTTTGCCATACCTCGTTTTGAAAGGCGCAGGTTTGCGCAGGCGTGAGGTCGTTGGGGGTGAGCTCGACCAGACCCCGCACCGATTGCACCACCTGTGGCAGTTGGGTTTGCCGGTGCCAGGCCTGCAGGGCGCGCAAATCGGCTTTCAATTGATGCTTTTGCTGGCTGTCCAGATCCAACTGGCGGTCCAGCCACCACTGAAGCAAAAAAGGACTCTGGTTGTAGGTGGTCTCGACCAGGCTGCAGCCGCCCAAGCCGAACAGGCCACAGATCAGGCCAACAGACGCCAGCCAGCGTCGCCACAGGGCGCGGGGCTGTCGGATAATGCAGGCATCAGTCGATAGGTGAACCATGACGGCAATAGATGTGGTGGTGATGGCCGCGGGCAAAGGGACCCGCATGATGAGCAGTATGCCCAAAGTGCTTCATCCTTTGGCGGGCAGGGCTTTGGTTGAACATGTGGCGGGCACGGCGCAACGGCTTGGTGCCCGGCATCGGGTGTTTGTCACGGGGCACGGGGCCGAGCAGGTTGAAGATCACCTGCGACAGGCCCATCCGGGCCAGGCCCTTGGCTTTGTGCGCCAGGAACCCCAGCTGGGCACCGGGCACGCCGTCATGCAGGCCATGCCCCTGTTGCCCGACGACGGCCTGGTGGTGGTGCTGTCTGGCGATGTGCCCCTGATCGCCGCCGACACCCTGCGGGGCTTGGCCCAGGCTTGCGACGGGGACCGGCTGGCGTTGTTGACCGTCGTGCCCCCCGATCCGACCGGCTATGGCCGGGTGGTGCGCGATGCCAGTGGGCAGGTGACTGCGATCGTCGAGCAAAAGGACGCCAACGACGAACAAAAGGCCATTGCCGAGGTCTACAGCGGCATCATGGCCGCCCCCACGCGCTGGTTGCGCGCATGGTTGCAAGGGCTGGACAACCGCAACGCCCAAGGCGAGTACTACCTGACCGATGTGGTGGCCAAGGCCGTCGCCGATGGGGTGGCGGTGGTGGCCTTGCGTTCGAACGATCTGGCCGAAGTGGCCGGGGTCAACAGCCCCGCCCAGTTGGCCGAGCTCGAGCGCATTTACCAGCGTCGCCAAGCCGAACGGCTGATGGCGCAAGGGGTGCGCTTGCTCGATCCGGCCCGGTTCGATTTGCGGGGCGAGTTGGTCTGTGGCAGTGACGTGCAAATCGACGTGAATTGCGTCTTTTCAGGTCGCGTCGAGTTGGGCGATGGGGTCAGCGTGGGGGCGAACTGCGTGTTGTCCGATTGCCGCATCGATTCGGGGGCGCAGATTTTGCCGTTCACCCACATCGAGGGGGAGGGTGCCGGCGTGCGCGTCGGCGCGGACGCACGCATCGGGCCATACGCCCGGTTGCGACCGGGCAGCGACCTGGGCCCCGAGGTGCACATCGGTAACTTTGTCGAAGTGAAAAACAGCACCATGGGCACTGGTTCGAAAGCCAATCACCTGGCTTATGTGGGTGACACCCAGATGGGCAGCGGCGTCAACTATGGCGCAGGCAGCATCACCGCCAACTACGACGGCGCCAACAAGCACACCACCATCATCGAGGACGGTGTGCACGTGGGCAGCAACTGCGTGATCGTTGCCCCGGTGCGGGTGGGGGCCGGGGGCACGATCGGGGGCGGGTCGACCATCACCAAAGACACCCCGCCCGAGGCCTTGACCGTGGCGCGCGCCAAGCAGATCAGTGTCGCCAACTGGAAGCGACCGGCCAAAAAGAAGCCCTGACTCAACTTCGCTATTCGACCGTCACGCTCTTGGCCAGGTTCCTGGGCTTGTCCACATCGGTGCCACGGGCGCAGGCGGTGTGATAAGCCAGCAGTTGCAAGGGGATCACGTGCAGCATGGGCGAGAGCACGCCGTAGTGCTCGGGCATGCGGATGACTTGCAGGCCCTCGGCGGCACTGATCTGGGTGTCGGCGTCGGCCAAGACATAGAGGACGCCGCCGCGCGCGCGCACCTCTTGCATGTTGCTCTTGAGTTTTTCCAGCAAGGCATCGTTCGGGGCGACCGTCACCACCGGCATGGCACTGGTGACCAGGGCCAGCGGGCCGTGCTTGAGTTCGCCGGCGGCATAGGCCTCGGCGTGGATGTACGTGATCTCTTTGAGCTTGAGTGCCCCTTCCAAGGCGATGGGGTGGTGCGTGCCGCGCCCCAGGAACAAGGCGTTTTCCTTGCTGGCGAACTCTTGCGCCCAGGCGATCACTTGGGGTTCCAGCGCCAGCACCGATTGCATGGCGGCGGGCAGGTGGCGCATCTCGCGCAGGTGCTGTGCCTCTTGCGCCGGGCTCAAGCGCCCACGCAACTTCATCAGCGTCAAGGTCAGCAGAAACAGCCCGGCCAGTTGGGTGGTGAAGGCCTTGGTCGAAGCCACGCCAATCTCGACCCCGGCGCGCGTCACATAGGCCAACTCGCACTCGCGCACCATGGCGCTGGTGGCGACGTTGCAGATGGTCAGGCTGTGCGCCATGCCCAGGCTTTGCGCGTGGCGCAAGGCAGCCAGGGTGTCGGCGGTTTCGCCCGACTGGCTGATCGTCACGACCAGGGTCTTGGGATGGGGCACCGAGTCGCGGTATCGGTATTCGCTGGCGACCTCGACCCGGCAGGGGATTTGGGCCAAGGATTCGAGCCAGTACTGGGCCACGCAACCGCTGTAGTAGCTGGTGCCACAGGCCAGGATCAGCACCCGGTCTATGTCCGACAACACCTGGGCAGCGTTCGAACCAAACAGGCTGGGGTCGATGGCTTCGATGCCCGTCAGGGTATCGGCCACAGCCCCCGGTTGCTCGAAAATTTCCTTTTGCATGTAGTGCCGATACGGCCCCAACTCGGCGGCGCCGCTGTGCGCCTGCACCGTGCGCACCACGCGCTGCACCGCCAGGCCCTGCCGGTCGTAAACCTGGTGTTGTTCAGGTGACAGGTCGGCCAGGTCACCTTCTTCAAGGTAGATGATCTGGTCGGTCACGCCCGCCAGCGCCATGGCGTCGCTGGCCAGGAAGCGCTCTCCTTGGCCCACGCCCAAAATCAGGGGTGAGCCAGCGCGGGCGCCGATGACGCGGTGTGGTTCGTCGTGGTGGATGACGGCGATGGCGTAAGCCCCGTGCAACTGCGCCACGGCTTGCTGCACGGCTGCCCGCAGATCGCCCTGGTACAGGCTGTCGATGAGGTGGGCGATGACCTCGGTGTCGGTTTGGCTGTTGAACACATAGCCCTGGGCCTGCAGTTGCGCGCGCAGCGCATCGTGGTTTTCGATGATGCCGTTGTGAACCAGCGCCACACGGGCTGTGGCGTGGTCGGTGGCGCCAGGTCCGGTGCTGAAGTGGGGGTGGGCGTTGTGGACGGCGGGCGCGCCATGGGTGGCCCAGCGGGTGTGGGCGATGCCCGTGGCACTGGCGATGTGATCGGCTTGAACCTGGGTCAACAACTCGGACACCCGAGCCGTGCTTCTGGCGCGGCGCAGGCCTTGCCCCTGACCGGCCAGGCTGGCGTTGTGGACCGCAACCCCACACGAGTCATAGCCCCGGTACTCCAACCTTTGCAGGCCTTGGACCAGGATGGAGACGATGTCTTGGTGCGACGCAGCGCCGACGATGCCACACATGGGGATGACTTTCAAA
>JACCDX010070988.1_pt1 | contig 12337 bp, 11 predicted proteins | sample 7449681 | NCBI WGS metagenome assembly JACCDX01 (sample SAMN15323450, study PRJNA562643) | freshwater metagenome | isolation source: river surface water | place: USA:Blue River Watershed | collected 2017-08-18
GGGCCACGAAGATCGGCACGCCGATCTCGAAGCCGGTGGCGATCTTGGCGGGCTTGAGGACCTTGCCGGAGGTGTCGCCCTTGACGGCGGGCTCGGTCCAGGTGATCTCGCGCTCGACGCTGGTGGGCAGTTCCACGGAGATGGCCTTGCCGTCGTAGAACACCACCTCGGCGGCCATGCCGTCTTCCAGGTAGCTCAGGGCGTCGCCCATGTTCTCGGCTTCCACCTCGTACTGGTTGTACTCGGTGTCCATCCAGACGTACATCGGGTCGGCGAAGTAGGAGTAGGTGCACTCCTTCTTCTCCAGCACGATCTGGTCCATCTTGTCGTCGGCCTTGAAGACGATTTCGGTGCCCTGGTTGGACAGCAGGCTCTTGAGCTTCATGCGCACGGTGGCGGCGTTGCGGCCGCCGCGGGCGTATTCGGTCTTGAGCACGACCCAGGGGGCGCCGTTTTGCATGATCACGTTGCCGGCGCGGATTTCTTGAGCGATTTTCATAGCTGGTCTGAAAAGGTGGACGCCCGACGAATCCGCAAAGAATCCGAGCACCGCCCGGACTTGCGGGAGTGGTGAAAGGCGCAAAGCTCACGATTTTAGCCGGTTTTGCCCGGGATCCCGCCAATCCCGCGCCGGCCTTAAGTCACGCTTAAGGGACCGGGCCGCACGATGGCGGCATGCCCCTGCGCCGTCCCTGCCTGTCCACCGAATCCCTGATCGCCCTGGCCACGGCCTGGATGCTGGCGACGGCCAACGCGCCGTTCTGGCGCGCCGCCCTGGCCGGCCGCGACCCGTCCGCCCCCGGGACCTGGGCCTTCGCCGCCGCCCTGGCCGCCTTGCTGGGCGGCCTGTACGTCGCCTGCATCGGCCTGCTGGCCCCCCGCCGCGCGCTGCGGCCCCTGCTGTCCCTGCTGGTGGTGACGGCCGCCGGCAGCGCCTGGTTCATCGACCACTATGGCGTGTTCCTGGACCGCGCCATGATGCGCAACGTGCTGGCCACCCACTGGGGCGAGGCCCGCGAGCTGCTGAACGCGGGCATGGTGATCCATGTCCTGCTGTGGGGCGTGCTGCCGGCGGCGGCCCTGTGGTGGCCCCGCCTCACGCCGCGTTCCAGGGGCCGCGCCCTGGCGATCCGCGCGGGCTGGACCCTGGCCGCCCTGGCGCTGGCGGTGGGGTCGATCCTGCCGGTGTTCGCCGATTTCGCCTCGCTGATGCGCAACCGCAAGGAAGTGCGCCACCTGGTGACGCCGGGTAACGTGGTGGCGTCGATGGCGGGCAACGCCTGGGGCCGTCAGCGCCTGGCGAATGCGCCGCGCGTGGCGGTGGGCGCCGACGCCCGGCTGGCGCCTGCCTGGGCGCGCCGGACCCGGCCGACCCTGTTCGTGCTGGTGGTGGGGGAGACCGCGCGGGCGCAGAACTTCGGCCTGAACGGCTACGCCCGGGACACGACGCCCGAGCTGGCGGCGCGCGGCGTGGTGAACTTCCCGGACGCTTGGGCCTGCGGCACGTCGACCGAGGTGTCCCTGCCCTGCATGTTCTCGCCCTTCGGCCGCCGCCAGTACGACGAGGACCGCATCCTGACCCACGAGTCCCTGCTGCACGTGCTGGCGCGCGCCGGCTTCCAGGTGCAGTGGCGCGACAACCAGTCCGGTTGCAAGGGGGTGTGCCAGGGCCTGCCCCAGGTGCAGCTCGATCACGCCCCGGTCGAGGGGCTGTGCCCCGAGGGCCAGTGCCTGGACGAGGTGTTGCTCCATGGCATGGACCGGGTGCTGGCCGATGCCCGGGGTAACCTGTTCGTGGTGATGCACCCGCTGGGCAGCCACGGCCCGGCCTACCACCGGCGCTACCCGGCGGCGTTCCGGCGCTTCTCGCCGGCCTGCGAGAGCGACGACCTGCGCCTGTGCACGCCGCAGCAGATCGTCAACGCCTACGACAACTCCCTCGTCTACACCGACCACTTCCTGGCCCGGGTGGTGGACTTCCTGCAGGCCCGCCAGGACCGCTGGGACACGGCGATGCTGTACCTGTCCGACCACGGCGAGTCCCTGGGCGAGGGCGGGCTGTACCTGCACGGCGTGCCGCACCGGCTGGCGCCCGAGGTCCAGCGGCGGGTGCCCATGGTGGCCTGGCTGTCGCCGGCCTTCCGGCAGTCGTTCGGCGTGGACGAGGCCTGCCTGCGCCACGTGGCGGCCGGCCGCCGAACCGGGCATGACGACCTGTTCCACTCGGTGCTGGGGCTGCTGGACGTGCGCACGGGCGCCTATGACCGGTCGATGGACCTGTTTGCGGGCTGCCGTGGCGAGGCCTCGATCGCGGCTGCCCCGGCCGGGCGGCCCGTGCCGGGGATCAGCCCGCTGGAAAGGTCACACTGACCTTCAGGCCGCCCCCCGGCGCATCCTCCAGCGTCACCTGGGCGCCATGGCGCTGCGCCACGGCGCGCACGATGGCCAGGCCCAGGCCGCTGCCATAGCCCACCGCACCCTGGCCCCGGTAGAAGCGGTCGAACACGCGTCCCCGCTCGGGGGCCGGGATGCCCGGGCCGTTGTCGGTGACGCACAGGGCCGGCGAATCGCCCACGCGCAACGCGGCGACGTCGATGCGTCCCCCGCGCGGCACCTGCCGCAAGGCGTTGTCCACCAGGTTGTCCAGCAGGATGCCGAGCTGGTGCGCGTCGCCGTGGATACGCGGCGCGGCCTGGCTGGTGGCGCCGAGGTCCACGCCGTCGGCTTCGGCCCGCGCGCTGAAGCGGCTGACGCAGTCCCGCACCAGGACGGCGAGGTCCACCTCGTCCTGCCCCTGGCCCGGCGGGGCCGCATCGGGGCCCACGCGCGCCAGTTGCAGCAGGCGCTCCACCAGGTGGCGGGTGCGCTCGATCCCTTCGCGCAGTTCGGCAATGGCGACGGCACGCTGCGCCGGGTCGGCCGCGCGCTCGACGAGCTGGGCCTGCAGCCGCAGCGCCGTCATGGGCGTGCGCAGCTCGTGGGCCGCGTCCGCCATGAAGTGGCGCTGCTGGGTGAGGGCCTGGCCCAGGCGGGCCATGAGGTCGTTGATGGCACCCACCAGCTGGTGCAGCTCGGGCGGCTGGCTGGCCGTGGGGATGGGGTGCAGGGATTCGGCGCTGCGGGCGGCCACTTCGGCGGCCGCCTGCGACAGGGGCTGCATGCCGCGGCGCAGGGCCAGCCCCAGCAGCACGGCGATGACGGCGAGCACGCCCAGGGCCGGCAGCACCAGTTCCGAGGCGGTTTCCCGGGCCAGGGCCTCGCGCTCGCCGGCCCGCTGCGCGGCCTGCACGATGCCGTCCTCCAGGACGATGGTGTAGAGGTACCAGCGGTCGCCGCTGGCGCGCGCCTCGGTCAGGCCGCTGCGGGACAGGAAGGGCAGGGCCACGCCCGGGTCGGAGCTGGCCAGCAGCCGGCCGTCGCGGGACCAGACGGCGGTGACGAACTCGAAGCGGCCGAACTCCTCGTAGACCCGGGGCAGGTCCTGCGCCAGGCGGGGCGGGGCGGCGCTGGCGCCCACGCGGTGGTGGTGCGTGACGGCCAGGGCGACCTGCTTGAGGTTGTCCTCGAAGACTTCCTCCATCTCCTGCCGCAGCAGCCACCAGCTGCAGGCGATCAGCACCGTGGAGCCCAGGGTGAGGGCGCCCATCGCCCACCACAGGACCTGCCGCTGGATCGAGCGTCCGCTCATGGGGCCTCCATGCCCTGTTGGCCTTCGGGGGTGCCCGCCTGGCCCGGCGCCGTGGGCGCCACCACCTTGTAGCCCACGCCGCGCACGTTGCGGATGGTGTCCGGGCCGAGCTTGCGCCGCAGGTGGTGCAGGTGCACCTCGACGGCGTTGCTGCCCACTTCCTGTTGCCAGCCATAGACCGCGTCCTCCAGCTGCTCGCGGGAGAGGACGGCGCCCGGTCGCTGCATCAGCGCCTCCAGCAGCGAGAACTCCCGCGCGGACAGGTCGACCGGCGCGCCGTGCAGGCGCACCTCGCGCCGGACCGGGTCCAGGCCCAGGCCGCCGCATTCGAGCACGGGGCTGCCGGTGCCGCCGCCCCGGCGCAGCAGGGCACGGATGCGGGCGACCAGCTCGTCCAGGTCGAAGGGCTTGAGGACGTAGTCGTCGGCCCCGGCATTGAGCCCGGCGATCCGGTCGGCGACGGCGTCCCGGGCGGTGGCGACGAGCACGGGCAGGCCGTTGCGCCGGGCGCGCAGCTCGCGCAGCAGGGTCATGCCGTCCTTGGCCGGCAGGCCCAGGTCCAGCACGGCCAGGTCGTACACGTCGTCGCGCAGGGCGATCTCGGCCTCGCGGCCGTCGATGGCCCAGTCGACGACGAAGCCCGCGTCCTCCAGGCCCTGGCGAACGGCGCGGCCGATCATGGGGTCGTCTTCAATGAGCAGCAGGCGCATCGGGCGGTTCCATCAAGCCGGGGGCCGGGCGTGGGATCCCGGGATCGCGGGGCCGCAGCAAGGACAGGGCCCAGGCCCAGGTCCAGCAGGTCCACGCGGTCCAGAGGGTATGGCTCATGAAGTGGGCCCCGCGCAGCTGTTGCGCCAGGCCCAGCACCAGGCCTGCGGCGACGCTGGCCAGCAGCCACCGGCGCCCGGTGCGGGAACCCACCGGCCAGGCGAACCAGCCCGCCATCCAGGCAAAGCCGGCCGAGGCATGGCCAGCAGGGAAGCAGTGGCCCGGCGCCGTGCCCGTGATGGCACCCCAGTCCCAGTGCGAGACGAAGGCCAGGGTGCCGCCGAAGACGGACAGCTCCCAGGGGCAATCGGTGGCCGTGAAGCGCTTGATGGAGGCGACCAGCAGCATGCCGCCCACGACGGCCGCCAGCAGCCACAGGCGGCGGCGCAGAGGGAGCAGGCGCAGGGGACCGAAGGGCCACGCGACGCCGAGGGCCAGGGCAGCCAGCATCAGGGCCGCCAGCAGGCGCGCTCCGTCATGCAGCAGCGTGGTGAGGGCCCAGTGATGGCGAAGCGGGAAACCCGCGGGCGTGGCCGACAGGCCGGCCAGCCAGAGGTCCAGGCCCGATGCGTCCCAGGCGAGCACGAGGGCGAGGCCGGACGCGCAGGCCACGGCGGCGGCGCGGTGGCGGGAGGAGGCACGGGTCGGCAAGGCGGTCGTCGGGAGCATGCAGGGCTGGCGGGACGGTATCACAGGCCCGTGGCGGCGCTGCGGGCAGCCGCCGTCAGTGCGTCGACCAGCTCCGGGAGCGCCAGCAGCCGCTGCCGGGCCCCGGCGGCGACCGGGCACCAGGCGGGCAGGTCGGGCGCCGGCAGGGCCGGGGCGAACCCGTTCCACGCCGCATGGAAGGCGCGCAGGGAGGCGGGTGCCTGCAGCCAGTCAAGGAAGGCCTGCAGCTTGGCCTCGTGCGCGCCGTCTTCCTGCGGGTAGATGTGCCAGGCGAAGGGCCGGCCCGCCCACAGGGCGCGCGCCAGCGAGTCCTCGCCGCGCACGAGGTTCAGGTCGCAGGACCACAGCAGGCAATCGTAGTCGGCCTGCGTGAGCAGGGGCAGGAAGGTGATCGCGGGGCGTGGCCCGGCCTCCTGCGTGGACAAGGCCGCCTCGACGGCGGCGCGGGCGCGGCCGGCGGTGACCAGCAGGCGGGCCGGCTCGGGCTGCGCGCCCAGGTGCCCTAGCAGTTGCGGCAGGGCGGTGGGCTCGTAGCAGAACAGGCTCACCAGCTGCTCACCCTGAGACGGCACGCCCAATCCGGCCAGGAAGGCGGTGCGGTCGAAGGCGGCGCGGCGCTTGTCCTGTTCCCGCTCGCGGATCAGGCCGCCGGATCGGTCCGTGAAGCCAGGGTAAAAAAACCGCTTGGTCAATCCCCGCGCCGGGCCGCTCATGACCGGGGAGGGCAGGCCGTGGCAACGCTCCACGTAGGCCTCGGCCGAGAGGTACTCGAGGTTGATCCAGGCCGGCTGGCGGCCCTCGCGCCGCGCCTTGGCGGCCAGGGCCTCCAGGAAGGCCTCGTGCGGGTCGCAGCCGAAGGCCTCGACGATGGCATCGCCCGGCTCGGGTACGGGAGTGGCAGCGCTGGCGTCCGCGGTCCAGTGGACCACGTCCACACCCGGGCAGCCTGGCGGCGCCATCCAGGCCAGCGCGGACGGGTCGTCGACCCACAGGCGCACGCTGTCGCCGCGCGCGGCCAGCTCGGCGGACAGGCGCCAGCACACCCCCAGGTCCCCATGGTTGTCGATGACTCTGCAGAAGATGTCCCAGCGCATGGGACCGGATAATAGGCCCCATGTCCGACGCGCATTCCGAGCAACTCCTGGCCGAGGTCGCGGCCCTGCCGCAGCTGCCCGGCGTCTACCGCTATTTCGACGCGCAGGACAACGTGCTGTACGTGGGCAAGGCCCGCAACCTGAGGAAGCGCGTGTCCAGCTACTTCCAGAAGAACCATGGCGGCACGCGCATCGGCCACATGGTGGGCCGCATCGCCCGCATGGAGACCACGGTGGTGCGCTCCGAGGCCGAGGCGCTGCTGCTGGAAAACAACCTGATCAAGGCGCTGAACCCGCGGTTCAACATCCTGTTCCGCGACGACAAGAGCTACCCCTACCTGAAGATCACCGGCGAGGCCGACCCCTTCCCGCGCATGGCCTACTACCGCGGCGCCGTGGACAAGCGCCACCGCTACTTCGGGCCCTACCCCAGCGCCTGGGCAGTGAAGGAGTCGATCCAGCTGCTGCAGAAGGTGTTCCGCCTGCGCACCTGCGAGGACACGGTGTTCGCCAACCGCACCCGGCCCTGCCTGCTGTACCAGATCAAGCGCTGCACCGGGCCCTGCGTGGACCTGGTGTCGAAGGCGGACTATGCCCGCGACGTGGCCTCGGCCGAGGCCTTCCTGCGCGGGGAGACGCAGCAGGTGCTGGCGCAGTTCGAGCAGCGCATGCTGGCGCACTCCGAGCGGCTGGAGTTCGAGCAGGCCGCCGAGGTGCGCGACCAGATGGCGGCGCTGTCCCGGGTGCTGCACCAGCAGTCGGTGGACACGGCCTCGGACAAGGACGTGGACATCCTGGCCGTGAAGGTGCAGGGCGGCAAGGCCTGCGTGAACCTGGCCATGGTGCGCGGCGGCCGCCACCTGGGCGACCGGCCGTACTTCCCCTCCCACGTGGAGGACGCCGCGGCCCTGCGATCCGTGGACGATGCGCCCCAGGAGCCGGTGGAGGTGCAGGTGCTGGAGGCCTTCATCGCCCAGCACTACATCGGCGTGCCGGTGCCGCCGGCCCTGATCACCAGCCACGCCGTGTCCCGGGAACTGGTGCAGGCGCTGTCCACCCAGGCGGGCGTGAAGGTGTCGGCGGTCCACAACCCCCGCGAGCAGCGCCGCCTGTGGCTGGAGATGTGCGAGAAGAACGCCGCCATCCAGCTGGCCCGGCTGCTGGCCGAGGAAGGCTCGCAGCAGGCCCGCACCCGCGCGCTGGCCGAGGCGCTGCAGCTGGAGTCGGACGACCTGGACAGCCTGCGCGTGGAGTGCTTCGACATCTCCCACATGGCCGGCGAGGCGACGCAGGCCTCCTGCGTGGTGTTCCATCACCACAAGATGCAGAACGCCGAGTACCGCCGCTACAACATCGAGGGCATCACGCCCGGCGACGACTACGCCGCGATGCGCCAGGTGCTCACGCGCCGCTACAGCCGCCTGGCCGAGGCCCGGCGGGCCGAGGGCGGCGGCGGCGAGGCGATGCCCGACCTGGTGCTGGTCGACGGCGGCAAGGGCCAGGTGAGCATGGCGCGCGAGGTGTTCGCCGAGCTGGGCCTGGACCTGTCCGTGATCGTGGGCGTGGAAAAGGGCGAGGGCCGCAAGGTGGGCCTGGAGGAACTGGTGTTCGCCGACGGCCGCGAGAAGGTCTACCTGGGCAAGGACTCCGCCGCGCTGATGCTGGTGGCCCAGATCCGCGACGAGGCGCACCGCTTCGCCATCACGGGCATGCGGGCCAAGCGCGACAAGGTGCGCGTGGGGGGCAGCAAGCTCGAGGAGATTCCCGGCGTGGGCGCCCGCAAGCGGGCCCGGCTGCTCCAGCGATTCGGCGGGATCCGCGGCGTGGCCGCGGCCGGCGTGGACGACATCGCGCAGGTGGAGGGCATCTCCCGCGAGCTGGCCGAGGAGATCTACCGGGCCCTGCACTGAGGCAACGTCCGCGCCGCGCAACGCGGTCCGGCAGGACGGCCCTTCGGTCGTGCCAGAATGGGGGCCATGTTCTTCACCGTCCCCACGCTCCTGACCTGGACGCGCATCGTCGCCATCCCGCTCATCGTGGGTGTGTTCTACCTGGGCCTGCAGCCGCAGCTGCAGAACCTCATCGCCACGGCGATGTTCGTCGTGTTCGCGCTGACGGACTGGGCCGATGGCTGGCTGGCCCGCCGCCTGAACCAGACTTCCGCCTTCGGCGCCTTCCTGGACCCGGTGGCGGACAAGTTCCTGGTGTGCGCCAGCCTGCTGGTGCTGGTGCACCTGGATCGCGCCGACGTGTTCGTGGCGCTGATCATCATCGGCCGCGAGATCGCCATCTCCGCCCTGCGCGAATGGATGGCGCAGATCGGCGCCTCGCGCAGCGTGGCGGTGCACATGATCGGCAAGGTCAAGACCACGGTGCAGATGGTGGCCATCCCGTTCCTGCTGTTCGACGGCCTGCTGTTCGGGGTGATCGACACCGGGGTGTGGGGCGCCTGGCTGATCTGGGCTGCCGCCATCCTCACGGTGTGGTCCATGGTGTACTACCTGCAAAAAGCCCTGCCCGAGATCCGCCAGCGCGTGCGCTGACCGGCAGGTCCCCTCCCGAAGATCACGCATGACCGATTCCCGAGACTCGGCGTGGCTGCGCGCCATGCCGGCGGTGTTCGTCCTGATCTGGAGCACCGGCTTCATCGTGGCCCGCTACGGCATGCCGCACGCGCCGCCGATGAAGTTCCTGATGCTGCGGTACCTGGGCTCGGTGGCCTGCTTCATCGCCTGGGCGCTGCTGGCGCGCGCGGCCTGGCCCCGGGGCCGCACGCAGTGGCTGCACCTGGCCGTGACCGGCGTGCTGATGCACGCGGGTTACCTCGGCGGCGTGTGGGCCGCCGTGAAGACCGGCATGGGCGCCGGCCTGTCGGCGCTGCTGGTGGGCCTGCAGCCGGTGCTCACGGCGCTGTGGGTCTCGGGTCGCGGCGGTTCGGTGTCGCCACGCCAGTGGGCCGGCCTGTCGCTGGGCCTGCTGGGGCTGGTGCTGGTGGTGTGGCAGAAGCTCGGGCTGGGCGAGGTGCACGCGCTGAACCTCGCCTTGGCCCTGGGCGCGCTGACCAGCATCACGGCCGGAACGCTCTACCAGAAGCGCCACGTGCAGCCCTGTGACGTGCGCACCGCCAACCTGGTGCAGCTGGCCGCGGCGGGGGTGGTGACGCTGCCCCTGGCGCTGCTGGAGTCCGAACCCGTGCGGTGGGTGACGGCCTCGGGCGCGCTCAACACCGAGATGGTGGGGGCGCTGGCGTGGTCGGTGCTCGCCCTGTCGCTGGGGGGCAGCTCGCTGCTGTACCTGTTGATCCAGCGCGGCGCCGCGACCACGGTGTCCAGCCTGATGTACCTGGTGCCGCCCACCACGGCGGTGATGGCCTGGGTGCTGTTCGGCGAGCCGATCACGGCATGGACTGTCGCTGGGGTGACGCTGACCGCGCTGGGCGTGAGCCTGGTGGTGCGCACGCCCTCGCGATCCTGACAATCTGAAAGGCGTGGAAAGGCATTTCCTGCGGCTAGAATTCGCGTCCCGCTGCGTGGCGATATAGGCTGGAAGCCGTATTGACAGCGATCGAGGCCGTGGCTCTAATGAGTTCCGCGGCCGCCAGAATCGCCGCGACACCGGAAACACCGTCCCCCACCTCGATGCACACCGTGCGCGTTTTGCGCAGCATGGCAGGGGACTTGAGCCGCTGAATAACGTAACGCCAACTTTTCTCTCACTGAGGGGCCCCTGTGAACAAAACCGAACTGATCGAGCACATCGCCAAGCACGCCGACATCTCCAAGGCCGCCGCCACCCGCGCGCTGGAGTCCACGATCGGCGCCGTGAAGACCACCCTGAAGAAGGGTGGCTCGGTCTCTCTCGTCGGCTTCGGCACTTTCGCCGTCGGCAAGCGCGCTGCCCGCAGCGGCCGCAACCCGCGCACCGGCGCCACCATCAAGATCAAGGCCGCCAAGGTGCCGAAGTTCCGCCCGGGCAAGGCCCTCAAGGACGCGCTGAACTGATGTCCATTTGACAGGCGGTCACCACGGGGTGACGGCCTGGCCGGCATGCCGGTGGGGTGCTTAGCTCAGTTGGTAGAGCGGCGCCCTTACAAGGCGTAGGTCGGGGGTTCGAGCCCCTCAGCACCCACCACCACTGCTGCTGCCGCTGTTGTTGATTTGCCGAAGGGCCTGGAGTGTTCCAGGCCCTTCGCGCTTTTCCGGCCCCCCGCCTGGTCACGCCAGCGCACGGGGACGGCCGGCGGAGGCCGGGCGCGGGGGGGGGGCTGCGCGAGGCACCTGGCCCGGCAGGTCCCAGGTCAGTTCCACACGCGTGCCCTGCGCATCGCTGTCCGTCTGCAGGGTGGCGCCGAGTTGCGCCGCGCGATATTGCTGGTTGCGAAGGCCCCGGCCGCCGGCGCGCGGCATGAGGGTGTCGAAGCCGTGCCCGTTGTCCTCGACCCACAGTTTCAGGCGGCAGGATGCCGCGTCATACTGGGCGCCGACCACGATGCGGGTTGCTTGCGCATGGCGCAGCGCGTTCGTCAGCGCCTCCTGCACGATCCGCATCAGCTGAAGGCGTGCGGCCGCGGGAATGTCGGGCATCTCGCCCAGTGCCATCTGCCATTGGAGCTTCACGCCGGCGTTCTGCATGCGGCGGTCCATGCGGTAACGCAGGTCCCCGAGCGAGTCGGCCAGCTGCGCATCCGGCGCGGAGGTGGCAATCAGCAGCCGCATGTCGTCGATGCACTCGTCCAGCAGCTGGCTGACCTGCTGCGGGCCGAGGGTGTCGTCCTCCAGGCGGATGCGTGCCGCCGACAGGCTGGAGCCCAGTCCGTCATGCAGGTCACGCAGGAAGCGCTCGCGCTCCTGCACGCGCGCGCCGGCCCGCTCCAGGTCCAGTTCGGCCTGGTGCCGGCGCTGCAGGTCGGCCTCGTGGGCGGCCACCTTGTCGGCGAGGATGGTGTTGAGGTCCGCGCTGGTGCGCAGCGCCTCGGCGAGCCGGACCACCAGCAGGCCGCCCAGCACCAGCAGGATCACGCCGCTGGTGTAAGGCATGAGCAAGGGACGCGAGTAGGCCAGCCCGCGGTAGACGGTGATGTCATGCATGCCGGCGATGAAGAGCACCACCACGCACATCAGAAGGATGATGTCCCGGGCCTTGCGGGACCTGAGGATATCGACCGAGAAGCTGACGATGAGCATCGCGCTGAGGGCCGCGATCGGCGCCGCCACCAGCATCGCCGCGGGCTGTGCGGCCGAGGCGAGTGCGATGATGACGACGGCTACGACCGCGTAGATGGCCAGGCCGATCTCCATGCGGCGGGACAGGCGTTCGAAGAAGGCCAGCATCGCGATCATGGTCAGGGGCAGCGTCACCACCCGCAGCGAGGACACCAGCCAGTTCATCCACCAGGGATCGAACCAGACATCGGTGGTCAGGGTGGCCGATGTGCTGAGGGCCCGTGCCAGGGCGGCCAGGCCGAACCAGCAGTACAGGCGGTCACCGCCCATGGCGATGCCGATCACCAGCGACATCAGGCCCAGGGTGAAGATGGACCATTGCAGCGCCACCACCAGGTCCAGCTGCCAGAAATGGCGCGGCCGGTAGTGGTCCTCGTACACGGCCCGGGCCGGGCCCACGGTGACGACGGACAGGCCGTTGGCCTGCGAGGGCGTGGCCCAGACGTGGACCACGACCTCGTTGCTTCCCGCGCGCCACACCGCGGGCGTGGCATACCGCCACAGCGGCTTGTAGATGCAGCGTGACAGGCGCACATCGCCCGGCGCGCAGCCGCCCAGGTCGTGGCCGTTGACGAAGATGCGGCCCGACAGGCCGAGCTTGTCGAGCGTGATGCCCAGGGCCTGCGTGGGGGCCGCCGGCAGCTCGATGGTCATGCGGTAGGTGACGATCGTGCCTTCGGCGCCGAAATCCCCGCGCTCCATCACGTGGGGCAGGGTGACGCTGCGCGTGCCGCGCAGCGAGGTGAGCTGCGCCTGGCGCAACTCCTGCACGGGCATGTGGTCGGCCACCGTGCTGGCCATCGCGCCGGCCACCGCGCACAGCGCGAGCAGCCAGGCGACGAACAGGTCGCGCCAGCGCCGCATCACAGCAGGCCTTGCTCGCGCGCCTTGCCGAC
>JACCDX010689876.1_pt1 | contig 12337 bp, 18 predicted proteins | sample 7449681 | NCBI WGS metagenome assembly JACCDX01 (sample SAMN15323450, study PRJNA562643) | freshwater metagenome | isolation source: river surface water | place: USA:Blue River Watershed | collected 2017-08-18
ATCATTCTTCAGAATCAGAATTTTCAAGTTTTGCATTTAGTTTCTCCATATAAGATTTTTTAACATCCTCCAAAGGTTCTACAATAGAAACTACCCAATCACATGGAATAGGGATTGATTTATCTGCAGACAGAGGAATATAAGGATAAAAAGACACTGAAGGTGGATCAGTGTTTTCCAGTCGTGTTACAAAGGGATTGTTAAGAATGTAACCTACTACCTTATCACCAGATAGCATTTCCTTTACATCAGCAATCACATCCTCATAGGATTTAAGGACCAAAAGTTTAACCGCCATAATTCTCCAAAGTTAATGATTTGTCTTGCAGTTTTAAAATATGATCTGCAAGTTTATCTATGTATCCTTTATTTCTGAGTTCTTTGAAAACTAAATTTTCAAATGAAAACTCACCAGATTTGTCTAAACCTGCATTTCGCATATCTCTAATTTTTGAGAGTAATGCTACTAGAGCATCTTCATTGGTCGAACTCCTCACAGTTCTATCAATTTTTACCATCATATCATGGACTTTGGAATTTAGCAAGTCTCTATCTATTTCACCAGTGAATTTTCCTGGAATGATGACCCACTTACCATACTTAATTGAATATACTCCTTGATTCTTTCTCCTCTTTTTTCCAATATCTTCAACATAAGGTTCTATGTCATGTCCATATATTTTAGCATTATGAGTTAACTTCCAAAGTTGCTTTTTATCCTCATAATACTCAGATGCTACATCTGGACAATTAATTGTATTTTTTACATCTACAACTATATGTAAATCTAAATCCGAAAATTTTGTATAGTTATATCCTGCATTTCCGCCAAGAAGCAAAATATCCTTAACATCAGTTTTTTTTAATCCCACAAATTCTGTCCAAGCATCTGCAACTTTTTTCAGATGAGATGAAACTTCAGATTTTAGTTTGTCTCCAGACCAAAATTTTGGATTAAGTTTATCATTAATTTGAAATGATATTGATTCTCCAATAAAATTAGTATAGGACTTCATTAATCCTTTTTATAGGTATTTATAAAAAAAGGGGGGAATGGATGGTCTTAGTCATCCTCCCCCAAGCGCCGACGATATTCAATAACTATTTAGAACCAAACTTTTTTCTTCTGATGCTCAGGAATAATTTTACAGAGTTTAATTGCTAAAAGTCCATCTTCAAATGTCACTTCCTTTACTTCTACATCATCAGAAATTGTCCAAGTTCTAGTAAAAGCACGATTTGCTAGACCATGATGTACATATTCCTTGTCACTATTAATTTCTCTCTCACCCTCAATGAATAGTTTATTGTTTTCTGTATAGACAGTAATCTGATCTTTCTTAAACCCCGCAAGAGCAACTTCTACTCTAAACTCAGTATTACTTTCTTTAATTACATTATATGGGGGATAATTTGTATCCGTCTGATGAAGTGCTCCAAATCTATGGAACCATTCATCCATGCCAATAGAATACTTATCAATATCATTCAGAAACTTTTCAATGTTTCCTGTATTGTATTTTGCTAATGTGTACATGTTAGACCTCTTAAAAGCATCTTTGTTTGTGGACCCCTAAGGCATCCACTATTAATTATAATATATCCATTAAAAAGAGGGGTGTTGAAACCCCCCCAAAAAATGTTCAGGTTTCAACACCCCTTTTCTTTTTTGACCCAATATTATATTTTGCTTCCAGAGTCCAATCACCTTTATCTTTATAAGAAAGAACTTTGATCTGATTCAGGGGAGCAATATCTTGTATTTTAGTAACATCAACTATAGTAATTAGACCCCAATCTGCAAGCAGTTGTGCAATCCTGTTTCTTCTTTGAACATCATTGATAGTAAGATTTGCATGTTTACCATCAAGTGCAAATAATTCCTTAAAATGAACAAGATAATATTTACCTTGTTTATGGAGAATATGGCAAGATTGATAAATCTTTTTTTCTTTCCTAGATGCTACACCAATCCTAGTGAGTGTCTCACGAACCTTCAGAAAATCATCAGGCTCATTTAGAATAACTTCCACCATTTGATTGGAAGACCACTTCACTTCTGGTTCATTAACTACACTCATTTTCTTCCTCCAGTTTCAAGCTTTGTTTTAATAAAATTAATTTGTTCTTGTGAAAGAATTTTCAGAGCTTGCTTTGCCTTTTCATTACTATACCCATAGTAAGATTTGACTAATTCAAGATCTTTAATTTTTTCCTGTTTAATCCAAGGAGAATATCTTTTCCTTGTTCTCACTGTATTTATAAGAAAATCATATTGTAATTTTTTATCCAATGAATGATGTTTATTCATTTCATTAGAATACATCAATGTATCAATTGTTCCAGATAAGCATCTATTGATAATATATGGTGCATAATCTTTTTTGGAGGATAGATCTTCATCCATAATATTAACTTTTGATTGGTTAATTGATTTCAACCAATCATTCAATTCATATTTCATAATTAAGTAGCACTAGTTCTTTTCGTTCATGCTGTTCTCTCATGTAATCACCAACAGAACGCATGGTGTAAGTATGAGCAAACTCAATTGCTTTCCAGTCTTTAAACCTGTTTTTAATAATTTGACTGGAGTTATAACTAATCATCATGTCCATAGAATTAGAATCACAATTAGAAGCAAACTTATCGTGATCAAATCCTTTGTGCATTGATCCCCTATTCCCATAGAGATTATCCTTAATGTCATAAGGAGGATCGAGATACATAAAAGCATCTTTATTTCCATCCATTAGATAATCATAGGAATAATTAGTTATATGCCATTTTTCAATAATCTTTGAGAACCCTGGAAGTTTTTCAATTCCATTATATGAAAAATTATTCTCGGATGCTTGGGCAGAAAATGAAGAAGATTCAGTAAGACCAGAAAAACTACACTTATTCACAATATAAAATGCTGCTGCACGATATAATGCTGGTTGATCAGGATTATTTAAATCTTCTTTACATTCAAGAAATAGTTCCTTAGCAAACTCAGGAGTGGGATGAACCATCTTTTTATCAAGTATCATTTCTTTAAGATCATCACCAAACATCTGGAGTTGCTGCCAGAAATTTACAAGAGGTTCATATAAATCATTTACCCAAATATTAAGATCTGGGTATTGTTTTGTAATGTATAGGGCAACACTTCCACCACCTAAGAATGGTTCTCTAAATTCTTTGTAGGACTTAAGATCTGGAAGATACTGTGCTAGTTTTTGAACTGCTCTAGATTTTCCTCCAGGCCAACGTAAAGGTGTTTTAAGTTGTTTCATAATCAGGTTTGTTATACTTCAAATATTCCCAAAAAGTAAGTTTCATTTCTTTTTGAGTCATCCCACAATGTTTTGCTGCAGTGGGAAGATTCATTTTTGCTCTGAATAGTCCCTCATTTGCCTCCTGAACATTTTGAGGAGTTGTTTTAACTGGCATGTTTACTAGTTCTCTATAGTTCATTTAAAATTACAATCAACCATAATTTCTGTAAGTGCTGCAAGAAGATTAATTTCTTGGTCTGCAACAAATGCACTTTGATATTGATACTTTGCTACAATCAAAACTGCTGCTGCAACACTAGGACCATCAACTTTTTCATAAAGAGCATCATAAACCTTCCTAAGAATGATGGGTGCATCATTATCTATATTTGATGCTACCCATTTCCTAACTTCTGGGAAATTTTTATCCCTAAGATTTTTAATTAGATCATTTACAGATACATCAGAAAATGTAGTGAGAATTCCAGAATCAATTTTTCCGCTTACTGAATATCTTTGACACTCATTGAGAACCCTCCTCCAATCCGGGAAATGGCTGTTGATGATCTCTGCAAGAACTTTTTGCTCAAATTCAATGCCTTCTTTCTCAAGAATAGACCCGAGACGCTTGAAGAATTCTCCTGCAAGCTTTGCCTTCTCTCTTCCTTTAATTGAGAAATCAACAACTGCACATCTTGAATGTAGTGGTTCGATGATCTTGTTTTTATAATTGCAGGTGAAGATGAATCTACAATTTTTATAGAACGTCTCAATATTTGCCCTAAGTAGGAGTTGTACATCTGTGGTGGTATTGTCTGCCTCATCAATAATGATGACTTTGTGTTTTCCAGTTGCTTGAAGTGATACGGTCGAAGCAAAGTTCTTTGCTTGATTCCTGACAGTATCGAGAAATCTACCTTCATCTGATCCATTGATGACATAATAATCTACTCCCAACTCTTCACATAGTGCCTTTGCAACTGTAGTTTTACCACATCCTGCAGGACCAGCAAGAAGAAGATTCGGCACTTCTCCCCTTTCTACAAAATCCTGAAATGTTTTTTTAATGCCTACTGGCAAAATACAATCTTCAATTTTCTTTGGGCGATATTTTTCTACCCAGAGGAAATCTTTACTCATAATAAATTAAATCCAAGAAGGTTTTCGTTGGGGCATACGAAGATAGTTATCTTTCACCCAAGGTTTGGATGCAATATACATCTTGTAAGCAGTAAAAGTGTCAATGCTAGTATCAAGTTTATACTCATCTGGCATTGCACGCACAAAAGGTGTCACTTCAGTGATCTTACCTTTAGGAAAAATATAATATGCATGGACAAGAGTATTATAGCAAGAATGCTGCTTCCCATAACGAAGATGGTATTCATCGCATAGATTCATACCATGCTTAATTAACCAGTAGGCATTGTGAATAGTTTCTGCTGCCCACTGGGTACAGGGATGATTCCTGAATGCCCCCTTAGCAGTGCTATAAGGAGTCCCATCTGCCTTAGGGATAGTCCCATATCCATGATACCAGTCAGAAGCAACTATGGAAAGCATCTGACAGCACTCTAGAGGCATTTTAACAATGTGCTTGTCAGGAAGACATACAGCAGATTCTGCAGGCCATTGAGAAGTAGCAAAGATGTTAATTGGAGGTTCCTCAACTCATTAATGTTTATTCAAAAGTGGAATCTGGTTCAAGTGCAATGAAGTATTTAAGATTATACTTTTCACTTACAAACCTGGCAGAAAGTTTTTTAGAAATAACTACATCATAAGATCCTGGAATAATTTTAATGTTCTCTACCTTAAAATTGAACACAAATTCATTGTCAGTTTCTCCAACAATAATTGAATATTCATTTGAAGTATCATTGTTTTTATCCCTAACAACCAAACGAATAACTCCTGCTTCCCCAACTGCAGAAAGATCTGGAAGTTTGTAGACTGCAGCAGCTTTAATCAGTTTATCTAGTTGAGAGTGATCAAGTTGAAAACAAACATCTTCAGTAGGAAGATCAATGTCCTTTTCTGGGGGAGATACAATTACCTCAGGGTCTGCATAAAAGTATTTGACCCTTCGTTTCCCATCCTTAATGGTAACATACTTATCATGAGTAAAATCAAGATCTGGATCTTGATGTAGAGTCAATCCATTCAGAAATTCATTAAGATCATAGATGGCAAACTGCTTAGAAAAACTTTCTTCCACATCTGCCACTGCATAAATGTTTTTGAGAATTGAAATTGTTTTAATTTTAGACCCCTCCTTCACCAAAATGGATTGGTTAATATTGGAAAAGTTTTTCAGAATGTTAATAGTGCTATCAGATAGTTTCATCATTTATTTTCAATAAGGTTGAGGTGATTAATCAAAAGAATGGTGTAGTGCAGAACTTTAAACAAGTCTGCTCTGGGAGTCCCTTTGGTATCATACCTATCAATGTACTTGGTGACATTTCCTGCACAAAATCCTTCTCTCCTACTGTGTTTGATTTTATCCAGAGTTTGTTCTTTTGCACCACTTACTTTATCAACATAGTGCTGATTGTAAGTGCTTGCAATATATTCCTCTAGTTGTTTTAGGATTTTGTGCTCATTATATTTCCAAAACCCATTTTCATTAGTTTCTTTGCTCATTTCAGTAAGTATGTTAAAGGTGTTTTTTTCCGTAGAAGGTGGATTATTCTTCCACCAAAATCCATCAGCAGTCAATTCCCATCCATCATCCATATGAACTTTATAAGGCAGATCATTCATTAGGAGTAGCAGTAATCAAGTTGTATTCCATATCATAGTACTACTCCAATGTTCAAAAGTCAACCATAGTGCTGAATCCCCTTTTCTTTTCAAATTTAATTACATTATCAAATTTATCAAGAAGATCATCAGTTTTATGTGATATAACAAAGACATTGGAATCTTTAATTACATATTTTATAATTTTTGTGAAATTGTCTGTACCAAAATCATCCAGTGAGCTGTCAAATACCTCATCCAAAATCAGCAGATTTGTATTAATGGAATTTTTTGTTTTGGCAATTTCCCTCCAAGTAAACAAAAGAGACAAATCTATTCTCATCTTTTCACCCTCACTGAATGAGCTATATGAAAAATCATAGTAAGAAGGGTTTAGAGATCTTTCATTAAATTCTTGGTCAAGATTAAAGTTTACTGGAAATTCAAGTAAATCCAGATATTTATTTAAATTTTGATTGATTAGGGGTAAGTACTTTTTAATAATTTTAGTCTTAGCCCCATCATCTTTTAATAAAAGATGTATAAATTCGTAATTTAAAAGTTCTTCTTTTTTATTTGAAATTTCAATTGAAATTTCTTCTAAACTCTTTTCTAATTTACTTAACTTTTCATATTCAGAATTAATGTCCTGGTTTCTATCGACAAGTCTTTGAATTTCTTGTTGTAAATTTCTGCACTGCTTCTTAAGTTCAGAAATCTTAACATTGTTATGATTGATTTCATTATTGAGTTTAGTGATCTCCTTTGAAATTTCTAAGAATGTTTCCTCATTTTTTTGTTCCTCTCCAATAGTTTTTTCGAGGTCTTCACATGCAGACTCAAATTCAACTTTTTTTTCATGAATGTCTGCTATTTTATTTAATCTAATTTCATCCCCTATAGATTGAGTGCAAGTAGGGCAAACCCTATTATTTTGGAAAAAATCATATTGCTCAGTAATTGTAGATGCTTTTTGCAGGAGCTTTATTTTTAATCCTTCTAATTTTTTTATTTTCTTAGTTGAGGTAGAAACTTCTTCCAAGGATTTATTTAGTTTAAGTGTTTTTGAAGTTATAGTTTCATTCTTCAATTCAAGTTCTTTTATTTGATTACTTAGTTCACCTTTAAATTTATTTTTTTCTGATATATCTTCAGAGTTTCTTCTTTCAAGTTCAGCAATTAAATTCTTTTGACTATCAATTTTATCCTGACAGTTTTCCTTTTTGAACTGATACTCCCTAACTTCATCTCTAAGAGTTTTTATGTTTCCTTTGGCAATATCATTCATCAGTGAAAATACTTTTATATCTAGAAGATCTTCTACGATTTCTCTTCTATTCTGAGTTGATAGTTGCATGAATGGAATAAAATTGGATGATCCCAAAACAACTATTTGTGTGAATGATTTATAATTAAGTTTTAAAACAGATTGTTCCAACCATTTTTGCTGATCAGTAGATGCAGATACCTGATCTATTTCTACAGAATTTTTATAAATTTTAAATATATTTGGTTTTATTCCTCGTACAACTTTCCAACAATCAGCACCAACAGAAAAGTTTATTTCTACTACACATTCCTTCTCATTTAAATTATTAATGAGTTGGGATTTGTTAATTTTTCTAAATGGCTTATTGAATAGGACAAAGGTAAGAGCATCCAAAAAGGTACTTTTTCCTGCTCCATTTTTACCAATTACAAGGGTGGAATTATTTTTAGTGAAATTTATTTCTGTCCAATAGTTTCCGGAAGATAGAAAATTTTTATATTTTAGAGTTAGAAACTTTAGCATAATCAGGAGGAACTACAATATCTTCTGGTGTTATTATAACATACCTATAATCCATTCTCTCACAAGCAAGTATTGCCACTTCAGGATTAACTTCAGTAATTTGCATTTCAGGATAATTAGAATACTCTAACATTCCCAGGTATCTTTCTGCATCATCTTCTTCCTCAAAAATATAGAGAATTTTTTCCCCATAGTTATTTGTAATGGCATAAGCACCATCTTCTGGATTGCAAGTAGTTAAAATATACATTATTGCATCTGAAATGATTGTTGATAAATGTTTTGGATTAATTGCTTAATCTTATTTTTATTTAAACTAATTTCAGATTCATCAATATATTTTTTCAATAGAGACAAAGTATCTTCAATTTTTACATTCTCATCTTCCTCAAAATTATCATTCACAGTTACTTCTTCTATAATTTTAAGGTCTTGAAGATTTGCTTCTAAAAGAAAATCTAAAAATTTATTATACTTTTTATTATCCCTATCACTCTTTACAATTAATTTGACTATACAATTTTCATAATCATCCAAATTTATAAACATTCCATCGCTATAGTTTATAATTTTAAATATTTCAAATGGATTATTAATTCTTTCAATTTCATATGTATCAGTATCAAATATAGTGAATCCCCTAGTATCGCTGTAATCTGTCCAATACATTTGATATGGATTTCCCAAATAGAAAATTTTTCCATCATCGCTTCTAGTGTGATAATGTCCAGAAAAGACCCTATCAAACTTGTGGAAAATTTTTCTATCTATACCATGTTGCTGGAAAGTTTTTTTATTCACATAAAAACCACTCATTTCCAAATGCCCCATGGCAATCTTGGCATTAGTATCTTTAATATAATTAAATGTTTCATTTTCAGATTCATCAGTAATCCAAGGAATAAAAAGAACATCAGTATTCCCCAGTTTTACTTCTTCAGCTTTAGAATAAATTTTAATATTTTTATACTCACTTAATAGTAGCATTGGGCTATTAAGCTTAGTAGTATTTTTGTACATCAGATCATGATTGCCTAAAATCAAATGTACATTATATTCCTTTAGTGGTTCTAAAATTACTCTCTTTGTCCAATCAATACTCCAATAATCTGTGGTCTTTCTATTATCAAAAATATCACCCAAGTGAATTACTGTGTCAATTTTATTTTTTCTTAGACTTGGGAAGAATATTTCATTATAGAATTTTTCAAAATACTCATGGAAAAATTTATTTCCCTTCTTAAAGTTAAAGTGAGTATCGGTAATGATTGCAACTCTCATATATCAAAATCTATAATTAATGTTGTCTTTAATGCTATTTAAATCTGAGAAGTCATTACCCAAATCTGAAGTATCTGCAGCAAATACCTCACTAAAACCAGATTTCTCAATAATTTTAGATTTAATTTCCAACTGCCTTTTCTCCTTGGATATTCTTCTCAGAAAAGCATAATAGACTATTTGAGTAAAATAAGCAAATGGATTAGTCCTATTGGTATCAAAGTTATCAATATACTGAATACAATTTTCAATTCCATCACAAATCATATCATCTTTAAACATATAATTTACAAAATTTGGCTTATATGCTAAATGATTGGATATTCTTAAAAAACAATCCCCTAAGTAATTGCTTACCCTCGGTTTGGGAAGTCCTTCCTTTTTTGATTTCTCTACCTGAGTCTTATATTCAACAAGAGCTTGATAAAATTCTTTATTGTTTATATAATGCTCTGACTTTTTTTTACCTTTTTTCATTACAGTATACATATATTTTTTCTATTATACTGAAGTCAATATATCATAAAATATGTTCAATGGCAACAAGTTGACAAAGTATTTATTTCTAACTAGAATCACTCTGTTAGGGTTCAAGATAAATTATATCTAAGAATTATAGATCTTTTCTAGAAGCTTTCTGGCATCGCTGACTCTAGAGATATATCCCATATTTTTATCTAGAATAGACTCGGATTCATTGTTTTTATATTTGTTGTATATTCTAATCATATTAGCATTTTTAATCTCAGTCATAGTCAGAATATTATTCATGGATATAATATAAAGTTCATCATCTGGGATCATCATCCAAGGTGATATTTTATATCCTGTAATTTTATTGGATTTAGAAACTATTGGCTTTATTATTACTGGATTGTCTAAGAGGAGAAAAGACTCATCCTCCTCCTCAGAAACGCAAACTAAAGCAAATATTTCTTCTCCAGATATTAGTTTAATTGATGCATAAAAATCATCTTCCATTTGCATTTTTTCTTAAGTTTATGTTTATAACTTCGTAGTCAAAATTTTCTTCATTATACATTTTGATTCTTTCTATTAGATGATTTAAAGTATAATTTCTTTTTGATTTATATGTAATATCGTCGGCAATATCATAAAGAACTGCTTGTGTTTTTTGATTAGATTTTCTAAGTGCCCTTCCTATACTTTGAAGATTTCTTATTCTAGATTTAGATGGAGAAGCAAATATTACATTGTGAAGATTTTTAATATTGATACCAGTGCTAAAAGTGCCATAAGAAGCAACAATAATTGCATTACTTTCCCTCTCAGCTATACTTCTTACTAATTCTCTTTCTTCAGTATCAACTTCACCATGAATAAAAAAAACTTTTCTATTGTCACTTGTATTGCTATTTATTAGATCATATAATGGCTGACCATGAGTAGCTACTCTATTAAACAGCACTAAAGTGTTTCCAGAAAGACTTAGAGTTAAATTTTTGATAAATTTATTTCTTCTCTCATTTGAAATTAAATATTGAACCTCTTCTTCATAATCATTTAATTTAATCTCATCATGTTTTAGTAGAAGTATTTTTATATTCAATTTGGACAGAAATCCTCTTTTAATCAAGTCTTCTGTTTTTGCAAGTTTGTAACTTGGACCAAACAGACCCTCCAATACTAATTTGTGTGTTTGACTGCCATCAAGAGTTCCAGTAAACCCAAATCTGTGCTTTGCATCATGAAGTTTAGTCATGATGGATATTAAAGATTTAGATTTAAACTGATGAGCTTCATCACCAATTACAACATCAAACTTATTGAAGTAAGATTTGTCTAGTTTATAAATGGATTGCCATGTAGATATTGTTACTGGTTTGTCAGAGACTCTTTCGCTACCACCATATACCTTGTGGCAAAACACTTCAGAGTCCCATCCATAGTCCTCAAAGTCCTTGTACATTTGCTCTACAAGTGATGTGGTGGGAACTATTAGAAGTATGTTGTTGCCCTTCTCAGAGAAGTATCTAACCACAGAATAAATCATCAAAGATTTGCCAGATGCAGTTGGAGAAATAACTAATTTTCTTTTATATTTCAATGCATCATAAACACCCTGAATTTGATAATCTCTGGGCTCATGTTTACAGATACTTTTCATGTAATCTTTAACACCTTCTAGAGAGATGGATTCATTCACCTCTCCAGGAATCCCATAGTATTTGTTTTCCTCAAATTCAAATTTGTATTTGTGGTTCTCGCAAAAAGAAATTAATTTATCCAAAAGACCTGCATATATTTCTCCAGTCTGTATATTAAAAAGTCTAATTTTTCCATCCCAATATTTGCTTCTAAATTGGGGCATAAATTTTGCCCCTGGAACATCAAAGGTAAATTGGTCACTTAGTTCATATTTAATATGAGGTTCACAATCTACTTTTAGATATATTTCATTTTTCTTGGATATAGTTAGATCAGTCATATTATGTTCCCGATTGGAATCTTAAAAAGTCAATTGAATTTTTTATTTGATAGGTTCTATTGGATAATTGTTTTATTATTTCTTCTAAGAAAGATAACAAAGTTTCATAATAATCTATCTTTAATTGTATATTAATTAAGTCTTGATCTGCATCCAAGTACCTTTGAAGACTTTCTTTATCTCTAATTTTATAAGGAAATGGATTCTCTTTATAAACTTCTGGATCTGCCTTACCAGTGTAGTAATTATATTTTTCTAGTTTTTTAATTTTAAAATCTATTCTAGATTTTTTATCTAGAAGAACTATTTTATTGTAATAATCATAATATTTTGAATGGAGAAGAGGTACTTTTATAGACTCATTATGCAAATCATCTATATCAATTTTAGAATCTTCTCGCCATAATGTTTGTATTTCATCCAATGAAATCATAAATCATTTCCTAATGAATCAACTATTCTATAATAAGTATACTTAAATATTACCTCTGCTGTAAAGTAATTAACATCAGTGGAAGTTGCATCAAAATCCAAAGTGGACAGGTATGTTGGAAACATTTGAGTGTATATTACCTGAGCAGAAGGATTAAAATTGCTATTTAATATTTGTAAAGTTCCATCCGAGGTTTCATAGAAGGATGAATCTTTACTTAATTCGTTGGTATCTGATTCAGATAAATCACTATATTGCTCTAAACTATATGGAAACCCTAATCCAGTCATCCAATTATGAATTTCCATATAATTCTCTAAATTTTCATCTACCAAAAATCTAATTCTCAAATCATCAAAGTTCATTTTATCTCC
>JACCDX011906652.1_pt1 | contig 12336 bp, 10 predicted proteins | sample 7449681 | NCBI WGS metagenome assembly JACCDX01 (sample SAMN15323450, study PRJNA562643) | freshwater metagenome | isolation source: river surface water | place: USA:Blue River Watershed | collected 2017-08-18
AGTTGGCAAACTATTATTTTACATTTATCAGGAAACACAAATCCAATAGAGGTAAACGCCGATAAACCTTCCTTTTGGAATAGAACGTGTGGAGAACTAATAAGTCGAGAAATTGGTTTATGGTTACAGAGAAATAATGCAGCAACTTGGCCACCAAGACTTCCTCATCGAGTTAGAATGACTGTTGTAGGAGAGAGAGAATTTAGTGTTGAACTAATACAACAATAATGCCCATCAACCCAAAATTCAAAGCCTTACTCAAAGAACCAGGTATAAAATTCACCATCATTTTAGGTTCGGGATTTCATAGGCAGGCGTTGGGATCAAGTTCCATTTTGAGCAATTGGGAGAAATTATTGAAAGACCAAGATCCAGAGTTGACTTTAACGGGGTTTTATCCCTTGGATTTTGAGCAATTGATTATTCGGCGCACCGGAAACCAGAAAGACGAAGCATCTCGCCAGAAGGCAGCTGGTGAAATGGAAAAACGAATTTCAGAGGAGATTTGTTTTGATTTGCAATGCGCGCAAGAAAAGGCCTTGAAATTCAACAAACATCGCTATCCAACTGGGATATTCAACCCGAAAAAAGTTTCGGATGTGGTTTCCTTGAATTTTGACACAACAGCGGAAACATTATGTTGCAAAGAAGCAAAGTTAAAAGAATCTGAGAGAAAACATTCTGAATTTAAATCAGAGAAAAACGAAGATTTAAAAATACCGTATTGGGAAGTTGGAGTTAAAGACAAAGATAAAATCCGATATTGGTATCCGCACGGTTCCATTCATGATAAAGATCCAATAACCCTTGGCACACGTGAATATGCAAAGCGTTTTCAAACCATAGAGCGCTTGAGAAATCATTCAAAATATAAAAAAGAAAACAAACCAACTTCTTGGTATCACCAACTCACACATAATCCCGTTTTAATTCTTGGAGCACACATGTCACAAAATGAATGGGACATTTGGTTTGCTTTTGTAAATCGGGAGCGAAACTTCGCAAAAAATGAAAATCAGCAGTTCAAATATCCGATTTTCCAAATGCGTGAGTGTGAATGTAAACAAAATGCACAACACGAATGGTTTGAGCCGCTTTTCTCAGGGTTGGATTTCAATGAGCAATGGGAAGAGTTGGGGATGAGGTTGGGTTAATAATCATTTAACCCGTGTAACTAAATGAATTTAATGTATTAATTTCCGAATGATTAATATCTAATCTTTATGTTGATTATTTATTCGTATATTTAGTAACAAATGAATATATGAAGAAGGAAATTGTTGTAAAAGGGATATCATTGTCATTGTTCAAAATAAACAACGATGACTTTGTATCCATATCAGATATGATTAAAGCAAAAGATGGAAATTACTTTATTTCAGATTGGTTAAGAAATAGAAATACAATTGAATTTCTTGGTTTTTGGGAAAAAGTAAACAATCCCAATTTTAATTGTGGTGAATTCGACATAATTAAAAGTAAAGCTGGATTGAATAGTTATCGTCTAAGCGTTAAAGATTGGGTAGAAAAAACAAATGCCATTGGGATTTTTGCTAAAACTGGTAGATATGGTGGGACATACTCTCACATTGATATTGCCTTAGAATTCGGAATGTGGATTAGTGCTGAATTTAAAGTTTACCTAATCAAAGAATTCAAGAGGCTCAAAGAAGCCGAAAATTGTCAACAAAACCTTCAATGGTCAGTTCAACGAATGATTTCAAAAATCAATTATCATATTCACACGGATGCCATCAAGGAAAACTTAATTCCAAAAACATTAACGAAGGAACAAGCTTCGATTATTTATGCAAATGAAGCCGATTTGTTGAATGTGGCATTATTCGGAATGACCGCTCAACAATGGAAGAATCAAAATCCGAAAACCTTAGGAAATCTGCGCGATCAGGCAACTCTTGATCAATTGGTCGTTTTGAGCAACATGGAGAGTATTAACGCTTTACTAATTCAACAAGGAATTTCATCACAGGAAAGAATATTACAATTAAACCAAGTAGCAATTTCTCAAATGAAGTCGTTGATGACGGCGAAAGGATTTAAGAGCTTGGCTAACAATTTGGATGACTTGATTTAACCTAGGCTTCAGTTTGTAATCATAATGTAATATTAATGATCCGACAAAATACCGCCACGAATGGTTTGAGCCGCTTTTCTCAGGGTTGAATTTCAACGAGCAATAGGAAGAGTTGGGTAAAATTTATGGTCAACAAACAGAAATACGTTCACCCAAATTATAAAAAGCCACAAAGTCTCAATCTAGCTTGAAATGAACCGGCAAAATATACCGAACAGCTACTTTTTTACCCGCTTGGCTCCCGGGAATCCATTTTGGCATTTCTTTAATAAGATTGAATGCGGCTTTATCCAACTCGGGGTGTACACCTCGAGCCACCGTACACGAGGAAATACTTCCATCCGAATGAACCACAAAACGCACAAATACCTTCCCTTGAATTTCAAGTTCCTTACAATTAGTAGGATACACCAAATGTTCCCTGAAATACGCTGCCATGGCCGACATTCCACCGACAAATTCAGGCATAACCTCCGCAAAATCTAATATAGAGTCCCGTTGAATGGTTTCCGGTTCTGGAGCTGGGGGCGGTTCTGGGGGTTCGATACCTCCCATAATGACAGGTTCAGGACCCGGGGTAATGGAAACTTCACCTGTGAGTATTTCAGGCCGAATAATATTTTTTTTCAAACCAGAAGGTAATGTGTCACTTGGCTTGGTCACGAGCGAATCTCCACTCTTAAGAACAGTTAATTCCGTCTTTGTTGTTTTGGGTTTTTCTAATTCTTTCGCTTCGTTTTCGTTAGGACCACATGAAACCAAACCAGCACAAACAATGGCAAGCAATAAAAAAGCATTAGACCTAAATTTCGGCTTTTCTAGCGCCTGCATCAGAATTGGTAAATCTTCCTGATGAAATTCAAACTGATCGCGTCGCAATCTACCACACGTTTGTTCATTGGGATGTTCGAGTAGATAAAGTATTATCTCCGAACGCGTAAATGAAGTGAAATCTACTACCTGTTTTTCACATGCCATGCAGTGTCTTCCATGTAATGAAATAGACATGTTCTCCCAATTTTCATGACACGGTTCTTTGATTTTTAGGTTCATAGTTTTTTAGGTTTGGTGACCGCATTTTCAATTATTGCGCCAAACTTTTATAGGTAACGTTCAGCGTTGTTAAATGATTTAGAAGGGACAGTTTGGAATTTGGAATTTGAACTATAATTTCGTATTTTTCTGTATAATTTTGCGATTTTATATCTATTTTTTGAGATTTAAGCCAATTCATCACCTGCGGTAATTGAGAAAAATCGCAGCTTATTTCAAATAAAAAATGATCCTCCGTTTCTACAATCTCTGAAGAATTTATGGCTTCTTTTGCAGCTCGACGATACGCTTGGATCAATCCTCCTACACCCAATTTTACACCACCATAATAACGTACCACGACGACCAAACAATTCGTGAGTCCGGCCTGTTGAATTTGCCCAAAAATTGGAGGTCCGGCAGTATTGGAAGGTTCACCGTCATCACTGTAACGATAATTTTTCATCTCTGCGCCTAGGCGAAACGCATAACACACATGAACAGATTGGGGGTGTAATTTTCGAAAATTGGCAATAACATCTTTAACCTCTTGTTCAGATGAAACCGATTGCGCAAAACCTAAAAACCGAGAGCCCTTTTCTTTGTAAATAGATTCACCCGAAGACTTAATGGTTTTGTAAAACACGCGAACAATTAGCGCATTCTTGGCTTTCTCCCTCCCATCATTTGCGCCATTCGCATCTGATTTTTCGATGGAGCCATTTGCAACTGTTGTTGCATCATTTTAATTTGATCGCGCAGCATTCCGTTTTTATCAAACTTCTTAGCTTCTCCCAATAAGGTAATCGCTTCTGTTTTTCTTCCAGACTGCGCACAAATTCCTGCTAAATGCATACGCGCAACAGCATTATCTTCTGACGTTCGAAGTCCTAGTGAAAGGGCCTTTCTCAACAAGGTTTCACTTTGATTAAATCCCATGTCTTGTGCGTTCATAAGAGCTTGCAAATACAAAATATATGCGTGCTGCCTTTTTGGTAAAAACTGTGGATGTGTTATTTTATTGATGAATTTTTTTGCCTTCTCTTGATCTCCTTTTTGCATTTGGTACAAAGCCCAAATCATTTTCTCATTTCTAAAAAAAGAGGCAATAAGTAACCCTGTTACCAAAATAAAAGTAATTCCCCAGCCCCAATGACCCGTTGCAAATAGCCAAACATTAAAGCTCAAGGCTGAAAGGGTTAACGCAATTCTGATGATAAATCCTGTCATATTTAATTAATTTAGAACGTAGAATTCAAAATTTAGCATTATTTTTCATTCTACATCGTTCATTTTACATTCTATTCAATTGTGGCGATACACTTTAACTCAATGGCAATCGGAGTGGGTAGCGAGTTAATTTCACAGGTTGTTCGGCAAGGCAAATTGTCTTTGAAATACTCCGCATAAATTCGGTTATACGTATGAAAGTCGCGCTTCATGTTCACCAAAAAAACCGTCACATCTACTAATTGATCCCAACTGGAACCGGACTCCTCCAAAATAACACGGACGTTGTCAAACACGCTTCTACACTGCGCTTCAAAATCAAATTCTATAAAATTTCCGTTTTTATCCAATTTCAAACCTGGCACCGCAGAATCCGTATCATCGGAACCCGCCACTCGCGGACCAACCCCAGAGAGAAACAATAAGTTTCCTACGCGTCGCGCATGCGGATATAGGCCAACAGGTTTAGGTGCTTTGTTTGTTGAAATACGTTCTTGATTTGACATTCTTTTTTTTGGCAAATATAGGGATTATTGACGAGTCAATATTTCGTTCAATTGTCTTAACTTCGCAAGAATGAGTTCTAAACTTTCAATTGTTATTCCCACCTACAACGAAGAGGGAAATATTGCTTTGTTGTATGATCAACTGAAGGAAGTGTTGAATGAGGAGGGAATAGAACAATTTGAATTAATTTTTGTAAACGATGGAAGTTCTGATAAATCTCTTTCCGTAATTAAGGGGTTATCTGATCGCGACACTCGTATAAAATTCATTTCATTCAGTCGTAATTTTGGACACCAGCATGCCCTTAAGGCCGGCTTAGATCATGCCATGGGAGACGCCGTAATAAGCATGGATGCTGATTTACAGCACCCACCTGCACTCATACCTGAGATGCTAAAAAAATGGAAAGAGGGCGCTCAAGTAGTGTACACCATTCGTGAGCAAGAAGAAGGGATTTCTTGGTTCAAAAAACAGACTTCAAGCGGATTTTATTGGCTTATTAATAAATTATCCGAACATTCCATAATTGATGGTGCGGCAGATTTTCGATTGCTTGATAAAAAAGTGGTTGCTGAAATACGACGTTATTCTGAAAAAGAATTGTTTTTTAGGGGGATGATTTCAGGAATTGGGTTTAAGCAATCCTCTATTCACTTTAAACCGAATAAACGCCATTCTGGTCAAACAAAATATTCTTTTAATAAAATGGCAGCGTTCGCCATCGCAGGAATTACCTCTTCGAGTGCTAAACCTTTGTACTTTTCAATTTATCTCGGTGCATTTATGGCGTTTTTGGCATTTTTATATGGGATTTACGCCATTTGCATTGCTCTATTCACAAACGATGCCATCACCGGTTGGACATCCATTGTTGCTTCTATCGTGTTTATTGGAGGGATCCAATTATTTGTGATGGGAATAATAGGTGTATATTTAGGAAAAGTATTTAAGGAAAGTAAAAACCGTCCACACTATATTATTGACGAAACGAACCTGTAGCATGCGAAATGTCAGTTTGAAATTGCTATCAATTGTGAAAAATCAGCCATGGTTGTTGCTAATATTTTTCCTTTTCGCTGGTGTTTTTGCCTCTATTACTTTTGTAAATCACTACTTCTTTCGAACCTATGGTTGGGACCTTGGGATCAATCACAACGCTATCTGGGATTATGCGCATTTTCGATGGAATGACTGCATGATCATGCTTCCCCACAAAGCTTTCAGTAATGTTCTTTCGGATCACTTTTCACTTTATCCGCTTTTGATTTCTCCATTTTATTGGGTTTTCGGAACGTGGACAATGTTGTTGTTGCAATTTGCTTCCATACTATTCGGCGGATGGGGTGTTTACCGATTTGTTCAGTATTTGGGCGCATCACCCCTATTAGCCCGTATCGCGCTCGTGCATTTTTTTGGATTTTATGGAATATACTCCGCCCTGGGGTTTGACTACCACGATAATGTAGTAGCTGCGATGTTTGTTCCGTGGTTGCTCTTGGCTTTTCACACAAAAAATTGGAAACAAGCTGTACTTTTCTCAGTCCTCATTATGATTTCAAAAGAAAATATGGCACTATGGTTAGTATTTATCGGATTTGGGTTGTTTTTCCGCGGAATGATTACGAAAGATAAAAGCTTACTTATTTGGTCGGGATCGCTTTCACTCACGGCATTGGTCTTTTTTATTTTAGTAATTAAAGTTATCATTCCAAGTTTGGCATTACCGGGTGGAGAGTACATGCACAATTCGTTTACGGCATTAGGTAAAGATTTCGGGGAAGTGTTAAAAAACATTTTATTACATCCACTTGATGCACTCAGCCTATTGGTTGAAAATCATCTTGGTCAGATAGAATATGACGGCATAAAAAAAGAAACCTATATCGCCTTGCTATTTGCTGGAGGAATCGCACTTGTTTTTACTCCTGAATATTTAATTATGCTGTTGCCAATATTGGGACAGAAAATGTTCAATGACGATCCTAGTCGATGGGGAATAAACTATCATTATTCCATTGAATTTGCTCCACTGATAGTGATTGCGTTTTATACTGTATTATTGAAATTACCCCATTACAAGCACCTGTTTAGATTTGTACAACCTAATTCCCTTCCACATCAGCGGATTCATGTAGTAGGCGCATTTGTCGGCGTATCGCTATGCATAGGTAGCACCATTCACTTCATGGACAACCGCGTTTCGACTTGGTATAAAAGGGAAAATGTTAAGTTTTATAGCGCTGAGCATTGGCAACAGAATTTCGATGCTTCTGAAACGCACGCGCTGTTGGCCTCCATCCCTGAAGATGCCCGTGTTAGCGCACAATCCGCTTTAGCTCCACACTTGGCTTTTAGGGATTATATCTACCATTTTCCCTACATTGGAGATGCTAATTATGTTGCCTTATTTGTCATTGATCCCAATCCTTATCCCTTAAGTTGGGATGAATATGAAAAAATGATCATCGACATGAAAAACTCTGGAAAATGGGAGGTGTTTAAAGAAAATAATGCCGTATTAATTTTGAAAAAGAAATAACTCACCTGTTTGAACGTTTAAAATCCATGCGTTTACTTATTATTGTTTTTACGGTTTTCACTCACTTTCAAATTTTCGCTCAAATTGGCGTGAGAGAATGGCGGTTTCATGTGAATACGAGTAAAGCCATTGATGTCGTTTCTTCTGATGAGTTGATCTACTGTGCGCTTGAAAATGGTGTCCTTCAATACGACCCGGAATCAAAAGAATATGGATTAGCCACCGCTGTAAATGGGTTGTCTGATATTCGGCCAAGCAGTTTATGTTGGTTAGAAAATAGCCGCGAACTTGTGATTGGCTATGAAAATGGCAACCTTGATTTTTTAAAAGGAATCGATGTGATTAATTTACCTGCTATTAAACTTGCATCCATTCCAAATTCAAAAAGAATTAACAAATTCACTTTTTACCAAGATTTCCTTTATGCTGCTACCGATTTCGCAGTTATAAAAATTGATGTCGTAAAAAAGGAAATAAAAGACACCTATTACCCGACAAATAGCCTTTCTCCGATTTTAGATTTGTATTTTTCTGGGGATAGCATCTATGCCTTGTCAGCCACAAAACTTTACCGTGGTTTGTTGACTAATCCAGCGCTTCCGGATCAAAGTCAATGGCAAGAGGACGATAGACTTCCGGTTCTTACAGGAAATTTAAGTTACACGCAAGTAAAACCTTTCGCCGGAAAACTCTTGTATTTACAGCAAAATGCGGCTTTCGGAAGTGACACTTTATTTGCATATGAAAATGGAAATCGCTCTGTAATTTTTGGAGATGCCAGTTCTGTCCAAATTAATAGTATTTCTATTCAAGACAATTTATTGCTCATTAATAACGAGGGAAGTATTTTGGTTTACAACGATGCGTTCTCTTTGGATAGCTCCTATTCTGCTGCAAATTTTGGTACTTGGTTTTCAGTGAAACAATCCATATACGGGCCTAAAGGTTTGTGGTCGGCCGACAACGAAAAAGGCTTGGTTTATTACCCGAATCAATTTGACTTTCAACCCGTTTCAGCAAGGGGCACACGGAATAGTTATTTCTATTCCATGGATTGGCAGCAAGGGAAATTAGCAATTGGATCCGGTTATTTATTAGACAAACTTCCCGCTTTCAGTAAAAATGGTATTCACTTTTTTGAAAAGGAAAACGAAGAAGAGAAATGGCGTTTTAGAGACGTTTATGAAACTTCCTGTTGGGACGGATTGAATATTTGGGACATGTTGGATGTCTCCATAAACCCGAAAAACCCTACAGAGTATGCGGTAAGCACTTATTCTGAAGTTCCATTAACGGTTTTTAAAGGAGATTCATGTGAAATTTTTACCGATGCAAATTCCACACTTGAAAAAACAGCAATTGGGAACGGATGGAGTTTAGTGTCTGATGTAAGTTACGACGACAAAGGAAATTTATGGTGCTTGAATGGATATTCAGAAATGCCCTTAAACGTTCGCTTAGCAAGTGATGGCTCATGGCAGAATTTCGATTTAGGAGCGGCCGCTAAAAATAAATATACCAAGAAAATGGTCATTGATTTTGATGGTAATATTTGGTGCGCCACTTATAACTCTGGCTTGTTTGGTTATTCGTATGGGGAAAGTATTGAGGATATTTCAGATGACGGGCGCATTAATCTTCAAACTGGAGAAAATGCTGGAAATCTTCCTTCGGAGAATGTAACAGCTATTGCAGTGGATTTTGACGGAGAAATTTGGATCGGAACAGATGCTGGCTTCGCGATTTTATACAATGCCTCGAGTGTGTTTTCTGCCGGTGCTGGTAATTACGATGCACAGCGAGTAAAGGTAACTTTTGAAGGTAACGTTGAATACGTGTTAGGTTCTACGCATATTACGGATATAGAAGTCGATGGCGGAAATCGCAAATGGGTAGGCACAGCAACCTCTGGCATCATTCTGCTTTCTTCCGATGGATCAGATATTTTAGCGCAATACACCACAGAAAACTCCCCTCTTATCTCAAACGTGATTTTTGATCTTAAATTAGACCAAAATACAGGCGAACTGTTTATAATTACTGACAAAGGGTTAGTCTCTTTCCGCACCAACTCCAGTTACGAGGATCCAAGTTATGAAAGTGCTAAGGTATTTCCAAATCCTGTGAGGCCTGGTTATTCTGGCCCCATCACTATTCAAGGAATTCGGTATAATTCAGACGTAAAGATTACGGATGCGGCGGGTAATCTTGTCTACAAAACCACATCCAATGGGGGAACTGCAACTTGGGATGGTAATAACTTAGAAGGCAAGCCCGTTTCAAGCGGAGTGTACTTTATCTGGACAGCTCAAAATGAAGGTAAAGGGAAAAAAGTTGGAAAAGTCGCTATTGTTAGGTAGAGAATCAAAAAGACTTCGTTTAGAAAACGTAAACAGGTCTACTCCTCTTCTCGGTAATATTCATTGGCTGTAAAATACTCCAACATTGCTTCTTTCAATAAAAACTGCTGTTCTTTGTGTTCCAAAGGAGGTAATTGCTTACACAATTTAAAATGTGGCCAACCGTCTTCGTCTCTTCCTTCGAATTCATAATAACCATAAGGCTCTAGCAGGGTGCAAATGGCGATATGAAATAATTCTGTTTTTTCTTGTTTGGAATAATTTTGATGTCCTTTTCCTAACTCGTTTACGCCAATAAGAAATAACATCGCTTGTACATCCATTCCTGCGCCAAACGTTATTTCTAAGTGTTGCTTAAGGCGTAAAAATCGTATTTCTATATCGTGATCCATTACGCAAAGGTAGGCGAAAAGGATTACTTAAGAAGAAATCCAACTGACTGATCTCCTACTTTCAATGTGAATTCTCCCGGTTCGGTTGTCCATTGATTAGTTGAATTTACAAATTGTAAGTCTTTTGAATCGATGGTAAAGACAAGATTTTTTGATTGACCCGGTTCCAAACTTATTTTTTCAAAATGTCTTAATTTTTTATTTGCCGGAGTAATACTTGCATATTCGTCAGTGATGTACCAATGAACAACTTCTTTACCCGCTTTTGGCCCTGTGTTTTTTACATCAACCGAAGCTTTAAATTTTCCATCTCCTTGGTTTTCAATTTTGAGATTTGAATAAGAAAAAGAGGTGTAACTCAATCCAAAACCGAAAGGCCACTGCGGATCTATGGGTTTAGCATCCAATTTGTTTGTTTTTGACTCTGAATTTACATAGTCGTAATATTCAATAACACCATCGTATTTCGGATACGTGTAGGGTAATTTTCCCGAAGGATTTACTTTTCCCAACAAGACTTCAGTTAACGCATCTCCCCCCATATCGCCCGGTAAGTAAGCGTTTAGGATAGCTGCGCTTTTTGGTTCTATTTCACGAATGATATGAGGTTTCCCAAAAAGAAGAACTAAAATTACGGGCTTACCGGTTTCTTGAAGCGCTTTGACTAATTCTTGTTGTTCCTCGCAAAGATTCAGGGATTTAACATCTCCTGGTTTCTCCGTAGCCGGCATTTCACCTAAACAAATAATTATTTTATCAGCTTGTGCAGCATTTTGCAAAACTTTCTCTTTATTTTCTACCTTACATCCTTCCCAACCATTTACGCTGGATAAATCATAACCTTTTTCAAACACTAGATTCTGTCCAAATTCCTTTCCAAGAGAGGCGCGAAAGGTCATTGCACCCTTGGTATTAAAAGAAGTATCTTCACCTTGCCAGGTATGTGTCCATGCGCCATTGTGAAAAATCAAGTTATCAGCAGCTTCGCCTACAAGAAGAATTTTCTCTGATTTCTTCAATGGCAAAACTTCATTCTCATTTTTCAAAAGTGTGATGGATTCTAATGCCGCATTTTTAGCTTCTTTCTTAAATTCCTCTGATCCAAACTTTGGATATTCATTCCAAGATGTCAGCTGTTTTTCATAAAGTCCTAGCTTAAGTTTAACATAGATAATCCGAGTAACTGCATCATTTAACCGCTTCATTGAAATCTTTTTTTCTGATACTGCTTCTCTAAATAAGTTTAAGTATTCTTCGTGTGGACCATTGTAGGGCACCATGCTCATGTCTAGTCCAGCGTTGATTGCCATGATGATAGCGTCTTTCTGTGAAGCAGCAACCTTATGAACAGTATGTAACATTCTAACATCTTCCCAATCGGAAACTGCTAATCCTTTGAAACCCCACTTGTTTTTTAACAAATCTGTTATCAAGTATTTATTGATATGTCCAGGCGTACCGTTTACGTCCCCTGAATTTATCATCACGGTAAGTGCCCCAGCGTCCACGGCTGCTTTAAATGATGGTAAATAAAGTTCGTGCAGCAATCTTTCGGGAATCCAGGCGGGAGTCCTATCCCTTCCTGAACGTGGTAAACTATAGCCTACAAAATGTTTCATACACGCTGCAACTCGCGTAGAATCTGCGGGATTTGTACCTTGATATCCTTTAACTAATTCTGCACCCATTTGAGAGGCTAAAAATGGGTCTTCGCCTAACGTTTCAAAAAAACGAGACCATAACGGTTGTCGGCCTAAATCTAAAACTGGAGAAAAATTCCAAGGAACGCCAGAAGCACGTGTCTCGTAGGCAGTGATTTCACCCATTTTATTAGCTAAGGTTGGATTCCAAGTTGCGGCTAATCCAATTTCTTGCGGAAACAATGTGCCACCAACGACGTAATTTGCCCCATGGATTGCATCAACCCCATATAAAACAGGAGCGACCGTTTTTCCATTATTATAAGCTGAATGAATGGTTTTTAGTAGATTATTCCACGTTTCTCTATCAAGTGTATGTGAGCTCACATTTAATACTGATCCGATTTGTTGCTGTTCTATTAGTTTCTCGCATTTTTTGGGATCAATTACAATCGGTTTTATGACTTGACCATTTGCGTCGGTTTTCAAAAGCGCATCCAAGGTAACTTGACACGTTTGAGCGATCTTTTGATCAATTGAT
>JACCDX010805283.1_pt1 | contig 12331 bp, 13 predicted proteins | sample 7449681 | NCBI WGS metagenome assembly JACCDX01 (sample SAMN15323450, study PRJNA562643) | freshwater metagenome | isolation source: river surface water | place: USA:Blue River Watershed | collected 2017-08-18
ACCTGTCGTGGACCGAAGCCGGCGAAGAAGCCGTGCGCAAGTTCAAGAAGGGTGACGAGCTGGAAGCGGTTGTGCTGGCAATCGACGTCGAGCGCGAGCGTGTTTCGCTGGGCGTCAAGCAGATGGAAGGCGACCCGTTCAACAACTACACCGCGATGAACGACAAAGGTTCGCTGGTCACGGGTTCGGTGAAGTCGGTTGAGCCGAAAGGCGCCGTGATCGCGCTGAACGATGAAGTCGAAGGCTATCTGCGTGCTTCGGAAATTGCCCGCGACCGCGTCGAAGATGCCGGCACGCACCTGAAAGTCGGTGACCAGGTCGAAGCGATGATCATCAACATCGATCGCAAGGCACGCAGCATCCAGCTGTCAATCAAGGCGAAGGACAATGCCGAGACGCAGGAAGCGATGCAGAAGATGTCCAGCGACTCCGCTGCGGCATCGGGCACGACCAGCCTCGGCGCGCTGCTGAAGGCCAAGCTCGACAACAAGGGCTGATGCAGGCCTGATCGATGACCAAGTCGGAGCTGATCGCCCGTCTGGCCGAGCGTTATCCGCAGCTGGTAGCCAAAGATGCGGATTTCGCGGTCAAGACGCTGCTGGACGCCATGAGCGATGCGCTGGTCGCTGGCCAGCGCATCGAGATTCGCGGCTTCGGCAGCTTTGCGACCAACACCCGGCCACCTCGGATCGGTCGCAATCCGAAGTCCGGCGAGACTGTCGTGGTACCCGGCAAGCGGGTACCGCACTTCAAGGCGGGCAAGGAATTGCGCGAACGCGTAGACGCCATGGTCGGGCATCCGATCCATGACGACTGAGCCCTCGCCGGCTCAGGCCACGATGCAGGGCGGCACCTTCGGGTGCCGTTTTTTTTTAGTGCTGCGGAACCCCGGCTTCGCGTCGGAACGCTGTTTCTTTTCGCGTACAATTTCGGCACAACCACTGAAATGCCGGTCACGGCGTTTTGACGATGAAAATACTTGTCCGGCTGATTGCCGTTGCGCTGTTCATCGTGTTCTTCGGTTTCGCATTGAAGAATACCGATGAAGTGGTGCTCCACCTTTTCTGGAACGTGCAGGCGAAATCGCCGCTGATCCTGCTGCTGCTGATCTTCCTGATCGCCGGCGCGGCGATGGGCGTGCTGGGCATGGCGGGTACGCTGCTGCGCTACCGTCGCGAGGCGAACCGCTGCCGCAAGGAATTCGAACAATACAAGAAGGAAGCCGCCGAGATCGCCTCCGCCCGCTCGCAGCCGCCGGCGCCCGAGGCCTTGATCGAGCAGGTCGGACTGTGAGGAGCATGAATGGAGTTTGAGACCTGGTGGCTGCTTGGCGTGCCGTTTTTCTTCGCGCTGGGCTGGATCGCCGCGCGTGTCGACATTCGCCACGTGATCTCCGAATCGCGCAGCCTGCCGCGCAGCTATTACCGGGGCCTGAACGCGCTGCTCGACGAACACCCCGACCGGGCGATTGATGTCTTCGTCGATATCGCTCGCCTCGATCCGGAAACAGCCGAGCTGCATTTCGCGCTCGGCAAGCTGTTCCGGCGTCGCGGCGACATCGAGCGCGCGGTGCGCGTGCACCAGAACCTGCTGGCGCGACCCGACCTCGCGCCCGAGATGGCCGCGCAGGCGCGCTTCGAGCTCGGTCAGGATTACCTGAAGGCCGGCCTGCTCGACCGCGCCGAGGAAACCTTCAACCAGCTCGCTGATACCCCATTCGGCCCGCAGGCGCGGCGCGCGCTGCTGGAGATCTACCAGCGCGAGAAGGAGTGGAAGCGCGCGATCGAGGCCGCGCTCGCCTTGCAGGCATCCGGCGCAGGCTCGTACCAGAAGGAAATTGCGCAATTCCATTGCGAACTCGCGCAGGACGAGCTGGTGCATGTGAATGCCGATGCCGCACTGGCGACACTGGAACAAGCGCTCGCACATGACCGCAACAATGTCCGTGCGACCATCCTGGTCGGCGACGCCTTGCTGGCCAAGGGCGACACCGAAGGCGCGCTGCGCGCATGGCGCCGCGTCGAGCAGCAGAGCGCCGCGCATGTCGGCCTGGTGGCGCAGCGGCTGATGGATGGCTATCGTGCGGTCGGCCGGGCGGGCGAAGGCCTGAAGCTGCTCAAGGGCTATCTCGCGGAAGCGCCGGCCATCGACCTGCTCGAAGTCGTCTTCCGTGCCGAGCTCGAGCTTGCCGGCCCCGATGCCGCCAACCAGCTGGTGACCGACGAACTGCGGCGCATGCCCACGCTGCTGGCGCTCGACAAACTGATCGAGGCGCGGCTGATGTACGCTCCTGCGGAGCGGCTGCCGGAGCTGTCGATGATGAAGAGCCTCGTCGGCGGCTATGCGCACAAGCTGGCGCGCTACCATTGCAGCCATTGCGGCTTCAAGGCCAAGCAGTTCTACTGGCAGTGCCCCGGTTGCAGCCAGTGGGAAAGCTATGCGCCGCGTCGCAGTGAAGAACTGTCCGTGCTGAACCAGGGCTGACCGGCGTCGCCCTGCAAAGGGGGACGATGGTCAAGTCGCGGCTGCCGGCCCGCCTGCCGGTTTCTCTCTTTCTTCCCCGCGATGCGCTGGCGCGTACCCGCGTGCTCGTCGTCGGCGACGTGATGCTCGATCGCTACTGGTTCGGCGATGTGCACCGCATTTCCCCCGAGGCGCCCGTGCCGGTGGTGCAGCTGCGCGAATCCGAAGACCGGCTGGGCGGTGCCGCCAACGTTGCCCGCAATGTGGTGTCGATCGGGGCGCGCGCCTGCCTGCTGGGATTCATCGGTGACGACGAGGCGGGTTCCTGTGTGCGTCGTCTGCTGCGCCTGGCCGCCATCGATGATGCGCTGTGCGTGCGCGACGGCGAGCGCACCGTGGTCAAGTTGCGCGTGCTCGGCGGGCGGCAGCAATTGCTGCGCGTCGACTTCGACCACACATGCGGCTCGCATTCCGGAGGTTTCGAAGTGGCCGATCTGGATCGGCTGGTACGCGCCCATCAGCTGGTGGTGATTTCGGACTATGCGAAAGGCACGCTCGCCGATCCGCAGTCCGTGATCCGTGTCGCTCGCCGGCATCGGCGGCCGGTGCTGGTCGATCCCAAGGGTGGCGATTTTTCGCGCTACGCGCATGCGACCATCATCACCCCCAACTGCGCCGAACTTGCGCGCATTGTCGGGCAGTGGCACAGCGAACAGGAGCTTGCCGACAAGGCGCAGGCTTTGCGGCGTTCGCTGTCGCTGCGGGCGCTGCTGCTGACACGTTCGGCCGAGGGCCTGAGCTTGTTCGACGATGCCGGCGCGCTTCACTGCCCGGCGCAAGCGAAGGAGGTGTTCGATGTCTGCGGCGCCGGCGATACCGTGATCGCCGTTCTGGCCGGACTGCTGGCCAGCGGCGTGTCGTGCGGCCAGGCGGTGGCCATCGCGAATCATGCGGCGGGCATCGCCGTCGGCAAGCTGGGCACGGCGACCGTCGATTACGATGAATTGTTTGGCGGGACAAGCGCGCTGGCGACACCGCTGATGAGCTGAAGGCGACGATGGCCGCACACTGCGGCTTCGTCCATGCAAAAACATCATCCCATCTTCCTGGCCCCTGGCGGCGTACTTCACGTTTAATCCATGACGGCACGCAGGCACCACAATCCTGGCCTGCATGCCAGTCCATCCCGATCAAAACTTTGGGGAGTACACCATGCTGAAAAAATTCGTATTGCTGCTGTCCGCTTCGTTGCTGTTTGCCGGCACCGCGCTGGCCGCCGTGGAAGTGAATTCGGCGGACCAGGCCGCGCTTGACGGCATTGCGGGCGTCGGTCCGTCGACATCGAAAGCCATCATCGCCGAGCGCACCCGAGGCGGGAATTTCAAGGACTGGGCCGACCTCGAGCAGCGCGTGAAGGGCATAGGCGGACGCAACGCCGTCAAGCTCTCGGCCGCCGGGCTGACGGTGAACGGGCAGTCCTTCTCTGCACCGGCGAAGCCGGCCGGTGCGGCCGCACCCGGCAAGGTGGCCGAGCGCGCCGCCAGGCCGGCGGGCGACAAATAGCGCGTTTTCCGGGCTGCGGCCGGAATGCCGGGCGGCCGCAGCCCGGAAGCGGATTAAATTACAATGGTGGTTTGCCTGATTCAAACTACACAAAAACCGCCATGCAATTTCACTCGATCGAGGATCTGGTCGGCAACACCCCGCTGGTACAACTGAAGCGCATTCCCGGCGACGAGGCCGCACGGCGGAACAACATCATCCTTGGCAAGCTCGAGGGCAACAACCCTGCCGGTTCAGTCAAGGACAGGCCGGCGCTCGCGATGATCAAGGGCGCGGAAGAGCGCGGCGAAATCCATCCGGGCGATACGCTGATCGAGGCGACCAGCGGCAACACCGGCATTGCGCTGGCCATGGCCGCGGCGATGAAGGGCTACCGGATGATCCTGCTGATGCCCGAGAACCTGAGCCTCGAGCGCCGGCAGAGCATGGCCGCGTACGGTGCGGAGATCATCCTCACGCCGAAGACCGGCGGCATGGAGTACGCGCGCGACCTCGCCGAGCAGATGCAGAAGGAAGGCAAGGGCAAGATCCTCGATCAGTTCGCCAACCCGGACAACCCGCGCGCGCACTACGAGGCGACCGGCCCGGAAATCTGGCGCGATACCGACGGGCGCATCACCCATTTCGTCAGCGCGATGGGTACCACTGGCACCATCATGGGCGTGTCGCGCTACCTGAAGGAAAAAAATCCGGCCATCCAGATCATCGGCGCGCAACCCGAAGAAGGTTCGCAGATTCCCGGGATTCGCAAATGGCCGGAGGCCTACCTGCCGAAGATCTTCGATCGCAGCCGCGTCGACCAGGTGGAAAACGTCAGCCAGGCTGCCGCCGAGCAAATGGCTCGCCGCATGGCGGTGGAAGAAGGGATTTTCGCCGGCATCTCGGCTGCGGGCGCCTGCGAAGTCGCGCTGCGCATTTCCCGTACGGTGGAGAATGCGGTGATTGTCTTTATTGTTTGCGATCGCGGCGACCGTTATCTGTCAACCGGGGTGTTTCCGGCCTGAAGCACGTCGATAACCGAAAAAAACGGGATCCCGGTCAAGCCGGAATCCCGTTTTTTTTTATTCAACCGGGCTAACAGGCATGCGTCATTCGCCGCATCGAGGTCGCCGGCCGGTCTGTGCCGCCGGCGACGCAAACCCGCCGCGCGTAACGCGACGATCAGTCCGCCGATTTAGGTTTGAATTGCTTGTCGCTGATGCGGAATTTCTCGCGGCGGTCGCCCATCAGAATCCGCAATTCGCGGATCGACAGATCGCTGACCTCATGCATGCGGATCAGCAGGGAAGCCCCCACCGGCAGTCGTCGGTGGCGAATCTTGCTGATGACCGGGGGCGCAACCTCCAGCGCCCGTGACAAGGCGGCATCGTTTTTCAGATGCAGTTTCTCGATCAGCGAATCCAGCAAGTTGTTCGGGTCATACGCGACCTGGTCCGCGAGTCGGTTGCTGTCTTGGGGGTCAAACTGAGTCGTCATGAGCGTAAGCGTTCCCTAGGGGGTGAATCAAACGCGCCGGCGGGCGAGGTGAGGAAGCGGTCTGGAATTCCCGTTTCCGCGTGCCAGCCGTAGCAGCCGATCTTGAAAGTATTTTTAAATCGGTAACAAAATTCTATTGGGTGTTAGCAACAAAGTAAATTTGTTTTGCAAAAAAACAATGCTTCGCATTCATGCCAGCCCGAACCAATGACACTAAATCCATGATTCATATCGAATAATTCCCATATCCACCCGAAGGGGGAGTGCCCTATTTGCCGAATTGTTAAATCCTGCGAAATATAGTTTCTTTTTGGCAATCACGAATTGTAGCCAATCAGGAAATGTTTCGATTTGATTATCATCAATGCGGCGGGATTATTGTTTGCGCGTGGCTGCCGCAGCGTGCGTGTCGGATGGCTTTGACCTGAAAAGGTTTCTGCAAGGGGGCGGTGGCCGCCAGGGCAAGGGATGGGCGGCCGGATGCGATTGCGTTCCGCGTCGCTGTGCAGCGCAGCGGTGGCCGCAAGTCAGGGAGTGGGAAGCGAGAGGCTGCTGGCCGGCAGTCAGATGCCGGCAGTGGCGCGGATGCGTGCCTGCAGTGCCAGCCAGCCATCATTGCCGAGCCGGCGCAGCGTGTCGAGGTTGCGCTCGACGATCGCGTCGGTGTCGGGCATGGCCGCGATGGCCTTGTCGAGACTGTCTTCGCGGATCAGGTGCAGGGTCGGGAAGGGCGAGCGGTTGGTGCGGTTGGTCGGGTCGTCGGCGGGAACGCCGGCGAACGCGTAATCCGGATGGAAGCTGGCCACCTGCAAGACACCGGCCAGCCCGGCCTCTTCGACCAGCGCTTCGGCGTCACCGACGAAATCATTGAACTCCAGGAAATCCGTCAGCGCATGCGGATGGATCAGCAGCAGCGTATCGACGGCATCGGCCGGCGTGGCCAGCAGGGAATCGATACAGCCGAGCAGATCCTGCAACAGCTTCTCCGGATCGCGCGCGTGGCTGACGCGGAAATCGATCAGGTTCTTTCGCAGCACCGCATTGGCGAAAGGGCACAGGTTCAGGCCGACCACGGCATGCTCGACCCAGCTGCGCGTGAGCGCGATGACCTGTGCGTCGTCGGACGGGTCGGCGCCGGCTATGCGTCCGCTCATCTTGCCGCCCTTTGCCGGCTGATGGCCTCGCCGAGTTCGATCACGGCCATCGCATAGTAATAGCTGCGGTTGTAGCGCGTGATCGCAAAAAAGTTGTCGGTGCCCAGCCAGTACAGCACCGGACGTTCATCATCCTGCAGGTCGACCAGGCCATACAGCACCGAGTCCGGCACCTGCGGCGGAACGATCACGCCGGCGTCTTCCATTTGAGCGCGGGTATAGCGCGCTTCGAGGCCCTGCCCGATGAATGCCGACCATGGCCGGTCCGGCGTGACCTGCACCGGGAAAGCCAGCGGCTGACCGGGAATCCAGCCGTGCCGCGAGAGAAAGCGGGCAACGCTGCCGATGGCATCGTCGGGCGAATTGCGCAGGTCGATCTTGCCGTCGCCGTCGAAATCGACCGCGAAGCTGCGTATGCTGCCCGGCATGAATTGCGGCCAGCCGATCGCGCCGGCGAATGATCCGTTCAGGCTGAAAGGATCGATGTTGTTCTCGCGCGCGTACAGCAGCGCCTGCACCAGCTCGCTGCGGAAATAGGCCATCCGGGCTTCGCGATTCGGTGTGTTCGGATAGGCAAACCCCAGCGTCGCCAGCACGTCGGGCACGCGGAACTTGCCGGTCGATTGCCCGTAAATCGTCTCGACGCCGATGATGCCGACAATGATCTCCGCCGGTACGCCGTACTCGTCCTGTGCGCGTCGGAGCGTCGCTTCATGGCGGTCCCAGAACGCAATGCCCGCCTTCAGCCGGCGCGGCTCGACGAAGCGCTCGCGATACGCTGTCCAGTTCTTGGCCTTGCCCGCCGGCGGAGGATTGATCAGGCGCACCACGCTGTCGAGGTATTGCACACGCCTGAACAGTGACTGCAGCTCATCGCGGTCCAGTCCGTGCTCGGCGCTGGCCTGGTCGATGAACTCCGTGACCGAGCGCCATTGCAGGAAGTTGATGAACTCGGCCTCGTCGTCCGCAGCGGATGCCGGCTTTTTATCGGCGGCTTTTCTTGCCAGCGCCGTGCCGTTTTTTTTGGCGGACGTGCGGTACGCCTGCGTCGTTTCGCGGGCGGTGGTTTCGGTGCAAGGCAGGACGAACGAGGCGGCCGCGGTGGCGAGCGCGAGCAGGACGGGAAGGGTTTTCATCAGGGCAGGTCAGGACGGCTGCGTGCGCAATTGCCCGCGTGTCCGCGCAAGTATAGAGCATGCATCGCTGATGCATAATAGCCCCGATGAGCACGGCAATCTTTTCCCATCCGGACTGCAAGCGCCACGACATGGGTGACTGGCATCCGGAGTGTCCTGCGCGGCTGCAGGCAATCGACGACCAGTTGATTGCGTCCGGGCTCGCGAGCCTGCTTGAGCATCGCGACGCGCCGCTCGCATCGATCGAGGCGCTGTCGCTGGTGCATACGGAGGCGGCGATAGCGAAGGTGCGCGACAACTTGCCGCCCGCCGGCGGCTATCATCCGATCGACGCCGACACCCTGCTCAATGAATTCAGCTGGCAGGCGGCGCTGCGCGCTGCCGGCGCGGCAATTGCCGCCACCGACGCCGTGCTCGGCGGCGAGGTCGGCAATGCCTTCTGCGCGATCCGCCCGCCGGGGCACCATGCGACGCCGGACACGCCGATGGGCTTCTGCCTGTTCAACAACGTCGCGATCGCCGCGACCCATGCGCTGCAAGTGCATGGCCTGCAGCGGGTCGCGGTCATTGATTTCGATGTCCACCACGGCAATGGCACCGAGGATGCCTTCGCCGGCGACCCGCGCGTGCTGATGGCCAGTTTTTTCCAGCACCCGCTGTATCCGTATTCAGGCGTTCATCCGGCCGGCAGCGCGCCGGCCAACCTGGTGAACATCCCGGTGCCGGCGTACACGCGCGGCGATGCGGTGCGCGAGCTGGTGCGGCAGCACTGGCTGCCCGCGCTTGAGGCGCACCGTCCGGAAATGATCTTCATCTCCGCAGGGTTCGATGCGCACCGCGAGGACGAGATCGCGGCGATGGGGCTGGTCGAGGCCGATTACGCGTGGATCACCCGGCAACTCGTCGACGTGGCGCAGCGCCATGCGCAAGGGCGCATCGTCAGCTGTCTCGAGGGGGGATATGCGCTGTCGGCGCTCGGCCGCAGCGTGGTCGCCCACCTGAAGGCGCTGGCCGGGCTGGACTGAGCCTCGCCGGCCGCGGCGCGGTCGGCGCGGGACGCGCGAGTACAATAGCGCGTTTTCCAGCGCAAGAGATCCTCCATGTCCATTCAATGGTTCCCCGGTCACATGAACGCCGCGCGCAAGAAAGCCGCGGAGTCGATGGAAAAGGTCGACCTGGTGATCGAGGTGCTCGACGCGCGCGTACCGCAGGCCAGCAGCAACCCGATGATCGAGTCCTTGCGGCGCGCGCGGCAACGGCCTTGCCTGAAGCTGCTGAACAAGAGCGACCTCGCCGATCCGGCCGCCACGAAAGCCTGGCTCGCGCACTATGGCGCGCAGCCGCAGGTGCATGCAGTCGCGCTGTCCTGCCGCAAGCCGGCCGAAGTCGCGAAAATCCCCGGCCTCTGCCTGAAGCTGGCGCCGCATCGCGGCACGGTGCTGAAGCCGCTGCGCGTGATGATCATGGGCATACCGAACGTCGGCAAGTCCACGCTGATGAACGCGCTGCTGAAGAAGCGCGTCGCGAAAGTCGGCGACGAGCCCGCAGTGACGAAGATGCAGCAGCGGCTTTTCCTCGGCGATAACATCGTGCTGATCGATACGCCCGGGCTGATGTGGCCCAAGATCGAGCATCCGACCGACGGGCTGATGCTGGCCGCCAGCCATGCGATCGGCGTGAACGCGATCATCGAGGAAGAGGTCGCGGCCTTCCTTGCCGAGGTCTTGCTGCAGCGTTATTCTCCATTGCTGGCGGCGCGCTATGGTCTGCGTGCCGAGGGCATGGACGGTGTCGGCGTCGTCGAGGCGATCGCGGCCCGTCGCGGCTTCCGGCTGCGCGGCGGCGGGCTCGATTTCGAAAAGGCCGCGCACACGCTGCCGCAGGACTATCGCAGCGGCGCGCTCGGGCGCATCAGCCTCGAGACGCCGCAGAGCCGCGTCGAACTGCTGGCCAGCTATGTGCCGCCGCCGTCGCTCGGCGAGACGCAGGAAGAACAGGACGACCACGAAGAAGAATGACATTCCTACCGAGGAGACAACATGGCACTCGCTTCACCGCAGCAAGACACCCCGTACGTTCTGCGCGCCGACCGTGACGGCATCTGCACGCTGACACTGAACCGCGGCGAGCGCTTCAACCCGCTGTCGGAAGAGATGATGGCGGCGCTGCAGGCGGAGATCGAGGCGATCGCCGCCGATGCGTCAGTCCGCGTGGTGGTGCTGGCCGCGTTCGGCAAGGCATTCTGCGCCGGCCACGACCTCAAGCAGATGCGCGCGTCGCCATCGGCGGCGTACTACAAGAAACTCTTCGCGCAATGCAGCAAGCTGATGCTGGCGATCCAGCAGATGCCGCAACCGGTCATTGCGCGCGTGCAGGGCATCGCGACGGCGGCGGGCTGCCAGCTGGTGGCAATGTGTGACCTTGCCGTTTCGGCGTCGGATGCGCGTTTTGCAGTGTCGGGCGTGAACTACGGCCTGTTCTGTTCGACCCCCTCGGTCGGCCTGTCGCGCAACGTGCCGCGCAAGCAGGCGATGGAAATGCTGCTGACCGGTGAGTTCATCGATGCGCAGGCGGCGCTGGCGCGCGGACTGGTCAATCGCGTGGTGCCGCAGGAGCAGCTGGATACCGAGATCGCGAAGCTCACGGCCAGCATCCTGGCCAAGCCGGCCGTGGCGATCGCGATGGGCAAGCAGATGTTCTACCGGCAGGCCGAAATGGGTGTCGAGGCGGCCTACCAGCTCGCCGGCGAGACGATGGCCTGCAACATGATGGACGAAGCCGCGCTGGAAGGCGTGCAGGCCTTCATCGAAAAGCGCGAGCCCAGCTGGCGGCGCTGATCCGGCGCGGGCTCAGACCCGTTGCTGGAAGCTCAGCCCGGCGTCCGGCGGATTCTCCGCCGGCACGGGCTTGAGGAAATACACCGGATGCCGGTGCGAGCGCTCGCGCAAGTCCGCCGGTACCTCGGAGGGCGACACGCAGCTCATTTCCATCCCGAACGGTATCAGCACCTCCTTCTGATCCACCGTCTCCTTGTTGTTGAAGAGGTGAATCCGGATGCCCGGGGTGTCGAGGTAGATGACCTCGGAATCGCGTCCGGCCGCGCCGGCCGGGAAAGTCGGCGGGTCGGCATAGCTCTGGCTCTTGTCCGAGGTCGCCGAGGTCGGGTGCGGCGTCGGGGTGATCGTCTCGCCCGGCACCAGGAACGAGCGCCGCAACGGACCGCTCGGATTGTTCAGCGCCACGCCCTTGTACAGCACGCCCCGGAAAATGAAATCCTGATGTTGCGCGAGCTTGTCGAGTCCGGTTTGCATCTTCTCGGTCACGCAGCTGACCAGCTCCCGACCTTGCGGAATCTGGTGGTGTTTCCACAGGCGCAGCCCGCTGTTGATCGGCATGAATTGACCGGTCGTGCAATGCGCGTAGTCCGCCAGCGCGAGCACCTCTTCGTGATCAAGTTGCGGCAGGTGGCCGAGCGTCGCCAGCGACAGCGCGCGTTCGCTGGCACTGATCGGCGTGCCCATTTCCTCGAAGGCGCTGATCTGTATCACCGTGGCCAGCCGGAGCCGCTCCTCGGCCGGCAGGGACGCAAAGGTTTCATTGAATGATTCGACCAGCCGCTGCAGGTGGGTCGGATTGATCGCGCTGAGCAGCGACATCCGCGCGTCGGTGACGTTGTAGAAATCCAGGAAGTCCGTCGCACCCATCAGGAAGGTGCTCAGCTCATGCGCTGCGGCCATCGTGACCGTCTCCACCGTTGGCTTGCCCGCCGCGTCATAAGGCATTTCGTCATACATGGCCTTCGCTTCGAGCGCGAGATTGATCTGGTATTTTTCCTTGATCTTTTCCACGCTGCGCCGGCATTCGCGGTCGATCGGCATCGTGCGCAGGCTCTTGGCGCAGTCGGCCGTCATCTGGAACAGCGAGCGTTTATGGGAGGATGTGGACGGGTGATGTGTCCGGGAGGAAGCAGCCGAGTTCAGCTTGCGCAGCATGACGGTCTCCTTGGAAAAACACGAGTGCGATAACAGACTGCTTGCACAATTCCATGGAGACTTCGTGACTGCCGGTTCCGAATGAGTCACCGGTAACCGGTCAAATTTTTGATAATCCTCAAATTCTGATTGATGGTGCGGCATGCGACCAACAAAAAACCCGCGAGCAAGCTCGCGGGTTTTCTGGGGCCGGGTTGACGAGTCAACCGGACGGGGAGGATTACATCATGCCGTCCATGCCGCCCATGCCACCCATACCGCCCATGCCACCCATGCCGCCGGCTGCAGGCTTGTCCTCGACCAGCTCGGACACCATGCAATCGGTGGTCAGCATCAGGCCGGCGATCGACGCTGCGTTCTGCAGTGCCGAACGGGTCACCTTGGCCGGATCCAGCACGCCCATTTCGACCATGTCGCCATAGGTGCCGTTAGCGGCGTTGTAGCCGAAGTTGCCCTTGCCTTCGAGAACCTTGTTCACGACGACCGAAGCTTCTTCGCCGGCGTTGGTGACGATCATGCGCAGCGGCTCTTCGATCGCGCGCAGCAC
>JACCDX011342363.1_pt1 | contig 12327 bp, 23 predicted proteins | sample 7449681 | NCBI WGS metagenome assembly JACCDX01 (sample SAMN15323450, study PRJNA562643) | freshwater metagenome | isolation source: river surface water | place: USA:Blue River Watershed | collected 2017-08-18
ACAATGGCTTTATGGTAGAGATCGGCGGACGAGATAAAAAAGAAGACTGGAAGACTGCTAAGATTATGTGTGCAACAGAAGAAGAAATGTTTGCTGTAATCAAAGAATGGATTTCCATGGATTTAGACAACTAAGGAAATATTATGGCTCAATGGACTATTAGAACACACTATAAAAAATCTTGTGAACAACACGAGCATTTTTACCATCGTAATATCGACGGTGCTAAAATCATCGTCAAAGACGGTTATCGTTTTGCAGAATTTAACATCTTTACTACCGATGATCAGTTTCCTGCTATTGAATTTACAGAAGTTCCGGGCGGTGATGGCAAGAAAGACAGTGTAGATTTATTCAGTCTAGTGGGCGAAAATATTGAAAGCACTGATCTCATTGAGATGTTTGACGGTGGGTGCTGGGGAGACATTGAAATTGAAGGCGTTGATGAAGACGAAGAAGAACGCTTACGCGAACTCATCAACGAAGAAGGATCATACGCACTGGAAGAAGACGGTGACGGAGATTGGTATCTCAGCGATACAGAATGTTGGGTATGGGGTCCTTTAGAAATTGAAGATGAAGAAGGCAATGTTCGTATTATTATTGCAGACGAAGATGGTAATGTCGTTGATTTTGAGGAGGAATAATGGATAAGTTTTTTGAATGGTTTGGTCGTCACCGTAAAACGATTGGCTATGTAGTTGGTGGTGCTAACGTAGGTTCAGGTATTGCACACATTCTTGTGGGAAACTTTTGGCCTGGAATAGTATGGTTAATCTTAGGTGCATCAATTATTTTAGATGCAAGGATGTTTAAATGAGCCGCGTTTATCTTATTAAACCTCTGGAAAAGAAAAGCATTATCTATCATGTAGAAATGTTTCGAGAGAATCCAGATGGTAGTATTAGTTGGTTTAACATTGACGAAACATATCGTTGGGGTCAAGGCTTTATCGAAGAAGATCTTGACTGTAATCTTCCTTGGGAAGGCGATAAAGTTGCCTATGCTAAAACTGATTGCGGGTGGGGTTGCGAGTTTGACGATAGTATCAGCATTGAATGGGAGTTTAGTGAGGATATTACTGAACTAGAGCAACAAGAACTCAAAGAACTCTACTACGAAGGTGGAGCAGGTTGGTTGTTTGACGGTGAACACGATTGGCTAGAAGAAGATACTGCGGTTCATATTATTGCCCCGTATCAAGTTAGTTTATGTGATGAACTAACCGGTGATGTCATTGAAGAAAACGTTAAATTAAAATCCCGGCCAACGCCTAGCAATGCGTGGCCTTTTCCAACTTAAGGATTATTATGAACTCAGTTGATATGGCTAACGACTTGATCTTTAGAGCAAAAAACTTACACGAGTTTACTGTTACTACAGAAGTTCCAGATGAATTTAGATTTAATGGTGAAATTCCGTTTGACATGCAAATCAAAGATAATATAATTACAGCTAAGGTATGGGCTGTAGACTTTGACGAGGCTGCAAAAAGATTAGATGATTATTTAGGAACATGTAAATGAAATGGTTAAAAAAGCTAATAGCTAAGTGGGCACATCAAGGTCGAGAATATGCTGAAGAAAATTGTAGAGTCTCTAGAGGATTAGTAGCTAGTAGAGACACAGAGGCAGTATGTGGTGACGATCCTGTATTAAACTTCAAAGTCTATAGTGCTGTAGGTGGCAAGGTTGTAGAGTTTAGACGCTATGATCGTAGAAATGATAATAGCGATACTACTACATATATTATCACCAATGATCAAGATTTCGGTGAACGTATTGCTAAAATCGCAATGATGGAAAACTTAAAATTATGACAGCCCAAGAACCTGCACAAGGTGTTTTACTATTAAACTCCTGGGGAACATCTAAGATGTATAAAGCAGTCTGTGAGTGTGGCAATGATGACTGCACACATACCATTGATATCGAAGCCGAAGATACCGGTGTTACTGTAACCATTTATACTACTACTAGAACTAATTTTTGGTCAAAGTCTCGTTGGCATCATATTTGGCGTTTACTAACCAAAGGTTATGTCGACTACGAAACATCAATAGTCATGAACAAACAGGTTGCTCTTAACTATGCTAGTGTGTTACAATTAGCAGTTAAAGATGTCGAGGAATTAAGAAATGCAAGACAAAATCAACGAAGTAATGAACATCCTCAGTGAGGAATGTGCTGAGGTTATTCAAGCTGTAAGTAAAATTAATCGCTTTGGCATTGACAACTATAAGCCTGGCAAACCTAAAACTAACAGAGAACATCTAGAAGAAGAACTTGGAGACTTAATGGCCATGATCGATATTCTACAAGAAATGGATGTTGTTAGCTATGCAAACATTGAAAAAGCCGCAGAAGCAAAACACGAAAAACTAAAAAAATGGTCAAACATATATGAGCAAAATTAAAATCGCAGAGCTGTTTTACAGCATACAAGGTGAAGGACGCTATATGGGTGTACCTTCTGTTTTCTTACGTACATTCGGATGTAACTTTAAATGCCAAGGGTTTGGCATGCCTAGAGGCGAACTAAGCACAGAAGTTGAAACTATTGCTTCTAGAATTTCAGAGTTTAAAATATATGAAGAACTACCCCTCGTCACTACTGGTTGCGATAGTTACGCAAGTTGGGATCCAAGGTTCAAGGATCTTAGTCCTATGCTTACTACTGATGCTATTGCTGAACGTATTGTAGAAATTATCCCGCACGGTGAGTGGCATGATGAGCATCTAGTTATTACAGGTGGCGAACCTTTACTAGGTTGGCAACGTGCTTATCCAGACTTGCTAGAACACGATAAGATGAAGGGCTTGAAAGAGATTACATTCGAAACGAATGGTACTCAGAAACTAACCCCCGAGTTCAAACACTACTTAGGAGAATGGACTGCTACACACTGGGATAGGGAAGTTACATTCTCTGTAAGTGCCAAACTTCCTTGTAGCGGAGAGAAGTGGGATGATGCAATTCTTCCAGAAGTAGTATGCGAATACGAACAAGTTGGTACAGCATACCTAAAGTTTGTTATTGCCACAGAACAAGATTTTGCTGATGCAGAATGTGCTATTGCCGCATATCGTAAAGCAGGATTTAAAGGACACATTTATCTAATGCCAGTTGGCGGTGTTGAGAGTGTCTATGCGTTAAACAATCGCACTGTGGCAGATCTAGCAATGAAAAATGGCCTACGCTACAGTGATCGATTACAAGTACCCTTGTTTAAAAACGAGTGGGGAACTTAATTTAAGGATAAGATATGGGTAATTTTTTAAAACGAGCCTTTAATAGAATTGTAGGAATAGAATCTATTGAAGCTGCCAAACAAGAAGCAGAACGTCTTAGGATAGAGGCAGAAGCAGCCGCTGTGGCTGCTGTAAAAGAGGCTGCATTAGCCAAGGCTCAAGCCGAAGAAGCTAAGAAACAAGAGGAGCTGGCAAAACTGGCCCCAAAAGAACGTGCCACTGCCCAAGGGATTCCTTATGTTACTGTTTTAGATACTCACGTTAATACAGAGAATGTTCGAAATGGTTTCTTCGAGCTCGACTGGAATAATTTGTTTATTCAAGAACTAATTAAGGCAGGTTACGGCACTGAAGCGAATCCCGAAGAAGAAATTGTAGATCGTTGGTTTAGAGATCTTGCTAGAAACATACTATCCGAAGAAGGATATGAAAATAATCTAGCAGGCAGTATAAATGTTGTTAACATCAATGATGCAAGAAAATGATATACGAACAAACCGACATTATTAAAAAATACAACTTTTCAACAATTATTACAAAAGAAGACACTGACCAAACTTGTAAAATAGTATCAGACATTGTCGGTGAAGGTAACTATTTTGAAAACAGTCCAAAATATCAAACCAAAGAAAATTTGTTTGCTCGATTTGAGCCAGTCTGGCTCAAGTATAGAATGAGTTTTATGTTTTCTTGTTTCATGTATTTGGGCGGAGAAGTGCGTGTCAAAGGAATCAATTGTTGGAGTTTTATGACTTCACAAGATGACAATCAAGATAGATTCCAACTTTGGCATCATCACCATCATGATTTGACAACAAAGAAAATATCAGGTATAATGTACTTAAATATCCCCACAGATATTGATACATTTGATACTAGCGGAACGGAGTTTACATTGGGGCATCCAGAAAAAGACACTGCGTTTTTTATTAAGCCAGAATATTTTTCATGGTTTGTATATCCTAGTAATCTTTGGCATAGGCCAGGTCTATGCCCTAGTAGTCAAAATCGTTTTGTTCTTGCCGCAGATATGGAATATCAATGACTTTTATCCTTGTAGACACAGCTAACACATTCTTTCGTGCTCGTCATGTAATCAAAGGCGACGCCGATACTAAATTAGGTATGGCCATGCACATTACTCTAAACGCTATTAAAAAGGCATGGCAAGATTTTGATGGGAAACATGTAGTGTTCTGTCTCGAAGGACGCTCGTGGCGTAAAGATCATTATGCTCCTTACAAGCGTAATCGAGCAGAGACTCGTGCGGCTATGACTGTAAAAGAAGCAGAAGAAGATAAATTGTTTTGGGAAACCTTTGACAAATTTAAAGAATTCGTAAGTACAAAAACTAATTGTACTGTGCTACAGCATCCGCAACTAGAAGCAGACGATTTGATCGCCGGCTTTATTCAAAGTCATCCTAATGATTCTCATGTGATTATTAGTACAGACAGTGACTTCCATCAGTTGATTGCACCTAATGTAAAACAATATAATGGTGTAATGGAAACTCTCACTACACACGAAGGTATCTTTGATAAGAAAGGTAAACTAGTTATTGATAACAAAACTAAAGAGCCTAAAGCAGTACCTGATCCCGAGTGGCTGTTATTTGAAAAATGTATTCGAGGTGATACCAGTGATAATGTCTTTAGTGCATATCCTGGTGTGCGTAAGACTAAACTCAAAGAAGCATTTGATGATCGCAACAGTAAAGGATTCGCTTGGAATAATCTCATGCTTCAACGTTGGTTGGATCACGAAGGTGTCGAACATCGAGTACTAGATGACTATACTCGAAATGTCACGCTGATTGATCTTAAGGCACAGCCCAGTAATATTAAAACTATAATTAAAGAAACTATCGAAGCTCAAACAACAGATCCTAAAAATGTAGATCAAGTCGGAATTCGACTTTTGAAATTTTGTAATCTTTTCGATCTACAACGTATTGCCGATAATATTCAGCAGTACGCCGAACCGTTTCAAGCAAGATATGTAAATGCCTAATAAAATAGATAACTGTATGGAAAAAGAAATGAACATTAAAGCCAAGCCCATTGTTGATGGTAAATTTTGGATCGTAGAAGAAGACGGTGAAAAAATTGCCACTCTACATAAAAAAGAAAATAACAAATTCATGCTGAGTTCAAAAACTGGCGAAGCCATGTTTAATAAAAAAGATGACCTAGTAAAAAGATTTGGCAAGGACTTTTTTCAGCCTAAAAGTAAAAACGTAGCCAGCGACACACAGGATAGAGATGTGCACACTTATCCTGCGGCATCCAAGCCCTACAATGCCATGTACGATGTTCAAAGGAAACTGCCATTGTATACCAAGAGCTCACAGAGTAAAAGTCTATACTGTGCAGGATACTATGCTATACAATTTAACAAAGGTTGGGTTAAATCCTTTTGCCCTAAGTTGATCACTGTAGAACGTTATCCGTACAAGGGACCTTTTAGAACAGAACTAGAATTGAAACAGGTGTTGAGCAATGTCAAACCCGATTAATACCTATCCCATAACGGCTCTTATACAACAAATAAAGGCAGCCGAAATGAGTCAGCAAAAAGAAGTTCGCATAGACATAAAAAATGCAAAACTCTTAGCTTATGCACTAGGCGAAGTTCTAAGTAAAATGAATCAAGACTACGATGTTTTGTTAAAAAATTTACAAAAGAACACCGGCGAAGCCATCACTGTGCAGTTTGATGGAGGCGGCTTCTCAAGCCAAAATTAGATAAATATATACGTAGTTTATGGAGAACTTATGAGTAGACCTAAACCGCGTATATTATTAGAATACGTTAACAAAAAGAATTATAAGTGCGAGCAAATCCTCGACGCTGAAGCCATCTGGGCGGTTTTTTACAAGGATAAGCCTTTTAATTTAAAAAGTTTTAACAGCCTTGTAAACTATCCCGGACCTAAATATAAAAAAGTAAGTTTCAGTAATCCTGGACATGCTATCAATCTAGCTAAAAAATTAAACAGTCAATTTGGCTGTGCAGACTTTTCGGTTGTTGTACTAACCAACGGTCAAATATTAAAATGATATCACAAGAGCTATATACCAAATTTTTTTTAAAGGAATGGGGTAAAAGCACAGATGATGCCAACATACACTTACATAGGCATGTATGGTGGTATAACACAAGAACCAAAGACCAAGGTGGGTTGCGTCTTACTGATAAAGGTTTAGAATTTTTAATCAGCGTATTAGAGCTCAAAGACTATGAAATTCCGTTTGCTGACAATATTGAGCTTAATCCACAACTAATTATATTTTTGGATAAATTTTTGGACTGTCCATATTTTTTAGGTAGCCAAAGTTTAACCGTTTTTTCCGAAAAAAAGAGTTTTGAACTGATGTTGTTTGCTGACGACATTCGAAGATACGGGCTAGTTAAAGCTCTAAAAAATCAAAAAAAATCCGAAAACGATTAACCAAAACGACTAAAAGACGTTGACACAATCGTCAACTTCGCATATAATACTAACACTGAGGCACTGATAAACAGTTTTTTTAAAGGAGTTAGTAATGTCTGAAGTTTCTAGTCGCACTGTTGGACCCAAGGCTGCAAAACGAGCCGTCCAAAAAGGATTTAAACACAATCGCCCACTGTTCCTGTGGGGTCCTCCAGGTATCGGCAAGAGTGAGATTATTCATCAGATTGGTGATGATATCGGTGCTCACGTTATTGATATCCGTTTAAGTCTTTGGGATCCTACCGATATCAAAGGTATCCCTTACTTTGACTCAACTACTAATAAAATGGTATGGGCACCTCCTTCAGAACTCCCTGATGCTGAGATGGCCAGTCAGTACAAAAACATTATTCTGTTCATGGATGAAATGAACAGTGCGGCTCCTGCTGTTCAGGCAGCTGCCTATCAATTGGTACTGAACCGCCGTGTTGGCACTTATAAACTGCCCGACAATGTTCTCATTGTTGCCGCAGGTAACCGTGAAGCCGATAAGGGTGTTACTTACCGCATGCCTGCTCCGCTGGCTAATCGTTTCCTACACTTGGAAATGAAGGTTGATTTTGATGACTGGTTTGAGTGGGCTACTAATCATCGTATCCACAAAGACGTTGCAGGTTTCTTGCAGTTCTCTAAAAAGGACTTGTACGACTTTGATCCTAAGAGCTCAAGCCGTTCATTTGCTACTCCTCGTTCTTGGACATTTGTTTCTGAATTGTTGTCAGATGACGACAACGACGAGTCAGTATTGGCAGATTTGATCTCCGGTGGTGTTGGCGAAGGTCTTGCTATTAAGTTTATGGCACACCGCAAGGTAGCCGGTAAACTGCCTAATCCCAGCGACATCCTTAAAGGCAAGGTTAAGAAGATGGAGACTAAGGAAATCTCCGCTATGTATTCTCTGACAGTGTCATTGTGCTACGAGCTCAAAGATGCCGCAGATAAGAATGCCAAGGATTGGGATGATCAGGTCAACTGCTTCTTCGAATTTATGATGAATAACTTCGAAACTGAATTGGTTGTTATGGGTACTAAGTTGGCTCTTACTCAATATCAATTGCCCTTGGATCCAGATGAAATCAAGTGCTTTGATGCGTTCCACGCAAAATACGGTAAGTATATTAGCCAAGCAACAGAACGCCGTTAAACGGTATTCAAATCAATTGACAGGACCTTAGGGTCCTGTTACAATATATACATTACACAAAGGAGCAATTATGTCAGAACTAGACCCTATCGTTGATAAGATTGTTGTAGCCCGAATTGGTCTACTGCTTCGTCATCCGTTTTTTGGCAATATGGCAACTCGCTTGCGTATTGTAGACGGCAGTGATTGGTGTAAGACTGCTGCCACCGATGGTCGGTCACTGTTTTACAGTCGAGAGTTTTTTCAAGATCTTACTCCCAAACAAGTTGAGTTTGTTATTGCACACGAGATCTTGCACAATGTCTTTGATCACATGATGCGTGTCGAAGGCCGTAATCGTAGCATTTGGAATGCAGCCGCTGACTATTGTGTCAATGGCCAATTGGTTAGAGACAAAATTGGTGAAGTACCTCCAAAGATTAAAATCTTCCATGATCCTAAACATTATGGTAAGAGCTGTGAGCAAGTCTATGACGAAATCTACGACGATGAAGATGAAAAAAGTCTTGCCGCATTGGGTCAACTGTTAGACGAGCATATTGACTGGGAAGGCGACGGTCAAGATCAAGACGGCAAAGGTAATGGAAGTCGTCCCCAATACAGCAAAGAAGAATTGCGTAAAATTCGCGATGAGATCAAAGATGCAGTCATGCAGGCAGCGAGTGCGGCCGGTGCTGGTAATATTCCTTCATCTGTTGAACGCATGATCAAGGATATGACTGAGCCGAAAATGAACTGGCGTCAAATTATCCGTCAACAGATTCAAAGTACTATTCGCAATGACTACACTTTTGCTCGTCCTAGTCGCAAAGGTTGGCACATTGGTGCCATACTTCCAGGCATGAACTATCTTGAGACTATTGACATTGCTATTAGTCTTGACATGAGTGGTTCTATTTCCGATGATATGGCTAGAGATTTCCTAGGCGAAATTAAAAACATCATGGAAGAATTCAAAGACTACAAGATTAAATTGTGGACTTTTGACACTCGTGTGTACAACGAAGAAGATTTCGATGCACAAAGCGGCAAAGATATCATGGAGTATGACATCCAAGGCGGTGGTGGCACCGAATTCGTTGTTAACTGGGACTACATGAAAGAGCATGATATTGTTCCTAAGAAGTTTATTATGTTCACAGACGGCTATCCATATGGTAGCTGGGGAGATGAACATTACTGCGATACTGTATTTGTCATTCACGGCAATGACAGTATTGTTCCGCCATTTGGCACTGTAGCATACTATGACGCAGAATTTGAAGTTTGATACAGATGCATTTTCAGCGGGTCAAATTGAAAGTAAAATTTGGGCCGCTGAAAACTTAGAAAGAATAGTCAAGCAACTCGATACCCAGCCCTTAAGGATGTATGTCCTCGGGGGCTGGTATTCTCTTTTACATTTTATTCTGCAGGTTAGAAAAAACATTGACATAGAATACTGCAGAAGCGTGGACTTAGATCCTATTGTGTCTTATACTGCAAATAAAATTAACAACACATGGGAATTAAACAAATGGCAATTTCGTGCATATCCATTTGACGCAAATAAATTAGAATACACCTACGATACTGATCGTGTTAATTGTGTGATTAATACCAGCACAGAGCACTTTAAATCTAAACTATGGTATGATCTAATTCCAACAGGCACTATGGTCCTACTTCAAGGAAACGATCTCGAAATACCAGATCATGTATCAAGACCTAAATCTTTAGATGATTTTATAAAATCCTATCCAGTAACAACATCTTTGTTTACAGGAACTAAAAATTTTCAATTTGACTCTATGGTTTTTAACCGACATATGATTATTGGCATTAAATGAATAAACTTAAAGTTAATCCATTGAATATTTTTGATATTCGGCGAGTGCGGTTTCCAGCACATCACTTTTTTTATACTCACGAAATTTCAACTACTAATTCTAAAAAAGTAGACGATTGGATTTATCAGCATCTTAAAGGACGATATTTTATTGGTAATGGAATTGTACTACATAACAATACCATCGAATACGTCCATAAAATTGGGTTCGAAGTTGAAAAAGAACTTAGCTTCTTCAAACTTGCCTGCCCGCATTTAGTACATAGATAATTAAAGTAAAGGAGAAATCTTATGACTGAAGAAACAAAACAACCAGTACCCCCACAGACACCCCCAGAAGGAACACCTCCTCCTGCTGACAACGATCTAAACATCAGCGATCTTAACGCTATGAAGATGATCATTGATGTTGCTAGCACACGTGGTGCATTCAAACCCAGCGAAATGGTATTAGTCGGACAAACCTATAATAAGTTAACAAACTTTTTAAATTCCGCACAAAAAGGACAAACCAATGGTTGAACTTAAACACGTAGGCAGAGTTAAAGCTACAGGAAAAAAATGTCTTGTAGCATATAGAACACTGCCCGGCGATGCATATCACGCCGTTATTATTCCCACAGAAAACTTGCCCGATAACTATCACGATTCTCTAATTCAATTAGTTGAGTCTAGTTCAGCACAAGAAAGCTATGAACTTGCAGATGTATTAGCACGGTCTAGTTTTCCAGATGGAAGTATTATGTTGGCTGCGTTGCACACGCAAGGTCGCATGATTCGTGTTCCTACCAGTGACATTTCAATGACTCCTACGCTCAGCGAAAGTATCAGCCTTGATGAACTTAATTCATTGATTGCTGAACAGCGTGGCGTAGCCATTGATGACCTTCATATTAAACCTGACACTCCTCAAACTGAAATCAAGGAAATTGTAGAAGTAAAAGATATTACTCCTCCAAAAAATGAAGAACACATGACTTCCGAAGAACGTGCTAGACACTATAGAAGTGAAGCTGACAGACTCTATAAAGAAGCTGCCAAACTAAGAAAGATGGCTCTAGAATTAGAACCGAAAGAAAATTGATTTTGAAAAAAACTTTGCCCAAAGAAGTAATAGATCATTGGCCTGAAGTTTTCGGAGAAATTAATTTAAAAGTTATTCCAGTAAAATATCTAGATTCGGTTCTGATCAGTTTTAAAGATGGCAGATCTTGGTGTATTCCTATACGTTCAAAACTTAGAGGAAACGACACTACAAAGATTGAAGCAGAGCTTCAAGAGTTTTTTACCACCTACGACGATGTTATCAACAATGTCGACTTTAAATTAGATACCGAAAAAGTCAAACGTGATATATTAAAAATCACAGGTAAATTTTTAAAGAAAAGGAAATTATGAAAGTAAAATTAGTTAGCTATAGTCAGCCTACTAAAGAATTTCTAGAGCAAGGCATTGATGATGCACAGGACCTAGTAGCATACTGTGCCAGAGTTAGTAATCCAGCTAATCAATTTAACACAGAGACCAGTGAAAAATTAATTGGATATTTAATTAAACACAAGCACTGGAGTCCATTAGAGATGGTATCGGCTTGTTTAGAGATTGAAACCACACGTGATATTGCAAGACAAATCTTGCGTCATCGTAGTTTTAGCTTTCAAGAGTTTAGTCAACGTTATGCAGATCCTACCACTGATCTCGATTTTGTTATTCGAGAAGCTCGTCTTCAAGATATTAAAAATCGACAAAACAGTATCAGTACAAATGATTCCGATTTGCAAGCATGGTGGGATGCTAAACAAAAGTTTATCATTGAGCACGTAAGAGAAATCTATGCTCAAGCAATTGAAAAAGGAATTGCCAAAGAACAAGCCAGAGCTATTCTTCCCGAAGGTAATACTGTTAGTCGCATGTATATGAATGGCACTCTGCGTAGTTGGATTCATTACATTGAGCTACGTGCAGCCAATGGCACACAACTTGAACACATGGAAATTGCCAAAGAGTGTGCTAGAGTTATTGCAGATGTATTTCCGTTAACTAGATCAATCGTTAGTGTTTGATTTGCAGGGTAGGATATGCCAATTTAAATTGTTCGTATAGCCACCCATAATCATTAATGTTTGATATTTTTGCCGCATGTTCTGCGGCAAATTTATTTCCAGCCTTGGCACCTATCACAGCAAACGAACCGTAAGGACCTCTATCGTGTCCTTTGAATTTCCAAACTTTTAATCGAGACTTTGCTTCTTCATCGTTAGGAGCATTATTGACTCTTATAGTTAACTTGGCTGCTTCTCTAAATCCGCTACGCCAGGCTTGAAATGGAGAATGAGATATTTTATGTACTGATGCAACTTGATCAATTATTTTAATTTGATCGCTGAGACTGGTAGTTATATCTGTTTCTAATTTTCTGTCAATGTCAAAAATAAATTTAGGTAACAGCTTTATTCCGCCATTTCCGTATTCTAGATCATTAACGTCGTTGATACTGTGCCAAATATGTACTACATCAAATTCAATTGGTGCAATGTTATAATTAAAATTAAATGAGTCAGCTAGAGAAACATCAGCATCTACTACCCAAAAATAAGGAGTCGTAGAC
>JACCDX011369811.1_pt1 | contig 12324 bp, 14 predicted proteins | sample 7449681 | NCBI WGS metagenome assembly JACCDX01 (sample SAMN15323450, study PRJNA562643) | freshwater metagenome | isolation source: river surface water | place: USA:Blue River Watershed | collected 2017-08-18
CAGGTGATCCTCAACGAGGACCTGCCCTCGCTGGTGCTGTTCGACGAGGAGACGGTGGACACCGCCAGCAGGAAGCTGCAGGGCGTGTTCCCGGCGCTCGACGGCCGGGACCAGTGGGCCGCTGTGCGCCGCGTCGACTGAGCGCGCGGCAATGACGGGTTTCATCCTGCGCCGGCTGCTGTCGGCGCTGCCGCTGCTTTTGGCGGTGGTGGTCCTGAACTTCCTGCTGATCGCGTTCACGCCGGGCGACCCGCTGCTGCTGCTGGTGGGCGACTTCCCGGCGCCGCCCGAGTACCTGGCGCAGATGCGCCGCGAGTACGGGCTCGACCAGCCGGTGTGGATCCAGCTGTGGAACTACCTGGGCAAGGTGCTGCAGGGCGACTTCGGCTACTCCTTCGCCGCGCAGCAGCCGGTGGCGGCGTTGATCCTGGACCGCCTGGGCGCGACGCTCACGCTGACCCTCAGCGCCCTGGGCCTGGCCAGCGTGGTCGGCGTCTCGCTGGGCGTGGCCGCGGCCATCGCCGCGCGCTCGCGCGGGCACCGCTGGCTGGATGGCGGCGTGCAGGCCGGCGCCTCGCTGGGCTACTCGGTCCCCGACTTCTGGCTGGGACAGCTCTTGATCCTCACCTTCGCCATCGGCCTGGGCTGGCTGCCCTCGCAGGGCAACCAGCCGATCCGGGGCCTGTCCGAGGGCTGGGCCGGCACGCTGGAGCAACTGCGCTACCTGCTGTTGCCCGCCTTCGCCCTGTCCTTCCGCTACCTCACGCTGATCACGCGCATCACCCGCGCCGCCATGCTCGAGGTGATGAGCGCCGACTACATCATGGCCGCCCGCGCCCGCGGCGCCAGCGAGTGGACGGTGATGGGCGTGCACGCGCTGCGCAATGCCGCCGCGCCGGTGATCACCGTGATCGGCTACAACGTCGGCTTCGTGCTGGCGGGCTCGGCGCTGATCGAGGCCGTGTTCGCCTGGCCCGGCATCGGCCGGCTGCTGTATGAATCCATCTCCAAGCGCGACTACCCGGTGATGCTGGCCATCCTGCTGATGGTGTCCGCGACGGTGGTGGTGGCCAACCTGGTCACCGACATCGTGCACCGCCTCATCGACCCCCGGATCGAGCGCCAATGAGCACCCCCGCCTCTCCCACTCCGGCCGCTGCAACCTCGGCGCAGGCCGAGCGCCAGGCCATGCTCGCCGCCGTCGACAAGGCGCGGCCCGGGCGCGCGGCCCGCATCCGCCAGCGCCTGCTGCGCCGGACCCCGGCCCGGATCGCCCTGGGCATCCTGGTGATGATGGTGCTCGCAGCCCTGCTCGCGCCCTGGGTGGCCACCCACGACCCGATGTCCGGCAGCAACGACGCACTGCTGCCGCCGCTCTCGCCCGGGCACTGGCTCGGCACCGACGACCTGGGGCGCGACCTCTGGTCACGCGTCGTCTACGGCACCCGGATCTCGCTGCTGGTGGGCATCGCCAGTTCGGCGCTGGCCGTGACCATCGGCGTCACCGTCGGCGCGCTGGCCGGCTACTTCGGCGGCTGGCTGGACACCGTGCTGATGCGCGTCGCCGAGTTCTTCCAGACCCTGCCCCGCTTCGTGCTGGCCCTGATCATCATCGCCCTCTTCGGCGCCAGCACCGGCAAGCTCATTCTGGTGATTGGTCTCCTGGCCTGGCCGCAGATGGCGCGCGTGGTGCGGGCCACGGTGTCCAGCCTCAAGCAGGCGCCCTTCGTCGACGCAGCGCGCGTGGCCGGCTTGCCCGACCGGGCCATCATCGCCGGCGAGATCCTGCCCAACGTGGCCGCGCCCATCATCGTGCTGGGCTCGCTGGACATCGCCTCGGCCATCCTGATCGAGGCGTCGCTCAGCTTCTTCGGCCTGGGCGATCCCAACGCCATCTCCTGGGGCGGCATGCTCAATGACGCCCAGCAGTTCCTGCGCAGCGCCTGGTGGATGTCGGCCTTCCCTGGCCTGGGCATTGCGCTCACCGTGCTCGCCTTCAACATCATGGGCGATGCGCTCAACGATGCGCTCAACCCGCGTGGGGAGGGGGCCTCGTGACCGCACGCACCGACATGACTGGCGCGATGACCGGCGCGCCCGCCAGCGACACCCTCCTCGACGTCCGCAACCTCAGCGTCGACGTCACCACCGCGCGGGGCCCGCTGCGCCTGGTCAATGACGTGTCCTTCACCGTCCGCCGCGGCGAGGCGGTGGCCCTGGTGGGCGAATCCGGCTCAGGCAAGACCATGACGGCCTGCGCGGTGATGAATCTCTTTCCCACCCCGCAGCTGTCGGTGGCCGGTGGCGAGGTCTGGCTGGAGGGCCGCAACCTGGCTGCGATGACGCCCACACAGCTGCGCGAGGTGCGCGGCGCCCGGGTCGGCATGGTGTTCCAGGACCCTTCCAGCTTCCTCGACCCGCTGATGCCGGTGGGCCGCCAGATCGCGCAGACCCTGCGCGCCCATGGCCGCACCGAGGGCATCGAGGCCCGGGTGCTGGAGCTGATCGAGCTGATGGAGCTGCCCATGCCGGCGCAGACCGCGCGCAAGTTCCCGCACGAGCTCTCGGGCGGCCAGCGTCAGCGCGTCCTGATCGCGGCGGCCCTGGCCATGGAGCCCGCACTGCTGATTGCCGACGAGCCCACCACCGCGCTGGACGTGACGGTGCAGGCCGGCATCCTCAAGCTGCTGGTGCGCCTGCGCGAGCAGCTGCAGCTGGGCGTCTTGCTGATCACCCACGACCTGGGCGTGGTCGCACAAACCTGCCAACGGGTCAACGTGATGTACGCCGGCGAACTGATCGAGCATGCCGAGGTCGGCCCGCTGTTCGAGGCGCCGCGCCATCCCTACACCCAGGGCCTGCTTCGCAGCGTGCTGGGTGGCAGCGCGCGGCGCGAGCCGCTGTTCTCGATTCCGGGCGGCGTGCCCATCGCGGGCCAGTGGCCGGAAGGCTGCCGCTTCCACCCGCGCTGCCCGATCGCCGAGGCCGGGCGTTGCGACAGCTTCGCGCCGCCGCTGGCTGCGACTGGTGAGGGGGGTCTGAGCCGCTGTCATTTCGCCCAAGACCCGCACAGCCTGCAGGCCTGGCATCGCGGACCACGCGAGGAGACTGGGGCATGACGATGCACACGCACACCCCGCTGCTCGAAGCGCGGGACGTCATCCGCCGCTTCGACCTGCGCGGCACCGGCGGCCTGCTGCGGCGGCCGCGCCAGCAGGCCGCAGTCGACGGCGTCTCGCTGTCCCTCTACCCCGGCGAGGTGGTCGCCGTGGTCGGCGAATCCGGCAGCGGCAAGACCACGCTGGGCCGGATGATGCTGGGCCTGCTGGCCCCCTCCGAGGGGCAGGTGCTCTATCAGGGCCAGGACATTGCCGGCCTGCAGGGCGAGGCCTGGCGGCGTTTCCGACGCGACGTGCAGGTGGTCTTCCAGGACACCGGCGGCTCGCTCAACCCGCGCCACAGCATCGGCCACAGCATCGCCCTGCCGCTGCGGCACAACCTCGGCCTCGACGAGGCCGAGGCTACCGCCGAGGTCGACCGCCTGCTGGACCAGGTCGGCCTGCCCGCCGCCCATTTCCGCGACCGCCTGCCCAACGAGATCTCGGGCGGCCAGCGCCAGCGCGTGGGCATCGCCCGCGCCCTGGCCTCGAAGCCTGCGCTGATCGTCGCCGACGAGCCCGTGTCCGCGCTGGATGTGTCGGTGCGCGCGCAGATCCTGCGGCTGATGGCCGACCTGCGCGAGCGCGAGAAGCTCGCCTACCTGTTCATCACCCACGACCTGGGCGTGGTGCGCGCGCTGGCCGACCGGGTGATCGTGATGCTGCAAGGCAAGGTGGTCGAGTCGGGCACGGTCGACGAGGTGCTGCAGTCGCCGCGTCACGACTACACCCGGCAGCTGCTGGCGGCGACGCCGGTGGCGGACCCGCGCCAGCCGCTGATGGCCTGAGATCTCCTCATGAACGCCGCTGCCTCCAACACCGTCTGGATCGACACCGACATGGGCTTCGACGACCTGGCCGCCATCCTGGTCGTCACCAAGACTGCAGGCTGGTCGGTGGCCGGCCTGTCGCTGGTCGCCGGCAACGCGCCGCTGCCGGTGGTCGAGGACAACGCCCTGCGCAGCGCCGCCTGCTTCGGCTGGCGCTTCCCTGTCCATGCCGGCTGCGACAAACCCTTGGTCTGCGAGCTGGTCACCGCGCAGTACGTGCTGGGCGCGGACGCCATGGCCTCGGCCGGGCGGCAGCTGCCGCCGCTGCCGGACAGCGGCGGTCCCGCGCTCGATTCACGCGACGCGGTCGGCGCGCTGGGCCGCTGGCTCGAGGCGCAGGAGGCGCCCGCCACCGTGCTGGCCCTGGGCCCGCTGACCAATATCGCCACCCTGCTCACGGCCAGGCCGGAGCTGGCCGCGCGCATCGGCCGACTGGTCTGGATGGGAGGCAGCGCCGGCCCGGGCAATCACACGGCAGCCGCCGAATTCAATGCAGCGGTCGACCCCGAGTCGGTGCAACGCGTGATCGACGCCGGCCTTTGCATCGAGATGGTGGGCCTGGACGCCTGCCGCCAGGTGCGCGCGCACGCGGCGGACGCCGAGGCCTTGCGCGCCCTGGGCACCGAACGCGGCGCGATCCTGGCCGACCTGCTCCTGGGCTATGTGCGCATCGCCAGCGCTGACGGCAGCAAGCCCATGGCGCTCTACGACCCCACCGCCGCCGCCGCCCTGGTCTGCCCCGAGGGCATGCAGTGGCGCGAGGCGCATCTGGCGATGGAGCTCGATGGCACGCTCACCCGCGGCATGACAGTGATCGAGTGGCGCATTCCGCGCAAGGCGCAGGCGAATGCGCGAGTTGCCAGCGTGGCCGACGAGGCGATGCTGCGCGGCGCGGTCTTCGAGGCCCTGGCGCGCGCCGCGCGCTGAGATCAGCGTCTGCGGGCCAGCAGCGTCTCGACCTCGGCCCGGGTGGGCTGCGCCACCTGCGCCCCCGCCCGGGTGCAGGCCAGGGCACCGGCCGCCGACGCGGTGCGCAGCGCCCGCGGCCAGTCCCGCCCCTCCATCAGCGATGCGGCGAGGACACCGGTGAAGGTGTCGCCGGCGCCCGTGGTATCCACCACCGGGGCGGCGAAGGCCGGCACCTGGTGCATCACGCCCTCCACGCAGGCCAGTACGCCCTCCCCGCCCAGGGTCAGCACCACGGCCAGGCCGAAGCGCTGCGACAGGGCGGCGAGCTGCGCAGGCCGTCCCTCGGCGCGGATGCCCGCGCCCTCCAGCGTGGCCGCCAGCTCGGTCTCGTTGACCACCAGCACGTCCAGCAGCCGCAGCAGCGCGGGGCCGACCGGACGTGCGGGCGCGTTGTTCAGGATGGTGCGGCAGCCAGCCGCACGAGCACGCGCCAGCAGGGCCATGTTCTCTTGCGGGTCGGTCTCCATCTGCAGCAGCACCGTGCGTGCGGCGGCCAGGGTGGCGTCGCTCACATGGTCGCTGCGCAGGGCCAGGTTGGCGCCTGGGGCGACGACGATCTGGTTTTCGCCGTGCGCATCGACCACGATGCCCGCGCAGCCGGTGGCGGCGTCCAGCACCTGCACCTGCGACAGGTCGCAGCCGGCCGCAGTGAGTCGCTCGAGTGCCTGCGTGGCAAACGCATCCCGTCCCACGGCGGCTGCCAGCCGCACCGGCGCGCCAAAGAGCCGCGCCGCATGCGCCTGGTTGGCGCCCTTGCCACCCGGCGAGACCAGGTAGCCAGAGCCCATCACCGTCTCGCCGGCCGCGGGCAGGCGGGGGGCGCTGAAGGCGATGTCGAGGTTGACCGAGCCGAAGACGAGAAGCATGGGAAGTGCTGCGCGATGGAAACGGAAGTCGGGAACGCGATGCCGCCAGAGCGACAGACAAGTCCTGCGCGAGGCGCCGCGTGCGGGCCCGCATGGGGCGAGCCAATGTAGCATGGCCTCATGCAGACGAACGACGTGCCGGCGGTGCCGGCCACCCCCGAAGACGACACGCCCCTGCTGCGCTTCCTGCGCGCCATCCCCAAGGTCGAGATCCACTGCCACCTTCTGGGCACCGTGCGCGAGGCCACCTTCCTCGAGTGGACCCGGCGCGCCATCGCCAAGGCCGGCGGCGCCGCGCCTCTGACTGAGGACGAGGCCCGCGCCTTCTACATCCGCGGCGAGAAGCCGGTGGGCGTGCTCAAGGCCCTGCGCGCGCTCGACGCCTTCCTCATCACGCAGCCCGACGACCTGCATCGCCTGGTCTACGAGTACCTGCAGGACGCCGCAGCCCACAACGTCCGCCACGCCGAGTTCTTCTGGAACCCCACCGGCACCGCGCAAGAGTCCGGCATTGCCTACCCGCGCGCACTCGAGGCCATCGTGCGCGCCATCCACGACGCCCGCGCCGACTTCAGCATCCAGGGCTGGCTCATCGCCGCCATCGACCGCCAGGCCCCGCCGCAGGCCGCCACCGAGATGGTCGAATGGGTGGTGGCGCACCGGCGCGACGAGGTGCTGGGCATCGGCATCGACTACAACGAGGTGGACCACCCGCCCGAGTGGTTCGCGCCGGCCTATGCAATGGCGCGCCAGGCCGGCCTCAAGACGACGGCGCATGCCGGCGAATTCGGCATGCCCTGGGTCAACGTGAAGACCGCGATTGAATTGCTGCAGGTCGACCGCATCGACCACGGCTACACCGTGACCGACGCGCCGGACTTTGCCGCTCGCTGCGCCGAGAAAGGCATCGTTTTCACCGTGGTGCCGACCAACTCCTACTACCTGCGTACGCTGCCCAGGGAGCGCTGGGCCCTCGACCACCCGATCCGCCACATGCCGGGCCTGGGCCTGCGCATCCACCCCAACACCGACGACCCGACCCTGCACAAGGTCACGCCCACTGGCGCCTGGCACATGATGGTGAGGGACTTCGGCTTCTCGGTGGGCGACCTGCGCGGCTTCATGGCCAACGGGCTCGACGGCGCCTGGATGGACCCAGGCCAGCGGCGCCAGTGGCACGCCGAATTCAACGCCGAGTTCGACCGCTTGCGCGCGGCCTTGCTGCCCTAGTCCCGCAGCACCCAGCCCTCGGGCACCGCCCGCAGCAGCGGGCTGCGCAGCACGCCCACCGCGCAGGCCGCCCGCTGCGGCCCGAGCCGCTCGCGCCAGCGATCCCCCTGCAGCATCGCGACGCCACAGCCCACCACCTGCAGCCCCAGGCTGTCCATCAGGTCCCAGGCCGAGGCCATGGTGGTGCCCGTCGATAGCGCATCGTCCACCAGCGCCACCCGCCGTCCCTGGAGCAGGGGCAGCAGGTGCGGGTCGAGGTAGACCCGCTTGCCGGGCGCGGGCGAGGTGATGGAGTGCACCGCCGCCGACAGCGGCTCCTCGTACCAGAACTTGCGCGAGTAGCCCAGGGGCACGTAGCGGCTGTGGCCCAGCGCCTCGGCCACGCCGGGTGCGAGCGACAGGCCCAGGGTGGGCAGCGCGATGACGAGATCGGGCGCCAGAGGCTTGAGCGCGTCCCCCAGCATGCGCGAAAGCGTGCGCACCACCGCCAGCGAGGCCTGGTTCACCAGCAGCGAGGCGACCGCGTGGGACGGTTCCGAGGCCAGCGGCCGGATCGGGAGCTTCAGGATGCGGCCATCGGGCAGGCGCGCCGGGTAGCCGTATTGCCAGGGGCCGGTGTCATCGGCCGGTGCGGCGTCGGGCGGCAGCAGTTCCTGCCAGTAGTGCGTGGTGGATTCGGTGAAGTGGGGCACGGGCGGATCTTAGAGGCCCGGGCCCCTGCGCCACGCGCAGGGTCCGGCGCCAGTGGCCCCTCAGATGCCGCGCGGCCGCGCCACCACCTCGCTGCGCTCGCGAGGCGCCAGCCGCAGCTCGCGCTCCCGCTCGCCATCGCGGATGGTCAGGCGGATGTCGCCCGCGTCCAGGCCATGGGCCCAGACCTGCTTGAAGAAGGACTCGAGCGAGAGCACCGGCTGGCCGTCGACAGCGGCCACCCAGTGGCCGGGCCGCAGGCCGGCGGCCTCGGCCGGACTGCCGGCAGTGACCCGGGTGATGCGCACACGGGACCCCATCTGCATCGCGTTGACACCAAGCCAGGGCCGGCGTGCCTTCGGGTGGCGGCCCTCGCGCATCAGGTCTGCCAGCACCGGCTGCAGCACGTCCACCGGCACGAACAGGTTGCCTGGCAGCTGCCGCGGATCCTCGTCGGGCATCACGTCGAGCATCGCCAGGTTGCCGATGCCCACCAGTTCGCCCTCGGCGTTGAACAGGCCGGCACCCGAGTGGTTGCCCACCGGCGGCGAGGTGTAGAGCGCGGCGTCGAGGTGGTACTCCCAGTAGCCGGTGAAGGGCCGGCGGTCCATCAGGCGGACCGCGCCGGCCTGCTGGGGCAGCGCGCCAGACACATAAATCAAGGGTGAACCTGTGGCCAGGGATGCGGCCGAGCCCAGGGCCACCGGCCGGATGCCGGACAAGGGCACCAGCGGACGTACCAGGCCCAGGCCGTTCACGTAGTCATAGGCGACCACCTGACCCGGCACGCGCCGGCTCTCGCGGGTGACCAGGTCGACCGTCTCGGCCTCGAGCACCAGGTAGCCGATGGTGAGCACCAGTCCCTCGGGCGCACCTGGCAGGGCCACCAGCACCCCGCTGCCCTCGCGCTGCCGGCCCAGCGTCGAGGCCGAGCCTGCGCCGCTGACCGCACGCACCTGAACGCCAAGCGTGGCCGCCTGGGCCGCCTGCAGGCGCTCGCGGGCCTGAGCCTCCTGCGCCCAGGCGGGCAGAGCCCAGGGCGCGGCGAGAACGCCGGCGGCCAGGGCCTGCAGGGCCCCGCGCCGTCCGGTCGGCGTCGCGCCCATGCGCTCAGATCCCGAGCAGCTTCTTGGCCTCGCCCAGGGCCTTCATCGAGTCATCGTGACGGCCGGCCTTGTGCGCGGCCTCGCCGTCGGCGCGCAGCTTGGCCACCTTGTCGGACACGTCCTTGGACAGCGCGGGCTTGGTGGCCAGCTTGGCGTCGATGGCGCTCATCTCCCGTGGGCAGCTGTGGGCCAGGGCGGCGCCGGCAGCGAGGGAAGCGACCAGGAACACGGACAGTTGCTTGCGCATGATCTTTCTCCTAAGGAAGTCGATGGGACGATTGAAAGGAAACAGGCCTGCCATCCTAGGACGGCGCATCCTGCGCAACAATCGGCGCCCGAACAGCCATGCGCAGACGTCGGACTCTCCGGCCCTGCGCCTAAGGAAAACCCGCATGCACGACCTCCCCGCCCTCGAGACGCCCTGGCCCCCGGGCACCCGCCTGCGCCATTACAAGGGCGGCCTGTACGAGGTGGCGGGCTACTGCCTCATCGAGGCGACGCTGGAGACTGGCGTCCTGTACCGGCCGCTGGGCGAGGACGGCCGGCCGAAGGCGGACCTGCTGTGGATGCGGCCGCTGGCGGCTTTCTCTGACCGGGTGCAGACGCCCGAGGGGACCCGGCAGCGGTTCGAGGTGATTGCGCCCGCCTGATTTCAGCGGCCGCTGAACCTCGGCGCCCGCCGCTCGGCAAACGCCCGCCGCCCCTCGGCGAAGTCCTCGCTGGCCACCGTGAGACGCTCCCGCTCACGCAAACGCCCCATGTCATGGCGGCCCGCTGCCATCTCGCGGATCGACTGCTTAGTCGCCCGCACCGCCAGAGGTGCCAGCGCCGCGACGTCGCGTACCAGGGCGTCCAGCGCGTCGTCGAACTCGCCGGCCGGCAGCAGCGCCTCCAGGCAGCCGGTGTCCCACAGCTGCTGCGCGCTGAAGGGCCGCGCGGTGAGGAAGGCCCGCTCGGTGAAGTGCAGGCCCATGCGGGTGATGTACCGCTGCAGGCCGCTGGGGTAGTAATGCAGCCCCAAGGCGGTGGCCGGCATGCGCAGCTCCACGCCCTCGAGCGCCAGGCGCAGGTCGCTGGAGATGAACAGGTCGGTCGCCCCGCCGTACACGCTGCCATTCAGGGCGCACACCGTCACCGGCTGCAGCGCCGCATAGGCATCGGTCATGCGCTCGAACAGGCTCGCGTCCTTGCCCGGCTCGTCGAAGCCGCCGATGTCGTAGCCGGCGCAGAACACCGGCCGGGGCTGGCCCGCGGTGTTGGCGCGCAGGACCACCACCCGCACGCTGGCGTCCGCATCGATGGCCGCGAAATGCGCCAGCAGCGCGTGCAGATCCTCGTCCTGCAGCCGGTTGCGGTGCGCGGGGCGGTTGAGGGTGATGGTGGCCACGCCCTCGGCGATGGACAGCAGCGGCGGCGTGGCGTTGGCTAGTGGCATGGGTGGGCGTCGGGTCAGGGGCGCAGCAGGATGGTGGCCCGCCTCAATCGGCGAGGAACAGCGACTGCAGATCGCTCAGGAAATCGAAGCCCCGCGCGCTCGGACGCACCTGGTCCGCGTCACGCTCGATCAGGCCCTTGGCCTCGGCTTCGGCGAGCCCGCGTTCGATCGACGACAGCGGCAGCCCGGTGCGCGAGGCGAAATCCTGCAGCGCAAAGCCATCCTTCAGCCGCAGCGCGTTCAGCATGAACTCGAAGGGCAGGTCGGCGCGCTTGACCTCTTCCTCCTGCGCCACGGCGTTGCCCGCGCGCGCCTCGGCCATGTAGCGGCCCGGGTCGCGGAAGCGCACCTGCCTCACCACCCGGTGCGCAAAGGACAGCTTGCCGTGCGCGCCGGCGCCGATGCCCAGGTAATCACCAAACTGCCAGTAGTTGGTGTTGTGCCAGCAGCGGTGCCCCTCGCGCGCATAGGCCGAGATCTCGTAGCGCGACAGGCCCGCGGCGGCGGTGCGCTCGGTGATGCGATCGAGCATGGCAAAGGCCTCGTCGTCGCTCGGCACCACCGGCGGGTACTTGGCGAAGTAGGTGTTGGGCTCCAGCGTGAGGTGGTAGACCGACAGGTGCGGCGGCGCCAGCGCCAGGGCCTGGGTGAGGTCTTCGTCGAGTTGCGCCAGCGTCTGCCCCGGCAGGGCATACATCAGGTCGAGGTTGAAGGTCTCGAAGGCGCTGGCGGCTTCCTCGCAGGCGGCAATCGCCTGCGCCCGGTCATGCACCCGGCCCACGGCCTTGAGGTGCGCGTCGTTGAAGCTTTGCACGCCCACCGACAGGCGCGTCACGCCCGCGGCGCGGAAGGCGCGGAAGCGGTCCTTCTCGAAGGTGCCCGGGTTGGCCTCCAGGGTGATCTCGCAATCAGGCGCCAGCCGCAGGCGGGCGCGGATCGCATTCAGCAGCTGCTCGATACCCGCCGGCGAGAACAGGCTGGGCGTGCCGCCACCGATGAAGATGCTGTGCACGCCCCTCCCCCACACCAGGGGCAGCGACTGCTCGAGGTCGGCGACGAGGGCGTCGAGGTATTGCTGCTCGGGCAGCTCGCCCGGCTTCATCTCGTGCGAGTTGAAGTCGCAATAGGGGCACTTGCGGATGCACCAGGGCAGGTGCACATAGAGCGACAGCGGCGGCGGCGCCCCGAGCTGCAGGGTGCCAGGGCGCATGTAGTGGGCCAGGTCCTTCATGGCAGGCAGGGACTCGTGTTCAAGCGCAGCGCAAGGAAAAGGCCACTGGAAGACAAGGGCCTCAGAGCCACCGCTCCTGCATCAGCCGCACCATCTCGCGCGCCGCCTGGCCCCGATGGCTGTTCGCGTTCTTCACCGCCGGATCGAGCTGCGCAAAGGTACAGCCGAACTGCGGCAGGTACATCACCGGGTCGAAACCGAAGCCGTGCTCGCCGACCGGCGCCCGGGTGATCTCGCCCACCGCCCGGCCCACCGCGATCAGCGGCTCGGGGTCGTCGGCGCTGCGCAGGGCCACCAGGGTGCTGACCAGCGCGGCGCGGCGGTTGGTCACGCCCTCCATCTGCTGCAGCAAGGCGGTGACGTTGTGGTCGTCGCCCTTGGGAAAGCCGAACTGCATGGCATAGAAAGCGGTGTCCACGCCCGGCAGGCCACCGAAGGCGTCGACGCACAGGCCTGCGTCGTCGGCCAGGGCAGGCAGGCCGGTGGCCTGGGCCGCATGACGGGCCTTGGCCAGGGCGTTCTCGACGAAGGTGCGGAAAGGCTCCTCGGCCTCGCCGACGCCCAGGTCGGCCTGGCGCACGAGCACAAGCCCAAGCGGCTGGAACAGCGCCTGCAGTTCGGCGAGCTTGCCCTTGTTGTTGGAGGCCAGCACCAGCCGGCCGCTGAGCGCACCGGCGACGGCCGGCGACGGGTTCGCAGCTGCGGTCACTCAGGCCCCCATGCCTGCCGGCGCGGCTGGCAGCGGCTGCTTGAGCGCGGCGGCCTGCAGCTGCACCAGCTCGCTGATGCCCTTCTCGGCCAGCTGCAGC
>JACCDX010366464.1_pt1 | contig 12322 bp, 11 predicted proteins | sample 7449681 | NCBI WGS metagenome assembly JACCDX01 (sample SAMN15323450, study PRJNA562643) | freshwater metagenome | isolation source: river surface water | place: USA:Blue River Watershed | collected 2017-08-18
ATGCTTTGGCGCCTTTTATGAAAGTTGTTTCCTCCATCAAATCGGCCAAGAAGCGTCACCCGGCGTGCCAGGTGGTCCGTCGCAAGGGCAAGATTTACGTCATCAACAAGGTCGAGCCGCGTTACAAGGCGCGCCAAGGCTAACCTCTTACCCTCTCACCGCGATGAAAGCCGAAGGTCATCCCTCCCTTAACAACGTCTGCTTCCTCGATATCGGAACCGGCCGTCGTTTCCTCACCAAGTCGACCATGAAGTCCGCCCGCAAGGAGCAGATCGACGGCGTCGACTATTTCGTCGTCGTGCGCGACGTGACCATGGACTCCCACCCGGCCTACACCGGCGAGAAGCGCCTGGTCGACACCGCGGGTCGCGTCGAGAAGTTCACCTCGAAGTTCAAGCGCGGCGCGGCGAAGAAGTAAGCGCCCGGGTCGATCCGAACCCTTTGAACCCTCCGCTTGCCGCGGAGGGTTTTTTTGTGCCCGCGCCGCGGGTTTCGGGGAATTCCCGGACCCGTGGGGCAGGGCTCACCGCCGGGCGGTCGGGCAATGACAAAAAATGACGGCGGCGCGGGCATTTTTTCCGTGCCACCGAAGGGCCGCGCCGGCATGGCTCGTCGCCCGCTTCTCCGATCATCGCCATGCGCATCCATCCCTTCCAAGGTCTTGTTCCCACGCCGGCCCTCGCGCCCGAAGTCGCCTGTGTGCCCTACGATGTCGTCAACACGGCCGAGGCCGCGGCGCTGGCGGCCGGCAAACCGCACTCGCTCCTGCATGTGGACCGGGCCGAAATCGGCCTGCCGCCCGCGACGGATCCCTACAGCGACGCCGTCTACGCCAAAGCGCGGGCGAATTTCGAGACGCTCCAGCGCGCCGGCGTGCTCGTGCGCGAAACGGAGCCCAGCCTCTATGTCTACCAGCAGCAGATGGGGACGCACGTGCAGCGCGGCCTCGTCGCGGGCTGCCATGTCGACGACTACGATGCGGGCCTGATCAAGAAGCACGAGAAGACGCGGAAGGACAAAGAGGACGACCGCACGCGCCTGATCGACACGCTGAGCGCGGACACCGGTCCGGTGTTTCTCACCTACCGCGACAACGCGGCCGTCACCGCGCTCGTCAACGCCAAGACCCGGGAAACCCCGACGCACGATTTCACGGCGCCCGACGGCATCCGCCACACGGTCTGGCGCGTCGGCGGCGGAGCGGAGTGGGTGAAGGCCTTCGGCGCGGTGCCGGCCTCCTACATCGCCGACGGGCACCACCGCGCGGCCAGCGCGGCGCGCGTCGCGCGCCTCCGGCGCGAACGGAACCCGGCCCATACCGGCGCCGAGGACTACAACTGGTTCCTGTGCGTGCTGTTTCCGGCGAGCGAGCTGAAAATCCTGCCCTACAACCGCATCGTGGTGGACCTCAACGGTCTCGCGCCCGCGGCCTTCCTCGGGAAGGTCCAGGCGCTCTTCGGCCTCGTGGAAAATGCCCGGCCGGCGCCCGCGGCGGTCGGGGAGGTCAGCATGTATTTCGGCGGAAAATGGTATGGCTTGAAGTGTGCGGCCGAGCCGAACGCCGATCCGGTGGCGCGGCTCGATGTGAGCGTGCTGCAGGACAAGTTGCTCGGGCCGGTGCTCGGCATCGAGGACGTGCGCACGAGCAAGCGGATCGACTTCGTCGGGGGCATCCGCGGCACGGGCGAGCTCGTGAAGCGGGTGGACGCCGAGGGCGGCGTGGCCTTCTCGATGTATCCGGTGACGCTCGCCCAGCTCATGGACATCGCGGACGCCGGCCAGATCATGCCGCCGAAGAGCACCTGGTTCGAGCCGAAGCTGCGGTCCGGGCTTTTTGTCCACACGTTCTGACCCCGGGCGCGCCCCGAAACGGGGCGCGGGCGCGGCGGGTGAAAGGGACGTTGCGCGTCGCGGCCGGCCGGTGCTTGGGTAGGCGCGATGTTTTTTGCCGTCGCCGCGGACATCCCGCTTTGGTTCAGCGCCCCGTTTGCGCTGCTGCTCCTGCTGATCGCCACGATGCCGCTCACCCCCGCGCGGGTGAAGCACCTGTGGGAGCACTACTACCCGCACGTCGCCGTGGCGCTCGGCGCGTTGGTCATCGCGGTCTACCTGCTGCGCGTGCCCGGGGGCGCCGCGATCGTCGGGCACACCCTGCACGAGTATTTTTCGTTCATCGTGCTGATCGGATCCCTGTTCGTGGTGGCCGGCGGCATCCACCTCAAGGTCAAGGGCGAGTCCACGCCGGCGGCGAACGTGGTGTTTCTGGCGATCGGGGCCGTGGCGGCCAATTTCATCGGCACGACCGGCGCGTCGATGGTCCTGATCCGGCCGTGGATCCGGATGAACAAGGTCCGTATCAGCGCGTTCCACATCGTTTTCTTCATCTTCGTGGTGTCGAACATCGGCGGCGCCCTCACGCCGATCGGCGACCCCCCGCTCTTCCTCGGCTACCTGCGCGGGGTGCCGTTCTTCTGGCTCGTCGAGCACGTGATGGCGCAGTGGCTGTTCACCCTCGGGTTGGTGCTGGCGGCGTTCTACGCCTTCGACCGATGGAGTTTTCACCGCATGCCGCGGAAGCTGCAGCACGAGCTGGCGGCGGAACCCGAGACCTGGCGGTGCGACGGCGCCACCAACATCCTGTTTCTCGGCGCGATCATCGGCGCGGTGTTTCTGCCGGACCGCTATTTTCTGCGCGAGGCGGTGATGCTCGCGGCGGCCGCGGCGAGCTACCGGCTGACGCCCCGGGCCGTGCACGAGGCCAATGCGTTCACCTTCGGTCCGATCAAGGAAGTGGCGTTTCTCTTCGTCGGGATTTTCGCGACCATGATGCCCGCGCTCGGCTACCTGGAACGGCACGGCGGGGAGCTGGGGTTCACGGCGCCGCTGCACTACTATTTCTCGTCCGGCCTGCTCTCGGCGGTGCTCGACAACGCCCCCACCTACGTGAACTTCCTCCAGCTCGCGCAGACCACCGCCGCCGCGGCCAATCCGGCGGCCTTCGCCGGGATGGACGGGGCGTCGGCCGTGCGCGCGCTGCTGGCCGAAAAGCCGCTCTACGTCGTGGCGGTCAGCCTCGGGTCGGTGTTCTTCGGCGCGATGACCTACATCGGCAACGGCCCCAACTTCATGGTGAAGTCGATCGCGCACGAAGCCGGGGTGCATTGCCCGAGCTTTTTCGGCTACGTCGTGCGCTTCAGTTTGCCCGTGCTGCTGCCGATTCTGGCGCTCGGAGGCTGGCTCTTCCTCTGAGCCGGCACCGTCCCGCGGGTTTGCCGCTTGCGGGATCCCGGGGCCGCCCGTTCGCTCGGCGCGATGGCAGTCGCTCCCGACCCCGCGCCCCGCGACGCCGGCCCGCCCGCCGGCGCGGTCGGCGCGCAGTCGCAGTGGGCGCTGATCGTGGCGGCGTTTGTGCGCCACCGTCTGGCGGTGGCTTCGCTCTTTCTGCTCGCGGTGCTCTACACGATCGCGGCGGGCGCGGAGTTCTTCGCGCCGCACGCGCCGGGCTGGCGGGACCTGACCCACGCCTATTGCCCCCCCCAGCTGCCCCGGTGGTCGTGGCGCGACGGTCTGCACACGCCGGCGCTGCGCCTGCAGGTCGACCCGGTCACCTTCCGGCGCCACTACGAGGTGGATCCGGGCCGGGTGATACACTTGGGATTTTTCGTGAAGGGCACGCCGTATCGGCTCTGGGGCCTGGTGCCGCTGGAGCGCCGGTTCTTCGGCGCCAAGCCGCCGCCGTCACTCGACGGGTCGGCCGGCGCGCCGTCGTTCTATTTTCTCGGCGCCGACAAATACGGCCGCGACATCTTCAGCCGCAGCGTGCACGGCGCGCGGGTGAGTCTTTCGATCGGTTTGGTCGCGATCGCGGTGACCTTTGTCCTCGGGGTGACGATCGGGGGCGTGTCGGGCTATCTCGGAGGCGCGACGGACACGGTGATCCAGCGGGTGATCGAGGTGGCGGGGGCGTTGCCCCAGATCCCGCTTTGGCTGGCCTTCGGCGCGGTGGTGCCGGCCGACTGGTCGCCGCTCGCGACGTATGGCGCGATCACGCTCGTGCTGAGCCTGCTCGGCTGGACCGGGCTGGCGCGGGTCGTGCGCGGCAAGATCCTCGCGCTGCGCGAGGAGGACTATGCGACCGCCGCGCGGCTGCTCGGGGCGAGCCACGCCCGCATCCTGTTCCGGCACCTGCTGCCCGGCTTCACGAGCCATATCATCGTCGTGCTGACGATGAGCGTGCCGGCGATGATCCTCGGCGAGACGTCGCTCTCGTTTCTCGGGCTGGGCCTGCGGGCACCGGTCGTGAGCTGGGGGGTGCTGCTGCAGGATTGTCTCAACATCGAGCTCACCGCCCAACACCCTTGGCTGCTCATGCCCGTGGTTTTGGTTGTGCTCACGGTGCTCTGCTTCAATTTCCTCGGCGACGGTCTGCGCGATGCGGCCGACCCCTACGCCGGCCGATGAACTTCCCCGCCGAGGCACCCCTCCTCGAAGTGAAAAACCTCCGCGTGTCCTTCGCGACCGCGGACGGGCCGGTGGGCGCCGTGCAAGGCGTCTCGTTCGCGATCGGGCGCGGCCGCACCCTCGCGCTGGTCGGAGAGTCAGGCAGCGGAAAGTCGGTGACCGCCCACGCGCTCCTGAAACTGATCCAGCCGCCCGGGCGCATCGTCGCGGGCACGATGATCCTGCGTTCGCGACGCGTCGGCGAAGTCGACCTCGCGCACCTCGATGAAAAGTCCGGGCTGCTCTTCGCGATCCGGGGCGGAGTGGTAAGCCTGGTGTTCCAGGAACCGATGACGGCGCTGTCGCCCGTGCACACGGTGGGCGGCCAGATCGACGAGGCGATTTTGCTGCACCGCGACGTCAGCGCCGCGGCGGCGAAGCGGCAGACGCTCGAGATGATGCACCGCGTGGGCATCGCCGATGCGGCCCGCCGGCACGGGCAATATCCGCACGAGCTGTCGGGCGGGCTGCGGCAGCGGATCCTCATCGCGATGGCGCTGGTCTGCGGGCCGGAGTTGCTGATCGCCGACGAACCCACCACGGCCCTCGACGTGACGCTGCAGGCGCAGATCCTCGGGCTCATCAAGTCGCTGCAGCGCGAGATCGGTTTCTCGGTGCTGCTGATCACGCACGACTTCGGGGTGGTGGCGCAGATGGCCGACGATGTCGCGGTGATGCAGCACGGCGCGATCGTGGAGCAGGGCGACGTGCGCCGGGTCCTGCGGGCCCCGCGGCACAGCTACACGCGCGGCCTGCTGGATGCCTTGCCGAGCCGGCGCCGGCCGGCATTGCCGCCGGCGTCCCGCGGACCCCGCCCCGAGTTCGATGAACGCGCCTGAACCCGAATCGGCCCCCGGGCGGCACGCGCCTCTGCTCGAGGTGCGCGGTCTTGTGAAGGACTACGGGGGCCGGGGGGCCGGCGGCTGGGGCCGCGCCGACGCGCCGGTGCGCGCGGTCGACGACGTGAGTTTCGCGCTGCAGGCCGGCGAGGCGCTGGGACTGGTGGGCGAAAGCGGTTGCGGCAAGACCACGACGGCGCACTGCATTCTGCGGGCGATCGAGCCGACGGCGGGCGAGGTGCGGTTCCGGTTGCCGGACGGGCGGACGGTGGATCTGGCGCGGCTGCCGGAGCGCGACCTCAAGCCGATCCGCCGCCACGCGCAGATGGTGTTCCAGGATCCGATCTCGTCGCTCAATCCGCGCATGACCGTGCGCGACATCGTGGGCGAACCGCTGGTGATCCACGGGCTGGCGCGGGGGGCCGAACTCGATGCGCGCGTGGCCGACATGCTCGCCCGCGTCGGCCTGCGGCCGGAGCATCGCGCACGGTATCCGAACGCCTTCAGCGGCGGGCAGCGGCAGCGCATCGGGATCGCGCGCGCGCTGATTCTGCGGCCCTCGCTGCTGGTGTGCGACGAGGCGACCTCGGCGCTCGACGTGTCGGCGCAGGCGCAGGTGCTGGACCTGCTGAAGGGGCTGCAGCGCGACCTCGGGCTGACGATCCTCTTCGTGGCGCACAACCTGGATGTCGTGCGCGGCTTCTGCGACCGCGTGGCGGTGATGCGGCGGGGGCGGATCGTGGAGCTGGCGCCGACGGCGGAAATCTTCTCGGCGCCGCGGCATCCCTACACCCGCATTCTGCTGTCCGCGGTGCCGTCGCCCGACCCGGATGTGCCGTTGAATTTCAACGTGGCCGAGGAGCTGGCGCGGCTGGATGCGGCGGAGGCGTGACGGCGGCGGATGACAGGTTTTGCGGAACTTGGCATTGCCGGCGGGCGGTCGCTCCGGCATCAGCGAAGGCCTTTTCACCATGCTCGTTCACACCGTCTACTTCTGGCTGAAACCCGAACTCACCGCGCAGCAGCGCGCCGAATTTCGCAAGGGCGTCGAGTCGCTCGGCGCGATCCCGGCGGTCGACAAAGTCTACGTCGGCACGCCCGCCGCCACGACCAAGCGCCCGATCATCGACGATTCGTATTCGGTGGCGCTGACCGTGGTCGTCAAAGACGTCGCCGCGCACGACGCCTACCAGATCGACCCGATCCACCTGAAGTTCGTGGAGACGTTCAAGACGTTCTGGAACAAGGTGCAGATCTACGACGCGGCCTGAGCCGCGGCGCCGGCCGCCCGATGGGTGGGCGGCGCGTTTTCGGGCGGGCCGACGGGCCCGCCCTTATTTTTTGACGGCAAAGGGCGCGAAGAACGCGGCCTGCGTCGGCGGGAAGCGGCCGAAGAGGCGCACGCCGGTGTCTTCCTGCTCCTCGCTCTGCACGTGGCCGGTGGCGTGGAGCCGGGCGATGACATCGTAGCGGTCGTGCGGCACGAAGAGCTCCACCGCGGCGTGCGCCTCGGCGATGAGTTCGAGGCAGCGCGCCTCGAGTTCGTCGAGGCCGGCGCGGGTGAGCGCGCTGACGTAGAGGGCGTCGCCGGCGAGGCGGCGGGCGCGCTGGAGCATCTCGGGCGTGGCGGCGTCGACCTTGTTGAAGACGGTGACGATGGTGGCGTTCGTCGCGCCGAGCTCGGCGAGCACGGCGAGCGTGGTGGCGTGGTGCTGCTCGACGTTGGGGTTGGTGACGTCGAGCACGTGGACGAGGAAGTCGGCGACGACGACCTCCTCGAGCGTGGCCTTGAAGGCCTCGACGAGACCGTGGGGCAGGCGGCGGATGAAGCCGACGGTGTCGGTGACGAGGAGCTTCTGGTTGCCGCGCAGGACGAGCTGGCGCGTGGTCGGATCGAGCGTGGCGAAGAGCTTGTCGGCGGCGAGGACCTGGGCGCCGGTGAGGGTGTTGAGCAGCGTGGATTTGCCGGCGTTGGTGTAGCCGACGATGGCGCAGGTGGGGACGGGGACGCGCTGGCGTTTGCGGCGCTGGACGTCGCGTTGTTTCACGACGCCGGCGAGCTCGGCCTTGAGGTGGGTGATGCGGTCGCGGACGGTGCGGCGATCGTTCTCGAGCTGGGTCTCGCCTTCGCCGCCCATGGCGCCCTTGCCGCGCTGGCGCGAGAGGTGGGTCCAAGCGCGCGTGAGGCGCGGGAGCGAATACTCCATGCGGGCGAGCGCGACCTGGAGCGTGGCCTCGCGGGTGTGGGCGCGGTCGGAAAAGATCTCGAGGATGACCTCCTGGCGGTCGATGACGGCGAGGCCGGAGAGTTCCTCCCAGTTGCGCTGCTGGGCGGGTGAGAGGGCTTCGTCGAAGACGATGACGTCGGCGCCTTCGGCTTTCGCGAGGGCGGAGATCTCCTCGGCCTTGCCGCTGCCGAGGAGGTAGGCGGGCGTGGCGCGGCGCAGGTTGACGAGTTCGGAGCCGGCGACGGTGATGCGGAGGTTTTCGACGAGTTCCTTGAGCTCGGAGAGGAGTTCGGCGGCTTCGCCGGGGGCCATGGCCTCGGTTTGGACGCCGACGAGGAAGGCGCGTTCGAGCTGGGTGGGTTTGTCGGTGAGGAAGTCGGCCATCAGGTTGGGAGGGCCGAGGCAATCGGGTGCGGCGGCAGAGTCAAACGGCGTCGGGCTCAGCCGGGCGTCGCGGTGCCGGCGGCAGCGGGGTGGGCGCGACCGTTGCCCAACCGGAGCAGCAGGGCGCGCAGGGCATCGGGCCGGACATACTTCACGGTTTTCACGGCTTCGCCTTCGAAGTGGACGATCAAGGTATCGAAGCCGCCGCGGGCCGCGGCCACGTCCGGCGGCAGGACGTGCCAGTAGACCCACAGGTCGGCCCCGATGCGCTGGCAGGGTGGGCCGTGGCGGGCGATGATATCGGCGAGAGTGAGCGGGCGGGGGACGAACGGCACCAGGTCGTCGTCGGCCACCGTTGCCCGGGCCGGACCGGGAATTGCCGGTGTCGGTGCGGCCGTGGCGGAGTGAAGGGCCAAAATGGCGAGGAGCGCGAAGCGGGCGCGCGCCGACGGGAGCAGGCGGAGTGGCGTAGTCATGGGGGGAACCCGCGGCGCGGGCTCCCCTGCAAACCTGGCGGCGCGCGAGGCGTTACCGCCGGACGGGGAGTTTGCGATCAATCGCCGCAGCGCAGCGATGGACGCGCGCGCCGGGTCGACCGGCGGTTCAGGCGGGGAGACGGACCGTGAAACGTGCGCCGCCGCCGGGGGCGTCGTCGACGGCGACGGTGCCGCCGTGGGCTTCGACGATGGCTTTGACCATGCTCAGGCCGAGGCCGAGGCCGCGCTGCGAACGGCTGGCGTCGCCGCGGTAGAGCCGGCGGAAAATCGCGTCGCGCTCGGCGGGCGGCACGCCGGGGCCGTTGTCGGCGACGACCAGCACCGCGGCGGAGCCTTCGCGGCGGAGCGAGAGCGTGAGGCGGCCGCCGGCGGGGGTGTATTTGAGGGCGTTGTCGACGAGGTTGACGACGGCCTGGCCGAGGCGAATCGGGTCGGCGGAGCACTCGACGGGGGCGGGTTGGTCGAGGGTGACGGCGATGGCTTTCTCCTCGGCGACTTCGCGGTAAAGATCGGCGGCGCGGTCGGTGAGCGTGCGCAGGTCGAGGCGGCTGCGGTCGAGTTTGAGCGCGCCGGCCTCGGCGGCGGAAATGTCGAGCAGGGCTTCGAGGAGGTGGAGCACGCGGTCGGATTCGTCGACGCAATCGGCGAGGGCGGCGCGGGACTCGGCGGGATCGGCGCCGTCGCCGAGGGCGAGTTCGGCGGTGCCGCGCAGGCGAGTGAGGGGCGTGCGCAGGTCGTGGGCGAGGTTGTCGAGCGTCTCGCGCAGGACGCGGACGTGGGCGGCGTTCTTGTCGAGGAGGGTGTTGAGCTGGGTGACGAGCACCTCGAGTTCGCCGCGACCGCCGGCGGAGGGGACGCGGGCGGCGAGGTCGCCGGTCTCGAGGATGCGGCGGGCGGTCTGCGACACGAGGCGCAGGGGGCGCGTGGAACGCCAGGCGAGCACGATGCCGGCGCCGAAGGCGAGGATGAGTGCGGCGCCGCCGGTGAGGGCGAAGGCGCGCTTCAGCGGGGCGAGCAGCACGGCGCGGCTGTCGAGAAGGCGGCCGACCTGGAGCCGCCAGCCGCTGTCCCAGCGGTAGGACGCGATGGAGTAATCGCGCAGGGCGTTTTGCGGGATGCGTTCGGTGCGCACCTCCTGTTTCAATTCATAGGGGCCGAAGGGCACCGACTGGATCTCGGTCTCGATCCAGTCGTCGGGGAGCTTCTGGAAAATGGGGGTGCCGTCGGGAGCGATCAGGCGGATGAACGCCGCGCTCATCTCCGGGGAGTTGTCGGACTTCACGCGGGCGACGAAGACGGCGGGCGTGGAGCGGGCGAACGAGGCGGCGAGGGCGCGGACCTGGCGCTCGAGCGCGGCGAGTTCGCGCTTTTCGAGGGATTCGGCGAGAATCCAGTAGAGGACGCCGAAGAGCAGGCCGGTGCCGACGGCGAAGACGAGGGCGTATTGGAGCGCGAGGCGGAGCGCGAGGGACTGGCGCAGCCGCTCAAGCATGGCCGTGCGGGCGGAAGGTGTAGCCGACGCCGCGGGTGGTTTCGATGCGCTTGTGGTCGGGGTCGATCTTGGCGCGGAGGCGCGACATGACGACGTCGACGACGTTGGTCTGCGGGTCGAAACTGTAGTCCCAGACGTGCTCGAGGATCATCGTCTTGCTGACGGGGCGGCCGGCATGGCGGAGCAAAAAGGCGAGCAGCGAGAACTCGCGCGGCTGGAGGTCGACGGGCGCGCCGGCGCAGGTGACCTCGCGGGTGACGAGGTCGAGGGTGACGTCGCCGGCGACGAGGCGCGTGGTCTCGGGCGAGGAGGTGGCGCGGCGGATGAGGGCCTGCACGCGCGCGAGCAGCTCGGAAAACGCGAAGGGTTTCGTGAGGTAGTCGTCGCCGCCGGCCTGGAGGCCCTTGATGCGGTCTTCGACGGAGCTTTTGGCGCTGAGGAACAAAATGGGCACGGGCCGGCGGGCGGCGCGGAGGCGTTTGACGAGGCTGAGGCCGTCGAGGTGCGGGAGCATGACGTCGACGACGGCGGCGTCGTAGTCGGTGCTCTGGCCGAGGGCGAGGCCGGTGTCGCCGTCGGGGGCGTGGTCCACGGCGTAGCCGGCCTGCTTGAGGCCGCGGACGAGAAACGAGGCGATCTTGGCATCATCTTCGACGACGAGGACGCGCATGGTGGTGCGGGAAGTGAGGCGGCGCGCGACGCGGCGGTCGAGGGCGGAGTGGGCCGGGCGCGAGTGCGGTCGGGGGACGGCGGCAGCCGGAGCGGGCGGTCCGGCGAAGGGCAACGCCCCGGGGGCGCGGCGGTCGGCGGTCGGTCCGCGGCGGACGACGGCGCTACATTTTTCCCGTTCTGAGTGCGTCTTTCCCGTCTCGCCGGGAAAACGGATCGCGGCACTGTGACCGCCCCATGGCCGCCGCGCACCCGTCTCTCCCGTCCGCACCGGAAATCGTCGTGGTGGGCGGCGGGATGGCGGGCGTGATGGCGGCGTTGGCGGCGAAGACGCCGGCGAACCGCGTGGTGCTGATCGAGCCGAGCAATGTGCTGGGCGGGCAGGGGACAGCGGGCGGGGTGGCGGGTTTCTGCGGCGACACGAAGCGCGTGAACGCGGAGTTCGCGGCGATTGTGGCGGAGCTGGCGCGGCACGGCTTGATCGAGCCCTACCGTCCGAACGAGGACCGGCGGGCCTACGACCTGGAGTGGTGCGCGTTCTTCCTGCAGGAGCGTGTGGTGGCGCGGGGGATCGAGGTGCTGCTGCACGCGCGGGTGATCGGGGCGACGGCGACGGACGGCCGGGTGACGGCGTTGGAGGTGGCGACGGCGGGGGCGATGGTGCGGCTCGCGCCGCGGTTTGTCGTCGATGCCTCGGGGGCGTGCACGGTGGCGGGCCTGGGCGGATTTCCGCTGGTGCACGAGGGGGCGAACCGGCAGTTGCCGATGAGCCTGTATTTCACGCTGTGGGACACGCACCGGCCGGTGACGCCGGTCCTGCCGGAAGGCTGCCCGGCGTGGACGCACGACGGCGAGATCCCGATGACGAGCCTGCACCGGTTCCCGTCGGGCAAGGTCGAGGTCAAGATGAAGGTCGTGGGCTTCGACGCGGCGGACGGCGCCGGCCGCTCGGCGGCGGAGATCTTCGCCCGGCGCCAGATGCACGCGCTGATCCACTACCTGCAGACGCGCGGCTACCGTGGGCGGAAGCTGGATACGCACGTGCTGGCGTCGGTTTCCCGCGGGATCGGCGTGCGCGAGGAGCGGCGCATCGTGGGCGAGCACGTGCTCACGGAGGCGGAGGCGCGGCGGGCGGCGACGTTTCCCGACGCCGTGGCGGTCAACACCTACCACATCGATTTCCATTGGCCGGACCGGATGGAGCGGGCGGGCACGGGCATCACGGACATGCTCGAGCCGCACCACCTGCCGCTGCGCATGATGATCCCGAGGGGCGCGAAGAATCTGCTCGTGCCGGGCCGGGGCGCGTCGGGCGACCAGACGGCAATGAGCGCGTTCCGCGTGATGGCGGTGGTGGCGCAGATGGGGTTCGCGGCGGGCTTGGCGGCGCGGCAATGCACGGAGCACGGCCGCGAGCTGGCGGAGATCGACGTCCCGGCGCTCCAGGCGGCGATCGAGGCGGGCGGGCAGTCGCTCGATCTTTCGGACTACGGGGAGTATTTGCGGCGCGACCGGTGCGTGCACGAGACGGTGGCTGACGGCGCCGGGGCGTCCGGGGAGATTGCCGCGCCGGAGCTGCGGCTGGAGCGCAACGCACGCTTCGTGGCGACGTGGCGCCAGGGCGGCCGGCGGTTCGAGGCCGAGCGGCGCGAGGGCCGATGGTTGACTCCGCGCGAGGCGGACGGCGGGGCGGCGACCGGCGGAGCGGCGGCG
>JACCDX010850491.1_pt1 | contig 12322 bp, 16 predicted proteins | sample 7449681 | NCBI WGS metagenome assembly JACCDX01 (sample SAMN15323450, study PRJNA562643) | freshwater metagenome | isolation source: river surface water | place: USA:Blue River Watershed | collected 2017-08-18
AATCTCCGCGTGGATACGCTTGGTTAGTTTTCCAGTTGGTGGAGCGGCATTTCTATCGTACAGAGTATGGTCGCTGAATGATTCCACGAAGAACACCTTATCACACTGAACCTCGGTATGGTTAGCACTCATCATTGCAACCAACTCACTCGTATCGATATCCATGTCAGTATATCGAATGATACTCAGAATTGTATTGTAGTAGTCCTCGTTCTGCAGAACCTCCAGGTTGGATAGCTTAGCGCTAAGGATATTTTTTATAATCCTGGAAAGGATGCCGATATGACGGAAGGACAGCTCATGAGTAATGGATGCGATATAAGTTAGTTCGTTTATCAATGCATCGGCCAAAGAACCATACTCGACCAGTTTCATTCCACTGGAAGCATATCCTCCAGAAGAACCAACAGTCATTGCTCCAAATGCCGGCAAGACGCTTCTGCTCACAAAGCCAAAGGTAGTACCGCTCATCGTAGCACACTTGCGTATCATCCTATTAACCTCGCTGTATGCATCTGACTCTGCACTTGTATTGCGCAGGATATCCATGGCTTGGCATATGAATGCATTGACGTCTACACAGATATTCCAAGATGACTTACAGAGCATGTCATTATGGGTTATCAGTAGCTCATCATCTATCATGAATGATGGGCCGCTGATGGCAATACTCGGTGGGACATTGGGATACCACAAGGCCTTGTTGGGTGTATCCAACACACTTAACTCCATCACATGGTCGCCCACATGGAACTTGATTACAAGATTGGTATCCATGTCGTACTCACTCTCCAAGTGAGTAGCATTCAATCTCTGGCAGAATACAGTCCATTCATACTGCACAATGTCGGCAGGAACTTGGTTATCGATGACTGCAAGTGGATATGTGGTGTAGTTGTCTTCCTCTTCTTCATAGCTGGAATTAGACATCATCTCGACATCGCTGTCGGACATGTATTCGTAATCGGAATCGGAGATGGACATGGTTTATACTTTTAATTGCTGGCTCTTCAATTTTAAACAAAAATAGGCCTACACCATATCCTCAATGATGTCTATCACGCATGATGGCATATCATGACGTTCTATCATATATCGCCCGGTGGCTCGTGCCATACATTCCTTCATGTTAGCCTCTGTGTATTCAGATGTTAACTTGTCCTTGAACTCCAGAATAAATCCTAAGTCGCTGAGCTTCTGATAGGCACCTACCTCCTGCCAGACAAGCCTATCCTGGAACTTCCTGAGGAATGCCTCATCCCGCATACTATCTCTACAGAGTGCAGTCCAATTTATCTTGTCCTGGAATTCCTCGATGAATGACTCAGATAGCTGGGTTCCTGATATGTCTGTCCATTCGACATTATAGATGCAATCCCTGATGAATCCTTCTGAGAAGTTTCTGCATGCCCATATCTCATCCCAATCGATATCATCCTCGAACTCATAAATGAATGCCTCTGATAACTGGTTGTATCTCGATAGATTAGACCAGTCTACTCTATCAATGAACTCCCGAATAAACTCCTCGGAGAAGCTTCTGTATACCCAGATAACCTCCCAGTTTATATTGTCTTGGAACTCTCGAATGAATGCCTCTGAGATAACCATGTTGTTCTTGGATATCTTATCCCAGTCTACATTCTCCAGATTCATTCGAATGAACTCCTCAGATAGGTCGCACCTGGCACTGATATAGTCATCATCCCAGACAGCCAAATCTTCATCGTAGTATTCTTGGGCAAGATCTTCGGACATGTCCATCCATTCATGCTTGTCATCTGCTGCATAGAAGGTGCATAAGTGAATCAGTCTGTCATTGTAATCATTGCCAGTCTTGATACCAGATAGACCAAGATAGTACCGATACAGACCAATATTTTCATCTTCAAATTTATTTTTACCACTGGCCAGGTAGTTCTTGCAGTATCGGATGAACTGATTCACACATACATCATCCGTCTTTGTAGTTCGGCACCATGCACTCAGCTTATCATCTTCAATATGGCCAAAGTCCACATCATTGAAATTAATACTCTTACAGGCGGCATCGAACGCAGTATCTGAAAGATACTTATCCATATCAGCGATGAATGAAAGTGGGATGGACATGGTTATATCTTTAATTGCTGGCTCTTCAATTTTAAACAAAAAATAAACCTATTGGGCCAGCATACACCTATCCAGTCTTAGGTCCAGCAACCCATCGTAGTTCTCCTTGGTTCGGCGGATGTATCTCATCTGAGCATCTATACGGATATTGTACTCAGATATGACATTCCTGCACACAGGGGTAAGTGGTTTGTATTGAATGAGCTCGATTACGTTATTCAGACAGTCAGTGATAGTATCGACTCCGGCATCCCGCTTGGTTCGAAATGAAGAGACATCCTCAGTTGTTCCGTCAAGCATGGTGTCTGTTATCTGGTCCAGCTCGGCATTTGATTCCTTAATGCCATTGTACAAATCCATTATCTGATTGACATAGAACTCACTTTCGCTGCTACTCCGCATAGCATGAAACATGCGATATAGCATGCTATAGTGGTTGTCTCGGTTCTGACGATGCTCATCGATAATGTCCTGAAGCAGTGCGTTCATGACAGTCTGATACTTATCCATGATAACCCATCTATTTTATACTCAATCACAAAAACAAGCCTACGAGAGGCATTCATCAAGCTTGGCATCAAGATGTGTCTCAGCTATTCTACTCATACTGGCCTTTACCTTGTAGATATCCACTGTCTTGGAATCAGTAGCTCCATGGAGCTCCTCACGGAACGCATCCATGTACTTGAGAGTCATTTCAACTCCCTCATCACGAATGGCCCTCCATTCGTCCACCTTGTCATCGGTCTCACCATTCATACACTCATCCAGAATAGTGTCCAGGTTCTTGTTCGCGTTCTTTAGCTGATTGTAAACAAACATCTCACTTTCATCATACCATTCATTGACCTCCTCGACAATGAATGGTGTGATAGTAGTGTTATTATGAACTGTCTTCAGAATCTGCATAGCTTCAAACACTGACGCATGCAGTTCGTCTCGAGTTGTACGCAATCCCGTTATCATATTCATTTTGATACTTATAGATGAGACCATATCTATTTTATGCTCAATTCAAAAAAACAAGCCTATCTCAGCACGATGGCGTCCACATAGCTGTCAATGGCATAGTTGTAGGACTGGTAGCCAATCTCTATGATAATCTTCAATTGATTACACTCATCCAGAGCCTTGTACAACAACATAGTAGACTCCCATTCAACCTCATGAGTGGCATGCCAGTACTCCTGTCTTCGGATGTGCCGGATGCGTCTCATGTACTCTGGGATGAGCTCCAGATTGGCATCCTGGGCCATACGGAGCTGGGCAATGCCATTGGTCAGTTCATCATTATCTACCCGTCCGGTATGCTGGAAGAAGTAGGCAATGATGATGCCTATAATCCGGTTGCACTCCATCATCTTCTCCACGATATCCAACATGGCTGCATCATACAGACTATCCAAATTTCTGCGCTCCTCCTCAGTAATGGCATATCCACGAGCCTCTATACCCTCCATGGCCTCCACTACCAACTGGATAGTGGCATAGTGAGCTGCTCGGTTGCTCCGAGCAGTATCTACAAGAAGGGCTATCTCAGAACTCATGATGGGCTGGTATCTATATCTGCCAATACACTTATTTTATGCCCAATCCAAAAAATAGTCTATGCCCATAAGTCATCATAGAGCTCCTCTATGGCTTGATATGCTATTCTATCAAGCTCTCTGTTTATCTCGACCAGCCGCTCCTGAATAGCAACCGGCACCACTCCCATTGTCCTGAGATATGTAGAAACATCCCCATACTTGGCATCCCGCTCTATTCTTAGTTGGAATACAGTATCCTTCATATCACTACGAATGATACGGTTGGTATGCCGGTCGATGACCACAATGGCATCGAGGGCATTTATGAGGGAGTATAACCCATCCTTAGCCATGGCAAAACCACGGTCTCGAGCATGTATTGCACCGGAGATGATGGCAGTGAGCGAATCCTTGGTATTCAACATAGTTGATAATTATCAATCGGGCATGACTATTTTATGCTGAATACCAGCTCATTATAGTATAAGGATGATATGGAACAGAATAACTCGATGGTTTAGGAGAACTCCCAAAAATAAGGATGTGGATGACTTGCATAAATACAAGATAGAGCAGTTGATGGCAATCCATAGTGTAGTGAAACCTATAGTAGAACCTACTGTTGAACCTATTGTAGAACCTATTGTAGAACCTATTGTAGAACCTATTGTTGAACCTATTGTTGAACCTACTGTTGAACCTACTGTTGAACCTATTGTAGAACCTATAACTACGGAATCTACAATAGATGATATCATACAGCAAATTAAAGATGAATCCTATAAACTACTATCACAATTGCAAACTATTATAGTAGTGCATCACTATGATTGGGTAGATGAACTGGATAACTGGATTCAAGGAAATGCATGGGTGCAGGAATACAATGGATATGATAACTACTATAGTATCAGTACCTTGGGTTATAGCAAGGAGGAGATAGAAATAGAGCAGTTTGATGATAACTTCTATCAATGGCAGGTGGATGAGCTTGCCAAGCCTGGATCTCCATAGACAAAAAATATTTTTTATGACTACTCAGAGTCGTCAGATGTCTCTGGAGTATATGGACTTGTCTTGGTCTCAACATCTACACTGCGCATGACATCCAGATACTCATCGAAGTCGATGTAATCATTCTCGGTGAATGTGCTATTGTTGCACTTGCAGATAATCGGGAAGGTATCCTTTGTCCACGGTTTGAAGATATACTTCTCAGCTACAAATGAACGATATGCAAAGTCAGCGTCATCTCGATGCTCGTCATTGTATTTCATAATCTCCTTTTGCAGCTCGTTGTTGTAATCAATAACTCTCTGCTCTTCCTTGAGATTTGCATCGATAAGCTTGGAGTCCAGCCATGCTTCAACTTTAATTTTGATGTTGTTGCGCAGAGTAATGGAATTGGCATTGTAGTGCATCTGAATGTATGGCACCCACTTATGGTCGGGGTCATTCATCTTCTCACGCATTACCTTCCGTACATTCTTGTTCTGACCAGCAGTATGTGTGAGATGATATGTAATCTTCTTGGTCTTCTTGTTTCTGGTCTTGTAGCCCATCACCATGAAGTTGCTACGCAATCCAAGTTGTTTCGGATCCATTGTACTGGTGATGCACTTCTCCTTCAACAAGTCAGCCACATGCCCAATCTCTTGCTTGAACGACTTCTTCATCTCAGCAAGATTAAACTTGGCTTCCTCACGAGTCTTCTTGGTTTCTTCCTTAGCTTCATGAGCTTCTTGTTTAATCTCCTTATTCTGCTGTTTAACATCCTTGACCATATCTCGCATCTCCAGCATCAAGTCCTTCAAGTCTATGTTTTCGGATGAAAGATGTTGCTTCTCAAGTTCATTTAGATAGTCTCTGTAGTTAGACTGATACTCCTTATACTGAGCAATCAATCTGAGTTGCAAACTGAAGTAGTTGGCATACTTGTCTTCATTATATGAACGCATCAGTAATTTATGACAGGCTTCGATGGTGATGATGAACTTGATTGGATGATAAGTTCTTCCATTCTTATTTTTAACCGACAACCATAGGATCCTACAGTCATCATTCTGAAATCTAATCTCATATGGATCTGAGATATCAATCATTGTATAATCATCTCCATTTGAAGATATGGAAGCTTCCATATCTTCAAGTTTATTGCCGGTCTTCTTTTTTGAAGAACCGCCAGCTGGCGGTTCTTCATTTTTATCATTGGTCTTCTTATTTGAAGATATGCCAGCTGGCATATCTTCTTTAGATGGAATAATTCCAGCTCTCTCAATAGTCCTACGGATATCAGTCATCTTAGTATCTCCATCAGTAAGACCAAGACTCTTCATCATCACCTCAGCATCAATGCAGTAGTACTCCTCCTTACGAACCATATCATCCAAGATAGCTCTCTCGACTTCTGACACTCCAGTTGCTTCAATCTTTGGCTTGACCATCTTCTCAGCATCCTCATACGAACACGCAGTCTTCGTATCGATGGAGAACTTAAGCAAGTTGGCGGAAACGCGGTGGATTGGAACAATCGGCATCATGGTTGTATAATTATCCATTACAGCCGTCAATTTTAAAGGAAATGGATATCTATAGGACTTTCATAAAAAATAACGCCAAGTAGAATATTCAATCTTTGGACTACCACCACGACCAAAGGTATTACGGAAACTTCTGTATTGGTAATCCACCATAATCCCATCTCCACGGACTGGTAATATAAAAATAATACCCATGACTACATGGAGAACACATCTGCCATGAACATCGCCAGGATGCTATCGAGTCTCTCCACAATTGCAGCATTGGTAGCATCAATCGATGCCCGCAGTTTATCAAGCTCCTCATCAGTGCCATCATGATTTCTCACTCTCTCGATATATTTAGGGATGCGATTGTAGTTGACAGTTCTTCTTCTCCGAAACTCATTGATGAGAGCCGATGTATAGGCAACCCCAGTCTTGTCTTGGTCCATGACCATGTACATGTTATGAATGACATCATACATGTAGTCAGCTGCATTCAATCTACCAAGGAAGGTATCTGGGCTTAGGTTGCTTGCAATGACATTGTCCAGACTACGATAGGTAGCATCTCTGTTGGCAGAAGAATTGAGAATGGCTTCAAAGGTAGTGTTCATGGTTGATACATATACATGAAATGAAATCAATTTTAAAATTGAGACAGGCCAGTATAGTATAATGATGAAGGTAGTCATCAATACCTGCTATGGAGGCTATGGTCTTTCCAGTCTTGCCACCGCTGAGTATGAGAAGGCGGTTGGGAGATATCTTCCATATCATGAGATAGAACGAGATGACCCAGCACTGGTAGCTATCGTAGAGAGGCTTGGCAAGAATGCTTGGGGCAACTATGCAGAACTCAAGGTGGTGGAGATACCAGATGATGTTGAGTGGGAATTGAATGACTACGATGGAGTGGAGACCATCCATGAGAAGCACCGTTCATGGAGTTAGGAGCCATCCATATTTTTTATGAGAAAAATAAATAGCAGCTACTCCATCACCACCAACGTATCCATACCAGCTCCAATCAAAACTCCAGTACTCAGCTTTATACTCAGAGGCACGGACATGCGATGAACGCTGGTCAGTGAATTGCCATATAGCTGGATATCGATAACCCGCCCAAGTACAGCGGTGTTGCTGGCCAATATATCTCCATTAGAGAGGGTTCCCTTCAAGATGCGCACGTAGTACTTTCTATCTACATCGTTTTTTATGACTTCAAGAATGCACTTGGATGAATTCTTGGATAGCACAACTGCTTGCTCACATACAGCATCCAACTTATTATCATTCTCAAGATTAACCATGAACATCATATCCTCCCACGGTTTTATTGCAGTGATGGTAATGCTGTTTATCTTTCCATGAGATACCAACTGACTATCATGTATAGTAGTCAGCTCATCCCCAATATCAAAGCTACCTCCAGTTATCTTGAGGAAGGTACCAGTATCACTTGGGTACACATCCAGAACACACTTGACATTGATTGGAATGACCACCCATATGATAGTATCCTTGCCGATATGCATTCCTATATTGACACCAGTATTCACCATTACATACAGAGACCCTATTTTGTTGGTAGCCGATGCTACAGTACCCACTCCATCTATAATTATATCAGAGACCATGCCCAGAGGATAGTACTTGCCTCCATTTATAATGGCCAAGTGGTCTCCAAGTCTGAGCGTGCCATGGATTATATCAATATGGCTCTTCTCACCAACAGAGAGCTTGCAGTTGGTCTTGGTGTACGCGATAGGCATCATGATTATATGATTACATGCCAGCACATCAATTTTAAAATAGATAGCTGATGACGATACCGCCAACCACTCCAAGAACGATGCCATCCACAATAGTACTGGCTATAGTGCTGATGTAGTTCCATACGGAACGTTGGTCTATCGCCAACTCATTTAGTATCTCAATCTTCAATCTTGCAAACTCCTCCTCAGTCATAGCTATATATGTTTGGACAGACTCAAAAATAAACCTACGGCTTACTCAAGCACGAAGTAGGTTTGGTTCTTCTGCAACACTGAACCATCCTTCATCTCGATGATGAACCTGATTGGTTCATCAGTACTCTGAATGGGATTGCTTGGTGGAGCAACTGTAATCGATAGTACCTTGTCGATGATGTATGTATTGCCATTCTTATTATGTTTCGTCATCAGAACATCTCCAACATGCAACGACCCATTATTGACTTGAGCATGACCATCTTCATCAATGAAGATTTCGCAATTGGGCTTGGTAGGATTCAATACAACTGCCTCAAAGACACCCGAAGGGACGCAATCATTCTCATAAGTAATATCGATATGGATCATTCTATCAGCAGCATCGACATCAAGGTCCCTTTCTTGAATATGAGTTCCCAATACACAACCATCATGGTAGAAGCATGTAGAATCCTCATCCAGCTTGAACGATAACACATCTCCAATATCAAGATGGCCGGATACCATATTAACATAGATGCCACAATCTTCTTCGGGAAGATATTTCATCACACACTTGGCCTTCACTGGAATCACAACCATCAACTGAGTAATCTCTTGAGGGATGGAACGCCAGTGAAGTGTTTTTCCATCGTCCATAATCATGAGCATCAGGTAATCACCCATTGATGGATTGACATTCGAGCGATACTCGCAACCACGGTGCATGATAGTCTTGATGGTTCCAAGACTATGAATCTTACCATTCAACTCATAGCCCAACATATCTCCTCGAGACACATTACCAGATGCGACACGCAGGCATGCGAAATCATGAATGACATTGTTGGAACTCGGGACGGTATCAAGGAGGGTAGCGGTCTTAGCGTAGACAATCGACATGGTTATTGGTTGTTATGGAGGTTGTATATTTTTATATTGACCATCATCAATTTTTGGCGATATTGAGCATAAAATAGAACAGCTATCATCTATATGTATCAACCATGCAGACAACTATTGTTCTCAGTTTAACCATGCTGCTTACAGCAGTGTCTGCCAGCGAGGTATGTCTTGATGAGCGGGATGATGCCTATACGTTCTTCGCGAAGGCAGAGACATCAACTGATATCTACGTCATTGAGAGCACCGATATATTCGACCATAGCGGCAGAATACATAAGTCTCTGAAGAACAGCGGTGCCTTCGTGTTCGAAAAAAATCCGTCAAGCAAATGTGGGTGGATGACCAATCTCAACTATGACTGGGAATACTACAACAGGGTTATGTACAAGGGCAACACGTCCGTGGAAATGGATGCATTTGCAAAGATTGCAAATGACGCTACCGCCAAATCTGTGGTTCTGAATATTGTCAGATACATCGTAGGTGCAATATTCATAATTAGTGCCGCATCGGTGGTCTTTACAATCATATGCGCATTTGTAATGGTCATCAAGAATGCCGTTGTGGGTTGCATGAATATGGATTTCAAGCGTATCAAGGATGCTATCATAAAATCGGTGAATCGTAGGTATGAACCAGTAAAGGTTGTGGACCCGCAGACACCCATGGTAGATTACAAGGCCATCAATCCGATTGGGCTGGTGTAATTTTTTCATTGAAGTCGTACTTCTCGAGGAACTCCCTATTCAGGTTCAGATAATTAGGAAGGTATGAAAGAGGCCATCGACGCTCTTGTGTGGTCTGGTAATAATGCTCTCCATCGAATGCCATATACCCGCCATTAATATATTGCTTTGTCAAATGCTTGAGATGGTCAACCGCATCATCGATACTAATATCCTTGGCGGCATTAACGATGGAACTCCACATCAACAGTTCTTTCTTATCGGTCTTCTTGGTAATCAAGAATCGTTCCAGCTCTTCCAATGAAACGTAGTCTGTTGTATCAAAATGACTCGGCATAACATCAATGACCTTGAAATCCGGATCATTGTAATTGCAGTCAGTGGGCCTCAGATTCCATAATGAAATCACTCCATTAACTATGTATTCGATAGGCTGGGTCATGTTTATGTATATATGTCTTCCTTCAGATAGAGATTATTTTTTCCGCCCACTTGTGTTTACGTAGTTGTTCCAATCCATAATCGCTTATCTTGTTTACAGTAAGCATCCATATGGGATTGGACCAGTTGTTCTTGCTGACATTGTCCATCAATAGAGGAAGCGCCCATTCATGCTCACACAGTATCTCCCACCCATGCACAGTGATTTTATTAGCCTTGTATCTCAATAATGGAAGTGCCCATTCGTGATTGCACAGTTCCTCCCAGCCACTATTACTAATATAGCCCATATGGTTTCTCAACCAAGAAAGCGCCCAATCATACTTGCATATATATGCCCAGCCACTTTCGGATACATACGCTGGGTTCAATGCAGACATGTTATGTCTCAATAGTGGAAGTGTCCATGTCTGTTTACCCAACACATACCATCCACATTCTGGTATCCTGTTGTTATTGGCCTCCAACAATGACAGTGCCCACTTATGAGAACAGAGTTCCCTCCATCCAGCATCTCCAATCCGGTGGATATACTTCTCTATGATGGGAAGCAGGTCTTCCTTGGCGCATATAATTTTCCATAGAATATCATTGGCACATGGGTTATAGATATAACGCCAGCTGTTTATGGTAGCTTCAAGTTTTTGAAAACCATACAAGCTGGTCATGTTTGTAATCTATATTACCGTGGTTGGTGATTAGAATTGAGAGCTACCCACTAATATAGGTTAATCATGAGCAACGGCATCGTGTACTTCATCAAGCCCCAGCACGAGTCCTGCTACAAGATTGGGATGAGTAAGTCCTCCACCATCAAACGACTGAAGGACTATGGAAGCAAATCGATTATCATCCAAGTGCACGCCTGCTCGGACCCTGCCTTCATCGAGGAGTTGCTTATAGATGCCTTTAATAAGGAGTTTCAGTTAGTGAAGGGCCGAGAGTACTTTGGCGGAGACCCGCAGAAGATGCTGACTGTATTCAATGACATCGTCAATAAGTATGCGGACTGGAGCCATGCATCAACTGATGATTTTGATACAGTGGTTATAGAACCCAAGGATACCCACATAGAAGACATCGTCAAAGAAATATCAGAAGCTGGAGATACATATGCAATTCATGAATGTCTATATGAATTGATATCAATCCTCCCGGATAAATATTTTAACGAACTTGAATTACTCATGAACGTAATTTATGTGATAAGAAATTTTAAAGGTATTGATGACAGGACTCGTATTGCAACTCTACATAAGTTAATTCTCAATCGTTCAACTGTATTCGTAGCATCTGACCTTCCTGGTATATTTATGACCAAGATGAAGTCTATCAATAGAAGATACACATACCTTTCATTGGCTAAATTTATGAGAACACTGAATGATGATATACGTCAGAGTGTAGACCAGTGGCAATCCAAATGGAACAATAAGAAATCTAATAATCATTCAAATCCATCACTGATATACTCATACAACGCCATTACATATCTCCCTGCCATAAAGAATGCATTCCCCACACTTACTACCAAGAAGATATTAGCCATTGATAGTAGATTCGCTATGTCTCGTATAGATATTTGCAAGTCATGCCACAAGAAGCATCTTAAGGGATGCTGTAAACATTACAGTCGAACTAACAGCACTAAGGCCACGATAATAAAGAATGCCATGTTGGTGTAGATTCAATATGATTCGCATCAATGTTTGTAAGTCATGCCGCAAGCACCATATCTCTGGCTGTTGTAATCGGTATGCAAGGACCAACAGTACAAAAGCCACGGTGATAGAAAATGCAGTCTTGCAGTAGATATGCAACTTTATTTTTTTTGACCTTATCAATATGGTCATCATGAATAAAGTCTGACTCAATTTTTTTAGGGGCTCAGGATGCAGAGAATATATTACCGACACATACTCAAGTTGATTAAACTATATCCATATATGCTGATATGGTCTGATATAACTACAATTGCGGACAATTCATTACCGACATACTACTGTTCTCACTGACATCCATGTTCCGCGGGCAGTCTCTCCGGTTTTATTTTTCTGTCCTCTCCTCTGAAAAAATCCTGAGAGGTTTATAACTTACAACTGACTATCTCCATAACTCGCATGGTTCCACTATATATGACCATTCCCATATATCTATGACCTTCTTCACAT
>JACCDX010958767.1_pt1 | contig 12321 bp, 13 predicted proteins | sample 7449681 | NCBI WGS metagenome assembly JACCDX01 (sample SAMN15323450, study PRJNA562643) | freshwater metagenome | isolation source: river surface water | place: USA:Blue River Watershed | collected 2017-08-18
AGCAACACTGGACATTACAGACAAGAGCAGGGTAATGATCTACTTTGGAAAAAAGAACAAAACTTTAACACGGTACTTCATACTCTAGGATTGAGATCAAATATATTCTATGACGTAAAGCCACAGATGCTAGAAATAGGCGGCAAAACTGTGGGTTTTGACACAGACGAAATTATCAGAGTTTGGCGCTTTGACTGGGCAACTGAGTATGATATATACAGGATTGGCGACGATCCCATTGCGTTCCTAAAAGAAGACTTTCATCTAGTGCCCTATATTGGAGGCTTAGACGAAACTATGGAACAAACTCACTGCGTATTCAATGTACAGGATCCGGGCAAGAATATTGTTTTCTATGCCAAGCAATAAATACACTAAAGGCAATTATTTTTAGGCTATTCATCTAGGCACATGTCCGAAAGGAACTTGACCAAAAGGAGATCGCCTAATATGGCAACTACAGCAGAACGACTTGGAATTGTAGAAACTAAGGTACACAATTTAGATGAAAAATTGGATGATTTAAAGGTAAATGTCAAAGACATGCACGACTGCCTTGATCGTACTAGAGATACATTATCTGAAACTCTTACTTCTATGAGAACCGAATCATCGTCTCAACATGATTCTCTAGCTGCTAAAATCAGCGAGTTAGAAAAATTTAGATTTAGATGGACTTATATGGTTGCTGGAGCAATAGCAATGCTAGGTATAATGTCTGGACACATCGACAAGATTGAAAAATTTTTTAAGTAATGTATCTAAGAGAGTTTACACAAGAGGGCATAGCAGACGCTGCGGTTCAATTTCACAGAGAATTGAACCCTGCTCTCTGGCAAGGTAAAATTCTTAAGCCAGTAGTTAGATACAAGTTATTAGAAATAGCCAAGCACTTTATACAATTTATAGACATTCCACAACTACATTTACAAGACATAACTATTTCTGGTAGTAATGCTGCCTATAGTTATACTCCACATAGTGACATTGATCTACACCTTATTGTAAATGTACCTGAAGAACTGGAAAAAATTCTAAAGCCACTGTACGATGCTAAAAAGAATCAGTATAACTTCATACACGAAATAAAAATTAAAAACATAGATGTTGAGCTCTATGTTCAAAATTCCAACGACAAGCATCACAGTCTAGGTATCTACAGTGTGCTAGACAACAAATGGATACAAGAGCCCACAATGGGCTCTGTTAAAATTGACGATAGTGATGTCCAAAGTAAAGTAGATAACTACTTAAATAAAATTATGCAAGCATTGGTTGACGACGAGCTGGCCAATGTACAAGAAGTTATGGCAGATTTAAAACGACTTCGTCAAGCCGGTTTAGAAAGTGGCGGTGAATTTAGTATAGAAAATATTGCTTTTAAAGTACTACGTGCCAAAGGATTCATTGACCAACTACGCCGTCATGCGTTAAAATTACAAGATAAGGCACTAAGCCTTGGAGAACAGAAATGAAAATTAATCAAGTTATCGAAGGCTTAAAAGATCCTAAAGATAATCCTTGTTGGAAGGGATATAAACCCGTAGGTACAAAAAAGAAGAATGGCAAGACTGTTCCTAACTGTGTGCCTAAAGAAAGTGTAGCTAAAGAAGATAGTGCTTTAGATAAACGAAGAGACAAATTAGGATCTCAAGGTTATATTGGAACACAAGATGATAGACTACGAGATCTTGATCGCCACAACCAAGGCATGCAAAATAGACATGATCGTAATCAAGAATATCAAGATGCTGAACATCAATCAAGTTTAAATCGTATATCAAACAGAGACGAATTAGACGCCGCTAGAACTAAACACGAAATAGACGTATTGGCACATAGATTAAAAAGAATGGATAGGGACGACGATGATTGGGAAAGAACATTTGATATGATGAGAGATCGTATCAATCGTTATCAATATAGTACCCAGCGAGATGTTGATCCAGAACAATTAGCGGCAATTAGTAATATTAGATACGAGCCTAGAAAAAAGAAAACAGATTTTAAAGAAGGCGATTATCAGTTAGATAAAATCCGTAGGGAACTTAAACCTAAGGTTACAGCAAACAAAAAAGCATGGGACGCTCTTAGCCCTGAAGAAAAAGAAAAGGCTAAACAGTTAGGTCAACTAGGTCGTAAAAGTGCAACTGAAAAGGACATGAAAGAAATGTACGGAAGAAGACGCAGTAGCTATGGCTATAACCCTGACAGAGATGCCGAGCGCGAATGGGATGCAGCTAGAAGGGCAGATCAAGATTTTAGAAACCGTGAGCGCAACGCAGGCTTAGAGGACGAAGAAGAATACTATCAACAACAAGTGGCTAGACAACGAGAACTAGATCGTGGTCCTTGGTACTTAAAAGTTAATGGCAAGATTCTTAAGAGCAAAGGCGAAGTCAAAGTATTTGATTGGAAGAGTGGTGCTGCCAAGTATGGACAAGCTATTCTTAAGAATCGTCCAGAGCTACAAGGCAAAATTTTCTTAACTAAGAAAAATCAAGACGACTCTATTGCTGAAGCTGGAGAACTTAAAGTACAGAAGGACGATGACAAAGCCACTGTACTGCTAAACCCAGCAACTGGTGTTCAAACACAAATTGATAAAACTAATCCCAATGCTCCTCGATTAACACAGGACGAGCAGGGCAAGTTAAAATTATCAATGGCTCAAGGGGCACAAAGTGGCGGCGCTGAGCAAAAGCCTAACCTAGTAGGCAAGGACGTGGCCATCGATGCTAATCCTGTGGAAGATGTACATCAGATCAGTGCTTCTCCTTCACAGCCCGGCGGTGAGATCACAGACGTTAATCCTCGTAGCCCAATCAGCGGTGACGAAGACCACGACGAAATCAGTAAGCTGTTAAATCAAAGACTACGCAAACTAGCAGGACTATGAAGATCAACGAAATACTCACAGGCTTCAGCATCTATACTACTAGAGAAGAAGATGCTATGTTAAAACGCCTAGGATCAGTATCTTATCTAAGCAGCTTTGACGAGCACGAGCAGTTCATAATTGAAGGCCTTATTCGTAAGAGTTTGGTAATTAAGATAGGAGATACTAATCCTAAGGTCATTGCCAATGAATTTGAAACGCCATGCTAAAAATCTCGAACAAGTGTTCGAGCAAGAGATTAAAAAAGAGCTGCCTATAGCATTATTGCCAGACGGTAGTTTGATGTTTGAAAAGTACAGAATTAAACAAAACAAACAGCATACTTGGGAACTAATCAACAATGGTCACAAGATTGACACGTTTAATCTCAAAGCTTGTGCGTTAATGGCTGCTAAATTATACGGTAAGAACAGATTGATTGCCTATAATGAGATTAAAATCTTAGATCAAAAGTATCAAAATAATGTAAATGATTCAGAAATCTTCAAATTTAGATATACAACAACCAAAGATGTAGAGCGTAGAGATATGTTTTTATGGCGTTGGGAACTAACCAGGACCAGAGCTAGGGTTGCTAAACAAGAAATTAGTAATAAGTTTAGATCATTGTTTTGATAAATAATTACAACAAGTCATTTAGGGTGCTAATATGCAAATCAGAGAATTATCGAATAAATTAACAAGCGAAAAGCTTAACGAAAGCCTAGCTAAAAAGTTTGGGTACCGTGTCAACGTTGATCAACTGACCAACGAAGAATTAGAAACAGCTCGTCTAAAGCTAGTTCAAAAGACTGTAGATTTTGAAAGAAGCAACAGCTTTGATTCTGTGCTAGAAAATCACGAATATCAAAAGCAACGTGCTATGCTAGACGTTATCCGCCAAGCTATTGCTGAACGTAAATTAAGCCCAGAAGAAGAAGGCAAGAAAGAAAAGTATGTCAAGGGCATGAAGAAAAAGTCGGGCGAATTTAAAAAGCGTTATGGCGAAAAAGGCGAGCAGGTTATGCACGCCACAGCAACAAAAATGGCCAAGAAAGAAAGCGTAGACGAAGCTATGGAAGTACTACGTTCTGTACTATCTGAGCGCACACTAACCGAAGGCGAAGAAGAAAAAGCAGCTCTAATTATGAGTGCTCGTGATATGGTTGATCGTATCACTGGTTGGTTAGAAGACACAGCCAGCATGAAGAGCGAAAGCATGTTAGAGTTGGTAGACTCTATAAGAGACGAAATGGGCAACGATGTGGCACAGCAATTCTCTGACACAATCAAGCCAGCACTAGATGATCTATATAATGCTCTAGAAGGCCATCGTACAACACTAAGTCAAGCAGTTTCAATTCTAACAGGAGAAGAAGGCCCAGGTGGTGCTCCTACTCCTCCAGGCGGAATGGCAGGCCCAGAAATGCCAGCCACTATGTCAGAGCCAGGTGGCGAACCAGGAGCTGAAATGGGCGGAGATGAGTTTGCTGCTTCTGAACCAGCAACTGGCGGCATGGAACCAGCAGGCCGTATGAAACGCGAAAGCATTGAGTACAGCCGCAAGTTAGGCAAAATCCTTAGTTCAAAAAAAAAATAAATGAAGATGCGGACGTTCTAGTCCGCGTTCTAAACAATCTCAAGGGCAGAGCGGACAGTAAAATGACCACTGCCCAATTTTCTTGGCCAGCAATTTCTAAACTAATGCAGAACATGACTGGACAAACTGTAGACTATGACAGCTTTAAAGTACAGTTTGATTCTAATCCTGAGCTCAAGAATCTCATTGATAACTTTGACGAAAACGGTATTGTTATCAAAACCAAAGCTAAGAAAGTAGAACCAGGTCAAGTCGGTGACAAGGCTAAAGCCATGAACAATGTAAAGAGTGCCGCCAAACGTGCCGCTGCTAAAATGGTTGGAAATTAATATGTTATCGAAGCTATTAGTAAAAATTAGATCTTTTTTTTCATCAGGGCCCTTTGGCCCGCGCCCAGGGTCACCCGATGAATTTCGACAGTCTGTTGGCGATACACTATTGTTTGACTTCGACAGTGATGCTCTAAATAATGAATCCATAGAGACACTAACACGCCAGCTTGAGTGGTTTAAAAAATATCCAAAATTCGATATATTAGTAGAAGGCCACTGTGACGACAGAGGTACTAGAGAGTATAATCTAGCACTTGGTCAACGTCGAGCTCTAAAAGTTAGACAATATCTAATCGATCATGGCTTTAAAGCAGAAATTGAATATGTAAGTTACGGAAAAGAACGCCCTTGTATGGTCGGTGAAAATGAAGCTGCTTGGCGTATAAATCGACGAGTAGTCATTATTTTAAGATAATCGTATTATAGGTTGACAACAAGGTCATAGTAATATATACTGTTACTATGACTTTACTAAAACAACGCTATCAATATAAAGCTCTTCAAAGAGACGAAAGTACAGGCCGCAGATTATACGCTACACCGGATGGATTCAAAGTTCCCAGTGTTACTACAATCTTAGATAAAACCAAACCAGCTGAAGCTAGAGAAGCATTGGCTAATTGGAAAAAAGCTGTAGGAGAAGAACGTGCTCGCCAAATTACTACAGAAGCTGCTAGTCGTGGTACTCGAATGCACAGCTATCTTGAGGATTACATTAAGGGAGTTACGCTAAAAGAAAGCGTCACTAATCCTTATGCTCAACAAAGCCTTGATATGGCAAAAATTGTCATTGAACAAGGATTTCCTAAAATCAACGAAGTTTGGGGTTCAGAAGTTCCTTTGTACTTTCCTGAGCTCTACGCAGGTACCACAGACTGTGTAGGCCTACATGAAGGCGATGAAAGCATTCTTGATTTCAAGCAGACTAATAAACCTAAGAAAATTGAGTGGATTGAAGACTACTTCCTACAGCTAACAGCCTATGCTCTAGCACACAACGAAGTACACGGCACAAACATACGCAAAGGTGTTATTTTAATGTGCTCTAAAGACTATCAATACCAAGAATTTATCCTAGAACCCAAGGACTTTGACTACTGGACTGATCGCTGGTGTGCTAGAGTAGGAGAATACTACAAGTTAAACGGCTAAATATCTAAAACAAGGATATTTCATGGCCGTCGTACAGATCAGCAAAATTCAAGTTCGTCGTGGTAAAAAGAATACCACCGGAATGCCACAACTAGCTAGTGGTGAATTGGCATGGGCAATTGACGCCCAAGAACTTTATATTGGCAATGGCAGCGTAGGCGAAGGTGCTCCTGCTGTAGGCAATACAAAAATTCTAACCGAGCACGATAACATCATTGATTTATTAAATCAATACAGCTATAAACCTTCTAATCCTGAAATTGCTACAGGACTCCCGGGCCCTACAGAGAGAACACTACAGCAACGATTAGACGAAGGTGCTGTTAATGCTAGAAGTTTTGGTATAGACGGCAGCGACTTAACAGTGGATCAAACAGCATTGATACAAAATGCTATTTGGAGTCTTTACGACAATCAAGGCTCTGACGATAATCGTGTAAACCTAGAATTTGATCCCGGAATCTACAGAGTTACAGGAACCATCTACCTTCCTAAGAACATGGGACTTATTGGTTCGGGTTCTGGTAGAACACAGTTTCTGTTTGTAAAAGGCGGCATTAACACCGGTACTACTCTTACCCTAGCAGGAACCAGTATTACCACAGCAGGTACATATACTAATATCACCACTACTACACTGTCGGGATCGGGATCAGGCGCTGTAGTTAATGTTACAAAAACAGGCACTGGCACAACCTATAGTAACAGTAATGTAACTATCACTATTGTTAACAGTGGAGACAGTTATGCCAGTGGAGATCAAATTAAGATTTTAGGCAATGACCTTGGGGGCTCTAGTCCTGCCAATGATTTAACTATTACATTAACCAACACTAAAACTCTTGCTTCAGACTATCCTACATTTGCCACATCTAAAGTGTTTGAATTTGTAGGAGGAAACAGCACACGATCCGCTAGAGATCAAAACATTTCTAGTACTGGAGAATTATGTAAGAATGTATTCTTATATGGATTTAAAGTAGACACAGTGTTCACTGATTATTCTATGGGATTTGATCTACGAAATGTAATTGAAAGCCAACTAGAAGACGTTGATGTAACAGCTGGTCCTTTGCCTAGCACTGTAAGAACTACTGATAATGCCAACAGCATTGCCTTTAATCTTTTTGCCAGCGGTTCAGTGTCTGGAGGTAGTGATCCTAGCATCACCTGCCGTCAGAACATATTTAAGAATGTAAAAGCTAGAGGATTTAGCTACGGTGTATTTTCAAACACAGACGTAGTTAATAATCTCTTTGATCAATGTGTGTTTGAAAAACTACACAGAGGAGTTTCTTTTGGTGTCGGTGCTGGTGGTAGCAGTGCTGGCCCAGTTAGAAATACTGTTACCAACAGTACCTTTAGAGAAATATCCAAGGAAGGTATTGTTGTTGGTAAAGGTTATGGTAACCGATCTAGAGGTAATACATTTACCAAGGTTGGTAATGAAGGCGGTAGCACTCCTCTACATCCAGTTCTTAGATTTACTACACCTGGCAACAGTAGCCTACATGATAATTTTGATAGAAACGAAATCACAAGATATAACTCTACTGCCTATACACCAGAGATTGAAGGGTTTGGTTTCTTACAAGAGACCATGCCATCTAAATTAACATTTACCGGAGCAACTACAGCACCTACATTAGCATTTAGACTACCGCTCAACGATGCTGTGGGAGTTGAAATCAAATACGTTTGGCGCAGTGACACATTGAATCAAATGCGTAAAGGTACCTTAGACATTGCTGTAGACCGAGATAGAAACAGCGTTCAACTAGTTGACGAATATGAATACACTGGCACACCTGGCGATGATACCAAGCTGTCATTTACTGCTACCCTAGGACCTACAATCGGTGGCATAAGAACTGTGGACATAATGTATACCTATACTAATCCCGCTGGCAGCAATACATTCTCATACACCTATAGTATTTTGAGTTAATGTATAAGTTAGTTGAACAAAAATCTAAACAGCGTTTAGTCGATTGGTATAACTTTCGACAACAACTAGAAAAGAGCAAGACTCCAATGGAAGACACGGCGGAATACTTCCGTGCTGTTCCCCGTGTCAAAATCTATACAGATCCCTACGACCAATCTACATGGCCCACAGCTTGGGAACTCATTGATGAGAATGAGTATTGCCCATTCAATCTTGTGTTGGCTGTTTGCTATACTCTACAACTTACTTCGCACTATCAAAATTCTAATCCGTTGATTAAAATAGCCATTGACAATGTCAATAAAACAGTATATTATTTGTTGTTTGTAGATGATAAGGTTTACGGACTTAATGACAGCGGCTGGATTCCTGCGAAAAACCTACCGAAAACGTTGAAATACTTAAAGATCTACACCATGCCACCACTTCACTAAATAGTTTTCTCATTCAAAAGAAATACGCCGATTGCGGCACATAAAAACAAAAAGACTCAGAGATTTAGAAATGACCAACATAACTGTAATTAAAAGAAGCGGCCAAAAAGAAGCCCTAATGATTGAAAAGTGGCAAAATCAAATTGCTAAAGTATGTCGGGGGATCGCAGATGTTAGTCAGTCAATGATTGAAATTAAAAGCCAACCTCACTTTTACGATGGCATTACTACCAAAGAGATTGACGAGATTACTCTAAGAGCCATAGTTGACCTTATTGACGTAGAGTCAAACCCAGATGTAGGTCACACCAATTATCAATACGTAGCAGGTAAACAGCGTGTGTCAATGCTACGTAAAGATGTATATGGAGACTACGAGCCTCCCCACCTTTACGAAATTGTAAAGCGTAATATAAAAATTGGATTGTACACTCCAGAGCTACTACAGTGGTACACTGAAGAAGACTGGAATCGAATGAACGACATGCTAGAGCACGAAAAAGACGAGCAATACAGTTATGCCGCCATCGAACAGCTGATTGAAAAATATTTGGTACGCAATCGTGCGACAAAGGAAATCTATGAAACACCGCAAGTTCGTTACATGGTTGCGGCAGCTACCGTATTCCATAAAGAAGAGCCTAACACAGCTAGAATGCGTTATATCAAAGAATACTACAACGCAGCAAGTGATGGCCTTTTTACCTTGGCTACACCTGTCCTTGCTGGCCTCGGTACTCCTACCAAGCAGTTTAGCAGTTGTGTGCTTATTCGCTCTGATGACGACTTGGATAGCATATTTGCTTCCGGAGAAATGATGGCCAAGTACGCCAGTAAACGTGCTGGCATTGGACTTGAGATTGGACGCCTACGCCCGTTGGGATCCCCTATTAGGGGAGGTGAAATAATGCACACCGGCATGATTCCCTTCTTAAAGAAATGGTTTGGTGACTTGCGCTCTTGCTCACAAGGAGGTATTCGTAATGCTAGTGCTACTGTATTCTATCCTATTTGGCATCATCAGTTTGATGATCTTATTGTCCTTAAGAACAACCAAGGAACAGAAGAAACCCGAGTCCGTCATATGGATTATGGGGTTGTGCTTAGTAGTTTCTTCTGGAGACGATTTAAAAACAAAGAAGACATAACCTTCTTTGACCCAAACGAAGTTCCTGATTTGTATGAAGCATTTTACAAAGACACTGTGTTATTCGAAAAACTCTATGTAGAATACGAAAATACTCCCGGACTTCGTAAGAAAACAATGAATGCCGAAGATGTATTCAAAGGCGGCATCTTAAAGGAGCGCACTGACACAGGTCGTATCTACTTGGTGTTCATTGACAATGTAATGAACCAAGGACCCTTTGACCCCGAGTGGCATACTATCTATCAGTCAAATTTATGCTGTGAAATTCTTTTACCTACTCGTCCTTTCAAGCGTCTCGATGATGCTGATGGCCGCATCGCTTTATGTACTCTTGGATCGATCAACTGGGGAGCATTCCGCAATCCTGAGGATATGCGTAGGGCTTGTCGTATTCTTCAGCGCAGCCTATGTAACATTCTTGACTACCAGGATTTCCTAAGTATTCAAAGTAAACTAAGCAACGATGAAATACAGCCACTAGGCATTGGTGTTACTAACCTAGCCTACTGGCATGCCAAACGTGGTATGAAGTATGGAGAGAAAGATGCTCTAGCAGAAGTCAAATCTTGGATGGAACATCAAGCTTACTATCTAACTGAAGCCACAGTTGAACTAGCCAAAGAACGTGGTGCTTGTCTCGATAGCCATAAGACATGGTACGGTCGAGGAGTGTTCCCCTGGGAACGCAGAGCACAAGGTTCTAATGAACTCACAGACTTTACTCCAGAGTTAGACTGGGAACCACTGCGTGAACAAATGAAACAATACGGTGTTCGCAATGCTACACTAATGGCCATTGCTCCTGTAGAATCAAGCAGTGTTGTTATTAACAGTACAAACGGCATTGAGCTACCCATGAGTCTAATCTCTACCAAAGAATCAAAAGCAGGATCTTTCACACAAGTTGTACCTGAATATCACAAATTGAAAAACAAGTATCAACTGATGTGGGAACAAAAAGACTGTGTTGGCTACTTAAAAACTGCGGCTGTACTTCAAGCCTATGTTGATCAAAGTATTTCAACAAACACTTTCTATAATCCAGCACACTTTGCGGATCGTAAAGTTTCAACTACGCTGATTGCCAAAAATTTAATGCAGGCTCAGCTATGGGGAATCAAAACATTCTATTATAGTTTGATCAACAAGCAAGGTGCCAAGGCACAAGAAGAGCAGCCAAAATTCAACGGCTATCATCAGGTTGAAATCAATGGTCACAATCCTGTAGAATTAGAAGACGACTGCGAGGCTTGTAAACTATAATGTTAGAAACAATTTGTGAAGTTCTCGAAGACGCTTATAAGCGCAATTGGATCACCAGCCGTGATGGTAACGTGAGTATTCGTCACCACGACCGTGATCATTTCTACATCACACCCAGCGGTGTACGTAAGCAGACACTACAACCTGATCAGTTTAAAAAGATTAGGATTACGGAAAAATATTGGCACGAAATGTCATACACTGACATCAGTTCAAATCTAAAGCCCAGTGGAGAAATTCCATTACACTATGGACTACAAAAGAACATGGGTCAGCACAGCGACGATGTTCGTGTGGTAGTACATGTCCACCCAACTTATTGTGTAGCCGCAATGCACGCCGGTATTGATCTCAGCACCGTGGTTAATCACTTTCCAGAATTGAGTAGATATACTAGAGTGGCTCCTAATGTAGGCGACGTTCCTCCCATCAGTCAAGAATTGGCAGATAGGTGCCACGAAAATCTACAACTAGACAATTATGGAAATATTGCCTACGACATTGTAGGCATCAAAGGTCACGGTGTTGTAGCCATTGACACTAGTCCTTGGAGAGCCTACGAACACATTGAAAGACTAGAACATATCTGTAAGATAGTATTAGCTTCAGGAAATTATTAAAATGTCAACACAACAATATAACTTAAAAACAAAAACAGATTATCTCAGTCGTAAGATGTTTCTGGATCCAGCAGGCCCAGTTACTATTCAACGATTCGAAGAAGTAAAATACAATAAAATCGCAGACTTTGAAAAAACGGCTCGTGGTTTCTTTTGGGTTCCGGAAGAAATTAGTCTAACCAAAGACGCACAAGATTTTAAAGATGCCAGTGACGCAGTCAAGCATATCTTTACCAGCAACCTACTACGTCAAACAGCTCTTGACAGTCTACAAGGTCGAGGTCCGAGTCAAATCTTTACACCTGTAGTAAGCCTGCCAGAACTAGAAGCTCTAGTTTATAACTGGACATTCTTCGAAACTAACATTCACAGTCGTTCATACAGTCACATTATTCGTAATATCTATAATGTGCCCAAAGAAGTATTCAACACCATTCATGACACTCAAGAAATTGTCAACATGGCATCAAGTGTGGGCAAGTATTACGATGACCTACATGCCATTAACTGTAAGAAAGAGATTGCTGCTATTGTGGCACACAAGCCGGGTATTCCTACTGCGGTAGTTGTCTCCGAAGAAGAACACATTCGAGCAATCTATCTAGCATTACATGCCAGCTATGCCTTAGAAGCATTCCGCTTTATGGTATCATTTGCTACAAGTCTAGCAATGGTTGAAAATAAGATCTTTATCGGCAACGGCAACATCATCAGCCTAATCCTACAAGACGAACTACTACACAAAGGTTGGACTGCCTTCTTAATCAACCAAGTTGTTAAAGAAGATCCTCGATTTGCTCGTGCCGCACAAGAGTGTCAGGAAGAAGTACTACAGATTTATCGTGATGTTATTGCTGAAGAAAAAGCTTGGGCAGATTACTTGTTTATGAAAGGTCCAGTTATTGGACTTAATGCCAACATCCTCAAGGACTTTGTTGACTACA
>JACCDX010035618.1_pt1 | contig 12320 bp, 22 predicted proteins | sample 7449681 | NCBI WGS metagenome assembly JACCDX01 (sample SAMN15323450, study PRJNA562643) | freshwater metagenome | isolation source: river surface water | place: USA:Blue River Watershed | collected 2017-08-18
ACACGCAGAGCATCAACAAGGGTCAGCGTGACTTGCAGACTGTGACTTCGGTTGGCAAGTATTTGCGCAGACATTTCCCTGCGCTGTCCGACCATGACATCCGTGATCTTGTGGCACGCTATGGTTCTGCTGCCTCATTCAAGTTCGTGCACACCACAGCCGAGATGATCTACCACCTGCATCGGGGTCCAGGTTCGTGCATGGTGTGGGGCGAGAACCGCGCTGTGCGCTGTCACGATGGCGTTGACCGACATCCCTACGAGGCATACGATCCCAAGTATGGCTGGCACATGGCGGTGCGCATATGCGGTGACGAAACAGTTGGCCGTGCGCTGTGCATGACCAAGCCTGACGGCCACAAGTACTTCGTGCGTACCTACGCACGGCCTGCCAACGGCACCAACGGCTACAGCCAAGCCGACAACGGCATGGAGAACTGGCTCAGCGATCAAGGCTACAGCAAGCACAGTTCATGGGACGATGGCGAGAAGCTTGCGTGCCACCCTGCGGGTGACCATTTCCTTGCGCCTTACCTTGACGGCGGTGACAAGCACGTGGCTATTGTGGGTGACAATATGTATGTCGTGATTGACAGCGATGGTGACTACATCTGCGATCAGACTGGCGGTCAGCCTACCTGTGAGGACGAGGATCGCTTCGAGTGCGAAAACTGCGGTGACCTGACCAATGACGATGACGGCTACTGGGTCGGCTACAACGATGACACCCATGTGTGCGAGGGTTGCTACGAGAACGACTATGTGTACGGCTATGGTCGCAATGGTCGTCAGTATTCGTTCCCAAGTAACGATGCGGTGTATGTCGACTCTCAGCAGGAGTACTACCACGAGAATTGGCTTGACGCTAACAACATCATCGAGCTTGCCAATGGTGAGTACGAGCACATCGATGACGCTGTCGAGGTCGGCGGTGAGTGGTATCACATCGATGATGAGAACATCTGCCGTACTACGGACACCGATGAGTACTTGCTCAAGGACGATGGGTGCTGGCAATGCACTGAGTCAGGCAACTGGTACACAGACAGCATTGACTATGTCGAGATAGATAACAACATCTACCACCCTGACCATGCACCTGCGACTGACGATGATGAGGATGACATCGATGGCGACACAGCCGTAGCTGTTGACCCTGTCGTTGCTACCCTTGTCGTACCTACCCCGCCTGTCGTGGCCACGCCAAGCACCGCCCTTACCATCGAGATGCTCAATGAGTGTGCGCTAGTCGAGGAGTATGACCACCTCAGACAGCGTATGACTTACAGCCTGACCATCATGGTCAACGGCCTCATATTCAGCACCAATCGTTCGTATCGTGACAGCTTCGTCCAATCGCAAGGCGCTGACTGGATGCGTGTGAATGTACGCAGAGTTCTCAGCAACGAGCTTCTCGGCTTGCCACAATCATCAACAGAAACACTCTAAGGAATCAATCATGTCTAAGAAATCTAAGAAACAAGCAGCCCAACCCGTCATCGTTCGCACACTTGAACGGGCGCTATCACGCAAGCGTCCACACAACAGCTTCGAGGTATCGACATTCACATCGTGGCTGTTCGAGAACCTGCCCTCTGACCTGCGTAGCTTCTGCTTCACCGACAAGGCAGGCAACCTCCATGTGGACAATCGCTTCGGCAAATCCAAGACGCTGTTCATCGCCCATGTGGATACTGTGCATCGTGACACAGGTGTCAACAAGATACGCAAGACGCAGACGCACTGGTATGCAGACGGCGCGCCTCTCGGCGCTGACGATGGTGCAGGCTGTGCCATGCTCATGCACTTGATCCACTCAGGTGTCAACGGCTACTACATCTTCAGCCAAGGCGAGGAGTGTGGTGGCATCGGCGCCAAGCACATCGCTGACAAGCACGCTGACTTACTCAAGCAGTTCGATCGTGCCATTGCCTTTGACCGCCGTGGCATTGACAGCGTCATCAGTCATCAGGGCATGGGACGCTGTGCGTCTGACAAGTTCTGCGATGCCCTTGCATCTGCGCTCAATGAGCACAACGACAACCTGATGTATTCGCCTGACGACACAGGTGTGTACACCGACACCGCTGAGTTCACCGATGACATACCCGAGTGCACCAACATCAGCGTGGGGTACTACAACGAGCATGGTGAGCGCGAGAACCTTGACATCGTTCACTTTGCTGCCCTTGCTGTTGCCGCCTCCAAGCTTGACTGGGAGGCTCTGCCTGTTGACCGCGACCCAACTGTGCCTGACTACAAGACCTACAAGTATGCCAACTACGACACCGCATGGTGGTCAAACTACGGTGTGTACAAGGATGACAAGGATGTTATGGGCACCGATGCCAAGCTTGTTGACGATGACTACTTCGATGGCTATGACTCCATCGATATGGAGATGCTGTTCGATGCTCTTTACGATGCGCAAGCTGGCTACTACGATGACCTGCTGTACATGATCTCCGAGTGTGTGTATCCCGATGATCCATTCATGGCGGTCAAGTTCCTCGACAAGCGCCTACTGACTGATGATTTATTAGAAGAGGCCAAGCAGATGGCCCGAGCCTACGATTCGGCAACTGTGCTGTGCACATTGTTCGATGCTATTCACTGTGAAGCATAAGCGGGTCACAGTGACCCGTATTTAAAAGGAGAAAGTAAATGACCCCCAACATAATGCACGCGGTCAAAGATGTTTACACCGAAGGCGATCCAATGGACTACACATGGGTTGACCTCGGGGAGTTTGACCACATGATAGACGCTAAATACGATGAGGTAATGAACGCCATCCCTGATCTGTTTGCGTCTGACCCCGCTGATCTGATGCTACCCTTTGAGCAGATGGGAATGGTAAGGCTACCAAATAAAAAGGTAACACCCCTTAGCATAACCATTGAGCGCACGGGGGGCGAGTTAATTGTGCGCTTGCGTGGAAGGGGTGGCGACTGTGGGGCTATACGCAGTACAGGCAAAGAGCATTTTGTTTCTATGCCACCAAACGAAACAGCCGAAAGTTTCATACAAACCATGCAAGATAAGGGGTTGGAATGTTCCACAGAAGGGCTTACTCCTGAGCGTTATGTGTTTCAAATCTGGAGTTCGATGGCCAGCCATCTTTATGCAGAGTACATGCGCAGGGCTATGGATATGCACGAGAGAACCCGTGTGTACAAACCTATCGCATCGCCGTCCAACAGTAAGCGTATCCGCAAAGGCAAGCAACCCTTGTTCGAGTGGAAGGTTATTGATGTGACTGCTAAACCTGAAGACCACGACATCGTGGCGACAGGCAATGGGCGTAACAGCCCACGACAACACAAGCGACGCGGACATTTCAGGCAGTACAAGGATGGCCGCAGAACTTGGATACCCGAAGCCCTAGTGGGCAAGATTGAGTTTGGTTATATCTATCACAGCTATACAGCTACACAACAAAGGAGAATGATATGCAAGGACTAGACGCTTACTACGACGGCCTACTGGCCACACACCAACGCTCGATAGACGAGCAAGCCTACAAGGAGGAAGAGATGGACAAGCTCAAGGACAGGATCGCCTTACTACTCGAGGAACACCACCCTGCTGAGCTTGAGCGCTTGACAGGGTTCGACGATGTGATCTGCAAGAAGATCGTGCATGAGTTGTACATGGATGGGTTCAATGACCGCAACTGTTGGGAGCCTGAGAGGGTGGGCGACATATGGGTCATCTTCGGCAAGAACTTCTCGGGCGAGTGGATAAACGAAGACGGAGATTACATGGGCTTCGATACCAAACGCGAAGCTATGGACTACATCAAGGAAACATTCAAATGAAAGTAGAAGACAAAGTTGACCTGTACCTACGCTGTATCGAGCATGACCTGCGCAGATACCTGATGGATCCATCAGACTTTACAAGCGAGTACTTCGAGGACATACATATGCTGTTACTTGAGGTGATGTACCGCCTTGACATAACACCAGACCCAGAAAAAGGAGAGGAAGAATGATGACACCATGGGAAAAATTTGAGCGAGTAATACTTTTAGTTGCAGTATTAGTACTACTAACCGATCTTTTTTATTGGAGGCCCTATTGACTTTTGTCTACTCTTGGACAAATAATGCTAACTCAAGGAGAAATAAACAATGAAACACACACCCTACGACACGGGGAAGGTCAAGATTGGCCTTCTCTACACTCCCCCACCCCCCAAGCCTACGCCCGAAGATGACTGGGCACAGGACATTCTGATCGGGTCAAGCCATCGCCTGACTGACCTGATGATTACCACCATTCAATCCCTTGCAGCACTCGCTGTACTTGTTCTCGTCATGCTACTAATCGGAGGAAACTGAAATGCCTGACATTCAAACCGCTATGAAACAAGCCCTCACTCGCACCTTGACTGAGTGGGACGACGATGACGAGGGGACAAATGTCCCCGTTCCTTCTGCAAAGCAACCAGTTTCACTCTCTTCTGTACCAACTCAGGGAATTCCCATGACCAAAACTTTCAACGTCACCAACAACATCTCACGCACCACGTTTCAGTACATCAAAGACAACCCCGGCTCTACGCGTAAGGAGATCATCACTGCGCTTGAGCATAAAGGTTTTGCAGGCGGTTCGACATCCAGCCTGATTGCGCAGATGCGTAGGAACAAATTGATACACGAAACCAACAACTTGTACTACGCAGATGCCGACGAGTACCGCCCACTCAAGTCGCTCAAAGCAATCAAGAAGCTGGAAGCCTTGGCAGAACCAAAGCCCAAGCGCAAGTACGAGAAGAAGGCTGTGACAGGCATCGGTGCGTTGCTACGCGAGAAGCTGGAGGCTACCCCGAATCCTGTGTATCACGAAGATCAAACACCGCCCGTCGTTCCTTCACGCAAGGGCTTCGTGTCTTTGGTACGCGCACGCACACCCGAGAGCATCATCGACAACATGACGGTGTATCAGGCACGTGAACTGTACGACCACCTCAAACAAATTTTCAGCGCGTAATTTTTTATAAACTCAAGGAGAAAACAAAATGGCTACTAAAAATCAAATCGAAACAACGTACGTAATTTCCCCACCCAAGTTCGCTACTGTGGACTTGATCTTGGAAGGCATCGCGCCTCTGGTGGTTGAGCGCTTTAGCAAGAAGGCCGAACTCATGGCCAAGATGCAGGAAGGCCCATCGTCCAAGAGCAAGAAAGTGCGTGAGGCTCGTGACTACGACAGAGAAGCAGAAGACGCACGCTACCGCAGTATGGAGGACTGGGAGGGTGTTAACGCCGCCTCGTTCCGTGCCGCCATGATCTCAGCGTGTCGCTTGGTGGGGTTCAAGATGACGCTGGCCAAGCTGTCCACATTCGTTGAGGCGGATGGTTGGGACAAGCAAGACGGCATACCACTTGTTCGGATCTATGGCAAGAGCGATGTGTACACAGCGCACACAAGAAATGCAACAGGCGTGGTCGATGTACGCTCGCGTCCAATGTATCGTGAGTGGGCGGCTAAACTACGCGTCCGATTCGACATGGATCAGTTTAAGATGGTGGATGTAATTAACCTTGTGAGTCGTTGTGGCTTGCAAGTAGGAATTGGTGCAGGCAGACCCGACAGTAAGGCAAGCGCTGGATGTGGGTTCGGTCTGTTCCAAGTAGTGGAGAGCGACCGAGAGGCCGCTGTCAAAGCCAAGTTCAGCATTGACTAAGCTGAACACCTAAGCAGGCAACGCGGGGACTGGCGCGGCTAGGTGTGTTGTAGCAGGGCGTGGTTTGTTTCGGCAGGCTAGGCTCGGCTTGGCACGGCGTAGCGCAGTTAGGCTCGGCAAGGCAGGCTAGGCGGGGCACGGCCCGGAATGGTTGGGCCCGGTATGGCGCGGCAGGCAAGGCGTGGCGAGGCAATGCTAGGTTTGGTATGGCGAGGCATGGCAGGCGTGGCCGGGATTGGCTAGTAGCGGTCGGGTCCGGTTTGGCAAGGCAGGCTAGGCATGGAGTGTTCTGGCGGAGTTGGGCAGGGCACGGTACGGCAGGCTAGGTGAGTCCGGGTTAGGTGTGGCATCGCAAGGTTTGGCAGGCAAGGCTCGGAACGGCTAGGCGGCGTAAGGCGAGGCACGGCAGGCGTGGCTCGGAATGTTGCGGCAACGTATGGCACGGCAAGGCGTGGCGCAGCAAGGCAGGCACGGCAAGTAGTATGGCTCGTTTAGGTATCGCGTGGCAGGGCAACGCAGGCATGGACGGGCATGGCGAGGTCGGGCAGGGCATGGAGCATTACTGCAAGGCAGGCGAGGCTCGGAATGGCGGGGCTTGGCGCGGAATGGTGGGGTGTGGCACAGCAAGGCATGGAATAGCAGGCACCCCTTTTATTTTTAACAAGGAGAAAACTATGAATGAAGAACGCAAATATTTAGAACAGATGGCACGCCGCAATGGTGGCGTGCTGATGATTGATGATGTTCTGAGGGCGGCGCAAGACGAGGACAATGTTTTGCACCGACACTTTGAATGGGACGACACAGAGGCGGCCAAGCAGTTCCGCCGTGAACAAGCACGCTCATTGATTCAGAAGTGCAAGATCACAGTGCTGGACAGCACCCCTACCCATGTCCGTGCATTCATCAGCTTGCCCTCTGATCGTGAGACAGGCGGAGGCTACCGCATGGTGGCCGAGGTGATGGGCAACGAGAGCATGAAGGAAGAGTTCATGCACGACATCAAACTGACCATCGCACGCTGGACGAAGAAGCTACACCTGATCGACTCAGACATCGCCGATCTGATCGTGAAGCTAGACACAGAACTTAGACACCGCCAACTTGAACAGGAAACAGAGGCACGCGTATGACAGACATCAACATCACCATATACACCAAGACGCACTGCCCCAACTGCACCACGGCCAAGATGATTATGGACATGGCGGGGCTTGACTACAAAGAGATCGACATCGAGGTGGGTGACCGTTTCGCCAACTTCGTGGCGCACTATCCCGATGCTAGGCAGATGCCACAGATATTCATCAACGACCAGCGCGTGGGCGGTGTGGCTGGCCTGCAAGCAGCACTCAAACAGTTGGGGAAGTTATGAACAGAGAAGACATTATTCGCATGGCAAACGAGGCGGGGATTATTCATCCTGAGATGGTGTATCAAACCCTTGAACGCTTTGCCGCCCTTGTCGCTTCTGCCGAGCGTGAGTCTTTGCGAGAGTCTTTTCGTGTTGTAACAGCCGCAGAAGCAAGTGCTGCGATTTTGCATGAGCGTGAGGCGTGTGCAAGGTTGTGTGAGCAAGACGATTCAATGCGTTGGGCTGGTGCGGCTAACGCCATCCGAGCAAGGGGACAAGCATGACCAAAGTTTTGAATCCATGGGAAGAACTTGCCCAAGTACAACGCCCAAGTATCTTCATGAAAGACCCGTACTTCCGTGCGAAGAACCCGAGCAGCCAACTCAAGACCGAGGAGGACTTGGGCTACAAACAATTCGGCACGTTCGCTCGTGCCAAGGAACGTCAACCCAACAAACATGAAGGAGTACTTGTACATGCCACGCCCAAAGCCCCCCGCCCCCCTAAAGGTACGATACGTACGTTTAAGTGACAAGCAGTGGATGGTGTTGCAACAACTGGGCGGACTGGATTGGTTGCGTGAGTTGCTTGAGAAGAAAGCGCCCATGCCCAAGCAGTATTACGAACGAGAGATCGAGCGCCTGAACAACCCAGCAGACGCCATATTTTTAAAACGAAGACAAGGAGAGATCAATGATTGATGTAGCTAACCAGATGGAACTATTCCCAACAGCCAACGATGTGCAAGTGGCCGGCACTCACTACAAGGACAAGGCCATTCAACCTTGGGACTACATTGTGGCTAACAACCTTGGATACCTCGAAGGCAACATCGTGAAGTACGTGTCACGTTGGAAGGACAAGGGCGGTGTTGATGACTTACTCAAGGCTCGGCACTACCTAGACAAACTGATCGAGGTACATGATGGCACAAACACCTGAAGCAAAAGTAAAAACAGCCGTAAGGAAAATGCTTGATGCCTTCGACATCTATCACTTCATGCCCCCCGCTAATGGCTTCGGCCGAGCGGGTATACCTGACATCGTTGGCTGCATGGACGGACACTTCATCGCCATCGAGTGCAAGGCCGGCAAAGGACAGACCACCGCTCTTCAAGACAGGGAACTCAACGCCATCCTCAACCATGGTGGAACCGTGTACATCGCACGGGAGCACAACCTTGACGACCTGAAACTACTACTGACGGAGCTACGCAATGAGCTACACCGACCATGACTTCTCAATGACAGAGGAAGAACTCGAACGCAGAGTCGAGGCCATGTCAGACGAGGAGCAACACCACTTCAGGCTACTGATCCACAAACTGGTGATGTGCTACGGAGAAGGCAAGGCACAGGCCGTGGTCATCATTGGCCGTGCCGAAGATCAGATGGCAGGAGTCGTTACCCTAAACTGTAACGAGATGGAGGCGTCGCAACTCATGTTGGCGGCAAACGATTTTTTCGGCTTTTTAAATCTTTTAGACGCACCACCCAAGGAGGAATTTAATTGAACACAGAAGAACTAACCGCCAAGATGTTGGAGTTTGTCGAAACACGAGACGGCGACTACGACGATGAGTGGTACGCATCGCCTAGAGATTTTGCCGCAACCATACTGACTGACTTTGCTGAGTACCTTGGCATTGAGTTGGTTGTGCCGGAGTACGTACCGCGCTTGCAGAAACCAGAGGTGGATCGCAATGAGTTGTTTAAAGCATTGATGCCGCAAATCTGCACGCTGTTTAATATTGAATACAACAAAGCAAAGGAGAAGCTATGACAAGCAGAACGCACACGCCAGAAGATATTCAGAAAATCACGGAGCCTTGGTCACCTGTGTCGATTGGCGTTGATGTAACTGAGGAAGGCGCTCATGTTGTTGGTATCTATGCTCTGGATAACGATACATCTCAGATTTTTTATTCCAAGTTTTACCCTGCACCACAGCGCAAGCCGCTGACGGATGAGGAGATATGGGTACTCACAAGCGAATACAACGACTATGACCAACACGGCGAATATTTTGAAGCCGTGTTCATTGGCAAACCAACATCAGAGCAAATACAAAAACACTGCCATGTTACTGAGCAAGGTGCGGTTCATATCTTGAATGGTGGCGGTAGGGTCAAGTATGAAGACCAATGGTACAACCTGAGAAAAGAAAAAGCCGCACACGGCATTAAGGGGGAAGCATGACACCACAACAGCAAAAACTTATGGAGTTGTCACTTGAGACTTCTAAAAACACACTCACAGCATTGAAGTTGGCTAATGAGCAGGGCGCAATTGCGGATACGATTTGGCTCAGTAAATATGAAACATTATTTGATTACATTGAATCTCAAATTGATGCCATGCAAAGAATTTTGGTTGAATCCAAAGAGCCAAAACAGGAAACTTTTATGGCGTCCTACGAGTTTAAGCAATATGGCTACTACAAAGATGAAAAAGGCACATTGAAACTTGGCAACATACAAGTCCCACAGCCGCCACAGCGCACATGGGTTGGGCTGACGGATGATGAGATTGACCAAGGCTTACTGCGTTCCGATTACGCATTCAAGACGGCAGAGGCATGGCGTGCTGGCGTTGTTTTTGCAATGACCAAACTCAAGGAGAAGAACAATGCCTAAAGGACTACTCGACGACATACCAATCTACAACCAAGCCCGTGACAAGGCATGGGAAGCGTTTATCAAACGCAAGGACGTGAAGAAGTCAGGCATGTTTAGCCAAGGCTTTCCTCTTGACCGCGAGTATTACGAACTGTGGTGTCAGGCTTGGGATCGTGCATGGAAGGACGGCTTCAACCGAGGCTTCAAGTCAGGGCACGACTGGGCTAAGTTAATGAAAACAAAGGAGAAGAAATGATACTGAACCAAGGAAAGTTAGCAGGCGGCTTAGCCGATGAACTGATTGAGGTCGTCCGCAAGTACGACGAAACGCTTTACATGTCTACCGTGATAGGTGTACTGGAGCTGGTCAAGCAACAACTGATACAAGAAAACGTGGAGGGGCCTGAAGATGACAGCACCATATAAACAGATCATCACGATCGACTTCGAGACCTACTGGGATACCAAGGAAGGTTACACGCTAACCAAGATGACAACAGAGGAGTACATACGTGATGCACGATTTAAAGCCTTTGGAGCCTGCGTACATGAATATGGAAGTGACGAACCTATTCGATGGTTTGGAGACGCAGGGCTACGTGAATACCTTGATGGGGTTGACTGGGGACGAACCGCAGTGCTTGCCCATAACGCACAGTTCGATGTATCAATTATGGAGTGGAAGTACAACGCCCATCCATGTTTCATCTTTGATACGCTATCGATGGCGCGAGCTTTACGAGGCGTGGAAGTTGGAAACTCACTTGCAAAGTTGGCCCGTGACTTCGGACTACCCGACAAAGGGACAGCTGTTCATTCAACTAACGGAGTTCACAAGCTGGACGCCACGCTCGAAAGAGAACTCGCTGAGTACTGCAAACATGATGTGTTTCTGTGCGAGGAAATATTCACAAGGCTGGTGGCTACCTATCCATCGAAGGAGCTGAGACTCGTCGACATGACCTTGAAGATGTACACCCGTGCGTGCCTACAGCTTGACCCCAACATGCTGACCGACGCCATACTAGATGAAAGAGAAAAACGTGAAGCCCTCCTACAGAAGCTCGACGTGGTGGAAACTGCACTCGCGTCGAACCAACAGTTTGCTGCACTACTTGAGAAACTCAATGTGGTTCCGCCAACCAAGGTCAGTAAGACAACAGGCAAAGAAACACTTGCCCTTGCAAAGAACGACGCCCTATTTCAAGCGCTACTCAACGGTGAACGTGAAGACGTTGCCCTTCTTTGTGAAGCGCGTCTTCGGGTTAAATCGACCACTGAGAGAACCCGTGCGCAGCGATTCCTCGATATTAGCAAGCGTGGTGCGCTTCCAGTCCCTCTGTCTTACTATGGGGCACAAACAGGAAGGTGGACGGCAAGCAAAGGCTCGGCCATCAACATGCAAAACCTCAAGCGAGGTTCGTTCCTACGCAAAGCAATTATGGCTCCCGATGGCCACCAACTCGTCGTCGGCGATTTATCGCAGATTGAGCCACGAGTTCTCGCATGGCTTTCGGACTACACAGACATGTTGGAAATCTTCAGGGCCGGTGGTGACCCTTACGCCGCGTTCGGTGCGCAGATGTTCAACATACCCAACCTTAGTAAAGAGTCTCACCCTGACCTTCGGCAGTCTGCGAAGAGCGCGTTGCTTGGCTGCGGATACGGTCTTGGCTGGGCGGCTTTTGCTTCTCAACTCCTCACGGGATTCCTTGGGGCACCTCCACAACGCTACGATTTGGGCTTTGCGAAGAAGCTGGGGGTCACGCAGCAAGCCGCGCAGAAGTTCCTAGACTGGGATGTGAACGTTGAGAAGCTCCAGTCAATACCCCACACTTGTACAACCAAGGAGTTAGTCATCCACTGCCTAGCGGCCAAGGCCATCATCGACAAGTACCGCGCTACGGCTACGCCTGTGGTGGACTTCTGGGCACTCAACACCGAGCTTATCCATGAGTCGCTCTACAAGGGGCGTGAGTACAAGCACAAGTGTTTGACGTACCGCAAGGGTGAGATCGAGCTGCCTTCCGGCATGAAGCTGTTGTATCCTGACCTCAACATCAGGCGCTACAAGGACGAGGCAACAAAAAAAGAACAAACAGAGTGGACATACGGGCCAGATCGTACTAAGATATACGCAGGAAAAATAACCAACAATGTCACGCAGGGCGTAGCGAGATGCGTGATGACTGATGGGATGGTGCGTACATCGAAGAGGTACTTCGTGGCGGGAACAGTGCATGACGAGCAGATCGTTGTGGTTCCTGATGCTGAAGTTGAGGAAGCTAAGACTTGGGTCTTGGCGCAGATGACTATGGAGCCGTCTTATATGCCGGGCATTCCATTGGACGCTGACGGTGGCGCACATCGTCGTTATGGGTTAGCAAAAAACTGAAGGAGAAGCATGAGATTACCTACAAGAATGAGAGTCGGCAAGAAGTGGTACAGCGTGGAGGTGGTGGAAGCCATGCTCCACCGCAAAGACATGGGGCGTACGTTCTATCCAGAGCAGTGCATCCGTCTTGGCAAAGCCAGCAACGTCACGGGACGCAAGTTCACCAAGGACGAGCTGGCCGATACGTTCTGGCACGAGTTAGTGCACGCCATTCTTGAAGACATGGGTCAGCACGAGCTGAACAACAACGAGGCATTCGT
>JACCDX011780587.1_pt1 | contig 12319 bp, 10 predicted proteins | sample 7449681 | NCBI WGS metagenome assembly JACCDX01 (sample SAMN15323450, study PRJNA562643) | freshwater metagenome | isolation source: river surface water | place: USA:Blue River Watershed | collected 2017-08-18
CGAGGCAGAGGCTTGTCACCGATCACGGCGGCCAGCACGGGGCTGGGCGTGAGCGGCTTCAGGAAGGCGGCGTTGGGGGTACGCTTGGCTGCAGGGGCCTTCTTGGCCGGAGCAGCGGCAGCCTTCTTGGCGGGAGCGGCCTTCTTGGCCGGGGCTTTCTTCGCAGTTGCCATGTGAATTCTCTCCATCGACATCGTCGGGGTTGGGCGGTTCGCGGGCGCAAGCATCCAAGTGCGAGCGTTCCTCGTCGAACCCAGCGGGCACATGGTAATGGATTCCCAGGGGAAATCTGAGGCGCACAGGCCCAGAGAGCCTGCATCTCCTGCAAAAAACCTGTTGCCAGGCGTAGCCAGCGGCCTGTGGCGCACCCGATTGCGCGTTTGACAGGGGAGGTGCGGCGTCTTGCAAGGCCCAGGCGCAAGGCCGCTGGGGCAGAATCCGCGCAGCCCTTCGATCCGTTTTCACCCAAGCCGCGAAGCGAGACACGCATGACGATGAGCCCCCAGGCCGTGCTGGCCCAACCCTTCACGCTGCCCAACGGCACGGTCATCCGCAACCGCTTGTTCAAGTCGGCCATGAGCGAGGCCCTGGCCCAGCGCAATGGTTGCCCCACGCCCGAGTTGACCCGCCTGTATGGCGCCTGGGCCGATGGTGGCATCGGCCTGTGCATCACCGGCAACGTGATGATCGACAAGGGGGCGCTGGGCGAGCCGGGCAACGTGGTCATCGAAGGCCCCGAGCACCTGCCGGCCTTGCGCGAGTGGGCCCAGGCCGCCACGCGCGGCGGCACCGCGTGCTGGGTGCAGCTCAACCACCCGGGCAAGCAAGCGCCCAAGGGCCTCAACAAGGCGGGCAATGTGGCGCCCTCGGCCATCCCGTTCCGCAAAGAGATGCAGGCCTTTTTCCCCACACCGCGCGAGCTGACCGCCCCTGAGGTCGAGCAGATCATCCAGCGCTTTGGCGTGGCCGCGCGCATGGTCAAGGAGGCCGGCTTCAGCGGCGTGCAGATCCACGGTGCCCACGGCTACCTGGTCAGCCAGTTCCTGTCGCCACACCACAACCAGCGCACCGACGAGTGGGGCGGCACCGCCGAAAAGCGCCGCCGCTTCGTGCTGGCCGTCTACCGCGCCATGCGCGAGCAAGTGGGCCCCACCTTCCCGATCGGCATCAAGCTGAACTCGGCCGACTTCCAGCGCGGGGGCTTCACCGAAGACGAATCGCTCGACACCATCCGCGCGCTGGCTGACGTGGGCATCGACCTCATCGAGGTCTCGGGCGGCACCTACGAGGCCCCGGCCATGACCGGCGTGAAGGCCAGCGCCGAGCCGGCGAAGGACAGCACCAAGCAGCGCGAGGCCTACTTCCTGGCCTTCGCCGAAAAGGCCCGCGCAGCGGTGAAGACGCCGCTGGTGGTGACCGGCGGCTTCCGTACCCTGGCGGGTATGGCGCAGGCCATCGAGGGTGGGGCGGTGGATTTCGTCGGCCTGGCCCGCGCCTTGGCGCTCGAGACCGATCTGCCCCGCCGCCTGCTGGCCGGCCAGCCACCGCAGCACCAGGTGCGCCCCATCAAGACCGGCATCCCCATGGTCGACCGCATGGGCCTGATGGAGGTGACCTGGTACACGGGCCAGCTCAAGCGCATTGGCCGTGGCGAAGCGCCCAAGCCCAACGAAAGCGGCCTGTGGGTGTTCCTCGGCTACATCGCCAAGCAGATGGGGTTGGGCCGCAAACGCAAGCCCACCCGTCTTCGCGCCAGCTGAGCCTGCTCAGCAGCGTGGAGCTCAGTTCGCTGCGGCGCCATCGGCGATGGAGGCTGGCTCTGCGCGCGTGATCTTCGGGGCGGTCTTCACGCTCCAGATCATCGTGATGGCCAGGATGCCGATCACCACACCCAGCGAGGCCAGCACCGGGATCTTGACCACGTCGATCAGCATCATCTTGCTGCCAATGAACACCAGGATCACGGCCAGGCCGTAGCTCAGCAGGTGGAACTTGCTGGCCATGGCGGCGAGCAGGAAGTACATCGCACGCAGACCCAGGATGGCCAGGATGTTCGACGTCAGCACGATGAAGGCGTCATCGGTGATGGCGTAGATGGCCGGGATCGAGTCCACCGCGAAGATCACGTCCGTCACGCCCACCAGGGCGACCACCAGCAGCAGCGGGGTGGCCATGCGCACACCGTTGTGGCGGGTGAAGAACTTCTCACCGTCCATGTGCTTGGTCGTGGGGATGAGGCGGCGCATCAGCTTGAGCGCGGGGTTGTCTTCCAGGCTCGGCTCTTGGCCTGCGGCCCACCACATCTTGATGCCGGTGATCAGCAAGAACGCGCCGAACACATACAGCAGCCAGTGGAACTGCGTGAGCAGCCAGCCACCCGCGATGATCATCAAGGCGCGCAGCACGATGGCGCCAATGATGCCGATCATCAGCACCCGCTTCTGGAAGGCCGGCGGCACCGAGAAGTAGGTGAAGATCATCAGGAAGACGAAGATGTTGTCCACCGCCAGCGACTTCTCGATGAGGTAGCCGGTGAGGAACTCCAGCGCCTTGGTGTTGGCCACGGCCGCGCCGCTTTGCTGCTCATAGCCCCACCACAGCAGGCCGTTGAAGGCCAGGCTCACCGCCACCCACACGCCGGACCAGATCGCGGCTTCGCGCACGCCCACTTCATGGGCGCCTTGCTTCTTGAGCACGACGAAATCGAGGAGGAGGGCGACCAGCACGATGGACGCGAAGGTCCAGGTCAGCCAGGTGGGCACCATCGTCAGCATGATGGGAGATCCTTTTTCAGAAACACCGACAAGTACAGCTCTCGGCAGCCCGCGGCCGCGCTTGAGCACGAGCCGCCAGGAAACCTGGCGACACCGAGAGGTCTTGCCGGGCAGGCGTGGTGCCTGCTGTGACCCCGGGGCGCCATGCTGAACAGGGCTGCACCGTGCTGACGGGGTGGAACCTGGCGCGAGGCCAGGGCTACTCCCCTCTCGATCTCTGCAGTCTATGCAGACACCGGTATCCCCATGGATTCTGGGGATTTGTCAGCGGCGCTCGGCAGCCCCGCTGCCCAAGGAGCCTGCAGAGCCTTCGCCGCCGCGACCGCCCTTGTCGTCACCCATGTCGGCGCGCTGCTGGCGGATCCAGGTGCGCATGCGTGCATCCATCACGCTGAGCTCGATCACGTCGGCCGCGTCGGGCTGGCGAAAGCGCTTGCGAGCGCCTTGGATGCGGTCGATGGCGCCGGGCAGGTCGCCGGTGGCCGCCGTGGCTTCGGCGTCTGCACGCACCGCGCGCACGGGCTGATCCAGCCCCGTCCAGGCCTGCGACAGCAGGGCCCAGGCCTGGGCGTCCTCGGGGTGATCGCTCAGGTGGGTCTGCAACTGTGAGGCCACCTCGGTGAGCGCTTGGCGGCGCGGCACGCGCGTGTCGGTCTGCTCACCCATGGCCAGTGCCGCCTGGGCCTGCAGCAACAGCTCGGGGCGGTTGCCAGCCCGGCTGATCGAGCCGGCACGGCGCAGGCTGGTCTGCAAGGCGGCCAAGGCCTGCTCGCCGTGGCGCTGGCGCAGTTCGCCCTCCACGCTGGCCAGGTCCAGCACCCGCGCCACCATGTCTTGCTGCAGCGAGCCCAGCGTGGCCATGTGCTCACGGGCCTGAGCCAGTGCGTCGCGGGCCGCTTGGGGCTGGTTCATCCGCTGGCGGGCCAGGGCGGCGCCGTACCAGGCCGTCACCCGCTGCAAGCCTGTGGCGTCCTTCGGGGGCGTGGGGGTGGCCAGCCGGGTCAGCGATTCACTGCGCGCGTCCACCAGCACCCGCGAGCGCATGGCCATCAGGCTGTGCTGCGCCCACAGCGGGCTGGCCAGGTTGGCCGCGCTGGGTGGCGATTGCCAGGCCACCGCACCCAGGCGGGCATGGGCCTCGCCGATGCGCTCGGTGGTCAGTGGGTGGGTGCGCAAATACGGCCAGCTGCCATCGTCGTTGAGGCGCGATGCGGCCTGCAGGTGCTCGAACATCAGCGCCATGCCAGCCGGGTCAAACCCCGCATCGCCCAGCACCACAAAGCCCACGCGGTCGGCTTCGCGCTCCATGTCGCGCGAGAAGTTCAGCTGCGACTGCACCGCCGCCGCCTGGCCGCCGTAGATCATGGCCTGGGCGGCGGCCGGCGCATTGCGCGTGGCCGCCAAGATGCCCAGCAGCAGCGTGGCGATGCTGACGATCGATTGCGTGGATTGCGCGCCCAACATGCGGGCAATGTGCCGCTGCGTGACGTGCGACAGCTCGTGCGCCAGCACCGAGGCCAGCTCGTCCGGCGTGGACGTCATGGCGATCAGGCCCAGGTGCACCCCAATGTAGCCGCCGGGCAGCGCGAAGGCGTTGACGGACTTGTCGCGCACCAAGAAGGGTCGCCACGCGTGCGATGCATCCAGCTCGGGTCCGATCTCGCCCCGCGCATGGGCCCCCACCAGTAACCGCTGCCAAAGCTGGGAGATGTACTCCAGCAACAGGGGGTCGTCGATCACATCGGGGTCTTGCAGCAGCGATCGCATGATGCGGTCGCCCAGGCGGCGCTCGGCCATGGGCGACAGCGCCTGGCTGGCGGCATCGCCCAGGCCGGGCAGGGCGGCCGGCGTCCACTGGCCTTCGCCAGTCGAAGCCGTGGCCGGCTTGGGGTTGCGGGCTTGCGCCGCTGCGGGCGGCACGGAGGGCGGCAGCAGGCCCAGGCAGGCCAAGCTCAACACGCTGTGGCGGGCGAGGGTCAGGGTGTGGCGGCGCAGGGCAGGCAGCAAGGGCAGACTCGGCGGGGACGGGCAGGTCAGGATCAGGTGGGGCAGGCGGAGCGGGGGTGTCCGCCTGGGCCACATCTTGCCAGTATGCTGCCAGGCCGTGTGCCACCCGGGTGGTGCCGTCCGACTTTGCCTCCCTCCTGCTTTTCTTCACACATGAACGAGCTCACGCACTTTGACGCCCAGGGCCAGGCCCACATGGTGGATGTTTCGGCCAAGCCCGACACTTTGCGTGTGGCCGTGGCCGAAGGGCGCATCCGCATGCAGGCCAGCACGCTGGCCCTGGTGGCCTCGGGCACGGCGGGCAAAGGCGATGTGCTGGGCGTGGCGCGCATCGCGGCCATTCAAGGTGCCAAGCGCACTGCCGACCTCATCCCCCTGTGCCACCCGCTGGCCTTGAGCAAGGTGTCGGTGGCGTTCACGCTGGAGGAGGCTGACCCAGCGGTGCGCTGCGAGGTGACCGTGCACACCACCGGCCCCACCGGGGTCGAGATGGAGGCGTTGACCGCCGTGCAGGTGGGCCTGCTGACGGTGTACGACATGCTCAAGGCGGCCGATCGCGGCATGGTGATCGGCGATGTGGGCCTGCTGCGCAAGGAAGGCGGGCGCAGCGGCGTGTGGACGCGCGACGCCCGCTGACGCGCCCAGCAAATCCTCCAGCGCCCGCGCAGTGCCCTCAGCGCGTGCCCGGCGCGGGCGGCAGCAGGTCGCGCCAGGTGTAGGCGTGCTCGGCCGGGCTGCACTGGAAGGGCTGCTGCGACAGCGGCACCTGATCGGCAGGCTTGCACACCCCGAAAAACGCTTTCGCTGCCGGGTTGCGGAACTCCCGCAGGCGATCGGCCACGTAGCGGGCCTGGTCCACCGCGCCATGGGCCGCCAGCGAGCGGGCGTAGGCCATCATCAGGCGGCTGTCGACCAGGTTGTGCAGCGTGCGGTGAAAGGCTTGCGGCGGCAGCGGGTCCTCGTCCTCGTCGGGCATGTTCACCTCCGCGTAGTCGGCTTGGTAGCCCCACCAGGGCATGCGCTGGCTGAGCTGGATGCGCGCAGGCAGCGGTGCGGCGCCAGGGTGGGGCGCGTAGATGTCGGCGGCGGCGAGGTAATCCAAGGCACACCACAGGCCCAGGGCCACGGTGCCGGCGCCCACCAGTGCGGGCCAGTTGCGGGCAGGTGCCGTGCCTGAAGCGGGCGCAGCAGCTGGCCGCAGTTGCGCGGCTGCCGCCAGGCCCAGGCCCCAGGCAAAGGCCGTGGGCAGCAGCAGGTGGGCATACCACAAGGGGTATTCGAGCATGCTGTGCAGCGCCCCGATGCCCACGATCACGCAACTGGCGCCGAGCACCGCGCGCAGCTGCTGCCGCGAGCCCTCACCGTCGTCGGCCGCCTGCGCGGCGAGTGCAGCCGGCTCAGCCGCCAGCGGGAACCACGCCCGCAACAGGGGCCACAGTGCGGCCAGGCTGCCCAGGGTCAGCAAGCTGGCCAGTGGCAGGCCCAGCTCCACCGCCCATTGCAGCAGCACGTTGTGGGTGTGGTCAAAGAAGGCCACGGGCCGGTCGGGGAAGGGCGTGAACGTCCACGCCACATTGAACTCACCCACGCCCACGCCCCACCAAGGGTGCAGGGCGATCAGGCTCAGCACATTGGCCCAGATCTTGAAGCGGCTGCTGGAGATGTCGCTGCCATCGTGCAGGCGGTTTTCGGCCGCGAAGGCCACACCCTGGCCCAGGTGAGACCAGGCGGACATCAAGCCCCACCACGCGCCGTACACGGCCGGGGCGGCCACCAACACCAGACGCAGGGGCTTGGGCAAGCGGCGGTCCAGCAGGCCCCAGACCGTGAACAACAGCATGCCCACCATGCCGGTGCGCGAGGCGCTCAGCACCACGCCCCAGATGAACAACTTGACCAGCGAAGCCGCCACCCAGGGGTTGAGCCGCCCGCGCGCACCCAGTCCAGCCGCCGCTGCCGCCGAGCCCACCAGCATCGTGCTGAAGTGGTTGGGCTGGCGCAGGTTGCCCACGGCGCGGCCGGGCGTGGTGGGTTCGGCCAGGAAGAGGCCATCGGTCCACTGCGGGTGAAAGGCCTGCAGCGCTCCGATCACGAAGCCCACGGCGCCGGCCAGCGTCAGCGCCCACAAAAACAGGTCGACCACCAGGTCCCACTGGTCGGCATCGCGCAACCGCCAGGCCGCCGCCGCCACCAGCAGGCCCAGCGCGGCCAGGCCCGCGTGCATCCACGACAGGCCCACGGGCAGGTTGGCCCACAAGGCCCACGAGCCCAGCGAGGCCAGGGCATAGCCGCCAAACATCACGCCCAAGCCCCACATGCCGCGCACGGCCCAGGCGGGCGGCGCCGATGCGGGGCGCGACAGCGTGCTCAGCGCGGGCATGTAGGCCAGCCACAGGCCCCAACCGATCACGGCCGCGATCTGGTTGAAGAAGGTCATCGACGGGGGCGTGTGGAAGGCCACCAGCGTCGGGGCGAGCACGGCCAGCAGGGCGCACGACCACAGGCCGGGCGTGGCCTGCATCCTGATGGCCGCATGAGGGCGGCTGGCTGACAGCAAAGCATTCATGCCGCCATTGTCCCTGCTTCCAGGCCGGTGGCCGTTTGGGCGCACACTGCAGGGTTTGTGCAGCCGCCCCATCCCATGAGTGCCTCGTCCGATCCCACCCACCTGCAACTCAGTGAGCGCTTCCTGTTGTGGAGCCTGGCGGCCATCAACTTCACCCACATCGTCGACTTCATGGTGATGATGCCGCTGGGGCCGCAGCTCACCCACCTGTTCGGCATCACCGATGCGGCCTTTGGGCTGTTGGTGTCGGCCTATTCGCTGGCAGCGGGTGTGTCGGGGCTGCTCGTGTCGATGGTGATCGACCGCTTCGAGCGCAAGCGGGCCTTGTTGTGGATGTATGCGGGCTTTGCCGTGGCCACACTGGCCTGTGGCCTCGCGCCGACCTACGGTGGTTTGATGGCCGCGCGTGTGGCCGCCGGGGTGTTCGGTGGCGTGCTCGGTGCGCTGGTGCAGACCATCGTGGCCGAGGCCGTGCCCTTCGAGCGGCGCGGCCAGGCCATGGGCCTGGTGATGTCGGCGTTTTCGCTGTCCACGGTGGCCGGTGTGCCGGTGTCGCTGTGGCTGGCCAGCCAGTGGGGCTGGCACATGCCTTTTGTGGCCATCGCAGCGGTTTCGGCGGTGGTGTGGCTGCTGGCTTGGCGGCAGGTGCCCAGGCTGCAGCGCCACCTGGCCGGCAGCTCGGCGCAGCCACCGCTGGCGCAGCTGCGCCGCGTGCTGTCGGTGCCCAACCACTGGCGCGCGTTCGCGCTGTCGATGCTCATGCTCGCGGGTAGCTTCAGCATCATCCCCTTCATCACCATCTACACCACCGTCAACCTGGGGCTGCAGGCCCACCAGGTGCCGCTGATGTACCTGGCCGGTGGCGTGGCCACCTTGTTCACCGCCCGCCTGTGGGGCTGGCTGACCGACCGCTGGGGCAAGGTGCTGACTTTTCGCCTGGTGGGGGCGCTCGCGGTGCTGCCGATGATGGCGCTCACGCACATGCCGCCCGCGCCGCTGTGGGTGCTGGTGCTGGTCACCACCTGTTTTTTCGTGTTCGTCTCGGGTCGCATGGTGCCCGGCATGGCCCTGCTGTCGGCCGCGCCAGATCCGGCCATGCGCGGCGCCTTCATGAGCGTCAACGGGGCCCTGCAGTCGGCCACGATGGGCGCGTCAGCCTGGTTGGGCGGGCTGCTGATTTCGCGTTCGCCCGACGGCCTCGTGCAGGGCTATGGCCGCACGGGCTGGTTCGCGCTGGGCACCACGTTGGTCATGCTGTGGTGGGTGGGGCGCCTGCGTTTGCACACGGGCGCACCGGCGGGTGGCGCCCCCCGGTGAGCCCGCCGCTTTTCGGCAGCATCGGGCGCGACTTGAGGGCCGTGGGGGCGACGAAATGCCCTTGTCTTGGCCCGTCTCAAGGCTTTCCTGGGTTTTTGCACATCTTCATACAAACGAGGATGTCATGGGCTTGTCATTTGATCGGGACAGGCGCAAACTGACCTTCCGGTTGACGGTTTGGGTAGCTTGAAGTGACCCGAACAGGAACACCAGGACTCGATCCGCCGACTGGGTGTCTCAACGCTTTGCTCTCGAAAGGAGGCAGCATGAATTTGACGATCAGTGGCCATCATCTGGAAGTGACCCCCGCTCTGCGCGAGTATGTGCGCACGAAGCTGGACCGCGTGACCAGACACTTCGATCAAGTCGTGGACATCAACGTCCTGCTCACCGTGGAGAAGCAAAAGGAGAAGGATCGCCGCCAGCGCGCGGAAGTGAACCTCCACGTCAAGGGCAAGGACATCTTCGTCGAGAGTGCTCACGAAGACCTTTACGCAGCCATTGATCAGCTGATGGACAAGCTGGACCGCCAGGTGTGCCGACACAAGGACAAGGTTCAGGACCATCATCACGCCTCACCGAAGCGCCAGGAAGCATCCTGGGAAGTCCAATGAAGCACGCGCTGTCGCCGCAAGTGAATCCAGTCAGCGTGCTTGGTGAAACCTGATAGCGGGTCGCCAGCGCAGGTCGACACCAAGTTAACGGCCCCTCGGGGCCGTTTTTCATGGCTTGAACGCATCCGGATGGGCGCACATTGGGTTCGGACCCCCGCCAGCGTGGGGGCAAAGGGTTGGCATCGCATTTGTGGGCATTTGCCACTTGCTGCAGTGCAGCAGGAGGTGCAGAATCCCCCAAACCAGGGTTCGGTTTCCGGCGTGTGTTCCAGCAGCTGATCCCTATAATCCGCCCCTCATCCGTCCCGGGGAGCGGGGACAAGGTCTACCGGCCGTCCACCCGCTTGAATCAAGATGAACCGTCTTTCAGCCATCCTTCCGTCCAGCCAGGTGCTGGTGGATGTGGACGCCAGCAGTAAAAAACGCGTCTTTGAGGCCGCAGGGTTGCTGTTCGAGAACCAGCACGCGATCGCGCGCGCCACCGTGACGGACAACCTCTTCGCCCGCGAGCGCCTCGGCTCCACCGGCCTGGGTCATGGTGTGGCGATTCCCCATGGCCGCATCAAGGGCTTGAAGAACCCGCTGGCTGCCGTGATCCGCCTGGGTCAGCCCATCCCCTTCGATGCCCCTGACGACGAGCCGGTCAACCTGCTCATCTTCTTGCTGGTGCCCGAGGCGGCCACGCAACGCCACCTCGAAATCCTGTCCGAAATTGCTGAATTGCTTTCGGATCGTGAGTTGCGCGAACGCCTGAAATCCGAAGGCGATGCCGCTCAGGTGCATGATCTGATCGAACGCTGGCAGCCCCTGAGGTCTGTCGCCTGACGGTCCGGCACCGAGGTGCCTGGGCCATGGATCACCCAACCCTGGTCTAGCTCGTGAGCGTCAAGGATCTTGCCGTCATCAGCGCCGAAGCGCTGTTCGAAGCCAACCGCGCAGCCTTGCGCTGGGAGTGGATCGCAGGCCACGCCCACCCCGAGCGTCGCTTCGACGAAGAGGCCGTGCAGACGGCCCAGTCGGCTGCCGACCTGGTGGGCTACCTCAACTACATCCATCCCTACCGGGTGCAGATCGTGGGGCGCCGCGAGGCGGCCTACTTCTCCAGCTCCACGCCTGAGGATCAGGAGCGCCGCATCCAGCGCATCGTCACGCTGGAGCCGCCGGTGGTGGTGGTGGCCGACAACCAGCAGCCCTCTGATCGCCTGGTGGCCATGTGTGGCCGAGCTGGCATCCCGCTGTTCGTCACGCAAGAGCCTGCCGGCCACGTCATCGACGTGCTGCGCTCCTACCTCACCCAGCACTTTGCCGAACGCATCACCCGCCACGGCGTGTTCATGGACATCCTGGGCTTGGGCGTGCTGCTGACGGGCGAGTCGGGCCTGGGCAAGTCCGAACTGGGCCTGGAATTGATCTCGCGCGGCCATGGCCTGGTCGCCGACGATGCGGTCGACTTGTTCCGCGTCTCGCGTACCGCCATCGAGGGCCGCTGCCCCGAGTTGCTGCAAAACCTGCTGGAAGTGCGCGGCATCGGCTTGCTCGACATCAAGGCCATCTTTGGCGAGACGGCCGTGCGCCGCAAGATGCGCCTGAAGCTCATCGTGCATTTGGTGCGCAAAGAGACCATGGAGCGCGAGTTTGAGCGCCTGCCCTATGAGCCACTTTACGAAGAGCTCATGGGCGTGCCCATCCGCAAGGCGGTGATCGCGGTGGACGCTGGCCGCAACTTGGCCGTGCTGGTGGAAGCCGCCGTGCGCAACACCGTGCTGCAGCTGCGCGGCATCGACACCTACAAAGAGTTCATCGAGCGCCACCAGCGCGCCATGGAGCGCGGCGGCTTGTGAGTCGCTGGGGGCTCACTCGTCGAGCGGGCCAGACATCCGGCTGGGCGACTGGCGCCGGCCCTCACACTCGGTGCGCTCGCACACCACGTACAACGCCAGGGCGTGGTCCTGCAGCTTGAAGCCCCGGGCCTTGGCGGCCTCATGCTGCCGGTGCTCGATTTCCGGATCGAAAAATTCTTCCACTTTGCCGCAGTTCACGCACACCAGGTGATCGTGGTGCTTGCCCTCGTTGAGCTCGAACACCGCCTTGCCCGACTCGAAGTGGTTGCGCGACAGGATGCCGGCCTGCTCGAACTGCATCAGCACCCGGTAGACCGTGGCGAGCCCGATGTCGGAGCCCTCGTTGAGCAGCACCTTGAACACGTCTTCGGCCGTCATGTGGCGTTGCGACGATTGCTGGAAGACTTCCAGGATCTTGATGCGGGGCAGGGTGGCCTTGAGGCCGCTGCTCTTGAGTTCTTCGGCGTGGGTCATCGGTGGGGGCTCCGGTTTGCCGAGGGCATCGGGGCGGCTGGCCCGAAACGGGCTGGAGGGCTGCGGGGACAAGGTGGTGACGCGGCGCATCACACGCCGGCCCCGCTAGAATCCCCAATCATATCGGCAAGGGCCGCTGCCGTCTTGGTGGAGCCCTTTCATCCCCTGAGGTCTGCCGACCCAAGCGTTTCGACATGCCTGATTGCATCCCCCAGGCCCACCGAGTGGGTCGCCTGTCCACCCTGCCGCGTTCCCTGGTGGCGCTGGCCACTGCCGGCCTGGCCCTGAGCTTGACGGCCTGCAGCAGCTTCGATGCGCGCAGCCCCGAGACGCTGTTTGGCCTGATCGAGCCCTACAAAGTTGACGTGGTGCAGGGCAACGTGGTCACCCAAGAGATGATGGCCATGATCCAGCCGGGCGTGGGGCGCATGCAGGTGCGCGACATCCTGGGCACACCACTGCTGGCCGACCCCTTCCATGCGGACCGTTGGGACTACGCCTTCTCGATCCGCCGCCAGGGCGTGCCCGACCAACTGCGCCACATCACCATCTTCTTCAAGAACGATGCGGTGGAGCGCTACACGGCCGACCCGCTGCCCACCGAGCGCGAGTTCGTGGCCTCGATCGACAAGCCCCTGCCAGGTGACCGCAAGGCCCCGCAAAACCTGAGCGAGGCCGAGATCCAGGCCCTGCCCACCCCGCCCAAATCCGTGGAGCCGCGCCGCC